>Ga0080064_1001155_pt1 | contig 57345 bp, 32 predicted proteins | sample Subgrocontami54m_FD_69260 | JGI IMG/M metagenome (GOLD analysis project Ga0080064, IMG submission 69260) | Subsurface groundwater microbial communities from S. Glens Falls, New York, USA - GMW46 contaminated, 5.4 m (SPADES assembly) (version 2) ... | reverse complement strand
ACGATGACCCGCCTTGGTAAGGGGCGGCTCGGTCGGCTGTTCCATGAAACGCCACCGTCGGCACCGGCCTGGAATCTCCACACTCATCCACGGGCAAAAACGCTTGTACGGCCGCCACGGCGCCGACCGCCGCGATCCGATTGGACAGTCTGCACGACAAAGCAAACGCCATGCCCCCACCAATCGACATTCCGTCGGCATAGATGCGGTTCGGGTCAATGTTGTACTCAGCTTCCAGCTTATCGATCAGATCTGAAATGAATTTGACATCCACTCCCATCCTACGTCCCCCTATGTGCCAGACCCTGGGGACGTCACTTCCCGACGGGTAAACGACAATGAAACCGTGCCCATCGGCCAACGCGTTCCACCGGCTTACTTCCATTTCAGCCGCCGGCCATAATGCCATGTGCATGCTGATAACCAATGGCGTTGGCTTGGATCGGTCGTAGGTTTTCGGCACATACAGCAGGTATCGGCGCGTCACACCCGACGAGACGATGGTTCCATTGGTCTTATCCATGATGGAAACACACACCCAAGCCGTCAGGATGAGCGCCACCGGAAGACCGATGACGATCACCAGTACACCGACGATGATCTTTCTCCTTTTGCCCTTCATGTCTGGACTCAGTACCAGCCGATGGGCTGTTCGTTCAGGTTGATGTGGACCTGCTTGGTCTCCAGATACTCCTCAATGCCCCACGGGCCCAGCTCGCGCCCGAAGCCCGACTGCTTGTAGCCGCCCCAGGGCGCTTCCACGTAGGTAGGCTGCATGTGGTTCACCCAGACAATGCCGGCGCGCAGCGCCTTCACCATGCGCAGGGCCTTGAAGATGTCGCGGGTCCAGACCGCCGCCGCCAGCCCGTAGGGACTGTCGTTGGCAATGCGCAGAGCGCCGCCCTCGTCTTCGAAGGGGATCACCGCCGCCACCGGCCCGAAAATCTCCTCACGCGCGATGCGGGCGCTGTTCTCCACGTCATAGAAGATGGTGGGCTCCACGTAGTAGCCCTTGGCGAAGCCCTTCGCCCGCCCGCCTCCCAGAGCCAGCTTGGCCTCTTTCTTGCCGATCTCCTGGTAGGACTGGACGCGCTCGAACTGCTCCTTGCTGACCAGCGGGCCCATCTTGGTCTCGCGCTCCAGCGGAGGCCCCAGGCGGATCTTCTTCGCCTTCTCCGTCATGGCTTCCACGAAGCGGGAATAAATCTTCTTCTCCACCAGAATACGGCTGCCGGCGGAGCAGACCTCGCCCTGATTGATGAAGACGCCGAACAGGGCGCCGTCGATGGCCGCCTCGAAATCGGCGTCGGCGAAGAAGATGTTGGGCGACTTGCCGCCCAGCTCCAGGGTGACGCGCTTCACCGTCTCCGCCGCCATCTTGACGATCTGCTTGCCCACGGCGGCGCTGCCGGTGAAGGCGATCTTGTTGACGTCGGGGTGCTCCACCAGCGGCGCGCCCGCGGTCTCGCCGAAGCCGGTGATGATGTTCACCACGCCCGGCGGCAGTCCCACCTCCGCGAACCAGCGGGCCATCTCCAGCACGGTCAGCGGGGTCTGCTCCGCCGGCTTCAAGACGCAGGTGCAGCCCGCGGCCAGCGCCGGCCCGAGCTTCCAGGCCGCCATCAACAGCGGATAGTTCCAGGGGATGATCTGCCCGGCTACGCCCACGGGCTCGCGCAGCGAAAGGCTCAGGGCATTGTCGGGCACGGGATTCACGTGGCCGGTGATCTTGGTGGCGAGGCCTCCGTAGTATTCGAAGCAAGTGGCGGTGTCGGCGACGTCGTACTCCGCCTCGACGATGGGCTTGCCAGTATTGCGCGACTCCAACTCCGCCAGCATGTCCGCTTCCTTGCGCACCCGCTCGGCCAGGCGGAAGAGGACGCGCCCGCGCTCCTGGGCGGTGGTCTGCCCCCAGGGCCCGACGTCGAAGGCGCCGCGGGCCGCGGCCACGGCGCGGTCCACGTCCGCGGCGTTCGCCTCCGGCACCCGGGCGATGACCTCTTCGGTGGAAGGATCATGGACCGGGAAGCTCTTGCCCCCGGCGCTCTCCACCCACTCCCCGTGGATGTGCATCTGATAGGTGCGAACGTCCGCCTTCACGCCGCTTGCCATAACGCCTCGCTTCCTAAACGCTTCCTTGCGGCATTCTGCGCCGGCTGTAGATGAAAAAGAAAAACCCGGCCAGGCCGATAAAGAACAGGGTTCCCAGCCACATCTTGACCTCGAAGAGCCAAATGGACTGGATTTGGTGCGAGGGCACAAACGCCACCGCCATACCCACGGCCGTGCTGGCAAAGCCGCTGATTCCGGCGAGCAAGAGCGTCCGCTTGCTGTAGCGGCCCTCTCCGGCGCTTTCCTTCCGGCTGAGTCGGATCAAAGCCGCGTACATATACAGAAACGGGACCAGCTGCAGCACCACCGCCAGGTCCAGCAGGGTGACGAAGGCTTCCTTGACCTGCGCTCCTACGAAACTCACCGCCAGGAATGCCGCGGAAAACCCTGCATGAACCAGCAGCGCGACGTGCGGCGTGGCAAAGCGCGGGTGCAGCTTTCCCAGTGCCGCGGGGAGATAGCGATCGAGTCCGGCGACAAAGGGGATGCGGGCGGAGCCGGAAAGCCAGGCCGAGGCGATGCCGGCGATGGAAACGCTCAGCAGGACCGCGAACGGCGTTACCAGCCATCCGACGCCCGCCTGGTTCGACATCTCGGTCACGGCCTGCATGATGCCCTGCAGCACCCCGACCTTCTCGCGCGGCACGGCCAGCAGCAGCGTGAGCGTCGCGCCCACGTAGAGCAGCCCGGAGAGCGCTCCGCCCCAGGCCACGGCGCCGGGAAGCGTGGAGCGCGGGTCTTTGATCTCGTCGCCCATCACCGACGCCAGCTCCAGACCGACCAGGCCGAAGCACATCACGCCGAAGGCGGAGACCACGCGAATGTCCATGGGCATGCGCAGATCGGCGAGCGCCAACTGGGTCCCATGAAGACGCCAGACCACCAGGCCCAGTCCGGTGAGAAAGGCGGCGGTCGCGACGGTCCCAATCCCGCCCAGGTTGTTCACCCACTTGCCGACGCCCAGGCCGACCACGTTCAGTGCCACAAGAAGTACGAGCAGGAGCAGGGAAGCCGTGAGCGCAAACCAAGGATCGTCCCCCAGCGCTTTGGCATTCGCTCCCGCCACGAAGACGGCGCTGCCCACAAAGTATAGAAGCACCGTGGGCACGTAAAAAACGTTGTTGGTCCAGTAGCACCATCCCGAGAGGAAGCCGTGGAAGTCGCCGAAGATCTGCTTGGTCCATAAATACACGCCGCCCTCGCCGGGATAGCGGTGCGCCAGTTCGATGACGGCGATGCCCTGCGGCCAGAAGAACAGCAGCAGAGCCGGGACCCACAGCCACAAAGTCGCGGCGCCGTTACCGGCGATGGTGGGCACCACGTTCAGATTGACGATGGCCACCACGAACAGCAGCACCAGGTCCCAGCGCCCCAGCACGCGCGGCAGCCGCGGTCCTTCCGCGGGCGCGATCCCCTCCGGCGACACTGCAACAGCTTGCGGCATCCGCTAGCGCGCCATGGCGCCGGCGCGCTCCTGCTGGGCCGCGGCCAACGCGGGCGCCACCTCGGCGAACACGGCCAGGTGCTTCTCGATGTCCGCCTCGGTGTGCGCCGCCGAGACCGTCCATTGCTCGTCCCACCAGTGCGGCTGGGGCAGCACGCCGCGGTTCACCATCGCGAACCAGTAGTGGCGCCACAGATCCACGTCAATGTCCGCCCAGTCGCGGTAATTGCGCACTTCCTTGGGATACAGCATCACCGCGCCGTTGGCGCACGCCCCGACCGCGTAGGCCTGCAACCCGCTCTTCCGGATGATCTCCTTGTGACCCTCCACCAGCCGCGTGCCCATCTTGTTGATGCGCTCGTAATTCTCCGGCGTCAGCACGTGGCGGAAGGTCGCGAGCCCCGCCGCCATCACCAGGGGATTGGTGTTGTAGGTGCCGGCGTGGAAGACCTTGTGCTCGGCGATCTGGTCCATGATCTGCTTGCTGGCCGCAAAGGCAGCGAGCGGGAACCCGCCGCCGATGGACTTCGCCAGGCAGACGATGTCCGGCTTCACGCTGAAGAACTCGCAGGCGCCGCCGCGGCCCAGCTTGGCGCCGGTCTTCACTTCGTCGAAGATCAGCAGCGCGCCGTGCTGGCTGCACAGCTCGCGCAACCCCTGCAGGTATCCCGGCTGGGGCATGCAGATGCCGATGTTCATGGGGACGGGCTCAACGATCAGCGCCGCTACCTGGCCGCGGTTCTCCGCGAACAAGCGTTCGGCGCTGGCCAGGTCGTTGAACACCGCCACCAGCGTGTTTTTCCACGTTCCCTCCGGGATGCCCGCGCTGGCCGGCACCGGCGTGGGCGCCGTGGGCAGGCCCCACTTGTCGGCCTTGGGCTTCACGCTCACCATCACCGCGTCATGCACGCCGTGGTAGCAGCCTTCCATCTTGATGAGCTTGTCGCGCCCGGTGTAGCCGCGCGCCAGGCGGATGGCGTGCATGGTGGCCTCGGTGCCGCTGTTGCCGAAGCGCACCTGCTCCACCGGATAGCGCGCGCAAATCTCCTGCGCCAGCTCGCGCTCCAGCTCGTGCGGCATGCCGAACATGGTTCCCTTCGCGAGTCTTTCCTGAACCGCCTGGACCACCGCCGGATGGCAGTGCCCGGCCATCAGCGCCCCGAAGCACAGGTTGAAGTCCACGTACTCGTTGCCGTCCAGGTCGCGGATGCGCCCGCCCTGGGCGTCCGCGATGAACATGGGGTAGGGCTCATAGATGCGGAAGTTGCTGGAGACTCCCAGCGGCATCCAGGGCTGGGCCTTCTCCAGCGCCACCCGGGACTTGGGCGTCCGCTGCTCGTAGGTCGCGATCTCCTTCTTCAGACTTCCGTGCATGCCAGCCCTTTCGTGATCGGAATATGCGACACCCCTTGCCGTCCTTGAAGGAGAGAAGCAAGGATTCTCGGAGGCCGGAGGGTTCGCGCGACGCGCCCTCCCGGCCTCCGGCCGTTTCTAGAACGACAACTTCACCGCGAACTGGATCTGGCGCGGGTCCTTGGCGCGCTTGATGGTCCCGAACTCGTCGCCATCAGTGATATTGCCATCCGGGTTGAAGAACTGGGAGCGGTTGAACAGGTTGAAGAACTCCGCGCGGAATTCCACCTTCATCCGCTCACGGATGGGCGTGTTCTTGTGAATGGCAAAGTCCCAGTTGTTGATGCTGGGGCCGCAGCAGACGGTGCGCGGCGCCGAGCCCAGCGTTCCTGGGCCCTGCGCGGCGAAGGCCGACGGATCGAAGAACCGGTGATCAGGGTTCTTCCGCGGATCCATTCTGGTGAAGGGTCCCACCAGGTCCGGCCGCCCGGGCAGCTCGAAGTCGAAGCTGAACATCAGCTCGTTGTCGTCGTCCGACCGGATACGGATGGGGAACCCCGTCTGGAAGGTGGTGATGCCGGAAAGCGCCCAGCCGTTCAAGAGCGTGCCGGCAAACCCCTCGTGCTTGGCCACGGGCAACTCCCAGTAGTAGCTGAACACGGCGCGGTGCGCGGCATGGAACAAGGAAAGGGAGCGGGACCGCCCGAAGTCCGCCGGGGCCAGGATGTTCTCAAAGCTCGAGGCGTTGTCGATGGATTTCGACCAGGTGTAGGCGCCGGTGAACTGCAGGCCGCGCGAGAAACGCTTCTCCACCAGGATCTGCAGCGAGTGGTAGTTGGAGTGCGCGATGGTGTCCTGGGCGAAGACGCTGGAGAAGACGGGAACGCCGTCCGGCGGGCAGCCGGCGCCCGTGGTCGGCTCACAGATGGGCGAGGAAAATGGCCGCAATCCGACCAGCGTGATTGCAGAGTTGCCTGTGCTCACCGTCGGCACGCTGCCGTACGGCAGGTGCAGCGTGAAACCCGCCGGAATGCTGTTCGCCGGCAGCGAGAAAGCGCTGTCAGCGAAGAACGCCCCGCAGGCGTAGGCGGAATTGAGCGCAGAGTCGGCGCTCGGGTTGGGCGTGCCATCGGCGAGGAAGGGCGCATAGGAATCGGAGATGGCCTGCAGATCCACACAAGTCTGCGGGTTGCCGGGGTTCAGGTCGTGCGTGGCCAGCAAGCGGTGTCCCTGCGAACCCACGTAGCCGATTTGAAGCACCAGGTCCCTTGCCAGCTCCCGCTGGATGTTGAGGTTGTACTGTACCGAGTACTGCGAGCGCATGTTCGGCTGGAACTGGCCAAAGAGCAGGATGGGCCGGAAGCGAGACCAGTCCACCGGCTGTCCCCGCGGCGGGTTGAGAATGCCGCCGAAGGGGTTGGGTGCGGTGCTGCCGTCCTGATGCTCGAAGGGCGTATTAAACAGGATGTTCGACAATCCGGAACTTCCGCCAAAGGGCGGCTCGGCGCTGAACTGCTCCAGCACCAGTTGCTCGATGGGGTTGTAGAACAGGCCCCAGCCCATGCGGACGCTGGTCTTGCCCGGCCCGCCCGTGAGCTTGGCGATCCAGCCGTCTTTGGCGCCGGGGCTCCACGCCAGCCCGATGCGGGGCGCGAAGGAGCGGTAGTAGGTCTGCGTCAGGCCGGCTTGGACGCCTTGGTCCCCGGGCACCACCAGGCCCAGCGGGAAGACGGACGCCGCGGGCCCGCCCGGATTGCAATTCAGTTCCGTCACCGGATTAAAGCCGAGAGCGGTGGCGCTCGCGGGCGTCAGCTGGCAGGGGAAGATCTGCGTGGCCTGACCCGGGCGGAAGGTCTGCACTTTCTGACCCACGTCGGTGATGGGCGTATTCAGCTCCCAGCGCAGGCCATAGTTCAGCGTCAGGTTGGGTTTGATCCTCCAACTGTCCTGGCCAAACAGGTAGACCGAAGTCACACGCACCCGCTCTTCCTGCGCCGAGCCCTGCAGGTAGAAGTCGGGCAGGCCGAGCAGGTAGTTGGGGAACAGGTTGTCGAAGATCACATCGTTGGGCCCGCCGCCAAAAAAGTTGTACTGACCGTTGACGTCGAAGAAAAGCGTCTGGTCGTAGCGCTGGCGGCGGACGTCTCCCCCGAACTTCAGGCTGTGCTTGCCCATCACCTTGCTGAAGCTGTCCGACCATTGGAAGACATTGCCCACCGCGGGCAGTTCGCCCTCGAAGTTGTTGCCGATGGAGAACCCGCCGTCAATCGTAATGAAGGGTACGCCCTCGCGGGTCGCTCCCAGTCCGGGGGTGATGCCGATCGCTTGCCCACCGAGGGTGCCGGTGAAGCAGGAGGCGACGGCCGCGGTGCAGGAATCCGTGAGTGCATGGGTTCGCACGGGATGAAAGAACGTCTCCTGCCCCTGCCGGAAATAGCTGAAGCGGAACTCGTTGACGGTGGTGGGGTTGATCACCCAGGTGTGGCTGATGTTCCACTGCTGGAAGCGCTGATCGCTTTCGTCGCCAAAGCCGGGCACATTGGCGCCGCCCGCCTGGAACCTGGCGAAGGGCTTCGAAATAAAAGCGTCGGAAAAGAAGTAATAGACGCTCAGTTGATGGCGGTCGCTGATCTTGTGGTCGAAGCGCGCCGTGAACTGCGTGCCGTTTTCGCGGCGCGGATCCAGCCCCTGGAACGCCCCGTTGCCGCCCAGGTCCGGGGGCACAAACTGGTTCAGGAGATCGAAGGCTGTGGGATCAAAGCATTCCGTGGGGATAATGTTCCCGGGAAAGATGTCGGTCCAGGCCACACCCGCAGCGGGTGGCGTGCCGGTATTGGCCGCAATCGCCGCCGCACATCCGGTGCGGGCGTTGAGGACATTCGCAACGTTCGGGTCGCTAATCGAGCTGGGGGGACAGTTCACCCCCGCCGACGGATTTGTTGGGCAGTCACCAGCCGCAAAGGGCCCGGGGAAACCGGGAAAGAACTGCGAGCCTGCGGAGAAATCTCCCGCCCGTTCCGCCGTGGTGGGAATGGTCACCACATCCGACACGTCCTCCTTGCGCAGGCGGCGGCCCTCATAGGAAACGAAAAAGAACGTGCGGTCCTTCCAGATCGGCCCTCCGAAGGTGACGCCGAACTGGTTCTGCTTAAAAGCAGGCCGCCTGGGGTCCAAAAAACCGCGGGCGTTGAGCTTTTCGTTGCGGAAGAACTCATAGACGTTGCCGTGGAAGTTGTTGGTCCCGGACTTGGTGACCACGTTGACCACGGCGCCCGAGTTGCGGCCGAACTCGGCGTCAAAGGTGTTGGTGATCACGCGGAACTCTTCGATGGTGTCGGGCGCGGGCTGGATCACGGGCGCGTTGACGAAGCTGTCGTTGGCGTCACCCCCGTTCACCGTGAAGTTGTTGGAGCGGCTGCGCCCGCCGTTCACGGTCACCGCGCCCGCCGCGTCGCTGCCGTAGAACAGGTCCTGGCCGATGTTGGACTGTACGCCCGGTTGCAGTTGCAGCAACTGGTAGGTGTCCCGCGAACTCAGCGGCAGGCCGGCGACGGCGCGGTTGTTGACCACCGCGCCCAGTTGAGTGCTGGTGGTATCCACCAGGGGCGCTTGGCCGGTCACCTCCACCACCTCCGTCCTCGCGCCCACCTGCAGCACCGCGTCCAGGGTCAGCACCTGGTTCAATTCCAAAGTCACGCCCTTGTGGACGTTCTTCTTGAAGTTGGCGTGCTCGATGGTGACCGTATAGGTCCCCACCGGGACCGATAGCAGCGTGTAGTCGCCGCTCGCACCCGTTTCCACCGCGCGGCTGGCGCCGGTGGCCTCGTTGGCCAGGGTGACCTTGGCGCCGGAAACCACGGCGCCGGTCGGGTCGGTCACCCGCCCGATGATTCTTCCTCCAGTGGATTGGGCAAGAGCGGGAAGGGCAAACATCAGACATACCAGGACACCCAGCGCCTGCCAGAACACTTTGCGCAGCGACATAAGGACCTCTCCGGTGCTCGGTGAGATTGGAATCAGCCGGGCGGATTCCGTTTGTAGCCTCCGCCAACCTTGCTATAATCGCGCAAACTTAGTGAAGGCTCGGAAGCTTGTCAAGGAAAAACTCCGTGTCCAAGCCCCAAGCAGAACCCCGCACCAGCGGTGAAAACGGATACCTCCGCATCGGCGACGTCGCCGGCCTGGTAGGTATGTCGCCCTCGGCGCTCCGGACTTGGGAAAAGCTTGGAGTCGGGGTCCCGGTTCGCAGCCGCAGCCGGTATCGTCTCTACACCCAGGAAGACGTGCGCTTGCTGAAGCGGGCCCGCTTCCTGCGCCGGGTGCGCGGCCTGAACGCCCGCGCCATCGTGGAACAACTGCGGCAGCGGGGGATGCTGCCGCCCCGGCGGGCGCGCCGCCAGAATGGCGCAGAACCCTTGGGCCGCCGCTTGCGCCGGCTCCGCCTCCAGCGGCGGCTCTCGCTCATCTCGGTGGCGGCGGAGGTGGGCATCTCCGGCGGATTCCTCAGCGCCCTGGAGCGCTCCCGAATGAGCGCCTCCGTCGCCACCTTGCGCAAGCTGGCGCGCTTCTACGGCCTGAACATCCTCGATTTCTTCGGCGGGGCGGACTCGCACCGGCCCCTGGTCCGGCCGGCGGAGCGCAAGCGGCTCGAAGCCGGCTCCGGGGTGCGCATGGAGCTGCTGGCCTGGGGCGACAAGATGATGGAGCCGCACCTGTTCCGCCTGGCGCCCGGCTCGGGCAGCGGCGAGTCCTACACCCACGAGGGCGAGGAGTTCCTCTATGTGCTGCAAGGAAATCTCAGAATCGCGCTGGAGGACAAGGAATATTTGCTGCGGGCGGGAGACAGCTTTTACTTCGAGAGCAGTACGCCTCATTGTTGGTCCAATCCCTCGCGGCAGCAGGCGTTGATCCTCTGGATCAACATGCCGCCGACCTTCTAGAACCTCTATGCGCAACCCTCTGCTTCTGGTGCTCTCGACGGTCTTGCTGGCCGGGTGGGCGGCGGGTCAGAGCCGAAGCCGTCCGCTCGCGGACACCATCCTGACCAACGCGCGCATCTACACCGTGAATGCGCGGGCGCCCTGGGCGCAGGCGGTGGCCATCCGGGACGGCAGGATCCTGGCCGTGGGCAGCTCCCGCCAGATCGCCTCCTACCGCGGGCCGTCAACCAAGACACTCGATGTGCGCGGGCGGCTGGTGCTCCCCGGCTTCATCGACAGCCACATCCACTTCGTCGAAGGTTCGCTGGCGATGTCGCAGGTGAAGCTCGACGATACAAAAAGCGTCGCCGAGATCCAGCAGGTGGTGCGTGAGTTCGCGCAGGCGCATCCCGCCACCAGTCCGGAGACCGCCTGGATCACCGGCCGCGGCTGGTCGTATCCCGAGTTTGCCCCTTCGGGCATGCCCCACAAGAGGTTTCTCGACCAGGTGCTCCCCGACCGCCCCGTCCTGCTCGAGGGTTTTGACGGCCACACCTACTGGGCCAACAGCAAGGCGCTGGAGATGGCGGGCATCACCCGCGAGACCCCCGACCCGCTCAACGGCAAGATCCTCCGCGACCCGGACGGCGAACCCACCGGCGCCTTGCAGGAAGCGGCCGGGGACTTGGTCGCCCGCATCGTCCCCAAAGCCACGCCGGCGGAGCGCATGGCGGCGATGCAGGCGGGGATGGTGGAAGCCAACCGCGCGGGCCTCACCCGCGTCATCATTTGCGGCAACGACACCTCCGGCGGCAACGACGCCGACTTTTTCCGCGAGTACGAACAACTGGAGCGCGAAGGCAAGCTCACCCTGCGTTTTTCACTGAGTATCTACGCCGCCCCGGAGGGCGACCACGCCGCCGATGTGGCGCGAGCCGACCGGGTGCTCAACAGCCATCCCCGCACCGGCGATTGGATCGCCGCCGGCGCGGTGAAGATGTTCCTCGATGGCGTCATCGAAGGGCACACCGCCGCCATGCTGGCGCCTTACGGCGACGATGCCAAACAGTTCGGCTCCCTGCGCTGGGACCCGGAGCAGTACCGGAAGACGGTCGCGGACCTCGACCGCCACGGCATCCAGGTGTTTACCCATGCCATCGGCGACCGAGCAGTGCGGGTCGCCCTAGATGCCTACGAATCTGCCGCCGCGCAGAACCACACGCATGACCTTCGGCACCGCATCGAACACATCGAAACCATCACCGCCGAAGACATCCCGCGTTTCGGCAAGCTGGGCGTCATCGCCAGCTTCCAGCCGCTGCACGCCTATCCCGACGAGGACACCCTGGGCCCCTGGCTCACCAACGCCGGCCACCAGCGCGAGCCGCGCGCCTGGGCCTGGCAGAGCATCGCTCGCAGCGGAGGACGGCTGGCCTTCGGCAGCGATTGGCCGGTGGTGACGCTGAACCCGTGGCAGGGCGTCCAGAATGCCGTCACCCGACAGACCAGGGAAGGAAAGCCCGCAGGGGGATGGGTGCCGGAGCAGCGGATCTCCGTGGCGCAAGCGGTCGAGGCTTACACCTTGGGCGCCGCATTCAGCGGCCATCGCGAGACGCAGGAAGGATCCATCGAGCCGGGCAAGCTCGCCGACCTCATCGTGGTTTCGCAGGACATCTTCCAAGTGGATGCGCCCACCATCGGCGCGACCGAGGTGCTGATCACCATGGTGGGCGGCAAGATTGTCTACGAATCGCCCGCGTGGCGCGCTGCTTCAGCAGAGAGCAAGTGCGATGGCTGCGGCCACACTAGGCGCGGCCGGTAGGCTGGATTCACTCCGTTTCTTCGGTGCTCCAGGCCGGTTGAGGCAGCCAGCCGAGACGCCGGGAGCGTCAAGAACAATCCGCGCCGCTAGAGGTTCAGCGGGAGGGAGCGGATGCGTTTTCCCGTGGCGGCGAAAATCGCATTGCACAGCGCCGCCGCCAGCGGCGGCACCGGCGGTTCTCCGGCGCCGGTCGGATCTTCCTCGCTCTTCACAAAGTGCGCTTCGACGACCGGAGCTTCCTGCATCCGCACCAGCTCGTAGTCATCGAAGTTGCCCTGCACGATCCCTCCCTTGTCCACGGTGATCCTGCCGTGCAAGGCGGCCGAGAGCGCGAAGATGACGCCGCTCTCCACCTGCTGTTCCAGGATGCCGGGGTTGATCACCCGGCCGCAGTCGATCGCGCCAACCACCCGGTGGACCTGGGGCTTGCCGTCCTGCATCGAGATCTCCACTACCTCCGCCATGTAGCTTCCGAAGCAGCCGAAGGCGGCGATGCCGCGGTAACGACCGGCGCCGGCAGGCTGCCGCCAGCCCGCCTTCTCCGCCGCCAACTGCAGGACGCCGCGCAGGCGGTCGGTGCGCCAGGCGGTATCCCAGAACTTGATCTCGCGGTCGCCCGCCAGCAGGTGCAGACGGTACTCCAGCGGATCTTTGCCCGCGGCGGCGGCGAGTTCGTCAATAAAACACTCGCTGGGGAATGCCATGTTCGCGGCATACACCGAGCGCAGCCATCCCACTGGCACCGGGGTCTCGACCGCGACGTGCTCCAGGCGGATGTTGGGAACGGGGTAGAGGAACGGCGCCTCGTCCTTCAGGTCGGGATCGACGCCGCCCTCGATCGGGTATCCCTTCTGCGCGCTGATGGAGGGCGCCACCACGCGGTGGGTGAAGGCGGCGGGCCAGCCTTGTCCGTCGAGCGTCGCCGACAGGCGATGGTGGCTCGCCGGCCGGTAGGGGGAGTGGCGCATGTCGTCTTCCCGGGTCCAAAGAACCTGCACCGGGCCGCCGATGGCTTTGGAGACCAGCGCGGCCTCGACGCCGTAGTCCACTTCCAGGCGGCGGCCGAAGCCTCCGCCCAGCAGCGTGACGTTGACCTTCACCTGGCTCGGGTCGAGTTTGAGCGCCTCTGCCACCGAATCGCGCACCGCCTGCGGCACCTGCGTCGGCGCCCACAGTTCGCAGGTCGAACCCCGGTAATGCGCCGTGCAGTTGCCCGGCTCCATGGGCGCGTGGGCGAGAAACGGCAGGTCATAGCTGGCTTCGATTCTCCGGCCGGAGGTTTTCGCAACCTCGCCCACCCTGAAGAAGGTCACGCCTTTGGTGCTGGCGGCTTTGCGCAGGGAATCGCTGATGGCGGCGGAGGTCAGGTCGCGATTCGCGCCCTCATCCCACGTGACGTTCAGAACGCGCCGCCCCTCCATCGCGCCCCAGACGCTGTCGGCCACCACCGCCACGGCGGAGTCGCCGATTTTCGTCACCTGGCTGACGCCCGGAACTTTTCGTGCCTCGCCATCGTCGAAGCAGCCGACTTTGCCGCCCAGCACCGGGCAGCGGGCGAGCAGCGCGTACTTCATGCCGGGCAGGCGGACGTCGATGCCGTAGCCGGCGCTGCCATCCACTTTGGAGGGCGTGTCCGTGCGGGGCACGCGAGTGCCGATCAGCTTGTAGTCCTTCGCGCTCTTCAGCGGCGGATCGGCGGGCACGGGCAGCCCCGCGGCTTTTTCGCTCAACTCGCCGTAGGTCAGGCGGCGGTTCGAGGCGCCATGGATGACAGCGCCCTTTTCCGCTCTGCACGCGGAGCGCGGGACCTTCCACTCCAGGGCGGCGGCCGTGATCAGCATCTCGCGCGCGGCGGCGCCGGCGCGGCGCATGGGCGCCCACGTGGTCTTCACGCTGGCGCTGCCCCCGGTGCTCTGGTCGCCGTAGAGGGTGCTGGCCCCGGCCTGCTCGATGGTGATCTCGGACCAGTCGGCTTCGAGCTCTTCCGCCAAGATCATGGGCAGTGACGTCTGGACGCCCTGCCCCATCTCTGAGCGGGCCACGACCACGGTGATCTTCCCATCGGGCGCGATTCTCAGGTACGCGTTGGGAGCGAAGGCTCCAGCGCCCGGGGTTCGTCCGCCGTGCGGCAGGTAGAACCAGAGGACCAGCCCGGTTCCGGCAGCGGCGCCGCCGACAAGGAATTCGCGGCGAGAGATGGGACTCATCGTCCGCCTCCCTTCGCCGCCCGCTGGATGGCGCTGCGGATGCGCTGGTAGGTCCCGCAGCGGCACAGGTTTCCCTGCATCGCTTGCAGGATCTCGTCCTCGGAAGGGTGCGGGTTCCTGGCCAGCAGCGCCGCCGCCGCCATGATCTGGCCGGACTGGCAGTAGCCGCACTGCGGGACCTCCTCCGCCAGCCACGCCTGCTGCAAAGGATGGGAGCGATCGGGGGAGAGGCCCTCGATGGTGGTGATGTTCTTTCCGGCGGCGTCGGCCACACGCACGCTGCAGGAGCGGACGGCGGCGGAATCCATGTGGACGGTGCAGGCGCCGCACAGTCCGAGGCCGCACCCGAATTTGGTGCCGGTGAGCTCGAGCGTGTCCCGCAGCGCCCACAGCAACGGCATATCGGGAGGCACGTTCAGCTTGCGTTCGCGGCCGTTGACTCGTAGCCGGATCTCTTGCATGACGCTCATCCTCTCAGCTTCCCAATCTCCTCGACCGCCCGGTACGCGTGATCAATGGCGCCATCGGTGTAGGCGTACGCTCCGGCATCGGCGTTGGCGATGGCCAGGCGGCCGAAGGGTTTGCGCGCCGCCTCGCACGGAGTCTCGCCGCCCTCCAGCCAGAACTTGTCCCACAGCGAGTTGTACTCGTAGGAATAGCCGTGCGGCCAGCGGTTGACGGTGATGGCGGTGATGTCGCGGGCGGCATCGAAACCGCCCGCGCCCAGCATGCGCGCCAGTTGGTCGCGGATGCTGCGCTCCATGGTGCGGAACGAGGTGGTGAACAGCTCGGCGCGGCCGGCGCGGTGCTGGCTGCGCGCCGGCAGCCCCGGCAGGCAGGGCGTGCGGCTCATGTGGACCACCATGGGCTCCTCGGGCGCGCGCGAGCAGTGGTAGTCGCCGATGCTGACGGGGAGATCCAGCGCCACGTTTCTATGGTAGCTCCCCGGCGCGTAGGCGGAGTTGACCTTCAGCCTGGCGAACGACGTCCAGTCGCGCAAGGCGACGTTGGTGTACAGCAGCGGGACCTTCTCCGCCAGCGAGAGCGCGCGCTTCTGGGAGTCCGGCAGTTCAGCGCACAGGAAGGGGATCATCACGTGCCAGCAGGCCAGGATGCAGGAGTCCGCGCGGACGGTGTGCACCTTTCCGCCGCGCATGTATGCCACCTCCACCTGCTTGGCGACGGCGGGAGCGCCCAGGTGTTTGACCCGGACCGCGATGCTGTTCAGCCGGATGCGCACCGGCGAGGCCGGTTCGTCGAGCCGCGCATAATCAGCGCGCGCGGTCACCACGTCGGCCGCGGATTGTCCGGGAATCGCGGCGGGAATCAGCCCTCGCACCAGCAGGCGCGCGATGGAGGCGTTGCCGTCGGGGAAATGGAAGAAGTACTTGTCGACTTCGGCGTTGGGGATGGCGTCTCGGTTCATCCCTTTGCCCGGCGCCGGGTCCAGGCCCATCCCTCGGAAGCCGGGATAGCCCAGTCCCCAGGCGTCCTGCGCGGAGACGGCGTCAATCCCCACGCCAAACAGCGGATGCGGGCCCGCCTGGTAGAGCCGCACCACCTCGCGGCGGACCTTTACCAGATCGGTGAGGAAGTGCGCGTAGCTCATGCGGGCCAGGCGCGCCTTCTTCTCCGCCGAGCTCAGGCCCGGCAGGTAGTCTTTCACCTCCTGATGAAGCCGCTGCACGTCGCGCTTGGCGGCCTCGGGGAGCGGCGCCTCGGTCATGAACTTTGTCCAGGCGTCGCTCGCGCGGACGGAAAGGTCGGCCACCTCGCTGCCCTGCAGCGGGCTCGGATCCACCACCAGGCGGTCGGCGCCGAAGGTCTCTTTGTCGAAGAAGATGTGCGGCGTCAGTCCCTGCGAGTGATAAATGCTGTTGTCCACCAACCTTGGATAGCTCGCAACGTCGATGCCCAGCTCGCGGACCAGCTCCTGGGCCACCGCGCTGTAGGGCGCCGGGCTCTCGATGGAGAAGGTGCCGCCGTATCCCAGCAAGGTGCGGCCGCCGGCGCGGAACTCATTGCGCTTGGCGTGGCCGCCGAAGTCGTCGTGATTCTCGATAATAAGGATGCGCGCAGCCGGCCCGTTCCGCTTGCGGAAGTAATGCGCCGCCGCCAGGCCGCTGATGCCGCCGCCCACGATCACCAGGTCGTAGGACTCGCCGGTCGCGAGCGGCCGGCCGGCGCGCTGCCAGAAGTCGCCGTCGCGCAGCTTGTGCGCCGCCTCGAACGAACCGGGATGGCTCCCCCGCAGCCCGGTGAGCCCCGGTGGATAGTAGCCGGGCGCCTTCTCCGGATCGAACTCCGCGCCTTCGAATCCCAGCAGGTGGGGCGAGAGGGCGAAGGCCCCCACGGTGAGCGCGGCTCCGTTGAGAAAATCGCGGCGCGTGATCTTGCGGTCCATCCCCAATTCACGGTCGCGCGAATCGCTCACTCCAGACCCTCACTCGGAAGTCTTCGGCGGCGCATCGTAAGCCGGAGAGGGGTGGAACGTCAACGCCGGCTGGGGGAGGCGCAGGGAATAGCGGAAGAATTCTTTATCGCGGACCCAGCCCAACTGCTCGTAGAGCCTCTGGGCGCTCTGGTTGGTCACCGCCGTTTCCAGCGCCAGCCCCTCCGCCGAAGTCTGGAGGGCGAGCTGGCGCGCGCGCTCCATCAGCGCCTGGGCCACACCGCGGCGGCGAGCTTCGGGCACCACAAACAGATCGTTGAGGATCCAGAGGCGCTTCATGGAAGTGGATGAGAAACAGGGGTAGAGCTGAGTGAACCCTGCCACGGCGCCATCGAGCAGCGCCAGGAAGACAACCGATTCGTTGCGCTCGATACGTTCGCGGAGGAATGCCGCGGCGCCGAGCGGATCGCTGGGCTGCTGGTAGAACTGCCGATACGCATCGAACAGAAGCGCTACTTGTGGGACGTGCTGCACTCCGGCCTGGACGGTCTGCATGATCAGCAAATCATACGCGGTTCTTTGGAGGCCCGGCTGGGCCGGGGCCGTTCTTTCGTGGGTCTAAAGGCGCCGCTCCGACAATCTTCGCCTTCGGGCGCAGCCCAGCGGTCAACCCATGGCCTGGAGAAAAGAGGGTCTGTCGAACCACCTGGCCGGCACCAGCGGATTCTCCGCCGGCCTATAAGGCGCCCGAAAGCCCGAACTCGTGGGCAATTTGCGCACTTCTCCGCCTAGATGGACTGGAGAGAACGATCCTGCAGACTCTGTGGCGGTGCTGCGAGTCTACAGCGAACCCTTCTCCGCCGGTTGACAGGGAAAGATTCAGGGAATCGGTCCCATGTTTAGGGCCATACCCTTCCGTCCACCTGCTCCCGGAGCGGATTCCAAGCGATCGGCGGTCCTGGATACCACAAGAGACAGAGAACTAACAGGGAAATTCCTGCTCTTATAGGGTTGCAGATGGCCCCCGCAGAGAGATCAGCCGGTGAGTGTCATACGCTCCCGGCTAATTGCTTGGGAGATCGCCTTTGCCTTCGGCGATGGTTACGTAGCGATCCACTTTCGCGATCTTGATCTTCTCTCGGACGCCGCTGGGCCAGCGGATTTCGACCTCGTCCACTTTGCTGGCGGCGCCCAGGCCGAAGTGCAGGCGCAAGTCGGAGCTGGAGCAGTAGCTGCCTCCGCTGATGACGTCAGCCCGCTGGGTCACGCCATTCGCCTTCAGGAAGACGGTGGCGCCGATCGCATCGCGGGGACCCTGGAGACCTCCGATCAGCTTGATCCCCAGCCAGTGGTTCTTGCTGCTGACGACGTTGCGCAACAGAAGGGGAGGAGCGTCCAGGCTGTTCAGCACCACATCGACGCGCCCGTCGTTGAAGAGGTCGGCGAATGCGGCCCCGCGGGCCGGCACGACGCGGGCCAGTCCGCTGCCTGTGGCAGCGGGAACGAGATCGAAGTGGCTGCCGTCACGGTTATGGAATAGAAGCGGCCGCTGCGCCCAGGTGGTGCCCCAATCCAAGCTGTCCACTCCTCGATAAACATGGCCGTTGGCCACGAAGATGTCCTTCTGGCCGTCGTTGTCATAGTCGAGGAAGCCCGTACCCCATCCTAGGAATGGGATGGTGGCTTGGCCGACCCCGGCCTGAAAGCTCACGTCGGTGAAGTTTCCACCCGAGTCGTTCTTGTAAAGGGTGTTGTAGTCGTCGGAAAAGTTGGTGACGTAGAGATCGACCAGGCCATCATTGTTGTAGTCGCCGATTGCCAGGCCCATGGACGCCTGCTCGCGGCCGTTCTCGTTCAAGGCGAAGCCTGAGGCATAGCTGGCGTCCTCGAACGTTCCATCGCCCCGGTTCCGGTACAGATCATTGGGCGTGGAATCGTTCGCGACCAGCAGATCGAGCTTGCCGTCATCGTCCACATCTACGAAGGCCGCTGCAAATCCGTAGTAACCGTCCGGGTCGGAGACGCCTGCCTTTTCGCTCACGTCGGTAAACGTTCCGTCGCCATTGTTGTGAAACAAGTGGTCGTGCTCGCCAGGCAAGCCCCGGGGGCCGCACATCACGTTCTGGCCGCGGTACTGGCAGAAGTTGTAGGAGACGCCATTCCCTCCGGGCTCTGGGGGGTGGTCCACATCGAGCCGGACATAGCCAGCGACGAACAGGTCGAGCCGGCCATCGCCGTCGTAATCGCCCCAAGTGGCCGCGGTGTACCAGCCGTTCAAAGCCACGCCGGCTTTCTCGGCGGCGTCGGTAAAGGTACCGTCGTGATTATTGTGGTAGAGCCGGGCTTGACCGAAGTTGGTGACGAACAGGTCGGGCCAGCCGTCGTTGTCGTAGTCGCCGACCGCGACTCCGAAGCCCCAGCGCTCGTTGGCCACGCCCGCCTGGGCAGTCACGTCGGCAAATGTGCCGTCGTGGTTGTTATGGAAGAGCACCGCGCGCGGCACCCGTTCCTTGCCCCGGTAAGCGTCAAAGGTGGAGCCATTCAAGAAGTAGATGTCCGGCCAGCCATCGTTGTCGTAGTCGACTATGGCCACGCCCGAACCGGGGACTTCCACGATGTACTTCTTCTGGTCCGTTCCCGAATGGTGAAGGAAACTGGCCAGCCCGGACTTCTGAGTCACGTCGGTGAAGATCACCGGGGCGCCATTCACAAAACCGCCAGCGGTGATTGGCCGGGATAGTTCGTCCTTGACAGGCGCGTATGTGCCGCCCGTGGTCACACCGGCCTGCACTGGGCGCTGACCCTCGGCCGGCTCCCGTTCCTGCGCCGGTGCGGGCTTGGGGGCAGCCGGTGCAGATCTCTGAGCATGAATGCTGAGCGCAGTTAGAACCAGCAAGGCCAGAATCAGTGCGGGCAAAGCGAGATGGGAGAGCCTGGGGAACCTAGCCATAGATCCTGTTAGAGCCGAACCTCTGTCTGATGCCGGTAGTAGAAAGTCGCTTATTGTACCAACCGGGGCGCGATTACCGGTGTGGTCTCAGGAGAAAAAGTGGCTACCTAAGGCGGAACCTCCGATTTCGAGATTACCTCAGCGGCGAGGTGTGGACAGTCTTTTGGCAGCCGCCGCCTTCGGCCGCGGTCGGCAGGGCAAGGTTGCGGAACAGCTCGGGCAGAGCGTCCTCAAGGGTGTCACCCCAATGGGTCCAGTTGTGCCCTGCCTGCCACTCCTTGTAAGTGACCGCGTAGCCCCGGGACTCGAGAATGCGACGGAATTCGCGGTTACTCTCGATCAGCCCTTCGAACCGGCCGACATCGAGGTACCAGCGGATGGGGGCCCTCGGCCGCGAGCGCAGGAGCGAGAGGATGGAGCCGCCGTTGACGCTGAACGCGCCCGATTGCGATAGCACGACGCCAAAGACGTCGGGGTAGGTCAGCGCTGCGTAGGCCGCCGCCAGCCCGCCTAGCGAGACTCCAGCGAAAGCGCGCGTCTGAGGCGAGGCAATCGTCCGGAACCTTTGATCGATTTGCGGGACAACCGTCTCCCTCATAAAGCGGAGGTAGTCGGGATCGAGCCAGTACTCCCGCATGCGGTCCCCCGGAGGAATCAGGACCAAGATCGCGGGCGGCATGGCGCCCGCGGCAACCAGGCGGTCCAGAATCTGGTCCACGCGCGCGCGCTCCTGATACTCGAAGCCGTCGTTGAAGTAGATGACGGGGTAGCACAGCTTCGATTCCCGATAGCCCGGCGGTAGATAGACACGGACCGTCCTCGAACCAGACTGATATGGAAAAGAGAGGCTCTCCACCTGTCCGTGTGGTGATTCGGCACCTGCGGGCCCGGCGCCCTTCGGATGGTACTCGGGCATGGGGAAGAAGCTGTTCTCACCGCCTACGCCGTTGTCCTTGCGGTTAGGGTTCAGCGGATCGAGCTTCCACTCGCCGTCCACGATGTACTTGTACTCGATGCGGGCGTCGACCGGAAACGGCAGCGAAAGGAACCATGTGTCCGAGCTTGCTAGTCTCGCCATCTTCAGATTGTGCCGGTCCCAGTCGGTAAATTCCCCCACTACCTCGATGTCCTTCGCCGCACCTCGATAGAGGAAAGTCGCCCAGGGGGCCCCGATCAGCGGGGATATGGGAGAGGTCTTCAGCCTTTCCACAAAAACTGGGTCTTTAGGGTCAGGCGCCGGGACTCGAGTGGTGAATCCGGTGGCCGACGCTCCCGTGTTCGGCTGGATGGTAATCCGCTCGAACACCGTTTGACCGTCGGGCGCGAGAACACCAATCGCGATCACCTTCTCTCTCTCGCCCACTTCGACCGGCACTTTGAAGCTGCCGGGTTGCGCCGCGGTGACGCGGCCATCGGCGAGCACGGCCACGGTGCCGCCATCGGCGAAGACGCCGATTTCGATCTTCTGGCCCGGAACCAGTTCAAGGTTTGAAGATATCGGCGTAACGCTCAGGCGTGGCGCCGTACCCAACCGCTTTTCCACGCGGAAGAACTGGGCGACGGCGTCTGGGGTTTCGGGCAGCCGGCCCTCCCTGAGCGCAATGGCCAGACGGATGAACTGGGCATTGGTCCAAGCCAGCGGAGTTGCAGATCCCGTGCCTTCGCCGAAGCGCAGATGTGGCGCGGGCGACTCGGACCGATCCCAGATCTGCTCGGAGAGCATGCGTCCCTGATTGGCCATGTGCTGCATGGCCTCCAGGTAGCGGCGAGCGTCTTCGCCGGCGGCTAGCGCATACTCGCCGCGCTCACCGGTCAGCAGCACCCAAAGGCGCCCGATCCCGGTTCGGTCATAGCCCTCTCCGCCGGCCTTCTCGCCATAGCCATCGTGGTTGTAGCGATACCAGGAAGGCCCTTTCGGCGTCTCCACTTTGATGGTGCGGTCCACGACTGCCAGAGACTCGCGCATGAGCGAATCTGAAGCGGGCACGATCCCCAAGCGAACCAGCTCAAGGAATCCGGCATCCACTATCTCGCGTTCGTCGTAGGTGCCGCCGCCGTTATTGATCTCGAGTTTCTCGCCTGCGTCCGGATTCCCCTGCTGCGTGATGCGCAGGAAATAGTGCTTCGCCAATGGACCGGTGAAGGTTGCAGTCCAGCCTGGGAGCCGCTCTTTCCAATCCCGAGCGGCCGCGAGCCAGAGGGCTGCAGCGGAGTTGTCGGAATTCTTCCTGGCGATCTCGGCTGCGCAGACCAGGCCCGCGATCTCCGCCGCGATGGTAGAAGGCGAGTAGCCCGATTCCTCTTCCCAGCGCTCCTGCGGCGTCGCCGGCCCGTGCTCCAGGATGAAGCTGGCTGCCGGCTTCACATGCTTCTCGTAGGTCTCAGCGTCGAAGCGCTGCAGCTGGTACGCGAGGATCAACGGATAGGAAACCTCGTCCATCTGCAACGAGCCCCAGAACGGCCGCCCGTCCAGCCACGAATTCTGCGGGAAGGAACCGTCTTTCTTCTGCTGCACCTGCAACAGGTAATCGAGCGCGCGTTCGGCCGATTCCCGGTCGCCCATGGCCAGGAACGCGGTGGTGACGTGGTACAGGTCGCGTGCCCACACCAGGTGATACCCGCCCACCTGCGCCTCGCTGGCATCCACGCGGTCTCCCCAGGGGATGGTGAGCGAGGCAGCCCCCGCCCCGCGGTACGTTTTGTCTTCATGCGCCTGTAGCACCATCGCGGACGTCCAGTACTGGTCGCGGTACTTCGGGTCCACGTCTTTCAATTTTCCTGTGTAGGCGTGCCAGCCCGCGGAATACTGCGCCAGCGTCCGCTGGAAGCCCTTCTGCAACGAGCCCGCCGCCGCACTGGCAGCGGAGCCCGCATCCGACCCGAAGGCCAGCGCCAGGGTGAATGGCCCGCCGAGGCTTGCACGGACCGGCAGCTCCCCAATCTGAACGACATTGCCATCCACGGCCTGCGGGTAGGCATGCTGCAGCCGGAAGCTGTTGCGCAACTCCGACCATCCGTCGCTTGTGCCCAGATACCCGTTGGAGGTGCGCGTAAAAGGCAGGCTGGAGGCCAGCGCTGCGGCGATGGAACTTTCGCTCGAGATCAACATCGAGCCCTGCGAGAAACCTTGATCGTGCAAGCCACTGTTATTGAGCGAGGGGTCGAACAGGACGTAGAGCCGCATGCGGGAAGCTACCAGTGGTTCGAACCGCACACGAATCAGCAGGACATCCCGGTCGGGATCGGTGACGTACGTCTTGGTGATGCGATAGCGGCCGGACTTCGAGGTGTTCACCTGGCGGAAGACCAGCGCCTTAGGGTCGGGCCGTTCGACCGTGTGGGTCGTGTCGCGGTCCTCGATCTCCGCGAAGCTCTTCCCGTCGGTGACGATGAGCGCCAGCGAGCGTGTGTTTGCTTTGTCCAGGGTCGGGTAGTACACCTCGGCCAGGATTCCGTCACTCAGGGTGAACCAGACCTTGGAAGCCGTGGTGTTTGCGGTCCCGACGCCCTCCTTGTTGCCGTTCGTCCATCGCGCAGTTTCGCCGGGAGCGCCCGGCGCGTCTTGCCCCGGAACTAGAACGCGCGCGACCAGCAGGAGAAAGAGCGAGAAGAGGAGTAAGCGTGCTGGCTTCATGAGAATGCCTTCAGAGTCGGCGGGAAGTGCCGCGTTCCGCGCTCACGTGGTCAGCCAAGAGGCCATCAACTGCCGCACCTTGGTCCCTTCCGGCTGCCGGCGAAGGGCATCCAGGACGCGGATGGCCGCGCTTTCCCCCCCGCCGAAGAATGCCACCCAGTAGGGAAAGTGTACCGTGGCGGGAAGGTAGGTAGCTTCCAGCTTGAGCCCGCGGAGACGGAAAAAGCCTTGTAAAAACAGCATTCGCCGCACCTTCTCGCAGAGAATTGCCTTGCCGCTCTCGGGATCCAGCGTCGCCGGGATCCGATTTCGGGTACCGATCTCGATGGTATCGGACTCGTTGGGAACGTGGTCCAGCCGGTAGGGATCGAGCATGCCGCTGACGGCATCCAGCGCAAAGAGTTGTCCCGTGACGCTTGCGTTGTTGGAAATCCGCACTTCATACACGTGGAACGGCACGTACACGTCTGCCAGCGAGCGAAGGGGGCCCAAGGTGGCGCGCCGCAGGAGTCCCGCCAGACCAGACCCTGCCAGCGCGCGGGCGGCTTCTGCCTGCGGGACGTTGGCCCGCAATGCGCGAATGCGCGACGGTTCTACCGGAAGTAAATCCATAGACCCACGACGCAAATGACCAGGACGATGCTCATGGCAACGTTGATGCGATGCTCCAGCGCGGTCTCAGGAGCAGGCTTGCGCTCGTCCCGCAACGCGGTCCCGACCCGGGAGGCATCGACTTTCATATCCACGGTAGCGAAGGTGAGCCCCGCAATCCTGCTGCGTTCCGGCGCCGCGCCCATCAGGCTCACCAGCACGAGCACACCGGAGCAGACCAGGAACATCACGATGGCGTAGTGCAGGAAGTTCATGTCCACCATCCAGCGAACCAGCGGATTGGTGAAGTAGCGCCCGCCGACATGGACTTTGTCCATGATCTCGAACGAGAACCGCAACGTGCCCAGGACGAAACCGGTGAGCAACGAACTGATCGCGCCCGTACCGTTCAAGCGCGGCCAGAGGATGCCCAGGACGAAGCAAGCTGCGATGGGGGGACTGATGTACGCCTGTACACTCTGCAGATAAATGAAGAGCTGGCTGCTGATCAGGTGGATGAAGGGCACCCACAGGATTCCGAGCACCACCATCGCCCCGGTCGCAGCCCGGCCGAAAGCGACGAGCTGCACCTCGGTCGCGTTCGGGCGAAGCTTTTGGTAAAAGTCGAGGGTGACCAGCGTGGAAGCGGAATTGAAGACCGAACTCATGGCTCCCATGAGAGCGGCGAGCAGGGCCGCGATCATCAGGCCGACCAGGCCGGCCGGCAGAAGGTTGACGATCAGCGTCGGATAGGCGATATCCCCGTTGACCACATGGCCGTTCTCCACCCGGAAGAGGTGGGGGAAGAGCGCATAGGCGATCAGGCCGGGCAGCACCAGGATGAAGACCGGGAGGATCTTCAGGAAGCCGGCGAAGATGGCGCCGGCCTTGGCATGGCCTTCATCCTTCGCCGAGAGAACGCGTTGCACGATCACTTGATCGGTGCACCAGTACCAGATTCCCAGAATCGGCGCGCCGAAAAAGATGCCGGTCCACGGGAACTCCGGGTCCGACATGGGCTTGATCATGTGGAAGTAGTCCGGGGGCACGGCCGCACGCACGCCTGCCATGCCGCCCGCATGCGACAACCCAATGATGGTGAGAACCACTGCGCCCGCAATCAAGATCAGCGTCTGCACCAGGTCCGTGTAGATCACGGCCGACAGACCACCCGCGATGGTGTAGACGCCGGTGGCGACGACCAGGATGATGGCGGCGGTCAGCGGGCTCCAGCCCACGACGCGCTCCAGCACCACCGCCGCCGCGTAAAGGTGAACGGAAATCTTTGTGAATACGTAGGCGATGATGGAGATGCTGGCCAGGTAGATGGCGCAAGAACGGCTGAAGCGGCGTTCCAGGAATTCCGGCATGGTGAACACGTTCGAGCGCAGGTAGAAGGGCACAAAGACCCAGCCCAGAATCAGCACGATGATGCAGGCCAGCCATTCGAAGTGGCCGACGGCAAGGCCGGAAGTGGCCCCGGAACCGGCCAGGCCGATGAAGTGTTCGGTCGAAATGTTGGACACGAACAAGGAGGCGCCGATGGCGAACCAGCCGACATTGCGGCTGGCCAGGAAGTAATCCGCCGAAGTTCGTTCCTTGCGGGCAAAGTAAAACCCAATCGCGAAGATCACGACAAAGTAAACGCCGATGATGATGAGGTCGACAGGGGAAAGCGTCCGGTGGAATGTGGGTGTTGGCATTCTCGTGCCTCTCCAGAGCTCTGGCGGAGCGCCGAACCGACGCAGCGGAATTCCTGCAGCGACAGCACCGCCCGCTGAATCGGTGTCCGGGGAATCTACACTATTACGCGCCGCCACTCAATGAATTTACCGGGCTTCAATCCACCTGATAAAGGACCAAACTCCTGGCCGGCACCCGCAAGACGACCGAATCGTCTTCCACGGTAGCCGCGGGGCTGCCCAACAGCGGCTGCAGCGCCCGTACGCCGGCCAGTGGGGTGTCTGTCAGCGGGATGCGCACTTCTCTGGGCTGCTTGGCGCTGTTGAATACGGCGAGTACCCGGTCGGCCTCGGCCTGGCGCACGAAGGCGTACACCTCGGGCTCGATGAGCAAGTGATAGTGACGGCCGTGGCACAGCGCCGGATGTTGCTGCCGCAGACGCAGCAATGCTTGCACATAGGCAAAGAGGTCCTGCTCGGCAGGGGTGCGCCCGGCCTTGGAAAAGGCATCCCGCGGGTCGCCGGGGAACCCTCCCGGGAAATCGCGCCGGTTATCGGGATCATCGCCGCCCTGCAGACCAATCTCGTCGCCATAGTAAAGCTGCGGCGTTCCCCGCATGGTCAAAACAAGCGCGTAAGCGAGTTTGAGAGCTGACAAATCCCCGCCGGCTGCGCTTGCCAAGCGCCTCACATCATGATTCGAGAAGAAGGTAACTAGGCGATCTCCATCCGGATAGAGCGAGTCCTGCCGGAGCACCTCTGCCAGCCGGCTCGCGGGCTGCCCCTGGGTGAGCACCTCGCGCAGCGCATAGTACAGCGGAAAGTCAAAGAGCGTGCTGACCCCCGAATCAATGCCGTCGAATTGTTCGCGTCCGCCGGCGAAGAAGGAGGTGATCGTGGAATCGCGATCGAAGACTTCTCCGACCGTGGCGAACTGCGGATACACCTGCCGCAAGCGGCGGTGCCAGTCCGCCCAAAAGCGCCGCGAGACGTACGGGAAAGTATCGAGCCGGTAGCCGTCGATGCCGGTGCTCTCCGCCCACCACACGGCGTTGACAAAGAAGTACTCCGCGACCCGGGGGTCGTCCTGGTTCACGTCCGGCAGGATGCCGGCGAACCAGCCTTCGACCATGTCGCGCCACTGTCGCGGCACGGAGTGCGGATCGGTCAGGCCCCGAAAGGGCGACCTCGCCGTGAGGTGCTCTCCGGCCGTACCGTGCAGCCACGCGGAATCGGGAGGGTCAGCGACCCAGGGGTGCCTGGGCCCGGTGTGGTTCACAACATAGTCGAGGATCACCTTGATGCGCTGGCGGTGTGCTTCCGCAACCAGTTCCTCCAGCTCCGCCAGCGTACCGAAATGTTCATCGACCTTGTAAAAGTCCACCGCCCCATAGCCGTGATAGTCGTTGGGCGAACGGTTGTCGTTATCGACGATGGGAGTCAGCCAGATCGCAGTCACCCCTAATTCGTGAAGGTAGGGTAGGTGTGCGCGAATGCCGCGCAAATCGCCCCCGTGGTAAGCCCGGGGCTGGCCGCGATCGTAGGTTCCCGGTGATTCCGGCGGCAAGTTGTTGGAGGGATCGCCATCGGCGAAACGGTCGGGCATGATGAGGTAGATCACGTCGTCGGAGGTGACGCCCTGCGCCCCATCGCTCGCCGCCCGGCGCGCCTGCAGCCGAAAGGGCACGTGCGCCTCGCCCTCGCGGTTACGGACCCGGAGGCTCACTTCCCCCGGCGGTGCGTCCGGATCCACATGGAGCCAGACGAACAGGTGCGTCTCGCCGCCCGGCTCCACGCGGGAAACCCGCACGCCCGGCGCGTCCGCCGTGACCACGGCATCCCCCAGGTGCTCCCCATACAACAGCAGCATGGGGTCGGGGAGGCCGGCCCACCAGTTGGGAGGCTCGATCCGCTTTACGCTGGGAGCCGCCGCAAAACCGCAACTTGTCAGCAGCAGCAGACACGCCCATAGGCGTAAGCCCTGCCGCCCCTTCGCCTGACCCCGGCTGCCCCATCCCATCACTTGGTCTCCGGCGGCTGCGTTTGCGGCGGCGGATTGGAGCCAGGGACCTCGGCGCCCGTGACACCGAGCCGGACCTTGCGCGTCCGGTCGAGTTGGGTCAGGGAATTGCGCGTGTGCGTGTCCATTTCCTCCCTCGCTTTGAAGGTGGCGAGCGTCTGATTGGCCTTCTCCAACTGTCTCAACCTCGAGTAAGCTAGGAACAACTGGTAGTAAGCCTGTGTGTAATCGGGGCTGAGCCGTAGGACGCGCTGCATCCGCTCGATGGCCTCGGGATAGCGCTTCTTTTTCAGATACACCCGTCCCAGGTTGAACTCGGCGGCAGCGTTGTCTTCGTCCAGCGCCAAGGCTTTGCTCAGATACCCCTCGGCTTGGTCCAGTAACCCCTCCTCCACAGCCACGTAACCGAGGTTGGCGAGGGCGTCGGAGTGGCTGGGGGTAGCGGCCAGCTGCGCCTCGAAGTGCCTCCGTGCCAAGTCGAACTGGGCCTGGGAGCGGTACCCATAACCGATCAGATAATGAATATTCGGCGCCGTGGGATCCAGGCGCAGCACCTGCTCAAATGCTTTCGTCGAGGCGGGGAAATTACTGAGCTTGCTCTTTGCGTTTCCCAGGCTGAGGAAGTATGCCGGTTGCTTGGGGTCGAGTTCCGTTGCCTTCTGGTATTCCTGCGCCGCCCCCTCCCAGTAGCCGACCTGGAAGTATTCCTTGCCCAGCAGGTAGTGGTACTGGGCAACGCCGGAGGCGCGCTCGATGGCGTGCTTGAATTCCGCGATGGCGTTTTCATGGTCGTCATGTTCGGCAGCGATCAGGCCCAGGCGGAAGTGGATCTCCGCCGGTCCGGGATCCAGGTCGGCGGCTTGTGCCAGCGCCTGTGCGGCTTCATCGAGCCGGTCGAGATTGAAGTACGCGAGTCCGAGGTTGTAAAGAACCTCGGGCGCGCGCGGATGCAGGTCATTGACCTTCTCGAAGAGCCCGGCCGCGCGTTCGTACTGTTCCCCCTGCGCCAGAGCCACCGCGAGGCTGAACAGCACGCGTGGGTCGGATCCATAGGCGCTTTCCAGATCCTGCGCTGCCCTCAGGCCCTCCTTCGTGCGCTCGGCCTTGAGCGCCGCCGCCACGAAAGCCAGATCCAGAGCGGGATCGCTCGCCTGCCGCATCTCGCGGACTTGCCGGAGGTGGTCTGCAGCCTTGGCATACTCGCCCACCTGCATCAAGAGCAGGGCCAGGTTGTAGTGCGCCCGGGTATGCTTGGGGTCCAGTTGCAGGGCCTTCTCGAACTGGATGCGGGCGGCGGCGTAATCTCCGCCCCGTACCAGCAGGTTGCCCAGATTGTTGCGAGCGCTCACAAAGCCGGGATCGATTCGCAGCGCCGCCCGATACTCAGACTTGGCCTCCTGTGCGCGGCCCAGCCGGTCCAGCACCAACCCCAGGAGATTGTGGGCAAGGGGCGAACGGGGAGCCATCTGCACAGCGCGTCGGGCGACGGGCTCCGCCTCGCGGAACTCACCTTTCTGCACTAGCGCCGCCGCCGACTCGATGGCAGCATCGGCCCTGCTCGGGGCTGAGCTCTTCGGCCCGGCCGGCTGTCGCTGGGCGCTGGCGGGGCTGACCAGAGCCATCAGCACCAGCAGCGCCCGGCAGGCAAGCAGGATGGAACAGCGCTCGTTCACGTGGTCATCCCGTCTCAGTGGTTCCGAGGCGCCGCGGGTTCGTCCTGTGACTTGTCTCCCCGCCGCTCCTCGTTCAGTCGTTGCACCGTGGAGAACTCTTGCTGGGCTTCTGTTTCCCGGCCAGCGCGACGCAGCGCCAACCCGAGCTGGTAATGGGCCTCCGGGCTGTCGGGCGCTTCCTGCACCGCTTGGCGCAGCAGCTTGAGTCCTTCTTCCGGGGCTTCCTGCCGCGCCAGTTCGCGGCCCAGCGCCAAGGCGGCCTCGTAGCTGTCGGGCTGGAGCTCGTAGCCCTTGCGCAGGTTGACCAGGCCTTGGACTCGGTCGCCGTATTTGATCTGCAGGGCGCCGATGCCGATGTAGCCGCGCGCGTCCTCGGGACGCAGACGGATCAACTCCAGATACTGGCCGATGGCCTTCTCCCTTTCTCCCTCCGTTTCCATCATGGTAGCCAGGAAGAACCTCGCGTCATATTCGTCGGGCTTGGCTTGAACCGCGGCCTCGAACGCGGCTCGCGCCCCGCCATTGTCGCCGAGGGCGTACCGTGCCCGGCCCAGATAGAACTGAACCTCGAAATCCCCTGGGCTGATCTGCGCCGCATTCTGCAGCGCCTGGGCGGCTTCCGCATGGCGGCCTTGGGCGGAAAGGATGATGCCCAATATGGTGTGGCCCTCCGAGGACTGGGGCGAGAGCTCGACCAAGCGGCGGGCCTCGCGTTCCGCTTCCCCGCTGCGGCCGGTGTTCTCGAGCGCCAGCGCGAAGAAGTAAGCGGCCGCCGCCGAGTTGGGCTCCTTTTGTGCCAGCGGACCCAGCACCTCGGCCGCCTCCTTCCATTGCGATGTCTTGGCCAGGGCCACGCCCAGGTCCTGCTGTGCGCGCAGGAGATTCGGATCGGAGGCCAACGCCTGACGGAAGTAGCGGATGGCCAGAGGCAGGTTGCCCAGGTCGGCTTGCAGCAGCCCTTCGGAGTAGGTATAGGCGGCGTGATTGGGAGGCAGGACGTGCCCCAGAAACCGGAGCTGATACGCCTCCCGCACGATGTCGTGCGCCTGCCGATAGGCAGTGAACAGCGCCAGGTTGAGGTCCACCTGTTCGTGGATGCGCTCCGCCGCCTTTTCCAGATAGGAGACGGCCTCGGTGGGGTTCCCGCCGGTCGCCAGCAGGATGCGCCCGGCATAGAGATTAGCGCTGCCGTGAGTGGGATCGATGCGCAGCGCGGCTTGCGCTTCCTGCATCGCCTCGTCGAGCCGGTGGACCGCCCACAGACCGTAGGCCAGCGCGGCGTGCGCGTCCGTCGACTTCGGATCCAGGGATACCGCCCGTTCCAGGTCCTTTACCCCCTCGTCGGCCCGGTTGAGCCGCAGGCGGGCGACTCCCCGGTCGAGCCAAGCCTGGACATCGCCGGGATTCGAAGTCAGGCGTTCCGTGCTGCGCTGCTCGGCGCGCTCAAGAAGCACGCGCGGGGGCGCAAAACGTTCGACATGCGATGTCTCTGGCAGTGGAGAGGCCCGCTGAGAGTCTCCCGGCGTCGCACATAGACATAGAAATGCGCAGGCCACCAACCCGGCTGGAACGCGCAAAGCCATGATTCCCGCATTCTAGCAGCGCTCTTGCCCGGCCAGCACCGTCCAGACAAAAAGAGCGGCCCCTTCCGGGCCGCCCCTCTCAGTCGAGAACAGTGGGACTCAGAACAGAACTTTTATCCGGTACTGCATCGTCCGCCCCGGCAATCCGGTCCTGAACTGCCCGAAGTCGCCGTTGCTGATGTTGTTCTGCGGGACCACAGGGTCATTGCGGTTGAAGAGGTTGAAGGCCTCGATCCCAAACTGCATCCTGACCCGCTCCGTAATCGCGGCGTTCTTGAACACGGAGAAGTCCACGCGATAGACGCCCGGCCCCACGAACTGGTTGCGCCCGGTGTTGCCGAAGCAGATCCGGTTGCCGGCGAGGTTGGTCACACACGTCGTCCCCACAAAGCCTGGTTGCAATGGGTTGGTGGAGGCGGGTGCGAACGCCGCCGGATTCAGGAAACGGCCCGGCGGTGCACCGGAGAACGGGTCGGCTCCCGGAAGCAGGACCGCCACCGTCCCGCCACCCTGGCAGCCATTGCAATCGCCGATCGCGGAAAAGGGCTGGCCGGTGGCGCCGCTGAAGAGGAGGTTGGTCTGCCAGCCGCCAATCACCCGGTCCCAGCCTTGGCTCACGCCGTTCCCGAAGTGCCGTCCGCGGCCGAAAGGCAGGTCCCAGATGATGTTGGTGCTGATGACGTGCCGGCGGTCCAGCGACGACGTTCCGCGGTCCCGCCGGAAATCCAGCGGATTGATGGGCCCGAAGGCCCCGTTGCGCTGGTCGCCGGGCGAGGTGAACACCCCGCCGGAATCGTCAATGTTGTGACTCCAGGTGTAGGCAAAGCTCCCCTGCACGTGGTGGGAAAAACGCTTCACCAACCGCGCCTGCAGCGCATCGTAGTTGCTGGAGGTGCGGTTCTCGTAGGCGGTCACATCGTTGATGCATGTCGCCGGTAGGAGGGCGCAGCTTGCGCCGGCGACCAGGACGGCCGAGCCCAGCCCGTTGTTAATCCTTCCGATCTGCCGCGTGGCCAAGAGATGCCGTCCGCGCGTTCCCGCGTAACCGAGGTCCAGGACGTAATCGCGCGCGAACTCCCACTGCCAGGTCACGTTCCACTCATGGATCGTTCCCAGCTTCTGGTCCTGCTGCTGGGCGAAGAGCACCGAATTCGAGGTGAGCACGGGGGGATCGGTGATGGTCGCCACCGGCGGTCCCGTGCTGAGGTTGAAATTGGGCGTGATGGGAGAGGAGAACGAGTCGAACTCCACCGAGGCGGTCTCGGGAGGGTTGCGGACCAGGGGCGGATAGTCCACGCCATCCTGGGTGTAGAAAATCCCGTAGCCGCCGCGCAGGACCATGTCGCGCTCGGGGCCGAAGGTATAGGCAAAGCCGACCCGCGGTCCGATGTTGTTGTGGCTGGTGTCGAGGATCCGGTCGCCGCTCCCGTCCGCCTTCACAATCGTTGCAGCAGCGACGTCGAAATTCGCCAATCGTCCCTGGGTTTCCTTGAACGACGGGAACACGTCATAGCGCAACCCCAGGTTCACGGTCAGCCGCGACGTCACCTTCCAGTCATCCTGGACGAAGAGCGACCATTCCGTGGTGCGCAGATTGAAGGGCTTGTCGCCGCCAGAGACCGTGCCCGACCCGGCTTGCGGCGCCGGCTGGCTGAACAGGATGTTGGCCTGGGCGTTCTGCGTGCCTCCGTCGCCGTAGTTCAGGTGTCCCTTCAGGAATCCAGAGCGGCCACCGTCGATGGTGTCCAGGTGGCGCGGCCGGATTTCGACTCCCGCCTTCCAAGTGTGCTTGCCGGAGATGACGGTCACGCTGTCGGCGATGTAGAAGTTATTGGACTTGACGTCGAACAGGCCGCCGTCACCCGTGAACTCGAAGAAACCCGTTCCAAAGCCTCCGGTCAAAATCCCGCCGCTCGTGGGCAGGGTCCCCTTGTTGCAGTTGGGGATCCCGAGGTCGCTGCAGATGGTGGGGCTGATGCCGCAAGCCCCGCCCACGCCGCAGTTGAAGATGCCGATGTCAATGTGGGTCCAGCCGAAACGGAAATCGTTGAGCAACCGGGGGCTGAAGGCGTGCGTATCGCTGACCACGATCTGGCGGGTGTTGCCCAGCTCGTTGCCGGCTCCAAACCCGGCCGTCGGCACCTTGGGGAAGAAGTTGGCCCGGACGCGCTGCTGGTTATCGCGCGTGTAACGGAACGAGAGGTTGTTGTTGGTGGACAGGCGATGGTCCACCTTGACGTCGAAGGAGTTGATGGTCTCCCGGTTGGCGCGCGTGCCGAAGAAGTTCTCGTTCCCCTGGCCCGGGTTGAGCACGTTGATGGTCGGCAGCGGGTACAGAGCGAACAGGGCGAATCCCTGGGGACTGAAGTTCGGATGGTTCTGGATGCTGCCGTAAAAGTTGGCCACGTTGTTTCCCGCAAACGCAGTGCATCCCCCCCCGGTGGCATTGCCGGGAACCGTGCAGCCCGCGCTCCTCGGGTCCAGGACCGGTGTACTGAACTCCGAGAAATCGCCATTGCGCGACTTGGCCGTGGGGACGACGGTGCGGAAGAAGTTGGGGATGCTGTTGCGCTGCCCCAGGTAATCCCCGAAGAAGAATGTCCGGTTCTTGATGATGGGCCCGCTGAAGGTGAAGCCGAATTCATGGATGCGAGTCGTGGTCTGGGGCTGGAGCGCCTCGGCCTGGGCGGGCGTGCTGCCCCCGGCGATGAGGTCGGCGCGATTACGCAGGATCTGAGGATGGGTGGCGTTCAAGGCGTCGTTCTGCCCGTAGTAGTAGGCCGAGCCGTGGAAGGCGTTGCCGCCCGACTGATAGGTGACATTGAAGTTGGCGCCGCCGCGGCCGGTTTCCGCCTTGCCTACGCTGGTCTCGACCTTGAACTCCTGGATGGCGTCCGGGTTGGGGAAGACGCCGATGCTGCCGAACTGGGGCTCGTTGTTGTCCACCCCGTCGAGCGAGAAGTTGTTGTTGGTGGGGCGCAGGCCGTTGGCGGAGAGCGCAGCGCCGCCCGAGCGGCTGAAGCGCGCTGACTCGGTGGAACCCCGGGAGTCGCTGCCTCCGGGCGGCGAACCGGCGTTGGCATCGCCCTGGTTGAACTGCTGCGCGTCGGTCAATATGCCGGTGTAGGCGCGCGTCACCCCCGGCGTCAGGGTGGCAAGCTGCGTGAAGTTGCGGTCCTTCAGCGGCAACTCGGTGATCTGGCGTCCGGTGATGACTTCGCCGCGGCTGCTGGTCTCGGTCTCCAGCAAGGGCGCTTGGGCGGTCACGGTCACGTTTTCCGTGGCGGCGCCGACGGCCAGGGGGACGTTCACCACGCGCACGCTGCCGATCTGCAATGTGATCTCGGTGCTGGTCGCGGTCTTGAATCCCTCGTGCGAGACCTCCACCTTGTAGCGGCCCGGCTTGAGCACCGCGGGCGTGGCGTAGTGTCCGGTACCATCGGTCTTGGTCTCATAAACGCCGCCCGTCGCGACGTTCAGGATTCGAACCTTGACGTTGGGCACGACCGCACCCGTTGGGTCGGTGACATCGCCGCTAACAGCGGCGCGGTCGGTCTGACCGTAACCAATGACAGAAAGCAGAAGAACAACAAGCAGGATTGCCAGGCAGGTTGAACACCACCGAGAAGGACCCATGCTACCTCCTTATTCCGCATTCCGCTTGCGGCATAGCAGGCGTGCCGCCGTCAGAGGCGCGAGACGTCATAATAGTGCTTTTGCATTAACTCAGTGCCTACACCCCTACTTCTGAGTCCCCGCCCTCTTTATAAGCTGGTAACCTATCCAGAGCGACCGCCGAAGTCAAGAAATTTCTTATGGAACTGCGGAGTGGAACCTACCTGCCCGCGTAGGCCTGCTCGAACTTCTTCAGGTCTTCCTTCGGCTCCTCGCTCACCTCCAGCCCGCCATAGTCTCGCCTTCCAGGCGTGGATGGTGTGCTTCGACACCCCCAGTTGCGCGATGTGGTTGACAGCCATCGGAGCTACGCCTAGCCTTCCATGCACCCACTAACTTTGGAGGGCTACAGTGCGTTCTCCGCACCTCAGGTGCTCCTTGGTATTCCTGTTGGTGGCCCTCTGTCTTCCCCTGGCAGCGCCCGGCGACGACCTCGGGTTCCAGCGCGACCGCATGAAGGCCATCCTCGACATTGTCAGCAACAAGGTGGAGAAGGAATTCTGGGACCCAGGCATGCGCGGCCTGGACTGGAAAGCGCTGAAAGAGCAGACGCGGCAGAAAATCGAGCGGGCGGAAAACGTCAACCAGATGGTGACTTCCATCGCTTCGATGATAAACAAGCTGGATGACTCGCACACCGTGTTTGTTCCTCCCACGAGGGCCAGCAAGGTGAAGTTCGGCTTTGACGCGAGGGCCTTTGGGGACGAAATCCGCATCTACGAGCTGCGCAAGGACGGCGCGGCGCGGAAGGCCGGCCTCGAAATCGGAGACCGGTTGCTCACCGTCAATGGCTTCAATGTGGAACGGAGCACCTTCGACGCCATGATGTTTTATCTCTTGGTGTTACGCCCCGTTGGAGGCATGGAGATCACGGCGCAGCGCGGCAATGAGGCGGCTCCGCGCGCCATCCGCGTCGAGGGAAAGATGGAGCCCGGCGCTGTTCTCCGGGAATACTGGGACCGTTACTTCGACTCAGTCCGCGAATCCCAGGATTACTGGAATGAACATCCTGACCGGTATATCAAAGGGGAGGGGACCGTGGGTTACCTTTTCCTGCGGTCATTCGACGTCTCCCAGCAGTACACCTGGGATCTGGTGAAGGAGGTGGCCAAATCCAAGGCCCTCGTCTTGGACCTCAGGGGAAACCGCGGAGGGCGTCTGGACACCCTTGCGTACTTCTTGGGATGCTTTGAGCAGGAGAAGGCGACAATCGCAACTGTCGCCAGGCGGGGAAACAACGAGCCTGTCAAGGTTGAGCCGAAAAGTCCCCACCTATCCGGACCGCTATTTATCCTGGTGGACAGCGGGACCGCCAGTGCCTCGGAGATCACTGCCCGTTATCTGCAGAAACGCCATCGTGCAACGGTCATCGGCGACCACACCGCTGGCAAGGTGACCGTGGCTCGCTATTTCGGGCTGGAGATAGAGAACGGTTCGGTGCTTTTTGCGGTGAACGTGGCCATCGGGCGCTTCGTGTTTGCTGACGGTGAGGAGCTGGAGAAAAAAGCCGTGGCTCCGGACGTTACCTGCCTGCCCACTGGCTCCGATCTGCAGGAAGGCCTCGACCCGTGCTTCGATTTGGCGATGAAGATGGCTTACAAGGCGGTTGGCCTGCCGCTGCCGGACTTGCAGAAAGAGATGAAGGAGAGGAGGTAGAAAAGAACTCACTACCCCGCAAGCGCGTGACCCTATCGAGAGCGACCGCCGAAGTCAAGAAGATTCTTGTGGAACCACCGGCTGGAACCTACCTGCCCGCGTAGGCCTGCTCGAACTTCTTCAAGTCTTCTTTTGCTACCGAGACATACTTGTATTCCACCTTGGTCTCGTAGCGAGCGCCGAACTCCTGGCGCGCCGTTGAAAGGAAGCTGAGTTCGATGCCATAGCCCGCGGGCGCCTTCAATCCGCGCTTCCACACCGTGCGCTCCTTGTCGTAGGTCTCGCTGACCTTGTACTCCCGGCGCAGGCGCTTGTCCGGCGTCTCCAGAGGGCCCCCGTGTTCGGCGCTGCTGATCCGCGGGGCGGTATCGCGGGTCTCGGCGGAACTGATGTTCTGGGGGTCGCCCAGAGTACTCGTTCCCTCGGCCTCGACGGCACGTTTCCGGTTGGGATCGGTGACCTGGTAGTGGCTGGATTCCTCCAGCGGCACCAGCCAAAAGTCGTTGGTCGGGCGCGGGGGACGGTATTGCAGGCGCAAATGCGAAACGTGCTCCTTGTGGAAGTTCACCTGCAGAACGCTTCCGTCTTCGAGCTTCCAGTCCACGATCACATCGCCGTCCTTGTCGTCGCGCTTATCGGGCATGCGGGCCAGCACATCGAGCACCTGCTGCACCGTCATGCCGATCTCAAGACCATGGATGCGGGGCTGGTGGCTCTCGTCCGCCGCCGCGGACGGCGGTTGCGCCGGCTGGGTCGGCGCCGAGCCCGGCTCGCTGGCCGATTGTCCCCACGCACAAGCGCTGGCAAGAAGGAACGTCAGAAGAGGTCGCCGCAGCATAAGACATCCTGAAGAATCACACTCCTCGTCATGATATCTCAGAAGCTCACTTCGAGCTGCTTGGGCTGGCCGTCTTGTGGGATCTGTACCTCGAGGAGACCCCTGGCTGCGTCATACGTGAATTGTGTGAGCGTTTGGTTGCCCAATACGAGAGAGAAGGGGCGGCGCTCAATCCCGAAGATCTCCAACGAGATCGACTGCCACCATGGGGGGAAGGGCCCTTCCGGGGCGTCGATCGAGACCTGCACTCTGCCTGCACTCACGGCGCAGCGAAATGCGAAGCGAGAGAACTCCCCGCGCTGATAGGCGAAGGTCTTTCCATCGTCGAGGTACAAAGACCCGCGACAGTCAGGACCTGGATAGACGCGCAACTCCAAGGGGCCCTGGGGCACTTCTCCGGTGTGCTGCACCACCGGCTGCTGGGGAAGAATCGCGCCGGCGCGGACGTAGATGGGTACACTCTCCAGAGAAGGCTGCAGCTTGAGTACCTGGCCGCCGGGCTGCCGTTTCCCCGTCCAGAAATCGTACCAATCGCCAGTGGGCAGCCGCGCTTCATAGGCATCGGGCATCTCCGTGACCTTGGGTGCCACGAGCAAATCGCGCCCTAAGAGAAACTCTTCGTCCTTTTCGTAGAGAGCCTCGTCCGCCGGATACTCCAAGAAGAGCGGCCGCATCAGCGGCAGACCGGTGCGGCTCGTCTCCTCCAGACTGGTGTACAGGTAGGGAAGCAGGCGATAGCGCAGTTCGATGTAGCGGCGGCGGATGGCCTCGTGCTCCGGGCCGTGCACCCACGGCTCCTGGTCGGCGGTGGACTTCCCGGTGTGGTTGCGATCAATGGGCAGAAAAGCGCCGAGTTCAAGCCAGCGCGTAAGCAGGTCTGGGCTGGGACTTCCTACGAAACCGCCCACGTCAACGCCCACGAACGCATACCCGGAGATGCCCAAGCTGAGGAGGGTCGGCACCGTCAGGCGCAAATGGTTCCACGAGCTGCTGTTGTCCCCCGTCCAGGAAGCAGCGTAGCGCTGGGTCCCGGCATAGGCCGCGCGTGTCAGCACGAAGGGACGCTCGTCCGGGCGCAGACGCAGAAGCCCTTCGTAGGTCGCACGCGCGTTCTGCATGCCATAGACGTTGTGGATGGCGCGGTGGTCGAGCGTGATCCCGTCCAGGCGATGGCGGACACCCAGCGGCATGGTCTTGTCGGCTCGCTCGAAGATGGCCGGCTCGTTCATGTCGTTCCAGAAACCCTTTACCCCCATGGCTACGAAGTCGCTGTAGAGCGTGCCCCACCAGCGGCGTGTCGCCTCGCGGGAGAAATCCGGAAACACGCTGTCGCCCGGCCAGACCCGGCCCACGTACACCGAGCCGTCCGCATTCTTTACGAAATGGTCGCCGGCCAAACCCTGGTCGTATGGGGCGTATCCCGGTTCTTTTTTCAGATGCGGATCCGTGATGATCACGACTTTGAAGCCCTGTGCTCCCAGGTCGCGAACCATCCCTTCGAAGTTGGGGAAGCGCTCGCGGTCCACGGTGAACGGCCGGTTGCCGCGCTGGTAGTCGATGTCGAGATAGAGGACATCAGCCGGGATCCGACGCTCGCGGAAGGTGCGCGCGAGCTCGCGCACGCGCGCCTCTGGATAGTAGCTGTATCGGCACTGTTGGTAGCCCAGTGTCCACACCGGCGGCAGCGGCGTCCTGCCGGTGAGCTCCGTGAAGCGCTCCACCACCTCCTTCGGGTCGGGCCCGTAGATAAAGTAGTAATTCAGCTCGCCGCCATCCGCGCCCAACGAGTACTGGTCGCGCGCTCGTTTGCCGAAGTCAAAGAACGTGCGGTACGGGTTGTCGAGGAAGATGCCGTAGGACCGGCCGTGCCGGAGAGCGAGGAAAAACGGGATGCTCTTGTACAGGGGATCCGTCGACTCCTGCCAGGAATAGGCATCGGTGTTCCACATGGTGAAGGCCTGGTTTCGCCGATCGAACCCACCCCCCTTGTCGCCCAGACCAAAGTAGTGCTCGTCTTCCGGCATGCGCTTCGTGACCACGAAACCTGACTCACGCCAGAGCATCGGCTGCGCCGCGGCGTCTTCCTCGATGACCTCCCCCGACCGATCGCGGAACACGATCCGGAGCGGTTGTCGCTCGATTGAAACCACCAGCTTGGGCGTCGTCAACTCGATGCTCTTTCCGTTCTGTCGGATGCCCACCCCTGCGGGCGGCTTGTGGGTCGGTTCCCTCACTGCAAAGGAGAACTCCGGTGGAAACTTGCGCCCAGGAACCGCTCGCACGCGAATGACGGAGTCGTTCCATGCCACGACCCGCAGCGTCACCGAGTCTGTGGTGAGCTGCACCCCATTCGGTAGTGCCGCTACTTGTAGTACACGGCCTGGTGTTCTGAAGCTGGGCTGGGCAAAGGCGGGGAGGACAAAAAGCCAGCCGAGGAGGAGCCAACGAGTCAGTTTCTTCATAGTCAGCCCCGCAGGCTAAGGGCTCGCTTGCCATGTGTCAACCCCGGGGCAGCCAAGAACAAAAGCCCGGAGACTAGATGGCGGAGAGGGGGGGATTCGAACCCCCGGTACAGGTTTTAGCCCGTACAACGGTTTAGCAAACCGCCGCCTTCAGCCACTCGGCCACCTCTCCGGCGAAAAACGGGCGGGCGATGCGCAGAGGTCATTATAGCGGGTCGGAGGCTTCGGCGGCGAAGCCAGCAACGCATAGGTCCTTCGCTCGACGGGAGACAAAGGCGTCTTCGCTCAGGATGACGACCGGGGGTGGCAGTGGATCTTACGGCCGGGTGAGGACGGTCTGGTAGGGGTCGAGCAGGAGCTTGGTAGCGCCCGCGGGAGCGGAGAAGCGAAAGGAAGTCTCGGGGCCGTCGGCAAAGACCTGGCCGAGCAGCACCGGTCTTCCGCCGCCGCCGGTGGCATAAACAGGCGCCACGGTGACGAGCAAGTCCGGGGCTTCCTTTTGCAGAATGGTCCCGGTGACGACGTTCTTGCCGCCGTGGCGCGCGAAGCGGACGTCCTTCAGCTCCAGCCGCGGGAGCGCGGTGCCCTCCACCCAGCCGGAGAAGAACCAATCGAGCGAGGCGCGGCCTTCGAAGTGGAGCGAAGGAGGAAGCGCCTCTTCGAAGGCGCGCTGGACGTCGGCGGTAGAGAGCTCGCGGCCCCGGAAGTGCTGGTGCAGCGTGGCCAGCACCTGGAAGAAAGGCTCGTCGCTCTCCTTGGGGCGGGCGCCGCGAGCGCGACCCGGGAGGGCGCCGGCGTCGCGCAGCATATGGCGCAGCATGTGGAAGAGCCAGGTGCCGCGGCCGTAGGCCACCACATCGAAGCCGTCGGGAAAGCGCGAGGACGCCAGCCGCGCGCCGGCGGTGACCGGGCCGGCATCCTTCATCAGCAGATCGCCCTTGCTCTTGTGAAGCAGGTCCTGACGATATTGCTGCATCACGGCGCGAAAGTCCGCCGGACGTTCTGCTTCGATGGCCAGCAGCGCGCAGTAGTTGGCCAGTCCCTCCATTACCCACTGATCGTGGTAGGACTTCCACAGGACCGAGTCGCCCCACCACTGATGAGCGGTCTCGTGGGCCTGCATCAGTCGCTCGTAGAGGACGGCGTCAAAACTGTCGCTGTGAGGTCGCGAGGGATCCGAGGCCGGCAGGAAGGCGTAACTGGAGAGGAAGACCAGGCCCGGCCATCCCTGGCTGCGGTGGCCGGGCATCTGGGAGATGCTCAGCGAGCTGTAGGGGAAGGGCGCGATGCGTTTGGAGAGGAACTCGATGGTGCGGGCGGCGTGCTCGGCCACCCGGTGGGCGCTGGCGGCGGGGTCGGGCGGCGGCAGAGTCACCTCCAGGGGCAGGGGGTCGCGGGCGCGCGGGTTCGGCTGCGGGATGACCACGGTCTTGCGCCGCGGGAACGCAGTCTCCATGGCGTGGGTGGCATAGGTATCCACCTGGACGTCGCCGGCCTTGGCGGAGCTGGCCACGTACTGGCCCAGGTTGAAGCCGGCCAGGGGGATGGGCTGCTCGGAGACCCAGCGGGCCACCTGCTCTCCGGCGACGGTCGCCTGGGAAACGCGGTTGCCGGTGGCCAGCAGAGTCCAGGCGGAGGGATAGCGGAACTCGAGGTCGAAATCGGCCATCGCCGGGCCGAGGTTGGGATACCAGGCGCCGCGCGCGCCCACGTACATCAAGCCTCCGCCCGCCTCCGAGAGCACGGCGCCGGAATAGACAAAGCGCAGGGTGAGGGTGTGGCCTGCCGCCGGCGACCGAGGGAGGACGACCGCGATCACATCATTGCCGCGGCGGGCGAGTTCGCTGCCTTCCAGCGACTCATTCTGCAGGAACTCCACCGGCTGGCCGTCGGCGGTCACCGAGCTGACATGCAGGTAGCGGGAAAGTTCGAAGATCAGCACGCGGCGGCCGCTGGCGCCCGCCAGCGCCGTCAGCTCGGCCTCAGCCTCCAGCTCATGCGAGGCCAAGACGTGGGTGCGGATCTTGTAGGCGGAGATGCGAAGTGGCTCCGCCGCCGCGTCCTGGGGCGAGCGCCGGGAGCGCATGGGGAATGCCGTCCACACGTCGTAAAAGCGCATGCCTTCTTGGTAGCTCATCTGGCCGGCGGAGATTTGCTCGCTGAGGGCGGTGTCGAAGAAGACGTCGAAGGTTCCCAGGTGGTCGCCGCTGAGGCGGGCATGCAGCATGCGATTGGTGGGCGGGGAGGAGGTCAGGGTGACCAGCAAGCGCAGGGCGTCGGCGGCCGCCAGAGTGCGGGCCGCCGGGTTCCAGCGCTCGACGAACTGCGCCGCGGTCTCGCGCTCGCCGGGCTCCGCGTCCTCCGAGGCCACCGGGACCGCCGCCTTGGGGCGCAGGCCGGGCAGCAATGTTTCGTAGGTATCGTCGTTGAAGCGGAAGTAGGCGGTGGAAAATTTCTCGTTGAGGATGGCAGCGCCGGTGAAGCGGGCGAGCGAGGCGCGCTCCACCTGGTTGGGAGGCGACAGTAGGATCTCGCCTTCGCCCTCGAAGAAGGCGCCGGTGATGCGGCCGTCCACGCTCTCGGTGAAGGCCAGCGTGCCCTCGTTGAGGGAAATGTGGAGGTCCTCGCGGTCCAGGTTGGCATCGCGCACCGCATAGACGCGCTGGGGATCGAGGCGGACATTCCCCAGCTGCCGGTAGAGCTGCGCGGCTGGGGAGGGCGCGGAAGCCTGCTGGGCCGCGGAGGTGGCGGCCAAAAGAAGCAGCGTGGCCGGGCCCAGCGACACCCTGCGCCGGAAGGTCATTTCAGAAACCGCCGCTCATCTTGTTAGAATGCGCCTCAGTGCGGGTTCCTGTCATCCTATTCATCACCCTGGCTTTGGCGGCGCAGGCGGAGACCATCCGCCTGAAGAACGGCCGCACCATCCTGGCCAGCAACGTCCGCGAAAAGAACGGGCGCATCGAGTGGGAGGTCGGCGACAACACCTATTCCATCGCCAAATCGCTGGTCGAACGTATAGACACCGCAGGCGCGCCGGTAGTCTCACGGGGCTCGGCGGCCGAGGAGATGGAGGTCGAGCCGCCCTCGGAGCGGGTGGAGCACGCCCAGGAGTTCTCCGGGCGGGTGGTGGTACAGGGCCGGGTGGACGCGGCCGCCCTGGCGGCGGTGGAGAAAGAGGGGTTCCCGGAGAACGCGGCCGCCGCCTACTACGCCGCCGCGGAGCACGAATTCAACCACGGCAACCTGGAGCAGGCGCGCCTCTATCTGGAGCGCGCGCTCAGCTTCACTCCCGGCAACTCCATCATTTTGGACAACCTCGCTTACGTGCTGCTGGTGCTGGGACGGACCCGCGAAGCGCTGAGCCAGGCGGAGCTCGCCACCCGGCTGGCGCCCAATTCCGCCGACGCGTTCAAGATCCTGGGCATGGCGTATTACAAGTCCGACAGGACGGAAGAGGCCATCCGCGCCTGGAAGCAGTCGCTGGGGCTGCGTCCCGATCCGGCGGTGCGCGAATCCCTGCGCAAGGCGGAGCGCGAGCAGACGGCGGAGAGCCGCTTCGGGCAGGAGGAGACCGGACATTTCACCCTGCGCTTCGAGGGCCGGCAAAGCTCGGCGGCGCTGCGGCAGGAGATCCTGGCCACCCTCGAAGCCCACTACAGCGAACTGTCCGGGCAGTTGGGGGTATCGCCGCGCGACAGCATCCCGGTGATGCTCTACACCGGCCAGACCTTCTTTGACGTGACCCAGGCCCCGGGATGGGTTGGCGCCATCAACGACGGCAAGCTGCGCATCCCCATCGAAGGGGTGAGCAGCATGACCTCGGAGCTCTCCCGGGTGCTGAAACACGAATTGGCGCACTCCTTCATCGCCCAGATCACCCACAACCGCTGCCCCACCTGGCTGAACGAGGGCGTGGCCCAGGCGATGGAGCCCAAGAGTTCCGCGTCCAACGGACGGGTGCTGGCGCAACTGTTCGCTTCCCGGTCCGAGATTCCCATGAATGCGCTGGAGAGCTCCTTCAACCGCTTTTCCACCCAGCAGGCGGTGGTGGCCTACGCCGAGTCGCTGGCGGCGGTGGAGTACATCCGGGACACCTACGGCATGAGCGACGTGGTGCGCATCCTGGAGCGCATCGGGCAGGGAAGCTCGACCGAAGCCGCCCTGCGCGCCACCATCCACTCCGGCTACGCCTCGCTGCAGGAGGAGATCGCGCAGTATCTGAAAAAGACCTACGGCAGCTGAGCGCTGGCTCCGGCTGCCGAGGTGTGGTATTTTCTGACTCTCCCCCCACAGGGTTCCCCATGCGTTTACCGTTTCTTCAGGCGACCGTAGAGCGCCCGCTGGTGCAGCCTGCGCCCACGCTCGTGCCCACGCTGCCGGGCGTGGGCATTGCCGCGCGCTACCATGGAGCGCGCATGGGCGGAGACTTCTACGACTTTCTGGTCACCCCCTGCGGCCGCCTGGTCTTCCTCCTGCTGGACATCGCGGGCAAGCGCGGCAAGGCGCTGGAGATCGCCACATCGGTCCAGGAGCTCTTTCGGAAGCAGGCGCCGGAGCTGTTCCAGGGTGAAAACACCAACCAGTCCGACGCTCTGACCGGCCTGGGCATCCTGATCAATCGCGCCATCCTGAAGGCGGCGGAGGGCGTCCGCCACGCGCCTGCCTTCCTCGGCAGCTTCGACCCCAAGCTGGGCATGATGAGCTACGTGAACGCGGGCCACACGCCGGCGCTGCTGAAGGACGCCGAAGGCGTCACCCTGCTCCAGGCCAACGGCATTCCCCTGGGACTGTTTTCCCACGCCACCCACGATGCTGGAGTGGCGGTGGTGCACCCGGGCGCGGCGGTGCTGCTGGTGTCCAAGGGACTGGTGGAGAGCCGCTCGGGTTCGAAGGAGTTCGGCCTGGAGCGGGTGATCGAGGCCTTGCAGGCGCGGGAGTTCCACGATGCCCAGGAAATCTGCGGCGCGATTTTGGAGGCGGTGGCGACCTTCACCCGAAACCGGGCGCCGGAGAACGACATCACCGCTCTGGCGCTGCTGCGCGCCCCGGGGGCGTGAGCCGGCGTGTTGCCCTGACCTCTGCCCGGTGCTAGCATTTTTGCTCCCCAAGCGAACCCGCCTCGGTTCGCGCGCGGGGGAGGCACCGCATGAAGAAAAAGATCCTGATCATCGCCGCGGCGGTAGCCGGCGTGCTGGTCGTGGCTGCCGTGGCTCTCCCGCTGCTGGTGGACGTAGACCGCTTCCGCCCCGCCATCCAAGCGGAAATGCGCGCCGCTCTGGGGCGCGACGTGCGGATCGGGAAGCTGCGGTTGTCCCTTCTGGCCGGAGGCATCACGGCGGAGAACATCTCCATCGCCGACGATCCTGCCTTCAGCCAGGCCCCATTCGTGCGCGCCAAGTCCCTGGCCGTCGGGGTGGACCTGATGCCACTGATCTTCTCCCGCTCCCTGCGCGTCCAGGGGCTCACCATTCAGGAAGCGGAGGTCACGCTGCTGAAGAACCCGGCGGGCAAGTGGAATTTCTCCACCTTGGGGAGTACCGAAAAAGCAGGCGAGAAACCGGCTACCCCTTCCCAGGCCGCGGGCGACTTTTCCGTGGACCGGCTGAAGATCGAGAACAGCCGGGTCACCGTCGGGCGCACGGGCGCGCGCGGCAAGACCCACACCTATGAGGACGTGAACATCAGCGTCCACAACCTGTCCATGAGCTCGCGCATGCCGTTCACGGTAGAAGCCAAGACGCCGGGCGGGGGAACCATGAAGCTGGAAGGCAAGGCGGGCCCGGTGGACCGCGCCGACGCGGCTCGAACCCCGTTCGAAGCCGAGATTTCCGTCGAGCACATGGACCTGGCCGCCACCGGCTTCCTGGATCCGGCTTCGGGCATCGCCGGAGTCGCGGATTACAAGGGGAAGATGCGGTCGGACGGGAAAACGGCGGAGGCGGAAGGCAAAGCCACGGCCAGCAGGCTGAAGCTGGTCCGCGGCGGCGGTCCGGCGCGCCAACCCATCACTTTTGACTATGCCTCCAGCCTGGACCTGGAGCGCCAATCCGGCACGCTGACCCGTGGCGACATCCACCTGGGCAAGAGCCTGGCCAAGCTCACCGGCAACTACGACACCCGGGGCGAGTCTCCGGTGGTGCACCTGAAGCTGCGGGCGGAAGGGCTGCCGGTCGGCGACATTGAGAGCGCGCTCCCCGCCGTGGGAGTGTCGCTGCCTTCCGGTTCGTCGCTGCAAGGGGGAACGGCCACCGCCAGCCTATCCATTGATGGTCCCGTGGACCGCCTGGTGATCGCGGGGCCGGTCAATGTTTCCAATACCACGCTGAAAGGCTTCAATCTGGGATCCAAGCTGGGCGGGCTGGGAGCGCTGGCGGGAGTGCACGGCGGCTCGGACACCGCCATCCAGACCCTGGCCTCCACCGTGCGCATCGGCCCCGAAGGCATCCGCGCCGACGGCTTGACCATTGTGGTCCCCAGCCTGGGCACGGTGACCGGGGCCGGCACCATCAGCCCCAGCAACGCGCTCAACTTCAAGATGAACGCCAAACTCTCGAGCGGCGGCGGCGTCGCCGGCGGCTTGTCACAAATCACCAGCCTGGGAAGGTCCCAGGGCAGTCTCCCCTTCCTGATCCAGGGCACCACCTCCGCGCCCATCTTCGTGCCCGACGTCGCCGGCGCCATGACCAACACGGTTACCGCCCCCGCCGAGGGAGTGGGCGGCATCCTGGGCGGGCTCTTCGGGAAAAAGAAGAAGCAGTAGGAACTTTCCATTCGTTCTTAGAATGTCTTGGGGGCGCGGGCGCGCGGGTGCCCCACGTTCGCGCCCCGGGTTTGGGCGCTAACGTGGGGAATCGGGCGCGCTGCGCAGGTACTTGTCCAGGAAATCGGCGATGGCGGTATAGCCGCGGATGCGGTTGGGCCGCTTGGCCATGCCGTGTCCTTCATCGGGGAAGGAGATGTACTCCACCGGCACGCCGCGGGCACGGACCTGCTCCACCATCTGGTCGGCCTCGCTCTTGGGGACGCGAGGGTCATTGGCGCCGGCAATCACGAACAGCGGCGCGCGGATGTTCTGCACAAAGTTGATGGGCGAGATGGACTTCATGAACTCCGGGTCCTTCTCCGGATCGCCGTACTCATTGGCGCGGTGCGAGCGCCGCCAGGCGCCGGTGTTCTTGAAGAAGGTGAACCAGTTGGAGATGCCCACGATGTCCACCGCCGCCGCCCAGCGGTCGGGATACATGGTGGCCTGGGCCAGGGTCATGAACCCGCCGTAGCTGCCGCCCATGACGGCGATCTTCTTGGCATCGATGTAGCCGGTGGACTTGAGATAGTCCGCGGCCCAGGCGGCGTCCTTGATGGCGTCAGGGCGCTTGCGGTAGTCGTCCATGTGCATGTACTGCTTGCCGAAGCCGGCGCTGCCGCGGATGTTGGGCGCCAGCACCGCGTAGCCCCGGTTCAGAAAATATTGGTAGATGGCGTTGAAGCCGGGCCGCTCCTGCGCTTCCGGCCCGCCGTGAATGCTCACGATGGCCGGCAACTTGCCGTTTTTCTCAGTGCCCTTGGGCAGGTAGAGAAAAGCGGGGATCTCGGTGCCATCGAAGGAAGCATAGGCGACAGTCTCGGGAGCCACAAAGCTGCCGGAGGGGATGCCGGCGCGGGTCGAGTGCGTGACCTGCGAGGCGCGGTCCTGCTTCAGGTCCATCACCCAGACGTCGCCGTTGATGGTGGCCGAGGAGTAAGAGAAGGCGACCTTGGTTCCGTCTCCGTTGAACGAACCCTGACCCACGACTCCGGGCGGCAGTCCGCGAAAGATCTGCACCTGCTTGGTCTTGAGGTTGCGAATGCGCACGGAAGAGGCGCCAGCCTGGTTCCAGGCATAAAAGAGCATGGCGCCGCCGCGGTCGATGGCGATGCCGGTGGCGGAGTCCAAGTCGTAGGGCGAGTCTTCGATGTAGTCCAGGCTCTTGCGGCGCAGGTCGAAGAAGGCGAGGTTGAACTTGTCGCGGTCCTGATTGGAGGCCAGGTAGAAGCCGGAGCCGTCGGGCAGCCAGGCCATGTCGCGGTAGAAGGCGTCCCCGCTGTGCGGGGTCAGGTGGACGACGCTCTCGCTCTGCGTATCGATGAGGAACAGGTCGTTGTCGTAGCTGGAGCGCTCGCGCTCGGCCAGCACGTAGCGGCCGTCCGGGGAAAAAGAGCGGGCGTAGAAGTTCTCGTCGCCGGCATAGACGGGCCGCGCCTTGCGCGTGGCCAGCTCCATCACGTACACGTCGAACAGGCGCTGGCTGCGTTCGTTCGAGGAGTAACAGATCCAGGCGCCGTCGCGCGAGAAGCCGCCGAACGCATGGATCACCTTGGGATTGCTGGTGAGCGCCTCGATGGATTCGCCCTCGGGATCCATCACGTAGAGCTGGCCGCGCTCGTCGCCGCCCTGGTCTTTGGTGAACAGGATGAGGTCGCCGCGCGGAGACCATTCGAAGTCCAGCACGCGGTCGTTGAAGAAGGTGAGCTGCTCGGGCCAGCCGCCGCGCGCCGGATGCTTCCACACCTGGTTCACCTCGGTGACGGCGGTGAGATAGGCGATGTCATCGGTGTTGGGCGCGTAAGCGGGCCGGAAGGCGGAGCGGATGTTCAGATAGCGCTCCATGCCGTAGCGGCCGGCGCTGCGCAACACCGGGGCCGTTGGGGGCGCGGGCGCCATGGCCGCGCTCTGGGCCGCGGCCGGAACGGATAGGGTCAGCAGCAGGGCCAGGGAAATGAGTCTCATCGTTCCTCTCAAAGACGGCCTCCGAAAAGCAGTTTCACAAAGAGGAGACATGATAGCAGTCGGGCGCTGGTGTTCGCCCCGTGGCGGAGTTAAACTACACGGGCCGAAAAACTCTCGAGATCCTCGGACTTTCTTCGAACGGAACCTGAACCGCCTATGAAGATGCGCACTTGGATGCCCCTGCTTGCTCTTTCCCTGCTCAGCCTTCCCCTGACCGCGGATACCGTGGTGGAAGAGATTGTGGCCCGGATCAACGGCGAGATCATCACCCGCTCCGAATTCCAGCAGAGCCGGGAAACCGTGCTCAATGAGCTCAAACAGAAGTACGGGGTCCAGGCGGAGCAGATGTTCACCACCCAGGAAAAGGACGTGCTCCGCGATTTGATCGACCAGCGCCTGCTGGTGCAGCGGGGCAAGGACCTGGGCGTCAACCCCGACACCGAGGTCATCAAGCGGCTGGACGAGATGCGCAAGCAGATGGGCCTGGCCTCCCTCGAAGACCTGGAAAAGCAAGCCGAACAGCAGGGCGTTTCCTACGAGGAAGTGAAGGAGAACATCCGCAACAACCTCATCACCCAGAAGGTGATCGGCCAGGAAGTGGGATCAAAGATCCAGATCCCCCAGGAAGATGCGCGGCAGTACTACCAGGACCACCAGAAGGAGCTGGCGCGGCCGGAGCAGATCCGGCTGAGCGAGATTCTGGTGTCCACGCAGAGCCCCGACGCTCCAGGCGGCGGCGCTGCGGACCCGGCGGCGGTGGCGGCGGCGGAGCAGAAAGCGCACGAGCTGCGGGAGCAAATGGCCAAGGGCGCGAGCTTCGAGGAGGTGGCCAAGAAGTACTCCAGCGGCGGCAGCGCCGAGCAGGGCGGAGACCTGGGCTACTTCGAGCGGGGAAAGCTGGCCAAGGAGCTCGAGGACAAGACCTTCGCCATGCAGGTCAACGAGGTTTCCGACGTGATTCGCACCAAGCAGGGCTTCATCCTGCTCAAGGTGACCGAGCACCAGCTGGCCGGCGTGCCCGCCTTCAAGGACCTTGAGCCCAGGATCCAGGAGGCCCTGTACTACCAGAAGCTGCAGCCGGCGATGCGCATCTACCTGACCAAGCTGCGCGAGGACGCCTACATCGACATCAAGCAGGGGTACGTGGATTCGGGCGCCAGTCCCAACCAGACCAAGCCCATCATGACCGCGGCCGCAACGGACGCGGAAAAGAAGAAGAAGAAAAAGAAGAAACTGCTGATCTTCTAGCCCGAAGGCGGCGCCACATGAAAGAGTTCTTCGTCGGGCAATCCGCGGAGCACGAGAACCAGGTCATCACCTCGTCGTTCGTGGTCGCCTCCAAACAGATCAAGAGCAAGAAAAACGGAGAGAGCTTCCTCTCGCTGACCCTGGCCGACCGCACCGGACAGATCGACGCCAAAATGTGGGACAACGTGGCCGAGGCGATGGACACCTTCGGCCAGGACGATTTCCTCAAGGTCCGCGGCCTCATCAACCGCTACAACCGCCGCTTCCAGCTCACCATCCACAAGCTGCGCCGCATGGAGGAGTCGGAGGTGGACTACGCCGACTACCTGCCCAAGACCACCAAGAACATCGATGAGTTGTGGCGGGTGGTGGGCGAGTTCGTCGCCGGCTTCGAGAACCCGCACCTGAAGGCGCTGCTCGAGGCCTTTATGGCGGACCCGGAGACCGCCGCCGCCTATCGCGCGGCGCCCGCGGCCAAGACCCTGCACCACGCCTACATCGGCGGGCTGCTCGACCACGTGGTCTCGCTGATGAAGCTGTGCGACCTGGTGGCGCGCAACTATCCCGAGATCGACCGCGACCTGCTGCTCACCGGCGCCTTTCTGCACGATATCGGGAAGATCCACGAGCTCAGCTACGCCCGCTCCTTTGCTTACACCACCCGCGGCCAGTTGCTGGGCCACATGATTCTGGAGCTGGAGATGCTGCACTCCAAGATCGCGCAGGTGCCGGGCTTCCCGGCGGAGCTTAAGACGCTGATCGAGCACCTCATCATCAGCCATCACGGCAAGTACGAGTTCGGCTCGCCCAAGCTGCCCATGTTCCCCGAGGCGCTCATGCTGCATTACCTCGACGACCTCGACTCCAAGATGGAGAGCATGCGCGCCCACCTGGAGCGCGAGGGCGACCTGGGCGAATGGACCGGCTACAACCCGTCGCTGGCGCGGCCTTTCCTGAACAAGAAAAAGTTCCTGGAGAAGAAGGCGGAAGAGGCCGCCGCTGAGCCCGCGGCCGGCGGCGCAGGGCCGGGCGGCAAATCCTCCCAGGGCTTCTAGAACCGCGGCGGATCGAGGTACATGTCCTTCCGGGCGATTGCGGTCCCTGTTCGATTCTGATACAAAGGCATTCGAGAAAGGCAAGAGGAGGCAGATATGAGCAAACGCTTTGCCACCCATTGGTTGACGTTGTTTGCGGCTCTGGCGCTGGTGGCCTGCGGGAGCACTCCCTCGACCGAGGAGCCGTCCGGGGGCAAGACTTCCGAAGCCAAATCCCCCGGCCTGATCGAGCGTCTGACCGCCAAGCCGGTCACCGTGCCGGAAGGCACCGTGCTCACCATCCGCCTGAAGCAGTCGGTGGGCTCGAAGATCAGCAGCACGGGCGACAGCTTCGAGGGCTCGCTGGCCGACCCGGTCTCGGTGGACAAGAAGGTGGTCATCCCCGAGGGCTCGGAGGTGACCGGGACGGTGGTGGACGCCAAGCCCCTGGGACGCTTCAAGGGCGGCGCCCGGCTGCAGATCACCCTGAATTCGATCACGGTGAAGGGATCGAAATACGACATAGAGACCACATCGTCGGCCAAGGCCATGAAGGGCAAGGGCAAGCGCACCGCCATCATGGTAGGCGGCGGCGCGGGCGTGGGGGCAGTGCTGGGAGCGCTGATAGGCGGCGGAAAGGGCGCGGCCATCGGCGCGGGTGTGGGCGCCGGCGCCGGGACCGCAGGCTCGGCCTTCACCGGCAACAAGAACATCACGCTGCCGGCGGAAACCTTGCTCGAGTTCAAGCTGACCAAGCCGGTCCAGATCAAGATGTAGGGTTGGGAGTTTCCCCTCCCCCAGTGGAGGCTCCGTTCCCGGCGGCTCGGGGACGGAGCTTTCTTTTTGGCCGCGGCGCACAAGGAGCACCATGCTAGATCTTCGCCGCTTCCGCGTCCTGACCTTCGACTGCTACGGCACCCTCATTGACTGGGAGAGCGGGATCCTGGCGGCGTTGCGGCCGCTAATGGCCGCGCATGGGAAATCGTTGGCCGACGACAAGCTGCTCGAACTCTACGGCGAACTGGAAGCCGAGGCCGAGGCGGGCGAGTATCAGTCCTACCGAAAGATTCTCCAGGCCGTGGCGCGCGGATTCGGCCGGCGGCTGGGCTTCGAGACCTCCGAAGAACAAGCGCGCTCGCTGCCCGAATCTCTCAAAAACTGGCAGCCGTTCCCGGATACAGTCGCCGCGCTCAAGAAACTCAAGAGCCGCTTCCAGCTGGCCATCGTCTCGAACACCGACGACGATCTATTTGCGGATACCGCGCGCCTGCTCGAAGTCCCCTTCGACTGGGTGATCACCGCGCAGCAGGCCGGGAGCTACAAGCCCTCGCACAACAACTTCCGGCTGGCGCTCGAGCGCATCGCGCTGCCGCCCGAGCAGGTGCTGCACTGCGCCCAGAGCCTCTACCACGACATCGTGCCGGCGCGGGCGCTGGGATTGGCGACGGTGTGGGTGAATCGCCGCGGCGCAAGGGGCGGCGGCGCCACCAAGGCGGCCAGTGGCCAGCCCGACCTCGAAGTGCCCGACCTGAAGACGCTGGCGGAGATGGCGGCGTAGCGTCGGCGGGGATGGCGGCGTAGCGCCGGCGTCTCGCCGGCCACGATGACTCTCTCTCGGAGGGGCACGACTTCAGTCGTGCCGTAGCGCCACCCCATTTCGAGCCGTAGCGCCACCCCGTTTCGAGCCGTAGCGCCACCCCATTTCGAGCCGTAGCGCCACCCCATTTCGATTTGTCATCCCGAGCGAAGCGCGACCGAGCCCGCTTTGCGGGCGAAGGAGCGCGAAGTCGAGGGATCTTGGGGTTGATTTATCGTGGCCGGCGAGACGCCGGCGCTACGGCCGGCGGGACGCCGGCGCTACTTGGCCACCAGCTTCTGCGCCGCCAGGATGCCCACCAGGCGGTCCACCCAGGCCTGGTCAATGTCGAGCAGATACTCGGCCGCCAGCAGGCCGGCGATCTCGGCGGTCGAGCGGTGGCCGTCCATGAAGTTGATGGCCTCAAACAGCAGCAGGCCGAAGTTGGGCTTGGTGGGCAGGCCCTCGGAGTCGTCGGCGAAGCGCTGCTGCTGTTCGGCCCACCACTTCTTGTCGTCGGTGGAGAGAGATTCGAAGGCGGCGTCGGAGATGGGGAGGAGTGTGAGGCGGCGCGGGCTCGGCAGAGGTCCGTGAGAAACTCCCTGGAGGATAAAGCACGGTTTCTGGCCGCCCCTGTCGCTCTTCACCGTTTCCATCTGAAGCTGCATGTCTCGGATGGTTTCGGTCAATGGGCAGAAATTTAGCCAGGCATTGGATCCAAACTTCTTGCCGACTGCTAGAGACTGTCCAACCCGGGCAGCTCTACGTGTTGCTTGTCCCGACAATGTCAGGGCTCGTTCAGTGTCGTCCCCTTTGAATGCCGCCATCCAAGTCGTAGCGGCCGAGGCCATCACCCCTATCCGCCGGAATTCGCTGGCGTCGGTCTTGTCAATCGTGTCTTCGCTGGTGTGGTGGGTCCAGTCGGGATCGTGGCCGAACATGGTCGCCGGCACTCCCAGCCCCAGGAAGATGTCGTGGTCGCTGCCCTGGGTGTATGGGATCATCTCGGGCAGCCAGTAGTTGTGCGTGCCGGTGGGGGCGTAGAGCCGGGCCTCGCGCGTCTGCTCCATCGCATCGCTAAGGAGCGCGTCGAGGAATGAGGGCACCGAATCGGGCGTGCGCGTGGCGTAGAAGCGCGAGTTGGTCTTGACCGTGTCTTCTCCCACCATGTCCATGTTGATGTCAGCGACGATGCAGGGCGCGGCGATGAGTTGTTTTCGTTCTGGGGTCAACCAATCACGCGGGTCACGCGGGTCGTCCCATGAGCCGCAGCGGCGGGCTTCGGGATGATTGCTGACGTAGGCCATGGTCCCGAAATACTCCGGAACCCACATGAAGTGGATGGTCACGCGCGGCGGCGCGAGCTTCTTGGCCTCGATAAGCGCGTGCAGAGTCCGCGCCATCTCCATCACGGCGCCGGAGCCGGAGGCATTGTCGTTGGCGCTCCATTTGGGATGGTCGAGGTGGGCGGTGATGAGCACCTCGCGCTCCGGGTGTTCCGTCCCGCGGATCCAGGCGTGTACCAGCGTGAGCGAGCCGGCGCCCAGCGTGGCGTCAATCTTTCCCCGGACGCGCACCGCGCCCTGCCGCATCAGCGACTTCAGTTGCGCGTACTGGTTGGCGGAGATCTGGAAGCCGCCGCTGGTCTTCTCCAACTCCTCGGCGCGCGGCCAGGTGCCGTTGTAGCGCACCATGTCGGGATGGTCGGGGCGGTCGAGCGCCGCGGGATAGATCACCACGCCCACCGCGCCGTGCTTGAGCACGGCCTGGCGCACGACGTTCGCGGCGTAACCTGAGGCCAGCGCGACCTTGCCGCTGACGTCCTTGCCTTCGTAGTCCTTGTCACTGGCGCCGCGGCCAACATCCACCAGCTCGCCCGACCACTCGCCGCCCTTGGAATAGGTAGAGACGCACATGGGCACATCGCTGTAACGGCAGAGGCGGATGGGGACGAAGTCCTTCTGGTCGCTGACGCTTTCCACCCACAACTCCCCCGAGCGCATGTCCCAGGCCATGGGTGAGATGTGCGTCTGGTACCTGGTCTTGCCGTCGGAGGGAAACTGCTCGATCTTGGCCTCGAGTCCCCAAGCCTCGAGCCGCGGCAGCACCACGTCCTTGGCCACGGCGGCCATCATGGGGCTGCCCTGGATGCGGTGGTACTGGATGATCTGCCGCGTGTTCTCCTGCGCCGCTTCGCCGGAGTACTCCTGGGCGATGGCGTTGAAAGTTTCCTTGCTGACCAGATGCTGGGCGGATGCGGCGGAGGAGAGCAGCAGAAGAGGAAGCGCGAATCGGATTTTCATGGGGCATTAGAGTACACCGCTTCCTTTGGGAATTGTCATCCCGAGGAGCGCAGCGGCGAGGGACCTGCTTTTTTCCTGAGGAATTGTCATCCCGAGGAGCGCAGCGGCGAGGGACCTGCTTTTTTCCTGAGGAATTGTCATCCCGAGGAGCGCAGCGACGAGGGACCTGCTTTTCGTCAAAGCAGATTCCTCCCCTTCGGCTTCGCTCAGGGCTTCGGCCTTCGGCCTCAGGCGAAGGCCACTCGGAATCACAACTCTAAAAGACACCGGGGATGTCGACAAAGGCGGTTTATCCCGTAGAATCGCGAACGATGGGCAACGGCAAGGCCACTCCTCCCCCCGGGGACTTTCGCGAGCGTTTGCGGCGCACCACCGAGACCCTGCGGCCCTCGCATCAGCACAGCGCTCTCTCCGCCACGCTGCTGCTGACCTCGACCATCATGCTCTCGCGGGTGATCGGATACTTCCGCGAGGCCTACATCGCCTGGGCCTTCGGCGCCGGCGCCCAGACCGACGCCTACGTCGCCGCCTTCACCCTGCCCGATTTCCTCAACTACCTGGTGGCCGGAGGCGCCGTCGCCATCACCTTCGTCTCGATCTTCACCCGCTACGAAGCCGAGGGCCGCGAAGAAGACGCGCACCGGGCCTTTTCCATCGTCATCACCGTGATGACCTCGGTGCTGATCGCCGGCGTCGCCGTGGCCATGGTGTTCACGCCGCGGGTTCTGCGGCTCATCTTCCATGACTTCTCGCCGCAACAACTCGAGTTGTGCGTCTCGCTGACCCGGATCCTGTTGCCCGCGCAGGTCTTCTTCTACGTAGGCGGTGTGGTGTCCGCGGTGCTGCTTTCGCGGCGGCTCTTCCTTTTTCCCGCGTTGGGGCCGCTGATCTACAACCTCGCCATCATCCTGGGCGGAGTGCTGCTCTCCGGACGGATTGGGATCGCGTCCCTCGCCGTGGGTGCGCTGGCCGGCGCCTTCGCCGGGCCGTTCCTGATCAACGCCATCGGCGCGGCGCGCGTAGGGGTGGGCTATCGGCCGTCCTTCGACTTCAGTCATCCCGGCTTCCGCGAATGGGTGCGGCTCTCCATCCCGCTGATGCTGGGCGTGACCCTGGTGGCCGCGGACGAGTGGATCCTGCGCTTCTTCGCCCAGGGCGGCGCCGGCGACATTACGCGGCTGAACTACGCCAAGCGCCTCTTCGCCGTGCCCGTGGCGGTGCTGGCGCAGGCCACGGGACAGGCATCGCTGCCGTTCTTCGCGCGCCTGGTGGGCGAAAAGAAGATGGAGGAGTTCGCCTCGACCGTCAGCGCCATGGTCTACCGGACGGCCGCGGTCTCCCTGCTGGTGGCGGCCTGGATGATGGCGTCGGCGCTGCCTGCGGTGGACCTGGTCTATCGCCGCGGCCGCTTCCAGTTCTTCGACTCGCAGGAAACCTCCGTCTTCTTCTTCTGGTTCGCGCTCTCGCTGCCCTTCTGGGCGGCGCAGGCGCTCTACGCTCGCGCCTTCTACGCCGCCGGCAATACCATGACGCCGATGGTCGCCGGCACCGTGGTCACGCTGGCCTCGCTGCCCGTGTATTCTTGGATGTTCAACGCCCTGGGCGTGGTGGGCCTGGCCATCGCCTCCGACATCGGGATCGTGGCGCACACGCTGGTGCTGGGGGTACTGCTCGACCGGCGAAGGCTGGTGCCGGCGCGCGCCATGCCGTGGCGGGAGATCTCGAAGGCGCTGGCGACGGCGCTGGTGGCGGGCGCGGCCGCCTTCGGCGCTTCGCGCGTGATCGCGCTCGATGGCAGCCGCGCCGCCGACTTCCAGGTGCTGGCCGTGGTCTCCATCACCTGGGCGGGCGCGGTGGCCGCCGGCCTGTGGCTCACCCGCTCCCAACTGCCGGGCTCGCTGCGGCGGCCGGGCGCGGGCATCTCCCCAAACGAATGAGCGCGAAGAACATCATCAACGGACGCCTAAGCATGCACCGCGATGGCTACGGGTTCGTCATCCCGGAGAGCACCAAGCTGCGCTCGAAGCTAGACGGCGACATCTTCATCCCGCCGGGGGGCGTCGGCCAGGCCATGCACGGCGACCGCGTGGTGGTGGAGTTGGGCGGCATCCGCCCGGGCGGGCGCGCGGAAGGACGCATCCTGAGCGTCGCCGGGCGCGCCCACACCACCGTGGTCGGGACCTTCCACTACGGACAGCGATTCAACACGGTGACCCCCATCGACGAGAAAATCCATCAGGACATCGTCATCCCGCACGGGATGGAGCGGCCCGAAATTCAAAAGCCAACCACTAAGGACACAAAGGGGACACGAAGAGAGCCTGTGCATCGGGTTCTGGGAGAGGAGGCCAAGCGGCGCCCCGATGTCCGCGACCTGGAGGGCGTGGTGGTGGACGTGGAAATCACCGACTGGCCCACGCCCACGCAGAGTCCCCGCGGCCGGGTGGTCGAGATTCTGGGCTCGGAAGACGACTTCGGCGTGGACGTGGAGATCATCATCCGCAAGTACCACCTGCCGCACCGCTTTCCGCCGGAGGCGCTGGAGGAAGCGCAGGCGTTTTCGGACATCATCCCGGCGGCGGAGCTGGAGCGCCGGCGCGACTACCGCGCGGCGCCGATCGTAACCATTGACGGGGAGACGGCGCGTGACTTCGACGACGCCGTCGCCGTGCGGCGCCTCGCCAACGGCAACTACGAATTGCAGGTGCACATCGCCGACGTGGCCCACTATGTCCGGCCGCGCTCGGCGCTGGATGCCGAGGCGCGCCTGCGCGGCACCTCCGTCTATTTCCCCGACCGCGCCGTGCCCATGCTGCCGGTGGAGCTCTCCACCGACCTGTGCAGCCTGCGCCCGCGCGCCGAGCGCCTGGTGATGTCCTGCGTGATGGAGCTCGACCACAGCGGCGACGTGGTGGGTTACGAGCTGCACCAGGGCGTCATCCGCTCCGCCGAGCGCATGACCTACACCGACGTCAACCTCATCCTCGAAGGCGACGCCGGGCTGCGCCAGCGCTACGCGCCGCTGGTGGAGAGCTTCGATCTGATGAAGGAATTGGCGCTCATCCTCAACCGCAAGCGGGTGCGGCGCGGCTCCATCGATTTCGACCTGCCCGAGCCGCTCATCGAGTTCGACGAACTGGGAATGATGCGGGGAGTGACGCGCTCGGAGCGCAACATTGCCAACCGGCTGATCGAAGAGTTCATGCTGTCGGCCAACGAGTGCGTGGCCGCGTTCCTGGAGAAGAAGGCGATCCCGTCGCTCTACCGCATCCACGAGAAGCCGGACGCGAAGAAGGTCTATGAGTTCGAGACCGTGGCCGCGGCCTTCGGATACTCGCTGGGGGTGGGCGCGCTGCCCGTCCAGCGGATGCAGTTCCGCGGCGAGCGCCGCGACCGGCAGGGCA
>Ga0080064_1001154_pt1 | contig 57366 bp, 50 predicted proteins | sample Subgrocontami54m_FD_69260 | JGI IMG/M metagenome (GOLD analysis project Ga0080064, IMG submission 69260) | Subsurface groundwater microbial communities from S. Glens Falls, New York, USA - GMW46 contaminated, 5.4 m (SPADES assembly) (version 2) ... | reverse complement strand
TGCCCCCACGCATAACCAGAAATAGTCATAGGCGAGAGCGCCACGGGGGGCTGAAGTCGCAAATAGAACCATGGTTGGCAGTCTTAGAACTGACCACCTCAAAGACTATTAGAATCGGGCTCAAACAAAAGCAAAAAAGGACGGTCAATAAAGGGAGTGAATGCCAGAGTCGAGCAGCTTCGGGAGGGTTGAATGGATTGGCTGCCAGGTAATGAGAGTTGAGCGGATCTCTGTAAGTTGAATGCCCTCGGGACGAGGCGTGGCCACGGTAGTTGAGCCGCTTCGGCCAACTTGAGGGGCGGGCTGCAGAGAACCAATCACAACGGCGGCCGACTTGGGAGAAGTTTTTTCTTGACAGCCCTTTCATAGAACCGCTCTCGGTTCTGAAACGCGCCCAACTGAAGTTGGTACTCTAAACGCCTATTTTCCTAGCCAAAAATGTCACGGACTTTGTCGGCGATGTTCTTGTCTTCCAAATCTTTTGTCTCGATCTTTTCCAACTGCTCCAGAAGTTTTCGCTGTTCACGCGTCAACATGGTCGGCGTCACTACTGAGACCGAGACAAACAGATCGCCACGGCCGCGACCACCGAGCACGGGCATTCCCTGCCCGCGCACGCGAAAGACCGTTCCGGTCTGCGTGCCGGCGGGAATCTTCAGCGACTGATCATCTTTCAGCGTCTTGACCGGAATCTCAGTTCCCAGCGCCGCCTGCGCAAAAGTAATCGGCACGGACGCGTAAAGATTATTGCCCTGACGCTCGAACTGTTCGTGCTCGGCGACATGTATCACGACATAGAGATCTCCGGCCGGGCCTCCGTATGCTCCCGACTCGCCTTCGCGCTGAAGACGCAGCCGCGAACCGGTTTCGACACCGGCAGGAATTTTGACTTCAATCGATTTCTCTTGCTCGACGCGACCCGCGCCCCGGCAACTCTGACAAGGCGAATTGATCACCTGGCCCATGCCGCGACAGGCGCCGCACGTGCGCGAGACCGAAAAGAATCCCTGTTGAAAGCGAACCTGGCCCGCGCCTTCACAAGTGCGGCAAGTTTCCGGCTTCGTGCCGGCCGCCGCGCCAGAACCGTTACAAGTCTCGCAAGTTTCCAGTTTGGGAATGCGCAGTTGCGCGGTCATTCCGACGGCCGCCTGCTCCAAAGTAATTTCGAGATCGTAACGCAAGTCAGCGCCGCGCTGCGCCACCGACCGTCGCGAACCCGCGCGCGCACCGGCGCCAAACACGTCGCCAAATCCGAACAGGTCGCCGAGAATGTCCTCGATATTGCTGAAGCCGGGCGCGCCCCACGCCGCGCCCGCAGCGCTCGCGACGCCCGCATGACCAAACCGATCGTAGCGCCGGCGCTGTTCGGGATCAGAGAGCACGGCGTAGGCTTCCGCGGCTTCCTTGAATTTATCTTCGGCCTCCGGGGCGCCCGGGTTCTTGTCGGGATGATGCTGAACCGCCAGACGGCGGTACGCGCTCTTCAACTCCGGCTCGCTGGCGGAGCGGCCGACGCTCAAAACTTCGTAATAGTCGCGTTTCGTTGCCATGATCGATCTTAGACTATCAGTAGCGAGCGGCCAGCAGTTGAACCAGTCTGACTGGAAAAGCCACTGACCGCTGTTCGGATTCTACTAAAACTAGTCTGATTCGCTCAATCCCCCTCGGCCTGAGTTGTGTCTGCCGGCGACTCAGACTCTTTCATCATTGCGCCGGTAAGCTGGCGGCCCAGGCGTTCGATTCCGTCCAACGCCAGTCTCACCTCGCCGATTTCCTGCGATTTGATCGCGCCTTCGCCTTCGGCCAAAAGCTGCTGTCCCGCCTCCTGACTCTCCTGGGAAAGAAGTGCACCGAATTCGAGAAAGCTGCGCTGAGTATTTCTTACCAAACTCACGAGCTTGTTTTGGAGGTCGACCCGTTCGCGTTGCGTGCGATCGCTTTCAACCGAGCTGGCCGCCTCCGCGATGATCCGCTCGATTTCGTCGGGCGACAGACCGGAAGTTGGCGTGATCCGCATCTGCTGTTCGCGGCCGGTGGCCTTATCGGCGGCCGAAACGGAAACGATGCCGTTGGCGTCCACTTCGAACGAGACTTCGATCTGCGGCACGCCGCGCGGCGCGGCCGGGATGCCAACCAACTCAAATTTGCCCAGGCTGCGATTGCCGCCGGAGATTTCGCGCTCGCCCTGCAAGATGTGAATTTCCACCGATGACTGGTTATCGACGACGGTCGTAAACGTGAGGCTGTTGCGCAGTGGGATGGTCGAGTTGCGCTCAATGATTTTGGTAAACAGTCCGCCGCGGGTTTCGAGGCCGAGACTCAACGGCAGCACGTCGAGCAGTACGATATCCTTCACGTCGCCGGTCAGCACGCCGCCCTGAATCGCTGCGCCCATAGCGACGACTTCGTCCGGATTGATCTCGGCCGAAGCCTTCTTGCCAAAGATGTCCGTCACGGCGCGCTCGACGATCGGCGAACGTGTCTGGCCACCGACGAGAATCACTTTGTCGATCTCCCTGGGCTGCAACTTTGCGTCGCTCAGCGCACGCTCGCACGGTTCCACCGTTTGGTGCACCAGGTCTTTGACCAGTTCCTCGAACTTTTCGCGCGTCAGAGTCTTGTTGAGATGCTTAGGTCCAGAGGCGTCGGCCGCGATAAACGGCAAGTTGAAATTCGTCTCGTTGGCCGATGAGAGTTCGCACTTGGCGCGCTCGGCGGCTTCTTTCAGACGTTGCAAAGCCAGCCGATCCTTTCGGAGATCGATGCCCGTATCTTCCATGAACTGTTCGGCCATCCAGTCCATGATCCGCTCGTCAAAGTCCTCTCCGCCCAAATACGTGTTGCCGGAAGTCGATAAGACTTCGAAGACGCCGTTGTTCATTTCGAGAATCGAAATATCAAAGGTCCCGCCACCCAGGTCGTAAACCGCGATCTTTTCTTTCTCAGATTTGCCCAGACCGTAAGCGAGCGCGGCCGCGGTCGGTTCATTGATGATCCTTTCGACCTGGAGGCCCGCGATTTTGCCGGCATCCTTGGTGGCCTGGCGCTGAGTATCGTCAAAGTAAGCCGGCACGGTGATGATCGCATCGGACACGGCCTCGCCTAAAAAATCTTCCGCGGCTGCTTTCAGGCGCTGCAGGACGATTCCCGACAATTCCGGCGGGCTGTACACGCGGCCCTGCACGCGGATGCGAGCGTCGCCGTTCTGCGAGTCCACAATTTCAAACGGCATCGTCTCTCGCATGCGCCGCGCCTCAGTCGAGTCGAACTTCCGACCAATCAAACGCTTGACTGCGTAAACGGTGTTTGCGGCATTGGTCACTGCTTGGCGCTTGGCAATCTGGCCGACGAGGCGTTCGCCTTTGTCGGTGAAACCTACAACGCTGGGAGTCGTGCGGCCACCTTCCTTGTTTGCGACAATCTGCACCGTGCCGCCTTCGAGCACCGCTACGCAGCAGTTCGTCGTCCCCAAATCAATTCCGATGATCTTACCCATGCGCTATCACAACTTCCCTATTCTTCATCATCCGGGGCTTCGGTCCGCGCGGCCACTTTGACCATGGCGGGCCGCAGCAGTCGATCGCCGATCCGATAGCCGCGCTGCATCTCGGAAATAACCGTGTCAGGTTCGTACTCGTCGGATGCTTCAGTCATGACTGCTTCGTGTATGTGAGGATCAAAACGCTCGCCCACGGCAACAATCGGCTGGATGGCAAAGGACTCCAGCACCTCGTTCAGCTGTTTGCCGATCAGTTCAACTCCGTGAAGAAAATGCCGAAACTCTTTCGACTCGCTCGCTTCGACCGACTGCTCGGCTTCAAGCGCGCGCGACAGATTGTCGAGGACGGGCAGCAGCTTGCTCGCGACCTCAGCCACGACCCGGTTATGAGCTTCGCCGCGCTCGCGCTCGATCCGTTTCCGATAGTTTTCAAAGTCCGCCTGCCGCCGCGCCAACGCCTCCTGCGCTTCGGAAAGCTGCACTTGCAACCGTTTCAGTTCAGCGCGCGTCGCCACAAGTTCAGCCACTGCCGGACCACCCTCACCCGGAGATCGCAACTCACCCGTGGCGTGGCTTTCTTTCTCTGACGGATCGTCCGGTGAAGCCAGGGACGCGCCTTCCCTATCGCGCGATTCTTCCAAATCATCAGTCGCACGGGACTCTTCGTCGTCGAAAAAGCTAATCGGGATGCTGTTCGACTGCTTCTGTTTTCGATCCGATGCCATTGCGGAATTGCGAAGTCTTTGTCTAAGTTCGAGAGGCTCTTGCGAAGTTGATTCAGCTCAATGAAGAGACGCTTCATGCGACAGCGCGCGTTCGATGAAACGCGCGAGATAGTTTACCACAGCCATCATCCGCGCGTATTCAATTCTTGTCGGGCCGACCACGCCGAGCGTGCCGGAAATATCGTCGCCGACTTGATACGACGCGGTGATTACGGCGCACCCTTTCATCGACGGCATGACGTTTTCCCGGCCTATGACCACCTTAACTTCTCCGGGACCGGAGTCGCCGGCCACGCATTCATTCAGGATCGCCACCAGCCGGGACTTTTCTTCGAAGGTCCGGAAGAGTTCGCGCATCGTTTCGCCGCCGGCAAATTCTGGTTTAGAAAGAATGTTCGAGGCTCCGTCGACGAAGACTTCACCGGTGGCCGTTTCTTCGCCTACGAGGCTGCCTTCACAAAGCAACATCGCGTTGCGCAGCAGGCGATCATAAAGCGCCTTCTGCTCGCGCATCAGCGCGATGATTTCGGCGCGGATCGCCAGCAAACTCTTGCCGCGAAACTCAGTGTTCAAGTAGCGAGCCGTCTGATCCAATTCGTCCTGGCTAAAGTTTTCGTCGAGCCGGATGACTTTATCCTGGACGATGTTCGACCGAGAGACGAGCACTACGAGGATGCGCTTGTCCGGCAGTCGCAAAAACTTGATGTGCTGCAGACGGTTCTCAGCAAGTGGCGGCCACACGACTATCCCGACATTCTCGGACAGCAACGACAGGACGTGCGAAGCTCTTTCCATCAAACGATCTGGCCGGGCGCGAGCCGCATCAACCTGGCCGATGCTCTCAATCGCCTTGCGATCACCTCGCGAGAGACGCGCGTCGCCCAGAATGTGATCGACGTAATAGCGGTATCCCTGATCGGTGGGGATGCGGCCGGCCGAAGTGTGCGGCTGCTCGAGCAGTCCTGCCTCTTCCAGTTCGCCCATCACATAACGAATCGTCGCGGAACTCCATCCGGCCGCGTGCTCAAAGCGATCTGATAAGGCGTGCGACCCAACTGCCTCGCCGGTAACCAAATGCTCTTTGATGATCGCCAACAGCACAGCCTGGCCACGCGAGCCGGGATGCGCTGGTGTCGATCTGGGCAAGGTTGAAATGCGACTGGTCATTGGTCTTGGAATTCGAGGCGCGTTCGTCGCCCAGTTGGACCGTGCCAAACGACCCCATTTACGAAAGATCGCTAGATTCCTGGACGACTCGGCGAGTATAGCGAATAAGGAAATGCCTCGCAAATTCCACGTTCATAAGGATCCAACGTAGCCGGGCCCGCGAGCTAATTGACCCGAAGCCCAAGTTAAGCCATTGCTGGCACGAAGTTTAACTGCGGGCCGTAGACAGTACATCTGCACGCGCACGCCTGTCCGCCCCGGAATTTCCAGCAATCACAAGGGCTTCAGCCCATCAGTCCGAACTCAGATTGACGAGCCCCAGGCGGGCCCATAAGATGGGCTGGCTTGCGGAATTCGGATTATGGCATCGGCAAATCTCCATCTTCAGAGGGTCTTCAGCGAAGCGTTTCGCCAGTTCGATCGCGAACGGCGCGGCCGCGTTCGACCCGACCTCGGCGATATCGAGGTCAAGTTCTATCCATACGCCGGCCTTCATCACACCATCCGCGTGCGCGCCGGCCGCATCTATGTGCGGCTGTCGGATCTTTTTCAAGCCGCGCCGCCGGAAGTGATGCGGGCGCTGGCGTTTCTGCTGGTGGCGCGTCTGCTCTCAAGAAAAGCCCCGGCGGCCCAGGAACGAATCTATCGATCTTACGCTTTTAGTCCGACCGTTCTGCGCGCATCGGAGCTAGCCCGCCGCCACCGAGGTCGCAAAGTAATTTCGTCAGCCCAGGGAAAGGTCTACGACCTCGAGCAGATTTTCGCGCGCGTTAATCAACTCCACTTCGACGGGCAAGTCGCAACGCCAGCGCTCACGTGGTCTAAGCGGCGCGCCCGCAGCATCCTCGGCCATCACGACGCCGCGCACGAAACCATCACGATTAGCAAGACCCTGGATTCGAGCGACGTTCCCGAGTGGTTCGTCGAATACATCGTCTTTCACGAAATGCTGCACATTAAGCATCCCGCCCGGATAATCAATGGCCGGCGCTATTACCACTCCCCGGCATTTCGCGACGAAGAGCGAAGCTTTCCAAGTTATCGCAAGGCCCAACAGTGGTTGGATCGGGTTGTGCGCAAACGGCACGAGGTCCGCGCCCGCGCCGCATAGCATATCAGTCCGACAAACTTCAGTTTGTCGCTCTCCCTCGGCCGATGTTAGGGCTGACCACGCCAAACTAAAGTTTGTCGGACATTGTTCTGGAACTTTGTCTGCCCTCCTACGTTTATTCAATCAGGTAGGTGGGCTCCTCCTGAGAGCGGGCAAGTGGCAAGTGAGCGTGATTCTTTAATGCGTTCATGAGTAGCTTGCCCGCTCTGTTTTCTATGGGCTGAGCCAGCGACAACTTCGCAGCTTCATCAAGTTGCTTGTATAATCCCTTGAGTGAAACCCTTACGGTTTGTTGGTTCGAGTCTTGATGATCTTCGCAACTTTCCAGCCGAAGCCCGAAGGCAAGCTTGGATTTGAACTCTATGCCGTCCAACGCGGACTAGAACCATCCGACTGGAAGCCGATGAGCGTTATCGGCGCGGGCGCAGGAGAGATTCGAATTCATGTCCTGGGAGAATGGAGGTCCTGTACGTCGCTAAATTTTCCGATGGAGCTTATGTCTTGCATTCCTTCCAGAAGAAGTCTCGCAAGACGAGACGCGAAGACATCGAGCTTGCTCGGTAACGATACCGGCAGATCGGAGACTAGATAATGAGCGCAACCATCACAGAATCAAGCGGCAATGTGTTCGCTGATATTGGATTTGAGCCCGCGGAAGCGGTGATTCTTCAGATGCGGGCGAAGCTAATGGGTGACCTGCGCGAGTATATCCAGGCGAGCGGGATGACCCAGCCAGCAGCGGCGAAGAGACTGAAGATTGCTCGATCGAGAGTAGCCGACTTGATGCGCGGCAGGTGGGAAGAGTTCAGCCTCGAAATGCTGATCACGTTGGCAGCTCGTGTGGGACGAAAGGTAACTCTGGAACTAGCGGCCTGAGAGATACTGGCTCAAGGGGTGTGTAATACGAACAGATATACCGGCAGCACGCTCGACGATTACCTGGCCGAAGAGGGTCTTCTCGATGAAGTATCAGCCAAAGCCCACAAGCGGCTATTGGTGCTGCAACTGGCTGACATCATGGAAGAGTCCAAGATGAGCAAAGACGGACTCGCCCAGCGATTGCAAACCAGTCGTAAGCAGGTGGATCGTTTGCTCGACCCCGAGAATACGTCAATCACGTTGGAGTTGTTGGAACGTTTAGCACGCGCCGTCGGCCGAGAACTCAAGATCGAATTGGCCTGATTTGCGTCGTCCTCAAGTCAGTGTTTACACGCCGATTGTGTGTACGCCGGAAGAATTGATGCGTGCGCTCGCAACGAAGTGTTTGAAGCAGCCGCTAGACTACGTGGTTTGCGAAGAGCGGCGCGGCGCTGACTATCCGCGCGCAAGTTACGATCAGGACAGACAGGAGTCACTTCATTAATTAATAATGGCAATCTCAGCAACCCAAATAAGACGAGGAATGGTAATAGTTTTCGAGGGCCAGCCCTGCAAAGTAGTCGAGTTTCGGCACCACACGCCCGGCAACCTGCGCGCGATGATTCAAACCAAGCTGCGCAACATTCGGACGGGCTCTTCTTTCGAGCATCGTTTTCGTTCCGTAGACACGATTGAAAAAGCGAGCCTCGAACAGCACGAGATGGAGTATCTTTATTCCGACGGCTCGCACCATCACTTCATGAACACAGAGACCTTCGAACAGGTGGCCTTGAGCGGCGACGAGCTGGGTGACGCGGCCCAATGGCTGGCGCCCGGACTGAAGATTCAAGCCGAGTTTTACGAAGGCATGGCGATTGGAATCGACTTGCCCGCTTCGCTCGAACTAAGCGTGACGCAGGTTGAACCCAGCTTGAAAGGCGCGACTGTGTCGAACGTGAACAAACCCGCGACCCTCGAGAACGGCGTCATCATTCAGGTTCCGCCTTTCATCAACGAGGGCGATCGCATTCGCGTCGATCCCATCGAGGGACGTTACATCGAACGGGCCAAGTAGAAAGGCCACAGTTCAGAGTTCAACCTTTAGGTTGCGCTCCCCCAAAAGACAAACTAAAGTTTGAACTCTAAGCAGTGTATCTCCTCTATAGCCTACTTTTGACGCTTGGCTTTATCGCTTTGCTGCCGCGATTTGCGATCGACGCAATGCGAAGCGGCAAGTACGTGACCGGGTTGCGTCAACGCCTGGGACAACTTCCCGCCATCAATCGAAGTGGCAAGCAGGTCATCTGGCTTCACTGCGTTTCCGTCGGCGAGACGCAGGCGGCGCAATCATTGGTGCGCGCTCTTCGCACCGAACTCCCAAACCACTGCCTGGTCGTTTCAACAACCACCGTAACCGGGCAGAAGGTGGCGCGAAAGATATTCGCGGACGACGCGGCGCTCGTTTTCTATTTTCCAATCGATCTGGCCTGGGTAGTTCGCCGCGTGCTGCGCGCCGTGCAACCGTCAGCGGTTCTAATCATGGAAACTGAATTGTGGCCGCGGCTCTTGCGTGAATGCCGCGCCCGCAAGATTCCGGTGGCGTTACTCAACGGTCGTATCTCGGAAACCTCCTTTCGGCGCTACCAGATGGTTCGCCCGTTCATGCGTCGCATGCTCAACGATCTGACGATCGCGCTGATGCAATCTGAGAAAGATGCCGCGCGCATCCGCGAACTTGGTTTGCCCGGCGAACGAATAGCTCTCCCAGGAAACCTGAAATTCGACAGCGCCGAAACTGCGATCGACGAGCGCGTGACCGCGGAACTTCGTGGACGCTTCGGCTTTGACGGAACTCGGCCGCTGATCGTCGCTGCCAGCACGCACGCGCCGGAAGAACGCATCACGCTCGAAGCTCTGAAACACCTGAATTCGGACCAGCGCATTCGAGCGCGCTTCTTGATTGCACCGCGGCACCCGGAACGTTTCGGCGAAGTTGCTTCTCTGTTGGAAAACTCTGGCTTGACGTGGTCGCGCAGGTCCGATGAACCGCACGAGCACGACAAGAGCTGCGACGTCGTTTTGCTGGACACGGTCGGCGAATTGCGCGCTGTGTATCCGCTCGCCCAAATCGTTTTTGTCGGCGGCAGCATCGGGGCCCATGGCGGTCACAACATGCTCGAACCGGCCGCAACCGGGGCCTGCGTCGTCACTGGTCCGCACACTGAGAATTTCGCGGCGATCACGAAAGCGCTGCTGGACGAAGGTGCGCTGATTCAATTGCCTGAGCCATCAGCGGCCATCGATGCCTCATCCCAACTCTCATCTGTTTTCACTGCACTGCTTTCTGATGACACGGCGCGTCGAGAAATGGGCGCGCGCGCTAGAGAAGTTTGTCGCCAAAACGCCGGCGCCACCGAACGCACGATGCAGATACTAAGTCCGATACTTTCGCGGACGACGATCGCTGATCCTTCGCTTCCCCTCACTACCTTGTCAGTCAGGGCTGCCAAATGAATCGCGCTGCGATGATCGCGCTGACTCCACTGAGCGGCTTGTACGGCGTGGCGGTGAAGGCGCGTCGCGTGCTATATCAGCGCGGACTCTTTCGCGTGCACAAAGTCGGCGCTCCGGTAATTAGCGTCGGCAACCTCACCACCGGCGGAACCGGGAAGACGCCGCTGGTGGAATGGATCGCGCGAGCGCTGGCGCAACAGCAGAGGCGAGTTTGCATTCTGACGCGCGGTTATGGCCGTCAGCATCCCGGGAGTCGAGTCTTAGTTTCAAATGGCAGCAAGATATTTTCTGACGCACGCGAAGCAGGCGACGAACCTTTGCTGCTGGCAGAGAAATTGAAGGGCGAGGCCGCGGTGATTTGCGACGCCGATCGAGTAGCGGCCGCGCATTGGGCCACCGAGAACCTGGGCGCCAATCTGTTCATTCTCGACGACGGCTTTCAGCATCTGCGGCTGGCGCGCGACCTGAACATCGTTGCGATTGACGCCACGAATCCGTGGGGCAATCGGCGTCTGCTGCCGGCCGGAAACTTGCGAGAGTCGCCCCGTCAACTGGCTCGCGCTGATGGCATCGTCATCACGCGCGCCGACGATTCCGCTCAAACCGAATCTTTGAAGTCGGAAATCGACCGATTGAGCAAAGGCCGTCCCGTGTTTCTCTCGCGGATGAGAATCGACGGGTTGCGCAAGCTGAGCAATTCAAAAGAGGGAGCGGCCGGCGAGAATCCAAGGTCCGTTCCAGTGGCGGCATTCTGTGGCGTCGGAAATCCTGAATCATTCTTTGGACAGCTTCGCGGCGAGGGCTACAAACTCTGTCACACGCGAGTCTTTCCCGATCACCATTACTACACGCAGGAAGAAATCAACGCTCTTGTCAGCCAATCGTCCCAACGCGGCGCCCACGCCCTGCTAACAACTGCCAAGGACGAAGTGAAACTTCGATCACTCAAAGTTGAAATGCCGTGCTACGTCGTCGACGTGGCGATTGCAATCGAAGGCGAAAGTAAGTTCCTCGCCTTGATTGATAAGGCGATTGGCAAGTCAGCGCAAGCAGTTTGATTGTGGCACGCGCATCTTGCGCGTGATTTCACGGGCGGGACGCCCGTGCCACCTTTCCAAACTCCGTCAGTAAAGCTAGCGTAGTTCGCCCGGCGGCGTCGCGGTCGGCTCTGATACAGCCGCACTTGGCGAAGGCTTCGGCGGCGTCGCCTCGGTCTTAGTAGAGGGCAAAGACTTTGGCGTTGGCGATTCGCGTGGTTGATTCGCATTCTTATTGTCGCGCTCGGCAGCGTTGTCGTTCGCGTTGTCATTCGCGCCAAAGTTTCCGAGCAGGTCGGGCGGCAATTGCGATCTCTGATTCGCGTTCGCGTTTGCGTTCGCGTTACCCAGCGCAGGGCTTGCGACGCTCGACGGCTGAATGCTGTGTTCGCTGGCCCCGTTAGGCGGCGATCCGGCTTGGACGGGCTGGCTGTTAGGGTCGGCCGCCAACTCCGTCTGTCCCGGCGTCGGCTTAGGCTGCGGCTGAGCAGCGCCGCGGGTGAGCAGGAACACGATGCCGAAAACGACGACCAGAACAATCGCCGACGGAACGATGATGCGCCACGGACTGAAACTCGCCATTGCGCCGGGGGCCGCCGCGGGCGGCGGCGCGTACCGCGGCGTTTCGCGCGGACGAACCACGGTCTCTTCGTCCAGATCATCGGCCGCCGGAATAACGGGCACGGTTGCGACAGTCTCCATCGAACGCGGCGCGGCACTCGCGTCTTGACCCGCCGCAGTTGAAAGCGCCGCGAATAATTCACCAGCCGTTTGAAACCGATCGGCAGGAACTTTTGCCAGCGCTCGCGTTATCACTCCATCCACAGCCGGCGGCAAATCAGGACGCGTCGCAAGCACGGAAGGCGGCGTGTCCTGCACGTGCTGCATCATGATCATCGTGGCGGACTCACCGGTGAAAGGAACGCGCCCGGCAAGCATCTCGTAAATGATCACGCCGAGCGAATAGATATCTGAACGCGCGTCAAGCGGCTGCGTCTGCGAGCACTGCTCGGGCGACATGTACTGCGGTGTGCCGATGACGAGATTGGCCGCGGTTATGTCGTTATCACGAACGCCTTCCGGCTGCTGAATCTTCGCAATTCCGAAATCGAGCACCTTGGCCCAATCGCCGCCGTCGGTCTGCGACAGCATGATGTTGTCGCTCTTCAAATCGCGATGCACGACGCCCTGCCCGTGCGCGGCGTCGAGCGCGCCCGTCACCTGGCGAATGATTTCGACGACCCGGGTAAGCGGCATCGCCCCTTCGCTGCGGATGATTTCTTTCAGCGTGCGGCCGTCCAGATATTCCATCACGAGAAACACGATTCCGTTTTCCGATTCGCCAAAATCGGTCACGCTAACCGCGTGCGGGTGAGAAATGCGCGAGGCGGCCTTGGCTTCGCGCGAAAAACGCGCGACTACGTCATCATCGACCGCCAGCGCCGGACGCAGGACTTTGATCGCGACCGTCTTGTCCATCAAGACGTGCTTGCCGCGATAGACGGCGCCCATGCCGCCGCGTTTAATCAGTTTGTCGACGAGATATTTTCCGGCGAGCGTTTGACCCAGCAGCGGATCGCTCGGGTTTTGCAGCACCGCTGCATCGACCGCGCAGAGCGTCATCGTATCGGGGTACTCTTTGCCGCAAGCGGGACAAGTCTTCATCTGGTTGTCTTTCGTTCTCTGTTGAGGCTAGCGTAGCACACAGTTTTTGCGGCGGGCAAAGATGCCCGTTTCAGAACCGGGAGCGGTAGCGACCGGATCGTAGAGTCAATATTGAGTATGGGATCCCCTCGCTACCGCTCGGGGTTCTGACACAAAGAAAAATGCGAGCGAAGCATTCCGAAGCCTCCCTCGCATCTTCCGGTAACAGAGTTGGCCGACTCTACTTAAGACCTGCGAATACAACCAACAGAGCGAACAGGACCAGCGATTCGATCAGCGCCAATCCGAGAATCATCATGACCTGGATCTTGCCTGATGCTCCCGGGTTGCGGGCCGCACCTTCACAGGCAGCAGCCGCCACTCGCGACTGACCAATGGCGCCGCCAAACACGGCGATGGCAAAACCGATGCCCGCCGCGATGTACTTGTAGCCCTGCGCTGTCGAACCAGCCGCTGTTTCCGCTGCCGGTTGGGCGAACGCCGGTATCGCGAACATCAGCGTCGCGAGCGCCGCCAGAATCAGCATCAATGTCTTTCTCATTTTAGTTCTCCTAAGCAAGATCGCGTCTCATTGAATTTGTTGCAGTCGAGACCTTGCCTGAATAAAGGATTGAGCCTGCCTACCAAAATCCGAAAACCGGCTTTATGAGTTCGTCCGAACCCGGTATCCACCGCCCCCACGTACGACGGCGCTCCAGCGATCCAAGGACTTCGCGCCTCCCATCCTAACCCGAGAAGCAATTAGTTTCCGTTTCCGATTCCGAAAGACCGTAGCTCGTCCTTATTAACCAACATTAACCAACGGGCCGCTTCAACGTGCGCCGACGCGGTGCCGGCGTCGCTCGAGAGCGAATAAAAAAAGAACAAAAAGATCAGGCAGCGGCCAGCGCTGGTTCGGGCGCGGCATCCGCGTGTTCGTGAGCGTGCTCGTGCTCCCCATGCGGGGCATGCGAAACCTCGCTCAGATATAACTGCGACAATAAAATGAACACAAACGTCTGGACCAAAGCGACAAACACCCCCAGCGGCATCAGGGCCACCGGAACCAGGAAGTAAGTGTACGGCGCAAACAGATGCGCGATCGTGTCCGCCACTTTTTCGTCGGCAAACATGTTGCCAAAAAGACGTATGCCGAGCGAGAACGGGCGAATGAAGTTACTAATAAGTTCAATCGGGAAGATCAACCACGCGATCCACCAGACCGGGCCAGCGAGATGTTTCAGATGATTCAGAATGCCGTTCTCACTGATGCCGATGTAGTTGTAGTAGAGGAACGACGAAATTCCCAGCGCGAAGGTCACGCTGGTGGCCGCAGTCGGCGACATGAACAATGGGAAGAAGCCCATCAAGTTCGAAATTAGAATCAGGACCGCAAACGTCATCACCACCGGGAAATACTTCGCGCCCTGCGGGCCGATGATGTCGGCGATCATGTCGCGCACGGCGAGGACGCCGAGTTCGAGCGTCTGCTGACCGTGTCCCGGTTCATCTTCTGAAAGTCTTCCTTTCAGAATCCAGATGACAAAGATACTGAGGATGCACGCGACGACGAACATCACTGTGTACCAGGGGATCGCGTTTTCCGGCGTGTACTGGCCAAACGCGCCTTCGGGAGTCCCACCAAATTTTGCGAGGAGCCATTTCCACTTCGGATACGTGTAGTTCATCTCGAAGTTGTAGGCCCATTCGCCAAAATAATGATTGACCAGCCGCACCAGAATCGGCGCCTGTTCAACCTTTTCAGCAGCTTGCTCTTGCAACAAAACGAACATCAATGAGTTCCCTCTCGATGAATGATGGAAAAATAGACCTGTCTAAACGCCTCGACAAACAACGCGGGCACGAACGCGGAGAGCCCGATGATGGTGGCGGGCAGCGAAACGATTCGCAGTTGGTAGGCCGCGCCCACAATCGCGCCGATAACCAAGTAACGAAAAATGTAGCGCCAGAGCTTGAGGCGCGGCCGCTTCTCGGTGGCGTTGCCTAGCACCGCTTCAATATTCAGCGCCGCTTCGATCGAAGATCGCAGCCAGTGATAGTTGAGAATCGAAAGCGCGCCCCCAAGCAACAGTCCCGCGGTAACGCGCCACGGCGCCAGCATCGCGCCGGCAATGACGGCGAGCGACACGATCGCAATCATCAAGCGAAAGATGCGGGCCTCGACCGCGCCGTCAAGTTCGCCGGCTAACACCTCGCCACTCACACTGTTAGCTATTTCACTCATGAATCAAACGCAAGATTTTACATGGCGTAGCGCAAGTTGCCAACTCGCGTCGTGTCAGGCAATACGCCAAAGAAAAAAGCGGGCACGACGAAAGCGGTGTACAGAGTACCGACTTTAGTCGGGTTTTCTAAAAGACCCAACTAAAGTTGGTACTCTAACGCCTGAACCGAACGTAGATTCCTCACCCGCCAACGCATCATCTTGGTTACGTTCGCAGCTGCCTCGGCGGCGGCGGTTGCTGCGAATCATCTGACGAATGCTTCCCTACGGTCTCCGAGATCATCTCCGTCATCGCGCCGACGCTCGCCAGCATGCTCGACGTCTCAACCGGCATAAAAATCACTTTCGCGTTGTTGCTCTTGGTCATGTCGCGCAGGCTTTCGATGTAGCGCGTGGTGATCAGATACTGCGCCGGGTTGCCGTGATCCTGCATAGCGCTGGCGACCTGCCCAATTGCCTGCGCTTCAGCTTCGGCATTCCGCAGTCTTGCCTGAGCCGCGCCCTCGGCCGCCAGAATGGCCGATTGTTTCTCGCCTTCGGCGCGGGTCACCGCCGCTTGCTTCTCGCCTTCGGCGCGTGTGATTGCCGCCTGGCGTTCGCCTTCAGCCTGTAACACGAGCGCGCGGCGGGTGCGCTCAGCGGTCATCTGCTTTTCCATCGTGATCCGCACGTCGTCGGGCGGGTTAATGTTCTTCACGTCGACGCGCGTGACTTTCACTCCCCACTTGTCCGTTGCCTCGTCAAGAATCAGGCGCAGCTTGCCGTTGATCTGATCGCGCTGCGACAGCGTGTGGTCCAGATCCATGTCACCCATTACCGCGCGCATGCCGGTAATCGTCAACTGCACAATGCCGCCGACGAGATCGTTCATTTCATAGACGGCTCTCACCGGATCCGTGACCTGCCAGTACACGACTGAATCCACATGGATGGTCACGTTGTCGCGCGTGATCACAGGCTGAGGCGGCAAATCGAGAAACTGTTCGCGCAAATCGATCGACGTGAGGCCCGGCCGCGTGTTGGTCCAAAAAACTGCGCGTGGTTTATCCAGAAACGGCGTCAGAATGTTCAGGCCGCTCGCGGCTACGCGGTTGAACCGGCCCAGCCGCTCAATCAACATCACGCTTGCCTGCGGCACAATCCTGATCGTCTTGGCGGCGATCACCAGCAACACGATGCCGATGAAGAAGAGAAAACCGATTCCGAGAAATGCCGGCAATACCCCGGCGTCACCTTGCAGAAAGAGTGCAATCGCGAATGGCATAATTCACCTCCGGTAGAACCTGACCCGATGCTTTGGTTCGTATCTGACGCGAGACTATATCGAATGCCACGCGCGAAGGAAAGACTGCGGGCGTAACGTACTGGTTCAGTGTGAAAAGTGGCACGGGCGTCCCGCCCGTGAATCACGCGCAAGATGCGCGTGCCACAACTAAACTGAACCAGTACCGGCGTAACTGTTGGTTACTTATAGATAGTTCCTAGAACTTTGGCGGTCTCTGCCAGCCACCGAGCGCTTGCTCGATGATTTCTGCCGCGGCCAGAACGGTTCGCTCTTCAAAAGGCCGGCCAATAATCTGCACGCCGATCGGCAGTCCTTCGGCGGAGCGGCCCGTGGGCACGACGACGCTCGGCAATCCGAAGACATTGAAAGTCTGCGAATAGCTGAACGCGCGCCACACGCTGATCGATTCGCCGTCTACTTCAACCCGACGCGCGCCGTGTTCGAACGCGGGCGTCGAACCGACCGGCGCCAGGATCAGCGGCGTCGTCTTCATCCAACGCAGAAGTTCTTCGCGCAGCCGCTCGCGCTCGACCACAGCCGCCGCGAGTTTTTCGGCTTCATTAACTCTGTCGTCAAGATCAGGTCGCTCGTCAAACTTTCCGAGCATCGCAGCGATTTGCGGTCCAGCCTGATCTTCTTTGCCGCGATAGAACTCCCGAAGTTGCTCCGTGACAGCTCGCGCGAACAATTCAATCCAAAGTCGAAAGCCATCCGCAACACCCGGCGGCTTGGCTTCATCAACTTCAAGACCACTTTCGCTGAGTGCTTTCGCTGAAGCTACAACTGCGTCGCGCGTTTCGCGGGTAATCGGTGCGACTCCATCGTCGGTGTACCAGGCCACGCGCAGGCCTGGCAGCCGGGCAGCATCTTGATCGAGCGACGCGTCCTGGCAGCTAATTTCAAACTGGGTCGCGTCTGCAATCACGCCAAACAACAATGAAAGGTCCGCAACCGAGCGGGCCATCGGGCCGATGCAGGCGCCGAGTGAAAGCGGCCCAGTTGCCGCCGGGATGTGACCATCCATCGACACGCGCCCCATCGTCAGCTTCAAGCCGGCGATGCCGCAAAAGTGCGCCGGCAACCGAATCGATCCGGCGAGGTCGCTGCCGATGCCCCCGGAAGAAAGGCCAGCCGCAATCGTCGCCGCTTCGCCACCGCTTGACCCGCCCGACGTTCGACTCAGATCGTAGGGATTGTTCGTCTTGCCAAAAACGGGATTATCACACTCGTAGTAGGCCGCCATCTCGGGCGTGTTGGTCTTGCCGAGAATGATTGCGCCCGCTGCCTTTAATCTAGCGACGACTGTCGCGTCGCGTTCGGGAACATGATTGGCGAGCAAGCGCGAGCCGCTGGTGGTGCGCAGGCCTTTGGTTTCGATCGTGTCTTTCACGGTGAGCGGCAGACCATGTAGCGGACCAATCTCTGTGCCAGTGGCTAAGGCGGATTCGGCCGCGCGCGCCCGATCCAAAGCGTCCGGCGCGAGCGTGACGATCGCGTTCAGCGAGGGATTGATTCGCTCAATGCGTTGCAGGTGCGCCTCGACAACTTCCACGGGCGATACTCCGCGTGCGCGAATTAGCGCGGCGAGTTCAGTTGCTGACTTTGTTGTTAGTTCTTCGGACAGAGTAAAGTGCTCCATTCACGCAATAGCTCCGAGAGGAGCGTGATATTTATAGCAGCCAAGCCAGTATTTGTAACCTGCGCCGCAGGAGCGGAATTCCGATTCCGTTCCTTCGGCGCTTTGAAAAACTCATGCCATTGAACTATAAACATTCCGCGCCTGACGGCGCTTGATAAACCGGGCTTTCATGATTACAACTAAAATGCGTAGCTTGAAAGGATCTAAACAATGGGAGCAAGAAAAAAGATTACCGTAGTCGGCGCGGGTAATGTCGGCGCTACCGCGGCCCACTGGCTCGCCGCTAAAGAACTCGGCGATGTAGTGCTGGTTGATATCGTCGAAGGCGTGCCACAAGGCAAGGCTCTGGATTTAGCCGAAGCCGCGCCGGTCGAAGGCTACGACGTGCGCCTGATTGGCACTAACGGTTACGACGAGACGGCAAACTCCGACGTGGTGATCATCACCGCCGGTCTCGCGCGCAAACCCGGCATGAGTCGAGACGATCTGCTGCGCACAAACGCGGACATCGTCGGCAAAGTAGTTGACGAATGCGTGAAGCGTTCTCCCGAAGCGATTCTGATCATCGTTTCGAATCCACTGGATGCGATGTGCCAGGTGGCTCTGCGGCGTTCGGGTCTTCCCAAGCACCGCGTGATCGGCATGGCGGGCGTGCTCGACGCCGCGCGCATGCGCTGCTTCCTCGCCGAAGCGCTCGATGTCTCGGTCGAGAACGTAACGGCATTCGTGCTTGGTGGCCACGGCGACACGATGGTGCCGCTGCCGCGCTACTCAACCTGCGCTGGAATTCCCGTGACTGAGTTGCTGTCGAAAGAACAGATCGACGCGATCGTCAAACGCACTGCGGGCGGCGGCGCGGAGATCGTGAATCTTCTGAAGACGGGCTCAGCTTACTATGCGCCGTCCGCTGCCGCCGTCGAGATGACGGAATCGATCTTGAAAGACAAGAAAAAGATTCTGCCATGTGCGGCTTATCTGGAAGGCGAGTACGGCGTCAACGGATTGTATGTCGGCGTGCCCTGCAAGCTCGGCGCACGCGGACTGGAACAAGTGATCGAGATCACCCTGACCGCGGAAGAGCGCATCGCTTTGCAAAAGAGTGCCGCGGCCGTGCAGGAACTGGTGGATATTCTGGGCATTTGAGGTAAAGCATTTCAGCCACAGATAAACACGGATCGGCACAGATAAGAACTCAATGAAATCTGTGTTAATCCGTGTAATCTGTGGCTATTCTTCTGGAGCTATCTCTTCAGCCAACCAAGCAAACCATGGACAACCGTCTCGCGGTTCTCTTCATAGATCGCTTTGGTCAGTGGAATGTTCATCGGACAGACCTTGACGCAGTTCTGCGCGTTGCCGCAGTTGGTGATGCCGTCTTCACCCATGATGGCTTCCAGACGCTCATCGCGGTTCATCTCTCCGCTGGGATGCATATTGAAAAGGCGCACCTGCGCGATCGCCTGCGGACCGATGTAGTGATCTTCATCGTACTGCGGGCAAGCTTCGAGACAGCAACCGCACGTCATGCAGCGCGAGTAAGCGTAGCGCTCCTGCACGTCTTCCTGATCCATGCGCGGACCGGGGCCGAGGTCGTGAGTGCCATCGAGTTCCACCCACGCTTGAACGCGCCTGAGGTGATCGAACATCTGCGAGCGATCCACCACCAGGTCGCGCACGTTGGGAAACTTGGACATCGGCTCGAGCTTGATCGGTTGATCGAGATTATCGACCAGCGCCGAGCACGATTGCCGCACGCGTCCGTTAATCACCATCGTGCAGATGCCGCACACCTGTTCGAGACAGTTCATGTCCCATGACGGAGGCGTCGTCTGCTGGCCGGACTTGGTAACAGGATTCTTACGAATCTCCATCAGACAGGAGATCACGTTGAGATTCGGACGGTAAGGAATCTCGAACTCCTCCCAATGCTGCGGCCCATCAGGTGCGGCGCGCCGCTTGATGTGAATCTCAACCGTTCGAAATGACTGTGTTGCTGGCACGTTTGTTCCTGCTTACTGCTTACTGCCTACTGCCTACTTAGGTCTTTGCCGTTTCCTTCTTCTCGTGCGAATAATCGCGCTTGCGTGGCGGGATCAATGACACGTCAACTGGGTCATACGACAGCACTGGGCCTTCGCCTGAGTATTCTGCGATCGTCGTCTTCAAAAAGTTTTCGTCATCGCGATTCGGAAAGTCAGGCTTGTAATGCGCGCCGCGCGATTCGTTGCGGTTGAGCGCGCCGAGCGTGATCACGCGCGCCAATTCCAGCATATTGTCCAGATGCCGCGCGTGCGGCAAGGCCATCGTCGCCCAGAGATTTGAGTCGTTAATCGAAATTCGGCGGTAGCGATCCATCAACTCGAGAAGCTTTGCGTCGGTCGCTTTGAGCTTGTCGTTGTAACGCACGACGGTGACATTGTCCGTCATCCAGCGGCCCATTTCTTCATGCAGGTTGTATTGATTCTCGTTGCCGCTTTGCTTGATCAGCGCGTCGTTGATTTCCTGCTGCCGCTTTGTTTCCTGCTCGTAAATTTGCGAGCCGTCCGCGCCATTGCGCTCGATGTTCTTCGCAAAATCGATCGCCGCGGGCGCCGCGATGAAGCCGCCATAGACACAACTCACCAATGAATTGGCTCCTAATCGATTAGCGCCATGAATCGAATAATCACATTCGCCCGCCGCCAGCAACCCGGGGATGTTCGTGTGCTGGTTGAAATCAACCCACAGGCCGCCCATCGAATAATGCACGCCGGGGAAGATGCGCATCGGCACGTGGCGCGGGTCATCGCCGACGAACATTTCGTAAATTTCTAAAATCGCTCCGAGCTTTTGGTCAAGCGTCTCCGCCGGAATGTGCGTCAGATCGAGGAAGACCTGGTTCTCGCCATTTGCGCCCATGCCGTCGAGACAAACCTGAAAAATCTCGCGCGTGGCGATATCGCGCGGCACCAGGTTTCCATACGCCGGATACTTCTCTTCGAGAAAATACCAACGCTCCTTCTCGGGAATCGAGGAAGGCGAGCGCTTGTCGCCTTTCGCGCGTGGCACCCAGACGCGGCCGCCCTCTCCGCGCGCCGACTCGCTCATCAAACGCAGCTTGTCGTCGCCGGGAATCGAAGTCGGATGCACCTGGATAAATTCGCCGTTGGCGTACTTGGCACCCTGCTGATAGCAGGCCGCGACGGCGCTGCCCGTGCACACCATCGAGTTGGTCGACTTGCCAAAGATCAATCCCGGGCCGCCGCTCGCGATGATTACCGCGTCCGCGGCAAACGCTTTCAACTCAAGCGAGCGGAGATTCATTGCCACCAGCCCGCGACAGACCTGGTGGTCGTCGAGCACCAGCGACATCATCTCCCAGCCTTCGTACTTCGTAACTTGGCCGCTGACTTCATACCGTCTTACTTGTTCATCGAGCGCATACAAAAGTTGTTGCCCGGTCGAAGCTCCCGCAAAAGCAGTGCGGTGATGCTTCGTTCCACCAAAACGACGAAAGTCGAGCAGCCCTTCCTTCGTTCGCGAAAAAGGCACGCCCATGCGATCGAAGAGATAGATGATCGCCGGCGCCATTTCGCACATCGCTTTGGCCGGCGGTTGGTTCGCGAGAAAATCTCCGCCGTAAACTGTGTCGTCGAAATGTTCCCAGGTCGAATCGCCTTCGCCCTTCGTGTTGACCGCGCCGTTGATGCCGCCCTGCGCACAGACGGAATGCGAACGCTTCACCGGCACGACTGAAAACAGATCGACTGCGTGACCCGCTTCGGCAATCTTCATCGCCGCCGCCAGCCCCGCCAGGCCACCACCCACAATCGCGATCTTGATTCCGCTCGCCATAAGTTCTTCAAGGAATGTCCGACAAACTTTTAGTTTGTCGCTGAGTTCCCCCACAAGTTCATCGCGCCAGGTAACGACAAACTAAAGTTTGTCGGACGCGTTACAGAATCCCTCTCAGCAATCCGCCAGGATGAATGAATGCCACCGCCGCGTTTATTCCGACCGCCAGCAACACCGCACCGAATCCGATGCAGGCATAACCCGTCAGACGCTGCGCGCGATCTCCGATCGTGATTCCCCAATCAACCAGAAACAGCCACACCCCATTCGCCAGATGCCAGACTGTCGAAGTGATCCCGACTAGGTAGACGATGAAAATCGGCACGATGCTGAATTCGCGCGCGACGATCTCGAAAGCCTGGCCCGGGTTGCGCGCGACCGAAAGCGGGTTGAGTCCCGGAAATAAACCAAACCGAAAATGGAGCAGGTGAAAGGTAATGAAGAAAAACAGGATCATGCCGGTGACCCGCTGAATCGTGTAGAACCAGTTCCGCGGATATGGGTAGTTCAAGTTGTTCGGCCGCGCTTCGACCGTGATCACGAGGCCATAGACGGCGTGATAGATTAGCGGAATGAAAATGCCGCCGATCTCAACTAACAAGAGATACGGAATCGACTGGAGGTCTTTGACCGCGCCGTTGAAGGCCGCCTGACCGTATAGGGCCTTTGAGTTGGTGTAGAAGTGTTCCAGCAAAAAGACGCCGAGCGGCATGATGCCCGACAACTGATGCAGCTTGCGCAGAACGAAAGTTCTGCTCAGACGAATCGCCAACGGCGCACTCCTTCGCGGAAGCTACTCAACAGCGCGTTCATAGTTTGCGGGAAGTCATTAACAAATGAATGCCGGTACACGTAAAATTATAGAGCGAAGCAGCGAAAATGCAAAACGACTACGATGATACAACGCCTTTCCCCGAACCGGTTGTGATCGAGATCACAGACGTCTTTGACTTGCACACCATTCCGCCGCGCGACGTAAAAGCAGTTGTCGAGGAGTATTTGCACGAGGCCCACGCACTGGGTTTTCCCGTTGTCCGCATCATTCACGGCAAAGGCATCGGCGTGCAACGCGAGATTGTTCGCAAGATTCTTAGTCGGACACCGTTTGTTCACGATTGGACCGACGCTCCTCCGGATGCGGGTGGGTTGGGAGCGACTATTGTGCGGTTTTCGCCAACAGAACCGACTTGATGCCTGGGTCTCTTACGAAGCGGAGCGCTTCTTCACTTCCCGGCCGCGCTGGCAATCTGCCGAACAAAAGAAAGTACCCGACGAACCCGAACTGAGGGCGCGGCCGATTGGCACCCAGGTGCCGCACGTTTCGCAATGAACCAGCTTCTCGCTTTGCTGGGCCGGACTCTGCTTTCCCGCTTGGTTGGCATTTATTTGTTGGAACTGACGAATGGAGTTGAGAAAACTTCCGACGATCTTGAGGTAGGGACGCAACCGCCGGTACAAGAGCAGAAACAGCAACGCAACTAAACCGATAACAAGTAGAACTTTCAAGTTCGCGTTCCTGGCGTGATGAGCTGGTCAGCGATCGCCGCGCGTGAATCCGAACGTTCGTTAGCGATCCCCGCCGCGCTTGCCTTCATCAGGAGAGTAGCCCAAGTCATCCTTGCGGCGACGTGGGAAAGGATCGACGGCGCGGCGACGAGCCGGCGAATTTGGCGTGCGGCGATCGATGCTGCCCGCCGGTAGCGAGCGTCCGTGAATAGCCTCGGTGAGAATGCGCGTGATTTCCTGTGACAGTGTGCGGTGTTCCCCCGCGGCAAGCCGGCGCAGAGACTCTTTCAATTCGTTGGGCACGTACGCGCCAATGAAAACTCCTTTGCGATTGGCCATTTGTTTTTCGATTTCTCCTTGTGAAAAGCGATCGAACTACTCGGCAAGTTCAGATTATTTTGAAAACGCCCGACTTACCGCGAGCATAGAAATCTACGACCGTTCACGGGATCAAAAGCCCCGGCAATTGAGAGCAAGTCTGTAAGCCGAATTCTGTGCCCCGATCCCAGATTTGAAATTTCAAACTTGAGATCTCAAATCTGAAATCGGAGTGACGATCATTCCTCTAGTCCAACCGTTGCCGGTTGGATCAAGCAACCTACCCGGAGGTCGTAGCATTTCTGCTTTGGGCGGGCAGCCCTTCTGACGCCTCCCTATTTGGTCTTGCACCGCGAGGAGTTTGCCTGGCCGCGCATGTCACCACGCGCGCCGGTGCGCTCTTACATTAAGCCCCTGCGGGCCGCACCATTTCACCCATCACCCCGCGCCGAAGCGCGGTCGGCTGGTCTGTTCTCTGTTGCACTTGTCGTCGTTCGAACGGACTCCAAATCTCAAAATTCGAAATCGGGAATTTCGCTCAAACGCCCCGCCGTTAGCGGGCTCGCTGCCCTTTGGTGTTCGGACTTTCCTCTCCTGGCATTAATCTCAGATCTGAAATCCCAGATCTGAGACCATTCCAGCAGCGACCGTCCGACTTGCTCTCTCTTGCAAGGCCTGCCGATTATAGCAAACCCCTGTTCAACCGGTACAGCGAAACGCTCTCGATCCTTTAAACTGCGAAATCACTCTGAAATCCCAATGAAATCCGACGATCGGGCAGCTCTCAGCCGAAGTACTTCAAGCCGATGCGCAGATGGTGGAGCGCCGAAGGCGGCAGGGTTGAGACGATCACCCAGGTCATCAAGGAATGCGACACAGCGAGGACGAAGAGATTGGGCGCGCGTTGATAAACCACGGCCCAGATTACGCCGCCCGTGAAGGTGGCGACGACCAGCCAAACGTTAGGCAAATGCAGCGCTGAGAAAACTGCGGCCACCAGGAGCACGCTCAACCAACCTTTTCCCAACACCAACTGCGCGCGACGATTGATGAAACCCTGAAGCACGTATTGCTGCGCCAGCCCCCAACCAAAACCCAACGCTAGTTGGCCGATGATCGGAGTGCCGGCATGCCACGCTTGGAAATTTGTTTGTCCGCCGAACCAGCGGCCTAGTACGAGACACACCACTGCCACCAATACCATCGGCAGCAGGAGGAGCAATACCGCTTGCAGAAAGTTATCGAACCGAAAACCAAGGTCGCGCAACGTTTCGTGGCGCAGCCGATGCGAAACGATCATGAAAGCGAGCGCCAACGTGATCGGTATCGCCACGACCAGCCGGCTGCCGCCGGCAACCGAAGCGGCGATCCATTCAGCGATCAGCACGGACGAAACGATTGACGCTATTTCCCACGCCGCCAGCTGGCGATCGCCGGCGTCGGACATCAACCGGGCGTCGCCGCGTTGTTCGTCTTTCGCGACAGAATTCAACGCGGTGCGCCTCCTTTGTCCGAACCTCCAATGCGAAACCGGAGTGGCTTTCCAATCAATTGCATAGTCCGGCGCGCGCCCGCACCGCTGACATGCGTGGCATAGACTCGGGCTTCGTGTTCACCGGGCGGGATAGGCGGGATCCTGAAAACAAAACCGTGCCAATCGTCTTCGGCGCGTTTCGCTGCCCGCAGGTCGGGCCGAAATTCAGCGGCGGCTTGATCGCCCACGAAGATGCCGTCGATGTAGAGTTGAACCTCGATGCGCGCGGCCGGCTGCCCTTCGTCAACGGCCCATCCCGCGACCGTCTGGTTGTCGGCATAGTCGAGGACGCCGCGCAGATAAGGATTTGTAGTTACGAAGTAGAAGCCAACCGAAACGGCGGCGATCAGCAAAGCCTCAGCCATCGACTTGGCGATTAAGAGATGGCCCAGTTTGGATTTTGATCGGGTGTCCATGCGAGAACTCTTCAGAGCAAAGAGAAAGGGCGGGCCTCAATCGGTCCGCCCTTTTCGCTATCTCGTGCGCATGCGGCCAGCTTATCACACGCCGCGCTTAACCTCGATTCGATCTCCGGCTTCCAGCACCGGATCAGGAGCTTTGCCGTCTTCGATGGCCCGAACGTTGTATTCATTCGTGACCAGAAATCCGCTCGCATTCCGGCGCGCTATTTTCGCGCTGGCTTTATCACTGCGGGCGACACCACCAGCGGCCAGTAACGCCTGGGTCAGCGTCATGCCCTCGCGAAATTCCCGCTCGCCAGTCGCCGCCACGTCGCCGCCGACGTAGACAAACCTTTTCGACGCTACGGGCTCGCCAGAGACTCGAATGATGTCGCCGGCCTTTACCAGCGTAGACATCGATTGCTCATTCGCCATCGACAGCGATTCATTCTTCCCGCCGCGAATAATCGTTACTGCGGTTGCTTCAGGACGGGGCAAAGCTTCAGCAATCAGGGTGTAGAGCGGCATCGCTTCGCGCCGCAAAACCTTTTTTCCGGGGCTGTCGACCATGCCGGTGATCGTAACTGCGTGACTCGCATAGTCGCGTACCGTGACAGTTGCTATCGGATGATCGATTACTTTGATCTCTCTGCTCAGCAGCGCGGCGATCTCTTCGGTAGTCAGTCCGTCCACGACGACAGGCCCACTCAGCAACGGATATTCAACCACACCCGGATTTAGAACGGTGAAGAGGGTTGATTCGCGAGTTGGCATGTTGGCGAGCCGGATGTCGAGCACGTCGCCGATACCTACGCGATAAAGCATAGTGGCCGGCAGCGGGCGCGGTGGCGAAGATGCGCGAAAAGTGCCGCTCGGGCGAGCCGCAGCGTTTGCGGGCGGCGCGATCAGCCGCACCGAAGGTGCTTCGGTGATCATCGCCGTCGGCTGAATCAGCTTGGGACGAGTTCCGCTGTTTTGCTCGGATGGTGTGACAGTCTTGTTGGACGAATCTGGTTTTCGCGACGCCGAGTTTTCCTTTGCCACAGAATCACTGGCTATTACCGTATTGCCCCAGGATGGCGCAGCTGCGGTGCTGTCCGTAGGGTTCTGGTTCGCCTTGTCGGAATGGTTCGAGACTTTGACCGCGGTGACCACCCGGCTGCGCACCGCAGTCGATTCACTGTTTGGCGCTGAGCGCGTATCGCTCGATCGTCGTTCTCTTGTCTGCGTCTGCGCTGCGGCGAACGTGGAAGCCGCAAGCAAAAAGGCGAGTAGAAGCGAAAGTCTTTTCATGTTGACACTCAACTCCGTCGTTTCAGGGCGATTCATCGGCCAGGGCACCGGCCATCGAATCGCTGGCAAATCTGCCCGCAAGAACCGCGGGCTCCTCAGAGTTGATAAAAGACGAAAGGGCGCGAGTTTCAGGAAAATGCTGGAATTTGTGAGGGTTTTCCTTGAATGGCAGCTGGTTTACTGAAGCATCAAGAGATCCAATGGGAAGGAATGGATTCAATCAACGGGACGCGCAGCGCGGGGCAAAAGGTCGCTGGCGAGGTAGATTCCTTCGATGCCCGCGTCGCGCATCTGCACGGCCATCTGCGCCAGCGTCTCTTCCGGCTTCTGCTCGGCCAGTTTAATAATCATCGGCAGGTTTACGCCGGTGACGACCTCGATTCCATCGTCATCAAGAAACATCGAGGCGATGTTCGTGGGCGCGCCGCCAAACGTATCGGTGAGGAGCAGCACGCCTCGGCCACGCGACACGCGCGCGATCGCCCGTTCGAGTTCTTCGCGAGCGACCTCAACGTCATCATGCCACTCGATCGAAGCGGCCGTGACGTGCGCGATCGGCCCGACAATCATCTCAGCAGCTGCCAGGAATTCGCCCCCAAGATGACCGTGCGTAACAATCACGCCGCCGACTAACGGACCGGGGTCAGGCTTCGGCTCGGTGGCATCTATGACCTTCATTGAAATCTGCTCCAAACTATTTCTTTGCCGGCGCGCTCTTCCGCATGTCGCGATGCACCGCGTGCGCGTCGAATCCAGCGCGGCGCAAACGCTTCGCCAACTCATTCGCGATCATCACCGAACGGTGACGCCCGCCGGTGCAACCGATTCCGACAGTGAGATAGGACTTGCCCTCGCGCTGGTATTGAGGCAGAAGGTAATCCAGCAAATCGCTGAAGCGCCGCAAAGTCTCTGCCACTTCGGGCTGGGCGTTCAAGTACTTGACCACGCGGTGGTCGCTGCCGGTCAGCGCGCGTAATCCGTCAACAAAAAACGGATTCGGCAAATGCCGCACGTCGAACAGCAATTCCATGTCCCGTGGCGGGCCGAACTTGTGCCCAAAGCTGAGCACAGAAACTCGCAAAGGCGCGGCTTCGCTTCGGGGATTGAAACGCTCGAGCAAGACTCTTCGCAGGGAATGAACCGTATGGTCCGAAGTATCGACGACTTCGTCGGCCAGCGCGCGCGCGCGCTTCATGGCGGTGCGTTCCGCGCCGATGGCGTCGAACAGACCCTTGCTGCGATCGGCGGGATGAGGGCGCCGCGTTTCGCTAAAGCGACGCGCGAGAATTTCGTCGGACGCTTCAAAAAATATGACTGAAACTCTGAGGCCACGGGCGCGCAAGACCCGTAACTGCTTGGCAAAGTCGGTGAGAAATCTTCCTTCGCGAAAACTGATCACCAGCGCGGCCCGTTCGATTCGCCCTTTCGCGTCTTCCTGCGCAGAAACCAGGCGGGCAAACGTCGGCAGCAGCATCAGCGGCATGTTGTCAACGCAGAAATAACCCAGGTCCTCGAACGTGTTAGTCGCCGCAGTCATTCCCGATCCACTCAGGCCGGTGATGATGACAATGTCCGGCGAGTTCCGGGTCTTGGATTTTGCCTTGGCCATCTCGAAATAGGATTGCGCGTCGGAACGAAAAGAGGAGCAACATGCGACGATGCCGCCCCTCGCAAAGATGTCCGACAAACTTCAGTTTGTCGCAGTTTCGGACAACGCTTCTTTCGACAATTAACGACAAACTGAAGTTTGTCGGACATCACGGCTCGATCAAGCCGAAGTTGCCGTCTTGTCGTTTAAAGAGCACGCCCAGGCGATTTGTGTCGGCGTCGCGAAACACGACGAAGTGATCGGCCCTGGCTGAAAGATCAAGCGCGGCTTCTTCGGCCGTCATCGGTTTTACGGGGTAGCGGCGGGCGTTAATGATTCGCGCAGGCGGCGGCGCGGCCTCGATCTGTCCGTCGGGATCCGGGGCCACGTCCGAAGTTTTGCGCGCGCCATGTTTCCGGTCGATGATCCGCTTCTTGAGTTTTAGCGCCTGCTTCTCGATCTTGCCGACTGCCCGACTCAAGGCCATGTACATGTCCGCATTCGTCTCGGTTGCGGTCAGGGTGTGATCCCGCCATTGAACGACCACTTCGCCGATCTGGCGATTCTTCTCGACCGCCAGGATCACGTGCACTCTTGGATCGACGCCGCTATTGAAAATATGTTTTAGCTTGCCGAACTGTTCCTCGACATGCCGGCGGATTGCGGGAGTAACCAGAACATGTCGCCCGGTGTATTCAAACGTCATTTGATTCTTCAACCCTCCTGGTTCGTCGCCTTCATAGGACGGCGCGGCGCTCGCGCGAACCCGGTATGTGCATCTGATCGCGATACTTTGCGACCGTCCGGCGCGATAATTTGATTCCGTCCTTAACCAGAATCTTCACGACCTGATCGTCAGTAATCGGATTGTGCGCATCTTCTTCTTCGATCAATTTCTTAATCTTGAGCTTGATTATTCTGGTTGATACTTCCTCACCGTCTTCGTTCATCATGCCTTCGGTGAAGAACCGTCGCAACTCGATGACGCCCTGCGGCGTGTGCGCGTATTTTCGGTTGACGACGCGCGACACGGTCGAAAGATGCATCCCGATATCTTCGGCAATGTCTTTTAGCATCATCGGCTTAATGTACTGAACGCCCTTGTCCAGGAAATCGCGCTGCCGGTGAACAATCGATTCGACGACGCGGTAAATCGTCTGCCGGCGGTGTTCAATGTTGCGGAGCAAATCGATGGCGGACCGCATCTTCTCTTTGATAAAGTTCCGAGTCTCTTTCGTCGTTCCGTCCTGCGACAACATGTTCTGGTAGCTGGGATTGACCCGCAAACGCGGACTGCCATCGTCGGCGAAATAGATCGTGTAATCGTCATCCTCTTCCAGCTTTTCGATATAGATCTCAGGAGCGATCAGGATCGGTTCCTCCGACGAATAACGCCGGCCGGGAAAGGGATCGAGCGTGCGAATGAATTGCAGCTCGGCCGAGAGGGTCTCAAGATCGACGCCGACTTGCTTTGAGAGATGTGGCAGCTTGTGTTGCTGCAACTCTGCAAGATGATCGCGAATCAGTTGCACCGCCAGCCGCTCAGTTTCGCCGCGAGCTTCGAGCTGCGCCAACAGGCATTCGCGCACGTCGCGCGCGCCACAACCTACTGGCTCAAGGGTCATGACAATCGCCCGCGCCCGTTCCACAATTTCGTCCGACCAGCCGCCGGCCGCCGCAATTTCTTCGTTGGTGGCGTTCAGGCGCCCGTCTTGATCAAGGTTGCCGATTACGCATTCGGCCGCCTCGCAAACCTGGCCCTCGGCGTTATCCATGTGAAGCTGCCACTCCAGGTGCTCGGCGAGCGAAGGTGGCTTCGTGAGAAACTGTTCGAAGGTGGGCGCGTCTTCCTTGTACTCAAACTCCTGCGTCTTGTAACCGGGATCGAGGTAATCCTGAAACTCACGTCCGAAATCGACTTCCTCGAAGGGGTCGCGCGAATCCTCTGGTGCAAGTTCCTCACCCGCTTCCAGGCTCGCTCCCTCGGCATCCGCGTTGGCAGCAAACTCGGTTTCACTCTCCGGTAAAACCGCCGCTTCGGTTTCACTCTCACCGGACCCGTTGGAAGAAGGAGCGCCGAGCTCGGGCGCCGCTGCTTCGACCGTGGGCGCCGGAAAATTCTCCAACTCGCCGCCGCTGGCCATGTGGTCGAGTATCTTCTCGGCCATCTCCTGCGCCTCTTCCTGGGTGGCGACTTCTTCGAGTACGGGATTCTCGTTCAGTTGCTCCTGGATCAGGTCGGTCAACTCGAGCGTAGTCATCTGCAGCATCTCGATCCGCTGCCGCAGTTGCGGCGTTAGCACGAGGCGTTGCGAAAGACTGGTAGTAAGCCTGACTGACATAAGTCAAATGATAACCAAATCAACAAACTGCCGGGGATTAAGTTTTGCGGACAACCGCGCGGAGAGATTATAACCCATCGCGCATCGAGGCGCACCGGATTTACATGCGGAACTTGTCACCGAGATAAAGTCTTCGAACTTCGGCGTCTTCTGTCAAGTCTCTTGGCGCGCCGGATCGGAAGATTTTGCCCTCGGCCATGATGTAGGCACGGTCGGTGACGCCGAGCGTCTCGCGCACGTTGTGATCGGTGATTAGAATTCCGATTCCCCGGCCGCGCAGGTAGAGTATTACGGATTGAATGTCATCGACCGCCTTTGGATCGATTCCCGCAAATGGCTCGTCAAGCAAAATAAACTGCGGCTCGGTGGCCAAAGCGCGCGCGATCTCTGTTCGTCTCCGTTCGCCGCCGGAGAGCGAATCGCCGCGCGTGTTGCGAACATGCTCGATGCCAAATTCCTGAAGCAATTCTTCGACTCGCTTCAGTTGCTCGCGCCGGCGCAGGCCCATCGTCTCCAGCACGGCCAGAATATTTTGCGCGGCCGTCATCTTGCGAAAGACCGAAGGCTCCTGCGGCAGATAGCCAAGGCCAAGGCGCGCCCGCAAGTACATCGGCAGCCGCGTCACGTCCTGTCCGGCCAGATGCACGCGACCAGCTTCCGGCGTTTCCAGACCGATGATCATGTAGAACGTCGTCGTCTTGCCGGCGCCATTCGCACCCAGCAGGCCGACGACTTCTCCGGGCTCAACGTGCAGCGTGACATCATCAACGACGCGCCGCCGGCCATAGGATTTCTGCAGCTTGAAAGCGGACAGCGCTCGCTCCGAAGGCTCTTCAGGTTGAGCCCTGATCGAAGTTGACCCCGCCTTCGCTTCCTTCTGGTCAGCAATGGGTGGCGCAGAGATCGTTTGCGACAAAGCTCTCCTCGGAACAGTTCCCTTCTGCGACGCAGTTTACCCGTTACGAACAGCGCGAACAAATGCATTCATGCGTTCCGCGTCCTTGTGGCCCGGCGACGATTCGAGCGCGCTGCACGCGTCGACCGCAAATGGCTGAACTCCAGAAATCGCATCCGACACGTTTTCCGGTGAGAGTCCGCCGGCCAGAAACAAGCGCGGCACCGCCTCGCGAGTGTGGCGAGCCAGGTTCCAGTCAACCGTGCGCCCGGTGCCGCCGCGCAGCTCAGCATCGAAGGCATCCAGCATGATCGCGTCAACGTTGTATTCCGCGGCGCGTTCAGTCACGCCATCGCCGCGCGCGCGAATCGCCTTGATCAGAAAACGATCCGGCAGAAGAGCTTTCAACTCTCGGCAGAATTCAACGCTCTCGTCGCCGTGCAATTGAACAGCAGCGACCCCAGCTTCCTCCGCGATCCGAACGATTGATTCAGCAGGTTCATTCACGAACACGCCGACCATGCTCACGGTGCGCTGCAGGTTCTTGATTTCGGGTCTCAGAGCGTCAATTATCGCTCGGGAATCTTGCGGCTGGATGAAACGCGGACTGGGACGATAGAAATTAAAGCCCAGCATGTCCGCGCCGGCGGCGATGGCCGCGCGCGCGTCCGTGAGATTTGTGATGCCGCAGATTTTAATTCGGACCATTAGAAAAGTGTGTATCAGAAGCCCAACCGTGAGGGAGGGCAAGCAAGCCCTTGCTAACGCGCGGGCTTCCTACACTCCTTCCCCCGAGCTTCTCGCCCGTGACTAGAGAAAACTGCGCAACAACGCTTCAGGATCATCCGCGCGCATCAAGCTCTCGCCAATCAGGAAAGCGCGATAACCAGACGACCGCAGACGGCGGATGTCGCCCGCCGACTCGATCCCGCTCTCGCTGATCAGCACCGAGCCTTTCGGCGCGAGTGGCGCGAGCTGAACCGAAGTTTCGAGTGATACTGTAAACGTCTGCAAGTCCCGATTGTTTACGCCGATGATTTGTGCGCCGCAGGCGGCGGCCCGCCTCATTTCGTCCGCCGTGTGCACTTCGACCAACGCATCCATTCCTAATTCGTCTTCGGTAATTCGGCGCAGGCGAACCAACGCTTCGTCATCCAACGCCGCGACAATCAACAGCACCGCATCGGCGCCCGCAGCGGCCGATTCGTAAACCTGGTAGTCGTCAAAGATAAAATCCTTGCGCAGGATCGGAAGCGAGATCGCATTCCGCGCCGCCCGCAGATCATCAAGCGAGCCGCCGAAATAATCCTCTTCGGTCAAAACTGAAACGGCCGCCGCACCCGCGGACTCGTAAGCCCTGGCGGTTGACACCGGGTCAGCGTCGCGTTTTATTTCGCCCTTTGAAGGCGAGCGACGCTTGAACTCGGCGATGATGTGGATTTTGCTCTCATCGCTAAGTGCTTTGAGGAGAGTATGCGCCTTCGCGTCTTCACGAGCCTCGGAAGCCAAGGCGCGCATCTGCTCAAGCGGGACCAACTTCTTCGCCTGGTCAACTCGCCTCTGCTTGCTGGAAACGATTTCGGAAAGTAAGTTCATTGACTGAGGACCATTGAGCCGTCTAATTCGTGGCACGAACTAATTGATCGAGCTTCTTCTGTGCTTCACCGCTGTCGATGCTCTGCTGCGCGAGCAGTGTTGCTTCGCGCAGATCGCTCGTAACGCCACCTACCCGCAAAGCCGCCGCTGCATTTACGATCACCAGCGTGCGCGCTGCATCTCGGCGCTCACCCGAAAGCACCGCGCGAATTACGCCAGCGTTGACTTCGGCGTCGCCGGAACTCAGGCCATCAAGTGAAACGCGCTCGAAGCCAAAATCTTCCGGTGCGATCTCGAACTTGCGAACTTCGCCGTGGCGCGCTTCGGCCACAAATGTTTTGTCGGCGATCGTGACTTCATCCAGGCCATCCGCCCCGTGCACGACCCACGCGCGCTCAGTTCCAAGCAATGCCAGGGCACTCGCCACCGGCTCGATTGCGTCGGGGCTCGACACGCCGATGATTTGTCGCGGCGCGTGCGCCGGATTCGTCAACGGCCCTAACAAATTGAAAGTCGTCTGCACGCCCAGCTCACGGCGCACATTCGTCACACGCGCGGTCGCGCCATGATAAAGCGGGGCGAACATGAAACAGATCCCGATCTCGTTCAGACACCTTTCGGACACTTCCGGCGACACTGAGACATTCACGCCCAGCACGGCCAGCACATCCGCGCTGCCACAGCGGCTGCTGGCGGCGCGGTTGCCGTGCTTTGCCACGGCTAGCCCCGCGCCCGCGATCACGAACGCTGCCGCCGTCGAGACATTGAAAGTTTTGACGCGACTCGATCCCGTTCCGGCCGTGTCGATGAAGCACGCATGACGTGAGGTGATGCGCACGGCGCGAGCGCGCATGGCCTCGGCCAATCCAGCGAGTTCTTCAAAGGTCTCGCCCTTCACCTTCAGCGCTATCAATGTGGCTGCAATCTGCGAGTCGGTGGCTTCAGGATCAAGCAGCGCGTCGAGAAGCTCTGCCGCCTCAGCGCGCGAAAGGTCTTCACCACGCATCAGACCTGGCAGAAATTGTTTCAGGGAATGCGCCATTACAATTTAAGAAAATTCGCCAACAACTTCTTCCCTTCCGTCGTCATGATCGACTCCGGATGAAACTGGACGCCTTCGACTTTCATCTGGCGATGTCGCAGGCCCATGATCACGCCTTCGGGCGTGGTCGCGGAAGTCTCCAGGCCTTTCGGCAGGCTGCTGGCCTCAACTATCAACGAATGATAACGGCCGGCTGGGAACGATTGCTTCAGACCGCGAAAGATCGTTTTGCCGTCGTGCTCAATCTCGGATGACTTGCCATGAAACAGTTGCGCCGCGCGCACCACGCGACCGCCGAACACCTGCGCAATTGCCTGATGACCCAAACACACGCCGAGAATCGGAATCTTGCCGGCAAAGCGCTCGATGATTTTCATGGACTGGCCCGCGTCTTCCGGCGCCCCCGGCCCAGGTGAGATGACTATTCGGCTGGGACGCAGACGCAAATCAATCTCTTCAATCCGCACCTGGTCATTGCGGCGCACTTCAATCGTCTCTCCCAACTCGCCGAGATACTGCACGAGGTTGTAAGTAAACGAATCGTAGTTGTCGATGACGAGGAGCACAGTCTTTAGTCTTTAGTCTTGAATCTTTAGTCTTGAATCTTTAATCTTGAATCTTGAATCTTGAATTCTGAGCCCTCAGTTGGGTGCCTTCTGCCTACTGCCTACTGCCTTCTGCCTACTGCCTACTGCCTCTGCCTACTGCCTTCTGCCTGCTGCCTACTGCCTTCTGCCTTCTGCCTACTTCGAGCAAGGCGCCACGCTCGCCAGTTTAATGCGCACCGGCGCGGCAGGTGTTTCGCCTTCCGCCGGCGCGTGATTAATGGCCAAGGCGACTTCGATCCCGCGGACAACGCGGCCAAACGCGCTGAACTTTCCATCGAGATGCGGACCATTGCCAACGAGAATGAAAAAGTGAGTGGTCGCGCTGTTCGGCTCGTCGCTGCGCGCCATCGAAACGATTCCGCGCTCGTGTCTGACGGCGCTCGGCTCATCAGGAAGATGACGAGCCATGCGCTTCGCAAGATCCAGACTCCATTTCTCGCTCGTAGAAAGGTTGCCGCCCTGGATCACAAAATCTCTGACGACGCGGCTGAACGTCGTGGTATCGAGCGCGCCGCTCGCCGCCAGATTCAGAAAGCTCCGGGCGGTTTCGGGCGCGGCTTTGGGCAGCATCTCGATCACGATCAGGCCTGACTCAGTATCCAGAGTCACGCACTGGCCGGTCATCTTCTCAACCGAAGCGCCATCGAATGGATCAGTCTGAGCAGGTTTCGGATCAGCCGGTCGCGTATTCGCTTTCTTCAAAGTGTCGGTGCTGGGCGTTGGGTTCTGGGCCAGCGTCAGGAGCGCGCTCATCATCAGAATCAAGATACTAATCAAGGAGGCGCGGAGAAGTGTCAGAAGCCCGCGCGTGAGCAAGGGCCGGTTGCCCTCCCTTACGGTCGGGCTTCTGACACTTCTCTGTGCCCCAGTGAATTCTATCGCTCTCATTCTCACAATCCCTTCTCCGCCAGCTCAATCGCGCGAAACAGCGCCCGCGCTTTGCTCACGCATTCTTCGTATTCACGTTCCGGGACCGAATCAGCAACGATGCCCGCGCCGGCCTGGATGGTGGCCACGCCATCTCGCAACTCGATCGTGCGGATCGCGATGCACGAGTCGAGATTGTCGGCGTAATCAACATATAGCACCGCGCCGGCATAGACGCCGCGCGCCGCCGGCTCAAGCTCGCGAATTATTTCCATGGCGCGAATCTTCGGCGCGCCGGTCACGGTGCCCGCCGGAAAACATGCCGCCAGCGCGTGGAACCGATCCAGTTCATCGCGCAAACGCCCACGCAGGCTCGTCACCAGATGCTGCACGTGCGAATAGCGCTCGATGTTCATCAACTCTTCGACGGCGACCGATCCGTAATCCGAAACTCGCCCGAGATCGTTGCGCCCCAGGTCGACCAGCATCGTGTGCTCGGCGACTTCCTTTTCATCGGCGCGCATTTCTTCGCCGAGCATCCAGTCTTCCGCCTCAGTCGCGCCGCGCTTGCGCGTGCCGGCGATCGGGCGGTAATCGAGCCGCTGGCCGTGCGAACGCACCAACATCTCCGGGCTTGCGCCGATGATCGCGTCGTCACCCAAACGCAGAAAGTACATGTAAGGCGATGGATTCGTAGCGCGCAGCGCGCGATAAATGGCCAGCGGTGGCGCCGGTGTTGGCTTCGTGAACTGCTGCGCGATGACCACCTGATAGCAATCACCCGCCGCGATGTGCTCTTTTACTTCCCCGACCGCCGCTTCGAAATCCTTGCGCGGCCAATTCGATTGGAAATGCACGGTGGCGTCGCCGGTTCGCTCTTTCGCCGAAGGCGCGGGCGGCGCGTTTTCGTTCAGTGATTTTTCAATCTGCTTCGTCTCTAACACCGCGCGCGCGTAGAGATCGCGCAGCCGATCGCGATCGCCTCCAGCTTCGTCAGTAAAGACGATCGAAGTGATCTCCATGAGCTGCCGGACGCGATCGAAAGCCAGGACCGTGCGAAAGAACATCCAGACCGCATCGCAGGCTTCGCGTGGCTGGGCGCCGTTGCGATCGAGCGCCGGCTCGAACCAGCGCGCGGCGTCATAGCCGAGATAGCCGACGGCGCCACCCGACAGAGGGGCCAGCCCGGCGCGGCGCGCAAGTTTCTTATCGCGAAAATACTCGCGCAGAAAATCGACCGCGTTTTGCTTCCGCACTTCGCTCTGGCCGTTCTTTTCGACGATTGTCTCGGCGCCGCGCCCGCGCGCAATCATCCACGGATTCGCACCGAGAAAAGAATATCGCGCGACGCGTTCGCCGCCTTCGATCGACTCAAGCAGAAACGCGTGCGACGCGTCCCCGGCAATCCGCAGAAACGCCCCGACCGGCGTCTGCAAATCAGCGAGCACACTGCGCACCACCGGCACCACGTTGCCGCGCTTGGCCTCGCGTTCAAATTCTTCAAAGGTTGCTGGTGTTAGATCGAGCATGCGCGTCCTATTCCCACTCGATCTTTATAACATGCTGGCGCAGAAGGCGTGAACTAAATTAGACGTTCCCCTTGACTACCCACACCGTTTTGGCATAGAAGCACTCCACACGTTTTATTAGATCTCGGTTAAGGAGTCCCGTTCATGAAGAAGATTCTCGCGCTCGTTTCTTTTCTGGTCTTTGCCGCCGCGTGCAGCAATCAGCCAGCAACCAACACAAATACGGCGTCAAATGCGAACACGTCCGTTTCTAAATCCGCTGCACCATCCGAAGCGGACATTGTTGCTAAAGAAAAGGCGACCTGGGACACGCTCAAGAAGAAAGACTATGGCGCGTTTGGAAATTTGTTGACGAGCGATTACATCGAGGTTACCGACGAAAGAGTCTTTGACAAGGCCGGCATCGTTTCGGATGTAAAGGACCTCAACCTTACGGACGCCACGTTTTCCGATTGGAAGATGTTACCCATAGATAACGACGCCGTAATTCTCACGTATACCTTAAACCTCAAAGCCACCTACAAAGGCGATGCTGTTCCGCCGGGTCCTTTTCATTCGGCGGCTGCCTGGGTAAACCGCGGTGGAAAATGGTTGGCTATCTATTACCAGCAGACTCCGGTGAAGACTGCGCCGCCGCCTCCTCCCGCCGCCAGTGCAACCAAACCTGAGAAGGCTGCTGCCAGTCCGGCCGCGAAACCGGCAGAGACCGGATCCGACCCGATTGCAGACGAGAAGATCGTTTGGGACCTCTTCAGGAGCAAGAACTCCGAAGGGTTCGCGGCCCTGCTGGACTCAACATTTGTCGAGATTGAGACGAACGCCGTCTATGACAAAGCAACCGCAGTCAAAGGCGTTGGTGAGTTTGACTTTTCGCCGTTTGAGTTGAGCGAGTGGAAGGCCGGCAAGATCAATAACGACGCCGCGCTCGTAACTTACCTGGTGAAACCGAAGGACGCCAAAATGGATTCCGAACGCCACACCTCAATCTGGGCGAACCGCAACGGGAAATGGGTTGCCATCTTGCACATTGGGACTCCGGTGGCAAAGCCCGCGGCGAAGCCTGAAAGCAAGAAGATGTAGACAAACTCCGAGGGCAGAAATGATTCGTCCATCTCTGCCCTCTCACTTTCCTCTTTCTCGGTTCGGGTCAACCCAATCGATTCGCAGCCAGCCAGTGACCACCGTCGACCACGATGACGGCGCCGTTGATGTAGCTCGCTGCATCGGAACAAAGAAACACGGCCGCGTTCTCAATGTCCTGGATCAAGCCGAATCGTCCCAGCGGGATTCGCTTTTTCAGTTTCTCTTTGATGGGTTCGGGGACTAATCGTTTCATTCCTTCGGTATCTCCGATTGGTCCTGGTGCGATTGCGTTCGTGCGAATGCCGTGAGGTCCCCATTCAACTGCGAGATTCTTAGTCAAGGCGTCGACGCCGGCCTTGGCGGCTGACACGTGAAGCTGCATCGGCGTGCCGAGGTAATGCAGCGTCGCGCTGATGTTCAGGATCTGGCCACGATTCTTTTTCAATTCAGCGAACGCCGCGCGACAGACATTGAACGTGCCTTTCAGATCGATGTCCACGACCGTGCCAAAGCCGTTCGGCGAAAGCTCCTCCGCCGCGCACAGAAAATTCCCCGCCGCGCCGTTGACCACGATATCGATCTTGCCAAACCGTTCCACGGTCGCGGCGATCGCCTTCTCGACCTCTTCAGGTTTGCGAACGTCGGCGGCGACGGCGAAGGCTTCACCGATGCTTGCGTCGTCGGGTTCGTTGCCCTCCCTCACGGTCGGGCTTCTGACACTCCGCGCGTCATTGATTGCTTTCGCGGCTGGTTCAAGATGTTCAATGCTGCGACTGACGAGCGCCACGTTCGCGCCCGCTTCCGCCAGCGCGCGCGCGACGCCACCAGTGATGCCGGTGCCGCCGCCGGTAACGAACGCGACGTGGTTTTTCAGGATTCCTTCAGCGAAGATTTTGTTTGTCATAAAAGTCTCATCAGTGTTCGACCCGTTGTCATCATTTGTTATGCGGAATGAAGTCAGTACCACCCGCGTCAGCGGGTGGGTCAGACACTCAACGGCGGGTCGAGCAATGGATCCACCCGCTTACGCAGGTGGTACTGACACAGATTCTACCCACCCGGAATGTACGGCCGCGACTGGACGATGTAGATTTGCCCTTTCATGTAAGCCCATTCGATGTCCTGATCCTTACCATGAAAGATTCGCTTGATACTCTCAGCGGCAGCAGCCAAACGGCGCACCACTTCATCGGTTAGCACCACTCGTTCACCGCTGATCGGAATCTCTTTGATCCCACCGTGATCGTCGAATATCAAAAGGCTGTCTTCTTCCGATCGCGTCAGGACCTGAACCGCGTTGGCTATCGGACGATAGACAACTTGCTCGGCGATTCTCTGCCCTTCCACAACCTTCATTCCCAGGCCGCGCTTGGCGCTAATGTAAATCGAGCCTTTGTTAATTGGATTGATCTCGCGATTGAACGGGTCAGCGGTGATCATCACACCCGAGCTTTCCGAATTGATTCCTTCCTGAATCAGCACCGCCATGTAGATTTTCGCGTGGTCAATGCCGGCGCGTTCGCGCGCTTCGTACGCTTCAAAGTTCCACACCGAAGCCCACACCGTCTTGATTGCTTCAACCAGCTGCTCGTCGCCGCGAACGTTCGGCACCGTCGTGTACAAACCCGCGCCGTTAAAGTTCGGCAGGTCTTCGCTGTTTGTTGAGCTGCGCGCGAACACGCCTTTGCCGGGAAACTCAGCGTGCAAACGCCGCAGCATCTCAGCTCGCAGCTCGGCGTTAACAGTTCCCTGCTGGAAACGCTCACGCGTTCTCACAAGATAAGCGCGCCGATATGCAGGATCGTGAACGAACTTCTGATCGTTCAGCATCTGATAGATCGCATCGTCGAGCTTGTTCTCTTTCAAGAACTGGTCGTAATAGAAAAAAGGAATCGTGAAACCTGACGGGACCAGGAAGCCCGGCGGATGCGCGTGCGTTAGTTCTCCGAGATTCGCTGACTTCGCCCCGTACGCGATGACTGAAGAAGCGCGTTGCGCGTTCAAGCCAGCCAGCTGTGTTACGGATAAATCCGAGCGGGGCTTCATCACATCCAGCCGCTCTTTCAAACGTTTCTGATATTCCTCAAGCACGTTTGTGTCCGCGCGCTTGATCGAATACGCGTCGCGGCGCGCATCGAATTCGACCCACCAACCGTTGTATTGCTTGAAAAGCTCCTGCGCGTTTTTGATGTAGACGTTGGGAATGCCCCAACCTTTCGCCAAAAGGTTGATGTGCGACAACGGCGTCGAAGGCTTCGTCGTGATGATGCCGGCGACAGGCGGAAGCTGCACCGGCACTTCGTCGAGCACCAGGATTTCGTTGAAGCCAATCTCAACGTGTTCATCGAGTTTCGGAATGACGTGAATGCGACCCAGGCCTTTGGCCACGTTCAGCGGCTGATATTCCTGATTTTTCGAAATCTCAGTTTGCGAAACGCGTTGCAGACCCTCGATGTGCGCGGACGCTTCGTCTTGTCGATTTGAATTTGGCTTGAAAGCCACCGGCGTAAAGAAAGTTTTGTTGATAATGTCCGACGCGAGCTTGATTTGATCAGCCGGAATCAGATCGCCTTCCCAGAATTCGAACGTCCAACGCCGCACCGGCGACTGGTACGCAATCGTGCCCATGATGAAACGGCGATTGGGCTTGAGATAATTATTCTCAAAGAATGCCTGGCCGCGTTCCAGCGAAAGATAGGTGCCGTTGACGAAGTCCTTGTGAAACTTGTAGAGCTTTGTGTTGACGTAGTAGATGCGATTCTTGTCCAGGCGATCGATCACGAACAGGACATGCGGCAAGGCGTAAGGTGTGTCCGCATCGTAAACCACGGAGAGCGAATCAAACTCGGCCCGCGATTGAATCGAGCGTAACGAGCGCGGGGCGTCGGGGGATTTGTTTGCCTTTTGGGATTGGGCAGCGCCTGCGCTTAACAGACACAGGAACAGCGCCGCGACCGCTCGGGAGAAATGCAAATTCCGGCTGGACAACATCTTCACAACTCTAATCCTTCTTGCAGCAGGGCCTCGCCTTCAGACTGAAGCAATTCTAACAGATCGTCGACGTGCCGCTGCTCAGTCAGATAGCTGTTGATGTTCACGCGCAGCGCGCGCCGGCCATGCAGAATCGTGGAGGGAAAGAAGGCTTTGCCGCTTTTCTCAGCCCGCTGTTGCAGAGATTGCTGAACGCGGTCCTGCCGGGCAACTGGAAGAGCACGCACTCGCTCCGGCAAATAACGAAAGCAGCAGACGGCAGTTTCAATCTCGCCGACGCGTTCGAAATCCGGCAATTCATCCAGCCGCGCCGCCAGATAACGTGTCAATTCCAAATGCCGCTCCACCGTCCCGGCATAGCCGCGTTTGCCCATAGACTTGAAAGCCATCCAAAGCTTCAGCGCGTTGAAGCGCCGCGTGCCCATCTGACCATAGCGAAAGAAATCGTACTCGACGTCGGCGCCACCACGATCTTCGCTCAGATACTCTGGCGAGATGTCGAACGAATCGCGCAGAACATTGCCACCGTCGCGCACCAGCGTCGCCCCACACGCAAACGGCACGAACATCCATTTGTGCGGATCGAAAGTAATCGAATTCGCGAGTTCGATTCCGCGCAACTTCTCTTCATGTTTATCTGAAAACGCGAGCCCGCCACCGTAAGCCGCATCTACATGAAACCAGCAATCGTTTTCACTCGCAATCGCCGCGAGTTCCGGCAACGGGTCGATCACTCCGGTCGACGTCGAGCCAGCCATGCCGACGATGCAGCACGGAATGCGGCCGTCTCTCCGGTCCTTTTCAATCGCTTCGCGAAGCAGATCGGGGCGAATGTGAAAGCGTTCGTCCGTATCTATCTTGCGCAGGCTTTGCCGGCCCATTCCGAGGATGTCCACACTTTTTTCCAGCGAGAAATGGCATTGTTCGGACGCGTAAACAACCAAATCACCGCGCGCTGTTCGCATGCCCTGCGAACGAATTCTTTTGTCAGCTGAATCACGCGCGCACTTCAAGGCGATCAGGTTCGCTTCAGAACCGCCGCTGGCCAGAGTGCCGAATGCCTGAGGCCCGTAGCCGAGCAGCTCGCACAGCCAACGCAACACTTGCGTTTCAATCAGCGCGGACGTCGGCCCGTTGCGCCACGCGCCGGCGTTTTGATTCAGCGACGAACAGAGCGCGTCTGCCCACACGCCGATCGCCAGCGGCGTTGGATTGAATTGGCCAAAGTAATGAGGGCTGGGAACCTGCATCGCGTGCGGCGCCACGTCGCGCTCGAACTGCGTCAGAATTTCTTCGGCGGGCATTCCGGCGATGGGCAGAGGCTCATCAAAAAGCAGTTTGAGATCCGCCGGCGTCGCCGCCGAAGTAACTGGCGCGGTATCGAGACGGCCGGCGTGTTCGCTAATCAACTTCGTGACGGCGAGCCCCAGCCGCTCGTGTTCTTCTCTTAATGATTCGCTAGTCATGTTATCTTCCGTGTCAGAACCGAGAGCGGTAGCGACCGGCTTGGTAGAAACCAGCTTGAGTGTTCGATCCCGTCGCTACCGCTCCGGGTTCTGGCTCGCTCAGTGTAAACAGAAGAACACGGGAAATGCCAACACCGACTGAGACGTTTAGCCAGACGCTGCGGCACAACGCGGCCGAGTTTGGAATTCAATTGGGCGCCGATGACATCAGGCGCCTGAGCGATTACTACCAACTCGTCATGAAGTGGAACGATCGGCTGCATCTGGTTGCGCCGTGCTCGCCGGAAGAATTCGCAACGCGTCACGTGCTCGAGTCGCTGATGCTGCTACGTCATCTTCCATTGAACGCGCGCGTCGTCGACGTGGGATCGGGCGCCGGGCTGCCAATTGTTCCCTGCCTGATCATGCGCGCCGATCTCAGGGCGACTTTGATCGAATCATCACCGCGGAAAGCCGTCTTCCTGCGCGAGGCTTTGCGCGAGGTGAACAGCCGCGAACCGGCGGCCCTAACCGTTGCGCGATTTGAACAGACGGATGCTCCCAATGCTGACTTTGTAACGTGTCGCGCGCTGGATCGTTTTCAACAGTTCCTGCCGGCGCTAATTGAGTGGGCGCCGACGGCCAGCACGCTTTTGCTTTTTGCCGGCCAGGAGCTGCGCAAGCAAATCGAAATCCTGCTGCCAAACGCTAAGGCTGAACGAATCCCCAGGTCTGACCGGCGATACCTGATTATCGCGAGCCAGGCCCCTGCTGAATAGCGCGTCAGTTTGATTGTGGCACGTGCATCTTGCGCGTGATTCACGGGCGGGACGCCCGTGCCACTTTTTGAAACTGACCGACTACTCCCCTCCGTCTGACCCAGGGAGAAAATCCGAAAGAAGTCCCGGCTTTTCTGGAAGCCCAACCCGATTGTCGCTTTTTCCTCTGTATAGTTTTCTTCTAGAAATGCGCGGCCCACCGAGTAAAGGCCGCCCAGCGGCAACGAATACGGCGCTTTGGCGCCTCGGTTTCGAGCTTCGACGGAAGGCAGGGAGACTCAGATGCGTCTGTTAACCAAAGCCGGCTTAGGCCTGGCAGTCTTGTTAGTTTCGATTGGAATTGCCCCGGCGGCAAAGGCTGATCCGATCACGCTCCAGTCGAGCGGCTTCAACCTGCAAAACCTGGCGAACACTGGGAGCGGCGCCAATGGCGCGGATTCCCTGATCGGCGCGGCGGTGTCCAGTGTCCATACGATTAACGGCGCCGGGAGCTTTATCGCGACCCTGAATCCTTTGACCTTCATCACTGGTTTCACGGGAATCGGCTCGGGTGGATCCCATCTATTCAATTTCTCGCAGTTGGTGACCATTAACGGACAAACGCAGTCACTCAACATCGCCGGCAGCATCGACATTAGCCAGACCGTGGATACCATCCACATTCTCTCGTCGGCGCCGTTGACGTTCAACTTCAGTACTTTCTCGGTCGCCGTCAACGTCATTCCGGCGGACATCGTCGGCGCGGGCGCCGATGGCGGAACTTTCTACGATGCACTGAAGGCCCAATTCACAGTGACTCCTCGGGACTGTAACCCAGTTCCGGAACCGGCGACGCTCAGTTTGCTGGGGCTTGGTATTGCAGGAGTGGCGGCGAAGCTTCGCCGGCGACGAAAGCTAGCCGGATCGTAAGCTGCATCAGCCGTCTTAAAATCTACTTAACCGTAACGCTGATCACCTGCTGGCCGGCGATGACAAACTCGGCTGGCGCCAGCTCGCGCTCGTAGATGAGTGAGAGCGCCATGGGCGTGTATCCGCCTGAGCTGCGATCATTGTTCAGCGTCGCCACGACCGAAGGCGGCAGGTTCGGCAACTCGCTGGTGCCAATGACCACGCCGGGCGCGGGCCGAAGCAGTCTCAGGTACAGCCGATCGTTCTTCTTAATCTTATTGATCGTGCTGACAAGTTGCCCCAGGTCGCGCGGCACGAAGACCTTCGTGACGGACGATTCCTGCATCGCCGCGCCATCACCAACCATAATCATCAATTGTCCCGCGGGCGCGTCCGCAGGTATCTGCACGGGAATGCGTTCGACGAATTGCCTTCCTGAATCGGTGCGCACGTAAGCCTGAACCTCGACGCTCTCGCCCCGCGCAACTTCGGTACGATCAAGCGAGATGCGCTCCAGACTGGCAACGCTCTTGTTCTCGCTCGAGGCGATGTCTAAGACGATGCCGGTGATGTTGACGTTGTCAAAGCCGCTGGCCAGCAACTCGCCGACCGGGCCGACAACCGAACCAGCAGCCAGCATTGGCGCGTTCGCCGAAGAGAAGCGACGCTCAAGAGCGATCGACTTCTGGCCTTCAACAGCGATTGAGCCGCGCACACTGATGGTTGAATCGCCGACGGCCCGCTCACGCGCGCCGATGCTGTTGAAAACCGTAATTCCCATGAGCAGCGGCGTCAGGAATTCGTCGCTCACAACCTCATACGAAAATTCTTCGGCGCGATTCCGGCTGGTGTGCAGCGTAATCTTCACCGGAATCATTTTCGGCGTGTGACCCAGTTGTCCAAATACTCCGGTCGCGCGATCCTGCGAGATAGCGCCGACCATTCGGCCGGGCACCGCGAGCTTGAATGAGTTGTACGAGTTTGGGATCACCGTCACCACGGAACTTTCCGCCATCGGCATGTCAGAGCCGCCAAGATTGAGGAACGGATGCCCGAACGCGTAGATGCGATCGCCGTCGCGAAACGTGGTCGTGCCCGAAGCGGCCACCGAATAATCTCCGCGCACCAGTAGCACGCTGACCGAAGTTCCCGGCGTCAGTGTCTTTTCATCGAACGCGGCCAACGGCGTGATTGCCGCCGCACCGCCGATGCCTGAGACCGGCAAGAGACCGGCTCCGGTCAGTGCCCCTGAGAAAAGCGAAAGCGTTTGTTGGCTAATGCCGCCGAATACAACCGGCGTCGCGATCGGTTGAATCTGTTGACCGAGGAGCGACTCAAGCGGCGAACCCGCGGCCACCGGAGCGATCAATGATGTCGCGCCGACGCTTTGCCTCGGCAAGGCCGGCTGCCACTCCGCGCTCGCTAGTTTGGCAAAAGAGATCGCGCGCGGTCCGCCGTTCCCTTTCGCCTTGTCACTTCCACCCTCGAAGATATCGATCATCTGCTTGATCGGGGTGATGCCGCAGATCGGCTCCTTCGCGAACGGAAAACTGTAGGCAATCGCGCCCACCAAACGATCGTCGATGAACACGGGCGAGCCAGACATGCCGGCGAACACGCTCGTCCGATCGACATTCGACCCGCTAAGTTTCGCAATAATGGTTGACTGTCGTGGACCGGTGAAACCCGGAAGCACGCCGAGAATCTCGACGCCGAATTCCTGGGTCTCGCTTCCTGAAAACACTGTGCGCGCCACGCCCTTCATTCCCGGCCGCAAATCCTCCAGCGGAAACAAAGCAGGCGCCGGGGCCGTCGATTTGGCTGAGGTCTTTACCACCGCGCCCTGGCCCAGCACTGCGATTGAAAAAGTCGAAAGCGCGGTGATGATCACAATGAGGAGCGTCAACTGGTGTTTTAGTGATTGCATGTTTTCCTGAGAGTAACTCTGAAGAATTCCAAGTGGCAGCCAGCCCGCGACGTCAGCCAATATAGCCCAAGTCCCACGAAAGTAATAGCATGTTGCCGCAATGTTGGATGTGGAAGGGTTCATTCTGGTTGGCGGCCGGTCAAGTCGCATGGGAACGGACAAGGCGCGTCTGCAATTTGGCGGGCAAACATCGGTCGAGCGCATCGCGGCGGAGTTATGCTCAATAATGCCGCGAATTTCTCTCGTGGGCCCAAGCCGCGCCGACTCCGAGCCGCATTTGAGAATAATCCCGGACGTACACGAGCAATGGGGCGCGCTGGGCGGGATTCACGCCGCCCTCGGCGCCTGCGTCTCTGATTGGGCGCTGATCGTCGCCTGCGATCTTCCGTTCGTGACGCGCGATCTCTGCTCGCGTCTGCGGACGGTCAGCGAGCAGGAATCGCCGGATGCGGTCGTTCCGATTCAACCTGACGGACGGCCACAACCGCTGTGCGCGCTTTATCGGCGAGAACCATGCTTGCTCGAAACCGAAAAGTTGATCGCGAGTGGCGAGCACACTCCGCGCGCGCTTCTGGCAAACATCAAGACTCGCTGGGTCCGGCCTGAAGAGCTGTTCGATTTGCCCGGCGCTGAGAACTTCTTTTTCAACGTGAACACGCCGGCCGATTACGAGCAGGCGCAGCAAATTATGGGTCGACGGATCCGCGAGCGGTTGAAATGACCAATGAAAAATGTCAAATGGAAAATGGAAAATGATCCGGTCACTAACGTTCCTGGTTCTGTTATAATTCCCGCACTCTTATGTCTACTCGCACCAGACTTGTACGGCGCCTGGGCAGAGTCTTCCTGCCATTCGTTCTCATCGTTGCGGTCGTGATGGCCGCGACGATGATTTGGGTCGTTTACGGCATCACTCGGCCACCTCGGGCTTCTTATCTCGTCACGCCGCAAACTTTTTCTCAGGTCACCGGGCCGATGCTCAAGGCCACCGACGTTACCTGGAACAATCATGACGGCACGAAAGCGCGCGGCTGGGTGATTCGCGGCGCGGAAGGCGCGCCGGCGGTGATCCTTTTGCATCGCTATGGCGCGGACCGATCCTGGCTCTTGAATCTCGCGGTAAAGCTGAACGAGACGACTAACTTCACCGTGCTCTGGCCCGACCTGCGCGGACATGGCGAGAATCCGCCGGTCAGCACGTCCTTGTTGGGCGCCGTCGAAGGCGACGACGCGACCGCGGCGATTGATTACCTGCACACTTTGAAGACGCCTCTGGGCAAACCGCAAGTCGCCGGTCCAATCGGATTGTATGGTGTTGAGTTGGGCGCGTATGCGGCTCTTGACGCCGCGCGACGTTATCCGGAAGTTCGTGCGCTGGCGCTGGATTCAACTCCGGGATCGCCGGATGATCTGATTCGCGCCGTGACGATCAGACACACATCGATGAACAACTCCATACTGCCGAGATTGGGAAGCTGGGGCGTAAGGATCTATTCGCTGGGCAAGTACCACAACACTTCGTCGTGCGACCTGGCAAGATCGCTGCGAGATGTTAAGGTCGTACTGTTGACCGGTGATGAAGGCGATCCGTGGCGCGCGTCAACTCTGGCGCTCGGCAAGTGCTTCGCGAACGGCGCCGTCGAAGTGAAGAAGGATCTGACACTGACCGGTTACAATCTCCCCGCCTCAACCGGCGAGCAGGAAGAAGCTTACGATCGGCCAGTGATTGATTTCTTTGACAAGGCGCTGCGCTAACCGGGTCAGAAGCCCGACCGTGAGGGAGGGCTAGACCCGCGAGCACTCATCGTGAAGAGAACGGTGACGCCGTTTCGTCTGACGGCGATAGCTGACCGACACGAGAGTTGCCCTTGCTTACGCGCGGGCTTCTGACACTCGGCGATATGACACTCGGCGACATATTGACTTTCGTCTAAAGCGGGAGTAGCGTGTCCGCATCTTCGCACGTTCTTTTGCAATAGTAGTAAGACGACTAACTCCCGAGGTTCTGCGGTCCCCCGCATACTCGCCAGTTAGCCGCGTGACGCGATCCCAGGTTGACGCGGTCTTTTTCACGATCTTGGCTGCTTTTTAAAAAGGAGTCCTCTCATGCTACACAACTCTCTCTTCCTTTCGCTGGTTGCTTGCAAGAAGTTTGTTCGCTCCAATCTTCCCGGGCATATCGCTAAGCCGCTTGTTTCGGTGGGGCTTATGATCTTCCTTTTCGCCGGTTCAATTCCACCGGCGATTGCGAGTTCGCTTGCGCGAGAGGCGGTCACGCGGTCAAGTGAAGCGACCAGCCGCACTTGGGCGGTGCTGGCAAGTTTAGTCAACTCCGCATGGACGCGCGGTACCAATCCCGCACGTGCACAAGGGGTCAAACCGCGGCCACCCGAGTCGAAGTTCGAGCGCGAAGGCAGAGTCGCATCGTTGCGAATAAATACCAGCGGTGACGTCGTATTGCAGTCGCGGCAGCGGATGGTTTTCTCGGCCATTCCTCTTGATCGAGATGGTAACGCCATACACGGGCTTCACGCTGAATGGGAATCCAGCGACACGCAGGTCGTCTTTGTAAAGAAAACTGGAGAAGCTCTCGCAGGCAAACCGGGCAAGGCGAAACTGACGGCCCGAGCAGGCCGGTTGAAGGAGAGCGTGGAGGTAACCGTTGTCGAGGGAACGGGAGAAGAGTTTGGTGGCCCGCGGAAACCAAGCTCAAACACCGAAACGAAACATCATCACGCGAAGAGCGAACGATTAAGCAAGCCCAACATTCAAGGCGGTGCGAAGGCGGAGCGGATTTCGGCATTCATGCCTCAGCGTCCACCGCTTGACGACCCGCTGCCGGACAACCAAACCCCATCGCTCTATCAGGCGTCAAACAGTGTCGGTTCGCCGCCGGGTAAGACAGTTCCGGGAGCGCGAATGCCTGCGGCGGCGACAGCGGGTACCGAGAATCCCGGTAGCGAGAACTTCACTTTTGGTATTCCGGTCTTCGGCCTGCCGGGACGGGGCATTGACGCCTCGCTCAATCTTGTCCACAACAGCCAGTTATTCAACAAATCTACCGATCCGAATACGGGTTCCACTTTCATGACTTATGACGTTGATTCGGGCTGGCCGGCGCGCGGTTGGCGACTTGGCTACGGACAGATCGAGAATCAGGGCAGTTTCGGATTTACTTTGACGGATGCGGACGGCACGCGCCACTCACTCACCTACACGAGTACTAACAACTACGACACTTCAGACGGAACCTTTATCCATTACACCGGCGGCAGCGGCTGGGGCACGTTGTACTATTCCGACGGGACGCGAGTTTCTTACGGAGCGGCGGGCGGCGGCTATCGCAGTTATCCGACGCAGATTACGGATCGCAACGGCAATTACATTTTGATTAGCTATGTAGGCGGCGCCGGGCCAAAGATCTCTTCGATTGAGGACACGCTCCAGCGATATGTGAACTTTTACTATGCCTCGAATGGCGATCTGGTAACGATCACAGAGCCTGGGCTCACCGGACAGCCGGATCGCGCGGTGATGCGACTGTACTATGACACCATCAACCTCGACAGCGCCGGACTCTTTCAGTCCGGCATTAACCTAAGCCCCAACACTCCAACCTCGGTTCACGTTATCAAATACATCTATCTGCCGAATAGCGTGGAGACTAACCAGGCGCACATCGGCTATAAGTTTGAGTATTCATCCTATGCAATGATGTACAAGATTACGCAGTTTCGCGGCATGACCGCTTCATGGACCAGCAATACCGATCCGGGCCAGTATCCAAACGAAGGAACTAACACCGTGGCGGCGACGACTTCGTACAACTACGAAGGAACACCGCTTAGATCGATACCTTCGGGCGGTTTGTCGGATGCGCCAGATTACACCCAGCGTACTGACGATTGGGCGGGCCGTGTTTCGGCCCAACCCGTCTACCAGTTTTCGGTTGATAAAGCGTCTGGCGTCTCGACGGTGACCGCGCCGGACGGTTCGGTGAGTGAAACTCACACGATTGTTGACCCAGGTCAGTGGGATCATGGGTTGGTTAGCGACATCTATATTGACAAGCAAGGTGCGACGTTTCTGTCTCAGACGCACTTGGATTGGGACCCTGCCTCAACCGGCAATCCTCGCGTTCAGCAAATCAGAGCGACGAATGACGGTGGCCAGACAAAAGCTACTGTCTTGGGCTACACAACCTACAACAATGTCTCGGTAGTAAGCGAGCGCGACTTCACCACCGATGGCAACGTCTCTCCCATCGAGCTGCGGCGCACTGAGACGACCTACGTGACGTCATCTGCCTACGTCAATCGCCATTTGCTGCACCTACCGGCAACGGTCCAGGTCTTTGCCGGCGGCTCGACTGCTCCAACTGCGCGCGTCGATTACGCTTACGATAACTACGGCGCCGGACACGCGAATCTCACCAGCCGGAACGACATCATCATGCACGATCCGGCCTATGATCCCTTCGCGCCCACCCAACAGGATTGCTACTGGGATTGCATCGACTACGGCGCGATCGGGGAGCCCTGCAACTGGGTGTGGGTTTGCAACTACTACAATCCTTACGACCCCGCAACTGATTATCGCGGCAACGTGACCAGCGTCACGACCTATCCTGACGCCACCAACACTGCAAACAGCATCACGCATTCGACTACCTACGACATCGCGGGCAACGTGATGACCGCGCAGGTGGATTGCTGTCAGGAGAAGGCTTTCACTTATTCCAATTCCGCCGGTCTTCACGATTACGCATATCCAATTTCAGTGACCAGCGGCAGCGGCAGTACAACTCTGACTTCCAGCCTCTCTTATGACTCCAATACCGGCCTGGTCGCGACGGCAACGGACGAGAACAGCCAGGTCACGACTAACTTTTACAATAGCGACTCACTGCGGATTGATCATGTAACTTCTCCGGAAGGCGGAGCTACTTATGTCAATTATTCTGAGGCGCTCGCTCTGGACGGAAGCGGAAACAGTCACTACTCCGTCCAGACCTCGACACGACTAGACTCGACGCGCTCAGTTCTTAGCCAGCGCTACTTTGATGGGCGCGGCGCACTGGCGCGGACGATGAATAACTACACGGCGGCGAACGGTTACATGACTCAGGATGTTGAGTACGACGTGATGGGCCGAGCTTACCGCGCCAGCAATCCTTATTACGCGAGTAGCTCGAGTGCTTCGATCAATCCGGACGGCTACTGGACGACGAGCACGTTCGATCATCTGGGCCGCGTCACTCAGGTAACTATGCCGCGCGGCGACGAAGACACTGGTCACACATTGACCACGAATGTGCAGATGAGCTTTGACGGTGTGTTTACTACCGTAACCGATCAAGCGGGCAAGGTGCGTCGACAAAAGGTTGATGCGCTTGGCCGCGTGATTCGCCTGGACGAGCCAACGTCCTCCGGTTTGGGAGCCTCAAGCGCACCGAATCAAGCAACGAACTACTACTATGACGCGCTGGATAATCTGGTGCGCATCACCCAGGGCTCGCAGGATCGTTACTTCAAGTTCGACTCGCTCTCGCGTTTGATTCGGGAACGGCAGGTCGAGCAGAACACTAACTCAACCTACAACCTCAGCGACTCGCTCACCGGCAACAGTTCCTGGACGCGCCGGATTGATTACAACTCCAGCGGTCTGGTCACAGATGCTTACGACGCGCGAGGCGTCCATACTCAGTTTATCTACGACGGTCTGAACCGCGTTACCCAGATCAATTATTCCGACTCGACGCCTCCGGCTTTTTATTACTACGACTCGCAGACTCTGCCGACTGGCGCGCCCAGCTACCCGCATAGCAACACGACGGGGCGGCTGTTGGCGATGACCTACGGCAGTTCAACGGCGACCACCGGGAACTACTTTGCCTATGACGTTATGGGCCGCGTGGTCACACAGAAGCAGGTGACCGGCTCCAACACTTACGCGCTGAGCTATGCTTACAACCTCGCTGGCTTGCTGACCGGCGAAACCTATCCTTCAGGTCGCGCGCTCAGTTATGCTTATGACGATGGCGCCAGACTTTCGAGCGTAAGCGACGGCACTACGACTTTCGCGAACACGTTCTCTTATGCGCCGCAGGGCGGCTTGAAATCCGAAGCCTGGGGCAACGGCGCGGTGCACTCGATGGACTACAACCGGCGCTTGCAAGCGAGCGAGGTCAAACTCAAGCAAAGTTCCACCGGCTCGGAATTGCAGCGCTACAACTATTCCTATGGCCAGGTGACGCAGAGCAGCGGCAGCGTGGACACTTCGAAGAACAACGGCCAGATCGGGCGCATCGATGGCTACATTAACGGCGCTGCGACGAAAGAATGGGACCAGCGTTTTGTTTATGACGAACTGGGACGGCTCTCGACCGCGGCGGAGTATCAGCAAGGGGCGGGCATCACGCCGACGTGGCAGACGCAATACAGTTTTGACCGTTACGGCAATCGCTTTCAATCGGGCAGCGGCAACTCCGGCATCGGCTACACCTCGGTGAGCAGCGGCGACATCGACGCCTCAACAAATCGCTTCATCAACTCCGGCTCGACGCCGACAACTTACGACGCGGCCGGAAACATTCTCACCGACACGAAGTTTCGCGGCATGAATTACGGCTATGACGCGAATGGGCGGATGACTTTCTCTTACCGCACAGACAACACTGACGGAGCAACTTCGGTTTACGATTGCGCGGGCCAGCGGGTGCAGACTTTGGCGAACAACGTGGCCCGCACGATGGTCTATGATGTGTTCGGCCAACTTGTCGCCGATTATCTGGGCAGCAGTGGCTCGACGTTAGAGCGAGAGAACATCTATCGAGGTGGACAGTTGCTGGCCGTCTACGAAACGGGCGCGAGTTGTTACAAATCGATTCACGATTTCGTGGATACCTTTTATCAGGGAGCCCTGGGGCGGTCACACAATTCCAACGATCCTGATTGGGAAATGACTCTGACGCAAGCGCAATCGCAAGGGCAGGGACAGTTGATCGCAGCGGCGCAATCCTTAGGCAACACGCTGTTCACTTCCACGGAGTATATCAACCGCAACACCAGCAATGCGCAGTTTGTGACTGACCTGTACGCGGGTTACCTGGGACGGGCGCCGGACGCAGACGGCTACAACAACTGGCTGGCCGTACTCAACAGCGACAATGATCGCGGGCATCTGATTCGCGCATTTGCCCTCAGCCAGGAGTTTCAGAACGACGTGGGCCAACTGTGCGTGACGACGAGTAGCACCAGCCCCGGCATCAAGTACGTCTTGTCAGACTTGCAAGGCACGACCCGCGCCGTAATGAATAACAGCGGCAGCGGCTCAAGCACGATCGTCGCGCGGCATGACTATCTACCGTTTGGTGCAGAGATTTGGTCCGGCACTGGCTTGCGCACTTCATCGCAGGGTTACGGCGCGACGGATGCGATCCGTCAGAAGTACGGCTTGACGGAACGCGACGATGCCACGGGCTTGGATCACACGTGGTTTAGGAAGTATGAGAGCTTCTCGGGAAGATGGACCAGCCCAGATCCCTACAACGGCAGCATGAGCACTGCCGACCCGCAATCGTTCAATCGTTTCAATTATGTGCAGAACGATCCCGTGAACTTCGTCGATCCCACCGGGCTTTCCTGTCAATGGGTGCAGCACAGATACGGTGTTGATGATTTAGTTCATCCGATACATTGGGAGTATCACTGGGAGTTGGAGTGTCATGCAGATCCGATTCCTCTATTTCCTTATGTCGGCGGTGGCCCTGGGAATCTAGGCGGTGGGCCCGGAGGCTTCGGCGGCAATCCGACAGCGCCCAAACCGACGCCAGCACCAGTGCCAGTTAAAACACCTTGTGTTAATGGTGCCGGCTCGGGTGATATAGGCGGCGAGTTGATTACTCCGTTCTTTATTGGGCCCAAAGGGGGAGTGCAGCTGGATGGGGCCGCTGCTTATCCATACTTTGGCCTGGCGGCTGGAACTCCTGGCAAGGGCGTCGCGATAAATGTAACTACCAAGGCGGTGCAACCAGGCTGGAACATCGGGGCATCTGGAGGATTCATCGTCGGGGCGGCTTATAGCGCGCACGTTGATTGGAACACTAACTCATGGAAGAGCTTTGGAACGCAGTTAATAAGTGGAACATGGAGCTTTGGCGGGACGACCCCTGGAATCTCGGTGAACACTACAGTTGTGCTGAATCCGAAGGCGCTTCAACAAAGGCCGAGGTGCCCGTAACCGAGGAAGATCTAGCTAGGATTGGGTATAGAGATTATGTGGGCGGTTCTTTTTCTAGTTTTGCTTATGACGGTCACTTGTTGGGCGTTAGTATTAAGTAAGGCTGCGCGGAAAACAATTTCCAAACCAGCTTGGCGCCTCTATAGACTGAATCACGAAAAAAGGGAAATGTACGATGCGTTATACCTCGCTGGTCTCTTGGTATTGGCGGTTGCCTCTACGATATTTTTTGTCTTTTCGCTGATTTTGACAATTTTGCGAGGCTCTTAGAGGATAAAGAACTCGTGTTGCGGTCTCATGGCAGCAATCGCCTCCTGACAGATTAGAATACCGCGTGTGAACAATGAGCAAACCGACCAAGCTACTTGTAGTATTTACAACCTTTTGGCCCGCGATTTACATGATTGGGTTCTTCGTCTTCGTCTTCGTTTTCTTTTTGTCGATGCTGCTCAATTTGCCGATTGAAGCAGAGACGTTTCACAGACTCCTCGTCATTGTAGTGCCACTTCACTTGCTAACATTTGCGATTATCGTCGCCCTTAGCGTCTTTTATATTTACCACCTGTTCCGCAATGATCGCATCGCTCCTGAGACGAAACCCGTATGGGCCGTGGTTTTGCTCATGGGAAATGTGATCTCCATGCCGGTCTATTGGTATGTTTATATCCGCAAGAATACCGGGTAACGTCAGCAAACCTCGTCTCATGCCACTACGCGGACGATGGTCTACAATGTGTTCGGACAACTGCTGGCGGTTTATGAAACCGGAGCGAGTTGCTATAAATCAATCTCGCAGTTTGTTTCTGACTTCTATCAAGGCGCGTTGGGCCACGCGCCGAGTTCGACCGATCAGTCGCAATGGGAGAACACGCTGACGCAGGCGCAGTCACAAGGACGGAGTCAGTTGATCGCCGCGGCGCAATCCTTAGGCAACACGCTGTTCACTTCCACGGAGTATATCAACCGCAACACCAGCAATGCGCAGTTTGTGACTGATCTGTACGCGGGTTATCTGGGCCGAGTGCCGGACGGGCCCGGCTATGACTACTATACCAGCGCGCTTGCTAGCGGCACCAGCCGCACCACCGTGCGTAACGGCTTTGCCTACAGCCCGGAGTTTCAGAACGACGTGGGGCAACTGTGCGTTAGCACCTCAAGCCCCAGCGCCGATTACAAATACGTCCTGTCAGACTTGCAAGGCACGACGCGCGCCGTGATGAACAACAACTCCACGAGCGACACGAGCATGGTCATCGCGCGTCATGACTATCTGCCGTTTGGTGAGGAGATTTGGACGGGTCGCAGTTCATCGAATGCTTACGGCAAAACGGATGCAATTCGATTGAAGTATGGGTTGACGGAACGCGACGATGCGACGGGCTTGGATCACACGTGGTGGCGTAAGTTGGAGAGCTTTAGCGGCAGGTGGACTACTCCCGATCCCTACAACGGCAGCATGGCAATTGGCGACCCGCAATCGTTCAATCGTTTCGCCTATACGCAGAACGATCCGGTGAACTTCATCGATCCGAGTGGGCTGGATGACAACCCACCAGGGGGCTGGCCAACTGATCCTTCGGCCTATGGCTACGCGTACACTTGGACGTGGGCTCCGTTCTATCCGGGCGGTAGTCCGGGCCAAGGCCTTCACGGGATGCTCCTAGATGTCGGTGATTTCGCGACGTCGCTCGGGAAGATCAAACAAAAGATCTGTGCTGCGGTTCCCTCAGGCCGCACAGTCGGCGCTTCAGGGGCATTGGGCCTTTTGGGTGGCCCTGTGGGGGGTGGCGAAGTTGTTATTAACTACAATTCAGGCCAAGTCAGTGCGTTCGCCTTCGGCGGTGCGCAAGTTGGTTGGAACGGAGCAGCTTCCGGAACCGTAAGTAGCGGCTTTGTCTATGGCCTAAATGATTCGAACTCTAACTACTCAGGAGGCTTTACTGGCGTGAGCGGCGCGGCGGCGGTAGGTGGTTTTGTGCAGTCATCGAGTGGTGGGTTGACCAACGGTGCTAGAGGAGTGATTCCGAATCCTCGCGGTGTAACAGTGGGTGGTGTTAGCGCTGGCGCATCCTTACTTGGCGGCGTGAAGTTTGCAGGCACGGTTACACATTATACACAACCGCTTCAATTGGGTAGATGGGGTGGGCTAATAGGATTAAGCCCGCTGGATGCACCTTTCTACTCGGCGAGGCAATTGTGCAAATGAGCACTAGATTCACCGCCGGAGTCATTCTGTTTTGCCTGGGCCTTTCTGCGGCGATTTTGGCCAACCTGTTCGTGACAATGATGATTGGAGAAATCAACCGTAAGAGACAGGAGGGAGACCTTATCTCATACTTTGGCTTTACGCCGCCCAAGATGCTGAAGATCTTCCGTGAATATCGCCGCCTGTATCCTAATGGGAAGCTGCACCTCTATGCGCTCGCTTCATTTGCCGCCGCAATGCTCGGTCTAATTACGGTGGCTATTTGCCTGCACATTATTGGTTAAAGAACTGGCCGCATGACTTACGCCTACCGCACTGACAACACCGACGGGCAAACCTCGACCTATGATTGCGCCGGGCAGCGGGTGCAGACCAGCGCTAATAACGTCACGCGGACGATGGTCTATGACATCTTTGGGCAGGACGTGGCGGATTATCTGGGCAGTAGTGGCGCGACGATGGAGCGCGAGAACATCTATCGCGGCGGACAGTTGCTCGCGGTGTATGAAACCGGAGCAAGTTGTTACAAGTCAATCTCGGACTTTGTGGCTGCTTTCTACAACGGCGTGCATCACACTCCAACCACGACTGAATTCAATGACAAAGTCGCGGCGCTGACTGTGGCGCAATCGCAGGGACAGGGACAATTGATTGCGGCGGCGCAGAGTCTGGGCACGACGCTATTCAATTCTTCGGAGTACGGGAGCCTGAATACCAACAACGCTCAGT
>Ga0080064_1001048_pt1 | contig 57571 bp, 50 predicted proteins | sample Subgrocontami54m_FD_69260 | JGI IMG/M metagenome (GOLD analysis project Ga0080064, IMG submission 69260) | Subsurface groundwater microbial communities from S. Glens Falls, New York, USA - GMW46 contaminated, 5.4 m (SPADES assembly) (version 2) ... | reverse complement strand
TGTGGCGCCAGAAGCGCCACAGATAGGGCCGGGCGCGCTCCTCGTCGCTCGGCGCCGCGATCGGAATCACCTGGTAGAACCGCGCATCGAGCGCGGCGGTGACGCGGCGGATGGCGCCGCCCTTGCCCGCGGCGTCGTTGCCCTCGAACACGGCCACCACGGACAGGTCCTTGAACTTCGCCTGCCGGGTGAGCAGATTGAGCCTGCCCTGGTACTTCTCCAGCGCGGGCTTGAACGCTTTCCCGCGAACCTTGCGCGCGAGGTCGAGCGACTTGAGAATGTGCAGGTTATCGAGCGTCGGCAGCGCGGACGTCAGCGCCGTCGCGGCTGACCGGCCGGGTCCCTTCTGCGCCAGGCGCTTGCGCATCGCGTCGAGGATGAACTTGCCGATGGTGAGGTTGCGGTAGTACCGGTCCACGCCGGAGACGATCATCCAGGGTGCCTCGGCGGTACTGGTGAGCGTGAGCGTGAGTTTCGCGGCCTTGCACAACTTGTCGTGCCGCTCGTGGTGCTCCCAGTCCCGCTTGCTGACGCGCCAGCGCGTGCGCGGGTCCCGGGTGAGGCTTTCGAGGCGCGCCTTCTGCTGGCGCCTGGAGAGGTGCATCCAGAACTTGAGCACCAGCGCCCCTTCGTCGACGAGCATTTTCTCGAAGCGCGCGTTGGCCTGCATGTGCTCGGCCAGGTCGCCGCGCTTGATCCTTCCCCATACCCGGTCGAGCAGGGGCCAGGTGTACCAGGAGCCGAGGAACAGGCCGATCTTTCCTTTCGGGGGCAAGACGCTCCAGAAACGCCACGTCGGCGGGCGCTCGTCGTCCCCGGCGGAAGGATCGCCCATGCCGTAGGTTGCGATATGGCGGGGATCCATCCACTCGTTGAGCACGTTGACAAGTTCGCCGCGGCCCGCGCCGTCCATTCCGGCGATCAGGATCACCACCTGGAATTTCGCGCGGCGGACCAGCTCCACCTGCGCCTGGAGCAGCGCCTCGCGCAGGGCAGGCACTTCCTTTTGAAATGCCGCCTCCTCGACGCGCTGACCCAGTTCCGCAGATTCGAACATGGAAAGCAGATCGGCCGGGCGGCCGCGAAGTTTAACGGGGACAGGCGACGTCTTCCCCTTAGCGGCGGTACCAGCTCAGGCAGTGGCCGTCCACGCGGACTTCGCCGCGGCAGTAGTCACAGCGCAGGGGCGGCTCGCCTTCGTCGTTCGCCGCGGGCAGGTGGCCGTAGCGGACGGCGCTCAGCACGACCAGGTCCGAGGTCCCCCGGGGCAGTTTGCCGCGCACCCGGGCCGGGTTGACGAAGCATCTGGCGCAGATCAACTTCATGGCCATTGCCTCCCAGCTGTTCGGGTGTCGTCCACGACGACATAACGGCAGACTGGGCGGGATCTTGAGTATGCGGCGGGGAATCAGGCCAGGGGAGTGTCACCACAGGGGCGCTGCACCGTCGATGAATTCGCGCCAGAGCGAGCCCGCCGCGGCGAGATGCGAGCGGGTGAGCTCGGCGATGCGCGGCCGCAGCGATTCGAGTGCGGCCGGATCGTGCAGGCGAACTTTCACGTCGATGACCTGGGGCTGGTCGATAGGCCGGCCGATCTGGCTGAGCAGGCCGCAATAGGTCTCCTGCGCATCCTCGATTTTCGCGACGATGTCCCGGGCGATGCGGTTTGCCAGGACGTTGTAGATCTTGCCCACGTGTGTGACCGGGTTCTTGCCGGCAGCCGCTTCCATGCTCATGGGCCGGTAGGGCGTGATCAGGCCGTTGACGCGGTTGCCGCGCCCCACCTGCCCGTCGTCGCCGGCCTCGGCCGAGGTTCCGGTGACGCTGAGGTACAGGCTCTCGGGGGTGTCGCCGTCCGCCGTGTTGACCTCCACCTCGACCCCGGCCGCCGCGACCTCTCGCGCGGCGGCGAGCGCGAGCGCTGCGACCTCGGCCTTCCTGGCGAAATACTCGCGCATGTCCGCGACCTGGCGATCGACTATCGCGCAGGCGACGGTGAGCTGGATCGCGTCGCCCCGCCGCGCGCCCATGACCTTGATGTCCTCGCCCGCCGCCGGGTGCGCCGACTTGGTCTCGGGGGCGTTGAGGCGGCGCTCCACCGCAAGCACGGCCGACTCGAGGGTATCGAGCGGCGCGTATCCCATGCCGAGCGAGGTGTCGTTGGCGCGGGGCGCGCCGGTTCCGCGCGAGAACAGGCTCGCCAGGTCCGTCGAAGTGGGGCGAACGAGCGGGTGGATGAGCACGTGGCGCGTGGCGTCGAGGAACCGAAGATGCTTGCGCAGCCAGGCGCGGCTGCCTTCCACCGCGATTTCATCGATCGGGACCTTGACGCCCTTGAACTCGGCCGTAGCGCGGCCGGCGAGGTAGATTTCGATCGGCGAGCGCACTTCGCCGCCCCCGAAAGCCGGGCGCGAGGCGCCGCCCCAGAGCAGGGCCTTGTCCACGTTGTGGTGCAGGATGGCCCCGAAGCGCTCGACGTAGAACCGCGACAGGGCGACGCTCAGGTTCTCCGCGAGCGCGTCGCAGATCGTGTCCGGGTGGCCCAGGCCCTTGCGCTCCACCATCTCCAGCGGCAGCGACGCCGGGGAGGGGCCTTGGAGGGCGGTGACGCTCACGTCCATGATGCGTCTCGGAGGAGAACCGGTCTATGGTCGATGCGCACCCGGCGCTGGCATTTGATGTCGATCAAGCCAGGGCCCCGCGCCGGCTCGAAAATGAGCCGTCGGCGGTTCGCTGTGCCGCCGCAACGATGGATCATTCCGTTTCGCCCGGAGGCCAGTCATGGAAACGCTGCACGAGGCGCGGTTCTACCGGACTCTCCCCGATAACGCCGTGCTGTGCACCCTCTGCCCCCACGACTGCCACATCCACGACGGCGGCCGGGGCGTGTGCGCAGTGCGCTTCAACCGCGGCGGCAAGCTTTACACGCTCGTCTACGACAAGATCATCTCGCGGGAAATCGACCCGATCGAGAAGAAGCCCCTGTTCCATTTCCTGCCGGGCTCGCGCGCCTATTCCATCGCCACGGTGGGATGCAATCTGCGCTGCAGCTTCTGCCAGAACTGGCAGATCTCGCAGTGGCCGAAGGAGCATCTGCCGAAGAACGTGGAGTCGGGCGGGGTCGCCAAGCCCGGGGAGCCGATGTGTCCGCAGCTCGAGGCGGTCGACGAGGCGGTGATGGGCCAGCCGGTCACGCCGCAGCAGATCGTCGATGCCGCGGTCGCGACGGGCAGCCGGTCGATCGCCTATACGTACACGGAGCCGACGGTCTTCTACGAGCTCGCCTACGACACGGCGGTGCTCGCCCGGGAAAGGGGCCTGAAGAACGTCTTCGTCACCAACGGCTTCACGGGCAAGGAGGCGCTGCGCGAGCTTTCGACGGTGCTCGACGCGGCCAACGTCGACCTCAAGTTCTTCAAGCCGCAGAGTTACACGCACATCAGCCGGGCGCGCCGGGACCCCATCCTGGACGCGATCCGCCTCTATCACGAGCTCGGGGTATGGATCGAGGTCACCACCCTGGTGATTCCGGGCGTCAACGATACCGACGAGGAGCTGCGCGACATCGCGAACTTCCTCAAGTCGGTCGGCCCCGAAGTTCCCTGGCATGTTTCGCAGTTCTATCCGGCCTACAAGATGCTCGCCAGGCCGGTGACGCCGGTCGAGACGCTGCGGCGCGCCGCGGAGATCGGGCGCGAGGCGGGCCTGCGCTACGTCTACGAGGGCAACGTGCCGGGAGGCGAGGGCGAAAACACCAGTTGCTGGCAGTGCAAGGCGCTGCTCGTCGAGCGCTACGGTTACCGCGTGCGCAAGAACCGGATCGCTAACGGCTGCTGCCCGGACTGCAGCGCGAAGATCGACGGCATCGGGATGTCGCCCGAGAGCGAGGCTCGAAAGGAGATGTCGCTCTGACCGCGGCTAGGCTTCATCCGCGCGGGGCGCATGCAGCCCGCCCGCGCCCCCACCCCCGGGCAGAGGAGCCGCCTGCGCGCGCGTGAACGCGCCCAGCTCCCATTCGCCCAGAGCCTCGTCGTAACGGAGAATGTAGGCGTTGCCGTCCTCGGCTTTCACCTTGAAGTAGCGATGGTCCGGCGCGAGCCAGCGGTCGAGGATTTCCAGCGCTTCCAGCCGCCGCTCGCCCAGCCAAAAAGCACGCGGCTCCTGTTCGCCGCGGTAACCGGCGTAGCATTCGACGCGGATTGCCATGAGCTTCCCGTCCCCTGCGATAATCACCGACAGCGCATCGTCACCAGGCAGCTTACCCGATTTCCATGCGGCCGCTTTTCGACCCACGGCTGGTCAACCCACCCTTCGGCGATCCCGGGGTCTACGTCGATTTCCGCTTCGAGCGGCGCGCTTTCCTGCTGGACCTCGGCGACAACACCTCGTTGTTTCCGAAGAAACTGCTGCGCCTGTCGCATGTGTTCGTGTCGCACGCGCACATGGATCATTTCATCGGCTTCGATCGCCTCGTGCGCGTCTGCCTCGGGCGCCAGACGGGTGTGCACCTGTTCGGCCCGCGCGGGTTCATCGCCCAGGTCGAGCACAAGCTCGCAGCCTATACCTGGAATCTCGTGCAGAACTACGAGACCGACTTCGCCCTGACGGTGACCGAGATCGACGGCGTCCCGGCCTCTGGCGAGACCCCGGTGCGCAATGCCCGGTTCCGCTCCAGGCTTCGGTTCGAGCGCGAAGACCTGCCGGATTCGGCCGTCGCCGGAGGCGTGCTGCTCGAGGAAGAGGGCTTCCGCGTGCGCACCGCGCTGTTCGATCATCGCACGCCCTGTCTGGGCTTCGCGATCGAGGAGAAGACGCACATCAATGTGTGGAAGAACCGCCTGCTCGAGATGGGCTTGCAGACGGGGCCGTGGCTGAAGGATATGAAGCGTGCCGTGCTCGCGGGACGGCCCGACGAGGAGTGCGTGCGCGCATGGTGGAAGGATTTCGGCGTGGTCCACGAGCGCGAGGTTGCACTCGGCGAGCTGAAGGCCCGCGCACTCGATCTGGTTCCGGGGCAGAAGATTTGCTACGTCACCGATGTCGCGTTCCACGACGACAACCTTCGTCGGATCATCGAGCTCGCAAGCGGGGCGGACCTGCTTTTCATCGAAACCGTTTTCCTGGACGCCGAATCCGGGCACGCTCGGGAGAAGCAGCACCTGACCGCGCGCCAGGCCGGCACGATCGCCCGGGCGGCGGGCGCGCGCAACCTCGTCCCGTTCCACTTCTCGCCGCGCTACATGGGCCGGGAAGCGGAGCTTCTGTCCGAGCTCCAGGCCGCATTCGGCGGGAGCGCTCACCTCGCCTCCACGAACGGGTAGCGCGACCTCTGTTCGCGCGTGACCAGGCCGACGCCGCATTCCTCGCCCAGCGTTTCCGCGACGACGAGGTAGTCCGGGTCGTCGAAGTCGGTGCGCAGCGCCTTCCCCTGCCGCGCCGCGATCGCGTACAGGTGATCGGCGATCTCGCGCTCGATCGCCTGGCTGGGAACCTTTCCTTCGAGTCCGCGGCGCTCCAGGCGCACATGGAACGAACCGGAGGCCATGCGGTCGACGAACGGCGCAGCCGCCTGCTTGAACTGCTCGGCAAGCGTCTCGGGCGTGAAGGCGAAGGTGGCTTCCACGGGAATGACGCGCGCCAGGCGGCCGGCCCAGCGCTTTCCCGATTCCACGGCGTGCCGCAGCGCTTCGAGCAAAGCGCCGGCATCTTCGACCCGGCCCATGCACACGCCACGAAAGCGGGTCGGGCGAAAGTTGCCGAACTGCGCCAGCGCACCCAGGAGCTGGTGCTCGTGCCCGGCCCCGGGGCGCACCGTGACGATGACGTTCCATTCCATGGCGGTTAGGCGGTTTCAGCCGGAATCGCTCGCGCGATCACGCTGAGTGCCTTGCCCCCAAGAATCCGCCCCTACGCGAGGGGACGTTTGATCGAAATCAAAGCCATTGCGGAGCGGCCGGGTATCGTTGATTTGCGAACGGCGGGAACCATTCGAAAGCTTCCTTCCCGTAGCGATTCCGGCCGTTCCTCCAAAAAGGCGCGAGCCATGCAAATCCCAGTACAGATCACCCTGCGCGAAATGGCGCATTCCGAGGCGCTCGAGAAGAAGATCCGCGACAAGGCGGCAAAGCTCGAGAAGTTCTATCCCCGCATCATGAGCTGCCGTGTCACGGTGGACGAGTCGCACAAGCACCATCAGCAAGGCCATCACTTCGAGGTCAAGGTCGAAGTGCACGTTCCGGGCAGGGAGGTCGCCGCCAACCTTGCCCATCACGAGGACGTGTACGTTGCGCTGCGAGATGCCTTCGATGCCGCCAGGCGCCAGCTCGAGGATATCGCGCGACTGAAGCGGGGCGACGTCAAGGCCCACGAGATCCCGCAGCACGGCAGGGTGGCGCGGCTGCTGCCGGAGGAAGGCTACGGCTTCATCGCGACCGCGGACGGGCGCGAGCTCTATTTCAGCCGCGAGAACGTGGTGCACCCGACGTTCGACGACCTTGCGGAGGGCGCGGAGGTCCAGTTCCTCGAGGAGCTGGCCGAGGAAGGTCCGCAAGCCAAGCGGGTCAGCGTCGGAAAACACCACACCGTATCGTGACGCGCGGCCTCGCGTATAACAGCATTGAAAGGGCGATCATGAAAGCAGGACGCGGAGGTTTCCGGATGCTGCAGCGTGAGCAGCTGTTCCAGGAGCTGGTTCACGACAGCTACAAGTCGCAGCGCAAGCTGCCCGAGCCGACGCGCTGTCCCGAGTGCGGCGCGGTGTATCAGAACGGTCGCTGGACCTGGGGATTGGCGCCCGCGGGCGCCCACGAGGAGAAATGCCCCGCCTGCCACCGTATCCACGACAAGTTCCCCGCGGGCTTCGTTTCCCTGAAGGGGGCGTTCTTTCGCGAGCATCGCGACCAGATCCTTCAACTGGTGAAGAACCACGAGGCGAAGGAGAAGGCCGAGCATCCGCTGGAGCGCATCATGAAGGTCGAGGACACCGACGAGGGGGTGCTGGTCACGACCACCGACACCCACCTCGCGCGCGATATTGCCGAAGCGCTCTATCACGCTCACAAGGGCGAACTGGAATTCCACTACAACAAGGAAGACAACCTGCTGCGGGCGAACTGGAGCCGCTGAGCGGCACCGGGCCATCGCCCAAGGCGACCTGCACACAGTGCAATCTGCAAGGAGAAACACCATGACGACCGAAACCAAGCAGGAAGTACCCGTAACGACCAAGGGCAAGGAAATCCAGAAGGCGACGCCCGTGCGCGCGCTTGCGCCCTTTGACGAAATGGACCGCATGTTCGATCGGTTCATGAGCGGCAACTGGATGCGTCCGTTCGCGTGGGACCGGCCCCTGTGGAAGGGAATGATGGAGCCGCTCGAGTTGAACCTCCCGCGCATGGACGTGATCGATCGTGAGGAAGACATCCTGGTGCGGGCGGAAGTCCCGGGCGTGGACAAGAAGGACCTCGAAGTGTCGCTCGCGGACAACATGCTCACCGTCAAGGGATCGGCCAAGCGCGAGGAAAAGGAGGAAAAGGGCGATTACTACCGCTGCGAGACCTCCCAAGGCAGCTTCCTGCGCACCGTCGCGATTCCGGGGAAGATCGACACCTCGAAGGTGGCGGCCTCGCTCAAGGACGGCGTGCTCGAGATTACCCTGCCCAAAGTGGAGGGGTCCAAGCGGCGGAGCATCAAGGTCGAGTAGCTGCGGCAGTGTGTTCCCCTCCTGCCAGGGAGGGGTGCGTCGCGCAAGCGAGGCGGGGTGGTTTCGGCGCCAAGCCACACCACCTCGGCGCTGCGCGCCACCCCTCCTCGTGCGAGGAGGGGAATGGGGCACAAGGCTCGGCAATAGGAGCGCGACATGGCGGCAAAGGAAATTCTGTTTCAGGACGCTGCGCGCGCCAAGGTCATGGCGGGCGTCAACGTGATCGCGAACGCCGTCAAGGTCACCTTGGGGCCGAAGGGGCGAAACGTCATCCTGGAGCGATCGTACGGCCCGCCCGTTGTCGCGAATTCCGGCGTCGTCGTGGCGAAGGAAATCGAGCTCGAGGACAGATTCGAGAACGTGGGCGCGCAGCTGGTGAGGGAGGTGGCGAGCAAGACCTCGGATGTCGCCGGGGACGGCACCACCACCGCCACCGTGCTCGCCCAGGCGATCGTCCAGGAAGGCATGAAGTACGTCGCGGCCGGGATGAATCCCATGGACCTGAAGCGCGGCATCGACAAGGCGGTGGAGGCCATCGTTGCGGAGCTGAAACGGCTTTCGCGCCCTTGCACGAGTCGCAACGAAATCGCCCAGGTGGGTGCGATCTCCTCGAGCGGCGACGCGGAGGTGGGCGAAATCATCGCCCAGGCCATGGACAAGGTCGGAAAAGAGGGCGTCATCACCGTCGAGGACGGCAAGGGCCTGCAGAACGAAGTGGATCTCGTGGAAGGCATGCAGTTCGACCACGGCTATCTCTCGCCCTACTTCATCACCGACGCGGAGAAGCAGAGCGCGGTGCTGGAGGATCCGTATGTGCTCCTCACAGAGAAGAAGATCTCCGCGATTCACGATCTGCTGCCCGTGCTCGAGCTGGTGGCGAAGGCCGGCAAGCCGGTGCTGGTCGTGGCCGAGGACGTCGACGGCGAGGCGCTCGCCACGCTGGTCGTGAACAACATCCGGGGCGCGCTCAAGAGCTGCGCGGTCAAGGCGCCCGGGTTCGGCGACCGGCGCAAAGCCATGCTGGAAGACATCGCGATCGTCACCGGCGGCACGGTGATCTCCGAGGAGGTCGGACTGACGCTCGAGAAGGTCACCCTGGCGAACCTCGGGCGCGCGACGCGGGTCGAAGCGAACAAGGAAGACACGACCATCGTGGGGGGTGGCGGCGACGCGCACAAGATCCAGAACCGCGTCAAACAGCTTCGCGCGCAGATCGCCGAAGCCTCCAGCGACTACGACCGCGAGAAGCTCCAGGAGCGCGTCGCCAAGCTTGCGGGCGGCGTGGCAGTCATCAAGGTGGGCGCGGCCACCGAAACCGCGATGAAGGAGAAGAAGAGCCGCATCGACGATGCGGTTCACGCGACCCGCGCCGCGGTCGAGGAAGGCATCCTCCCCGGGGGAGGGGTGGCCTTGCTTCGGGCGCGCGCCGCGATCGTGGCGCTGAGGGGCGAGAATCGGGACCAGGACGCCGGCATCCGGATCGTGCTCCGGGCGCTGGAAGAGCCGATACGCCAGATCGTCGCCAACGCCGGGGAGGAGCCCTCGGTCGTGCTCCAGAAAGTGTCCGAAGGCACGGGCCCGTTCGGCTACAACGTGGCGAGCGGCGAATACGGGGACCTCACGGCGATGGGGATCGTCGATCCGACCAAGGTCACCCGCTCGGCGTTGCAGAATGCCGCATCGATCGCCGCGCTCATCCTCACCACCGATGCCATGATTGCGGAAATTCCTCGCCACGAGCCGGCGATGCCGCCGGAAGCGGGCGGCATGGGCTACTGATCTCGCGGGACCTAACTGCAGGCACGGGCGCGGCTGCGCAGGATTCGGTCCGTCCGGGCAATTCCCCCGCCACAGTCGCATGGCATTGCTCGGAATAACGCAGCTGGTGTTCAGGGTAGATGGCGAATTAAAGGGGCCAGGCTCGAATTATTCCAGTAATTCAATAATTCGAGCCTGGCCCCTTTAACTCTACTAGGGACCACGCCCCTTCTTCTGCAGCCTGCGCAGCGCCTCGTAATGGCCGCGCTCTTCGGCGCCGAGTTGCTCGGGCACCTGGACGATGATGCGCACGTACAGGTCGCCGCGGCGCGCTCCGCCGAATTCCGGCAGCCCCTTGCCTCGCAGGCGCAGCACCGCGCCCGGCTGCGTTCCTGCAGGCACGGTGACCTTGGCCGATTTCTCCAGGGTTGGAACGGTGAGCGTCGCGCCGAGGGCGGCATCGGCGACTTGAATGAGCTCCTCGCGCCACAGGTCGGCGCCCGATCGCCCGAAGCGCGGATCGGGTGCGCTGCGCACGACCACGAACAGGTCCCCGGGGGGGCCATTCTTGTCGGGACTCGGCATGCCTCGGGCGGGGATGCGCAGCGCCATGCCTTCCTCGACCCCGACCGGAATCGCGACGGTGAGCGTTTCCTCGCGCTCGACCTCGCCGCTGCCCCTGCATTGCGGGCAAACTTCGTCGATGATGCTCCCGCGCCCGCGACACGCGGGACAGGTCGTCACCTGCTGAATCACGACCGAGCCCTTGTCCTCGCGCCGGCTGCGCGTCTGTCGCCCGGTGCCGCCGCAGGCCTCGCAGCTGCGCGGCTGCGTGCCGGCCTTGGCGCCGCTGCCCTTGCAGGCCGTGCAGGCCTGCAGCCGCGCGACCCGCACCCGTTCCTCGCCGCCGCGCGCCACGCGCTCGAGCGGCACCACCACCTCGACCTCGAGGTTCGACCCGCGGGCCGGGCCCCTGCGCCGCGGGCCGAAGAAGCCGTCGAACAGGCCGCCGCCGAAATCGAAGTTCAGTCCTCCGAAGACGTCGCCGAAGTCGATGCCGCCGAACAGGTCCTCGGGCGAAAACCCGGCCACCCCGGCGAATCCCCTGCTGTCGTAGTCCTTGCGTTTCTTCGGGTCGGAGAGCACCGCGTAGGCTTCGGCGATCTCCTTGAAGCGTTCCTCGGCGCCGGCCTCCCTGTTCCGGTCGGGGTGATACTTGAGCGCGAGCGTGCGGAAGGCGTCCTTGATCGCCTTCTCGTCGGCGTCTCGCGAAACGCCGAGCACTTCGTAGTAATCGCGCCGCGCGGTCGCCACTTAAAGCACTACTTGGTCTCTTGGTACTCGGCGTCCACGACCCGTCCGCGCGGGCCCGAGCCGCTGGGCCGCGCCTCGCCAGGGGGCGCGCCGGGGGCGGGCGTTTCGGCGTAGATTCCGGCCTCCGGCGTTTGCGCGTAGATCACCGCGCCGGCTTCCTTCATCAGTTTCTGCAGCGCTTCGGATCGCTCGGTGGCGAGCTTCGCATCGCGTTGGGCGAGCGCGGTGCGCGTTTCGCGCAGCGCCGCTTCGATGCGCCCCTTGAGTTCCGCCGTGATCTTGTCGGAGAAATCCGCGAGCATCCTCTCGGCCTGGTAGCACGTGGATTCCGCCGCGTTGAGTTTTTCGGCCTGCTCGCGGCGCTGCTTGTCTTCCTCCGCGTAGCGCTCGGCGTCCTTGATCATGCGCTGCTTCTCCGCCTCCGGAAGCCGGGTCGAGCCGCTGATGCGGATGGACTGGGACTTGCCGGTCGCGGTGTCCCTCGCCGTCACGCTCAGTATCCCGTTGGCGTCGATGTCGAAGGTGACCTCGATCTTCGGCATGCCGCGCGGCGCGGGCGCGAGCCCGTCGAGGTTGAATTCGCCCAGGCCCGTATTGTCATGCGCCATGGGCCGCTCGCCCTGGAACACGTGCACGGTGACGCTGGTCTGCATGTCCGCCGCGGTCGTGAAGGTTTCCGATTTCTTGACCGGTACCGGAGTGTTGCGCGTGATCAGCGCAGTGGCGATGCCGCCGAGGGTCTCTACGCCCAGGGTGAGCGGCGTCACGTCGACCAGCACGATGTCGCCGACTTCGCCCGAAAGGACCCCTGCCTGGATCGCCGCGCCGCTCGCGACGCATTCCATGGGATCGACGCCCATCTCGGCCTTGCGCCCGAATATTTCCTCGAAAAACGCGCGCACGGCGGGCATTCGGGTCGGGCCGCCGACGAAGACGACGCGATCGATGTCGCGCGGGGACTTGCCCGCATCGCGCAGCGCCTGTTCGACGGGCGCACGGCAGCGCTCGATGACCGGACGCACGATGCGCTCCAGGTCGGCGCGCGTGAGATCGAGCTCCAGGTGAACGGGCTCGCCTCCGGAGGCAGCGAAGTAGGGCAGGCTGATATGCGTCGTCGTCGTGCTGGTCAGGTCGATCTTGGCCACCTCGGCGGCCTCCAGCAGCCGCGCCGATGCCTTGCGGTCGCGGCGGACGTCGAGGCCGCTCTGGGCGTGGAATCGCTCGGCCAGATTCTCGAAGATGCGCTGATTCATGTCGGTGCCGCCGAGCTGGGTGTCGCCGCTCGTCGCCTTGACCTCGAACACGCCCTTGCCGAACTCCATGATCGTGACGTCGAGCGTGCCGCCGCCCAGGTCGATCACCGCGACGCGCAGCTCCTCGGCGTGGCGGTCCAGGCCGTAGGCGAGCGCGGCCGCGGTCGGTTCGTTCACGAGCCGCGCGGCCTCGAGCCCGGCGATGCGGCATGCGTCCTTGGTGGCGCTTCTCTGGTTGTCGTCGAAATACGCAGGGACGGTCACGACCGCCTGCTTCACCGGCTCGCCGAGGAAGGCCTCGGCGTCGCGCTTGATCTTCTGCAGCAGGAACGCGGAGAGCTGTTCCGGCGAATAGTCGCGGTCGCGCAGGCGAATGTTCGTGCGCCTCCCCATCTGGCGCTTGAACGCGCTCGCCGTGCCCTCGGGATTCGCGCTCGCCTGGCGCCGCGCGGGCTCGCCGATCAGCATCTGCCCGTCGGCGGTCAGCGCGACATAGCTCGGAAACGCCTTGCCGCCTAGGCTGATGCCCTCGGCGCTCGGTATGATGACCGGCCTTCCGCCACGGAGCACTGCAGCGGCCGAATTGGAAGTTCCCAAATCGATACCGATGATCGCCATATTGCCTCCCCGGGACGGTTCCGGCAGTGTTGAAGCGAAACCCACATCCAACCTACTCCGCCGCACAGGGTGCTGTTTGACGGGGATCAAGGGCGCTTGCGCCAGGTCAAAGCGGCATGGCGGTTCGGCCCACAGAATAGGTCGAAATCAAGAGACCGCCTTCAGCATGGAGGAAAGCACCATGGCACTCACCCCGACACAGCTCGCAAGACTCGATGACGAGCTCACGAGCCGGCACGAGGCGCTGCTCGAAGAGGTTCGCGACGAGCTGGAGACGAGCGAGAACCAGCAGTACGTGGAGTTGATCGGCCGGACGCCCGCCGATACGGGCGATGAATCGGTCGGCGACATATTGGCCGACCTCAACCTCGGGATCATCGACCGGCATATCCAGGAGATCCGCGACATCGAAGCGGCCAGGGCGCGCGGGGAGGACGGCAGCTTCGGAAACTGCATCGACTGCAGGGCCGATATCGGGTTCGAGCGGCTGCTCGCCTACCCGACCGCGAAGCGCTGTTTCGCCTGCCAGCAGCAGCACGAAAAGATCTACGCGCACACCGCAACGCCCACCCTCTGACCGGGCAGTCGCGCCGCTCCGGTCGCCTGGCCGGAAGCCCGCCCTTCCGCGCGCGGCGAATTCAAGTATGCTTCCGGGAAAACCTCGACAAGTGCGAATCGTGCAAAGGGGAGAGCGCATGGATCTCGAAGCCGTCGAGAAGGTCTATCGGCGCTATGCGCCAGGCTACGACTTGTATTTCGGAGCGGTACTGCAGCCGGGCCGCCGAGCCGTCCTCGAGCGTATGCGATGCCGGCCGGGGGAGCGCATCCTCGAGGTCGGCGTGGGCACCGGGCTGTCCCTGCCCCTGTACCCGCGCAGCGTTCGTGTGACCGGCATCGACGTCTCGCCGCACATGCTCGAGCGCGCGCAGGCGCTGAAGCGTCGCCGCCAGCTCGATCACGTGGAGTTGCGCTGCATGGACGCCGAGCACATGGTGTTCGAGGCCGAGAGTTTCGACAAGGTCGTGGCGATGTACGTCGTGTCGGTGGCGCCGGACCCCAGGCGGCTGGTCGAAGAGATGCGCCGCGTCTGCAGGCGCGACGGCGATCTCTACATCGTCAACCACTTCAGCCATGCGCATCCCGTGGTCGGCGCGCTCGAGCGGCTGGTCGCGCCGTTCTCCTCGCTCATGGGATTCCATCCTGACTTCTCGATGGAGGATTTCATCGCGCGCACGGGATTGGATGTGGCCGAGAAGACGCCTGTCAACCTGTTCGGCTATTGGACCCTGCTGCGCTCGCGCAACCGCAAGCGGGGCGCAGCCTCCGGCGAGATGCCCGCGGTGCGGCTGGAGCGCAGGGTGGGCTGAGCGCTAGGGTGCGGCCGACACGGGCGGAGCGGGCGCAACGGCAAACAAACCGGGATGCTCGCGGCCGATGCCCGCCTTGAGCCAGCGCACCTGCGGCGAACCCGGGACCTCGACGCGGAAGAAATTCCGGATCGGCTCGCCCGTCGAGGGATCGGAGAGGGGCCGGTCCTGGCGGTAGATGTGCCCGTCCCCATGCACGAACAGCACCGGCTTGCCCAGGCGTAGCGCCGCCTGGCGCAGCGCATCGCGGAATTCGGCATAGCCGTCCGGTACGCCCGGCCGGCGCCTGAGGCGGCCTTCGAAGTCCGGATCGGCCTGCACGAGTATCACCGCGCCGGCGAGCCCGCGCCGGACGGCGAGGTCGATGCTCTGGTCGAGCCACGCCCGCACCGCGCGCATGCGCCTGCGATACTCCTCGTCCATCTGCGGGGTCCGGCCCAGGTTGTTGTTGCTTCCCTGGACGTTCAAACCGACGAACACGGCGCCTGCGGCGATCCAGCGCACGTGCTCGCGATATTCGGAGAAGCGCGGGTCGGAGGACTGCCGCTCGAGGGGCATGGCGCGGGCGCCGAGGCTCTCCTCGCCGGAATGGAACAGTTGCCGGATACGGTCAAGGCGCTCCAGCGGGTCGAACCCGCTGCGGTGGCAGTCCACCCATTCGTTGTCCCCGGGGATGAGCACGAAGGGATGGCGGATGCGCTGGAACTGCGCCTTCCTCGCTTCGAACCACTGGTCGGTGCAGGGGCCCCGGCCCCCGGTGATATCGCCCAAGTGAACGACGAAGGCGAGGTCCCGCCCGTTCAGGTCATCGATCAGCTCGTCGAGCGCGCGCACCTCGGCCATGCTGTAAGGCGTATCGCCCATCAGCGCGAATGCAAGGTCGTGCTCGCCCGGGTCGGGCAGCGGCGCGGCGCAGCCGGCAAGGAGGACGGCGAGCAGGATGAAAAAGCGTTTCATTGAGGATGTGTTAGTAGGCATGTCATTCCGAGGGCGTTGCCCGAGGAATCTGCTTTTGAAGCACTTCAACAGCAGATCCTTCGCTTCGCTCAGGATGACGTGTCACATGCGCTTCAGCCGGTAGAGGAGCTCCAGCGCCTCGCGCGGGGAGAGGTCGTCGGGGTTGACGGCGGCGAGCGCGTCGCGCAGCGCGTCGGACGGCGGCTCGGGCTCGGCGCGGCCCGCGGAGAAAAGGTCGGGCTGGCCGCCGCGCGAAAGGCTCGCTTCCTCGAGCAGCTGCAGGTAGCGCCGCGCGTTGCGGATGACCGGCTTGGGCACCCCGGCGAGCGCGGCGACCTGCAGGCCGTAGCTCTGCGAGGCGGGCCCCTCTTCGACCGCGTGCAGGAACACGATGCTGTCCTTGTGCTCGACCGCGTCCAGGTGCACGTTTGCCGCCTCGCGGTAGTCGAGCGCGAGCCGCGTCAGCTCGAAGTAGTGCGTCGCGAACAGGGTCAGCGCCCGGTTGCGCTCGAGCAGGTGGCGGGCGATCGCCCAGGCGAGCGCGAGGCCGTCGAAGGTCGAGGTGCCGCGCCCGACCTCGTCCATGAGCACGAGGCTCTGCGGCGTGGCGTTGTGCAGGATGTTCGCGCTCTCGGTCATCTCGACCATGAAGGTCGAGCGTCCGCCGGCGAGGTCGTCCGCGGCGCCGATGCGCGTGAAGATCTGGTCGATCGGGCCGATGCGCGCCGCTGCCGCCGGGACGAAGGAGCCGGCGTGCGCCATCAGCACGATGAGCGCGACCTGGCGCATGTAGGTGGACTTGCCGCCCATGTTCGGGCCGGTGATGAGCAGCAGCTGGCGCGCGGGCGACAGCTGCGTGCCGTTGGCGATGAAGGAGTCGATCTGCGCTTCCACCACGGCGTGTCTGCCGGCTTCGATGTCGAGCAGCGTTTCGTCCGCGAATTCCGGCCGGCAGTAGTTGCGCTTTGACGACACCGCGGCGAAGCAGGCCAGCACGTCGACGCTCGCCAGCGCGCGCGCGATGCGCTGCAACTCAGGGACGTGGGTGGAAAGGCGCGCGAGCAGGTCGTCGAACAGCGATTTCTCCAGGGCGAGCGCACGGTCCCGCGCCGAGAGCGCCTTGTCCTCGAATGTCTTCAGCTCGGGGGTGATGTAGCGCTCGGCGTTCTTGAGCGTCTGGCGGCGCCGGTAATCCTCCGGGACCTTCTGCGCATGCGCGTGGGTGACCTCGATGTAGAAGCCGTGGACGCGGTTGTATTCCACCTTGAGGTTGGGAATGCCGGTGCGCTCGCGCTCGCGCGCCTCCAGCGCGACCAGGAATTCGCCGGAATGCGTCTGCAGCATGCGCAGCTCGTCGAGCTCCGCCGAATATCCGTCGGCGATCACGCCGCCGTCGCGCACCATCGCGGCCGGCTCGGGCTGGATCGCGCGTGCGAGCAGCGGCAGGCATTCCGGTGGCAGGACGAACTCGGCGGCGAGCTGCGCGAGCAGGGGCGTGGAGGCGGGCGAATTGAACGAAATGGCGCGCGCGAGCTCGGGCAGCAGCGCGAGGGTGTCGCGCAGCCCGGAAAGATCGCGCGGCCGCGCGGACTTGAGCGCGATGCGCGCCGTGATGCGCTCGACGTCCGCGATCCGGCGCAGCAGCTTGTGCAGCGGAGCCGCGGCTCCTGCGTCGATCAGCGAAGCGACCGCTTCGTGACGCGCCGCAAGCGCGGTCCGGTCGCGCAGCGGATGGTGCAGCCAGTGCCGCAGCAGCCGGCTGCCCATGCCGCTTGCGCATTCGTCCAGCAGCGAGAACAGCGTGGGGGCGGGCTGGCCGCGCAGGGTCTCGGTGAGCTCGAGATTGCGCCGCGTGGCCGCGTCCATGCGCAGGTATTCGCCGGCGCGCTCGGCGTGCACGGCGTTCACGTGCAGCAGCGCCTGGCCCTGGGTCTTCTTCGCGTAGTCGAGCAGCGCGCCGCAGGCGCCGATCGCCGGGCGCAGGTCCTCGCAGCCGTAGCCCGCGAGGCTCGCGGCGCCGAGCTGCTCGAGCAGCGCCTTCCTGCCGGTTTCGACGTCGAAATGCCATTCGGGCAGGTGCGTCAGGGCGAACCCGGCGAGCGCTTCGGCGAGCGGGTCGGCCGGTGCGGTGCGCTCGGCGACCAGGATCTCGGCCGGCCCGATGCGCCGCAGCTCGTGCGCGAGGTTCTGCGCGGCGACCTCCGCGACCCGCAACTCGCCGCTCGCGAGCTTGAGCCAGGCGAGGCCCGCGGTAGCGCGGTCGGCGCAAAGCGCGAGCAGGACGTTGTCCGATTTCTCGTCGAGCAGCGCCGAGTCGGTGAGCGTGCCCGGCGTGACGATACGCGTGACCGCGCGCTCCACCGGCCCTTTCGACGTGTTCGGATCGCCAATCTGCTCGCAGATCGCCACCGATTCGCCCAGCTTCACGAGCTTGGCGAGATACTGCTCCAGCGCGTGCCAGGGCACCCCCGCCATCTTGATCGGCGTCCCGGCCGAGGCCCCGCGCGTGGTGAGCGTGATGTCGAGCAGCCGCGCGGCCTTCTCCGCGTCCTCGTAGAAAAGCTCGTAGAAGTCCCCCATGCGGTAGAACAGCAAGATGTCCGGATGCTGCGCCTTGAGGCGCAGGTACTGCTGCATGACGGGGGTGTGGGCGGCGAGGGCGGAGTCTTGACCGCGCGCCGTGAAGTCCGGCTTCATGCGCGCATTATACGGGCGGCACATGACCGGCCCGTTTCCTCCTCAGGCAGGCTCAGGCCGGGTTCGCCGCACGGCGGTCCCGCGACAGGCGGCGTGCTTGAAAATATTACACGCGGCCGTGGAAGCAGGCCGGACACCTGCCTTCAGAGCCGCCGCCGTCAGAGCGCGGCGGATGGACTACGAGTGGCTTCTTTTCGCCGGAACCCGCGCGCCGCCGCGCCGCGCCTCGGACAGGCCGATCGCCACCGCCTGCTTGCGGTTCGTCACTTTCTTCCCCGAGCGTCCGCTCCTGAGCGTGCCGTGGGCGAACTCGTGCATTACGCGTTTCACTTTTCGCCGTGCCGTCTTGCCGTATCGAGCCATGTTGTTGTCTCCGTTCCAGGACATGCTGCGCTTCGACTAGCAATTCACATGCCTGCCCGGGCGGTTCGACTTTTCGTCCCGCGTCATTTCATGAGGCGCCATTCGCCCTTGTCCACGCGCACCAGGACGCGGCCGCGCTTGTCGACGCCGTTGTGATCGGTGGAGCTCATCGAATAGACGGCGTGCGTGCCCGGGATTTCGCGCAGCGCTTCGATCGCATCGCGCAACGCCTGCCGGAATTCCTGCGTGCCCGGCTTGGCCTTTTTCAGCGCGGCCGGCACGGCCGCCGTCACGAGCGCATAGGCATCGTAAGCATAGCCGGCGAAGGCATTGCGGCTTCCGGCGCCATATTTGCCTTCGTAGGCCTTCAGGAATTCGACGCCGACTTTCTTCAGCGGATGGCCGTCAGGCAGCTGATCGGCGACGACGACCGCGCCCGTGGGCGCGACGACGCCCTCCGCGCTTCTGCCGCCCACGCGAATGAAATCCTGGTTGACGACACCGTGCGTATGGTAGACCGGCCCCTTGAAGCCCAGTTCGACGAGCGCAATCTGCGGCAGGGCGCCGGGCGTGCCGGTTCCGCCGACGAACATCGCCTGCGGATGGGTCGCCATGACCTTGATCACCTGCGCATTCACGCTGGTATCGGTGCGCGCGTAGCGCTCGGCACCGAGGATCTGGATGCCGCGGGCGCCCCCCGCCTGCGTGAGCGCCCTGAGCGTGAGATCGCCCCATGCGTCGGTGAAGCCGATGAACGCCACCGATTTGATGCCCGCGGCCTGCATGTGATCGGCCACCGCATCGACCATCATCTGGACTTGTTGCGGCACGCCGAATATGAAGGGCTGTTTGACCGGGTCGATCGCGATCGGGCACAGCGCGATGAACGGCACCTTCAGCTCGGTCGCCGCCACGGCCTGCGCGCCGGCGACCGGCACCACGCTCGATCCGATGACGATGTCGGCCCTGTCCTCGGTGGCGAGCTTCTTCACGATACGGGTGCCGTTCCCCGGGTCGCTTGCGTCGTCGAGGATCACGAGCCTCACTGTTTCGCCTGCGATGGTTTTCGGAAGGATGTCCAGGGTGTTGCGCGTCGGGATGCCGAGCGAAGCGCCCGGCCCGGTTGCGCTGATGGACACTCCCACGACAATTTCGGCGCTCGCCATGGATGCCGCGCCGAGAAACACCAGGCTTGCCGCCAACCGCCAGAATCCGCGCATCGCTTTTCTCTCCTAGGTAAGGTTCAACTGCGCCGGGATGTTCCTGTCACAGGTCCGGCAGGATCTTCGAAAGCTTCTCGAACGTGAGCATTTCGCGCTTCTCGTCGGATAGGTAGTCCGCGGCGATGCCGTACTCGGCCCAGCGTTCGCGGATCTTTCGCTCCAGTTCCACCGGTATCGTGTTCACGGGGGGAAAGCGCCGATTGCCCCAATCCGGATTGCGCTCGAATTCCCAGTTGCGGGTGGCGTCGATCAAGAGGCGCGTCCACTTGCCCGTTCCGTACTTGCGCACGTTGGCCTCGCCCACGGGCGTCGAGGGATCGAGCACCGAGCCGAAGGTCGGGCCGAAAGTCAGCAGTTGGCCCTCGGCCGCATTGACGCGAAATGCCATGGCCCAATCGAGCGCCTCGCGGTCGCGGATATCGACGTCCTCCTCGACCACCATCACGTTCTTGAAAAACCATTGCCCGGCGCTCGTGCCCCACAGCGCGTTCGCAACCTGCTGGGCGTGGCCGCGATAGGCCTTGCGGATCTGCACCACGATGTTGGTGCCGGTGCTCACCGGCGGCATCCACACGTCGGTGACGTTGGCCACGCCGAAGCTCTCCAGCATGTTCCAGGCGATGGCCGACCAGCTGTAGGCGCACAACACCGAATCCTCGCTCGGGAAGCCCGGCCGCGCGCCCTCGAGCGCACCGCGCAGCACCGGGTTATGGCGATGCGTAATCGCGGTGACCCGCAGCACCGGCTTCGGTGAGGGCGTGCCGCCGCAATAACCCGGGTATTCCCCGAACGGACCTTCGATCATGAACGTTTCTGGATTCGGGTCGAGATAGCCTTCGACCACGATCTCCGCGTTGGCCGGCACCTCGAGATCGACGGTCTGGCACTTCACCAGCTCGACCGGCTGCCCGAGGATCGCGCCCATCATGTCCCACTCGCAGACCTCCTTCTGAAAGGGACTGCCGCCGCAGAACGGGAGCACGTCGTGCCAGCCGTGAATCACCGCGACCGGCATCGGCTTCATCTCTTCCCTGTGGCGGGCGAAATGGCCGCCCCAACCCTGGGTGGGAATGAGGAGCTTGCCGATCTTGTCGCGCTCGAGCAATTGCCCCCGGTACAGCCCGACGTTGCTGCGGCCGGTGAAACTGTCCCGGGTCACCACGCCGCAGAACGTGTCGATGAAGCGGCCGCCGTCCAGGTGGTGCCACTTGGGCACGGGGAACTCGAACAAATCGATCTCGTTACCCTTGAGCACGTTCTCCTGCACCGGGCCGGAATCCACCATGACCGGCGCCACGGGCTTGCGGTACACCTCCTTCAGGTGACGGACGATCGCCTTGTCGCGGGTCTCGGGAGGCAAACCCAGCATGATGAGGACCTGGTGCCGGTTGCTCATGCCGCAGGTAAGGAATTTCGTGCAGCGGCCGCTCTGATAGTCCTTGATGTTTTCGAACAGCAGTGCCGGTCCGTCCATCGACAGATTGATGCGGGCGAGCGCGCCGATTTCCTCGTTCCAGTCAACCAGGGCGCCGATGCGCCGCAGCTGGCCCGCCTGCTCCAGATCGCGTAGCCAGGTGCGCAGGCCGGTCTTCTCGTCCGGTTTGATCGTCAGCGCAGCGCCGATTTCGCCTTTCATCGACATGTTCATCTGCTTCTCCCGGTTCTGGTGCAACATCCTGGCGAACACGATGCGTGAGTGCGTCCGTTGATCTGTCCACTCAGATTACATTACGCCAGCACGATGTTACAGGCTGCCGGCGCTGGAGGCCGGCGCGTACGCCATTGCTGTCCAAGGTCGAGTGCTGCTCCGCGCGCGCGCCGAGGCGCCCGGCTTCATGGGCCCATTATACGGGCCGCTCGCGCCCGGACCGGACCCTGCTCGGCCGGCGTGCATACGGGATATTGAGGATCGTCCGGGACCGTGGTAGAGTGAACATGTATCTGGAGTACAACTTCAACTGAGCCCACACTCGATTGCCCGGGGAGGCAGGAATGAGCGGTACCGCAGGGACTCGAATTCATCTGGCGATCATCGTCGTACTGCTGCTCGTCATCGCGGCGATGCTCTACAAGTTCATCGTTGCCGGATCGACGGAAAAGGCCGCGGATGGGCGGGTGGCGATCATCATGGAGCCGGGCGAACGCGCCTTCATGCTGCGCGAGATGCGCGGATTCCTCTCCGGCCTCCAGCGCATCACGGACGCGCTGGCACGCGAGGACATGCAGGGTGTGGCCAAGGCCAGCCGCGCGTTGGGCGCTGCACGGGAGAGCGCGGTGCCGGCCGAGATGATGGGCAAGCTGCCGCTCGAGTTCAAGACGCTCGCTCTCAGCGTCCACGGCGACTTCGACACCATCGCGATGGACGCCGAGTGGACCGTCCTGCCCAAGCGCACCCTTGGCCAGATTTCCGAAGTCCTGCAGAAATGCACCGCCTGCCACGACAGCTACCGGGTTACGACCCCGATATTGAAGTAGACGCGGCGGCGGCGGCGGGCCGGATCCCACGGGTGGCGTCCCTCGCCACCGGATGTCGGGATCACTCCGAAACGCGCGAGTACCTGTATGCGATCGCGACCAGCGCCGCCGACACCGCGCTCACGAGGATCCCGAGCGCGCCCAGCGGTCCGGTGAGGCCGTCGAGCCAGAGGTAGTACAGAAGCGGGCCCACCGGTTCCGTCTCGGGGGTGTAGAGGAACAGGGACAGGCTGAACTCGCGCATGAAGATCGTCGCGAGGAGGATCCAGCCGGCGATCAGGCCGGGGCGCATCAAGGGGAAGAGTATGCGCCGCAGCGTGCTCCAGAATCCGCCCCCGCAGACCTGGGATGCCTCTTCCAGTTCCTTGTGGATCTGGACGATCGTGCTCGACACCGATCTCAGGCCGTAGGGCAGGAAGCGCGTCACGTAGGCGATCAGCAGGATCCAGATTGTGGCGTAGATCGGCACGGGCATCTGCACATAGGCCCACAGCAGGCCGATCGCGAGCGCGGTGCTCGGAAAGGCCCAGGGGAGGAAGGTCAGGGATTCGAGCAGGCCGCGCCCGAAGACCTTGGTCTTCACGGTGATGTAGCCGACCAGGGCGGCCAGGAACATGGCCACCGTGGCCCCCACGATCGCCAGGAACAGGCTGTTGCCGATGGCGCGGTAGACGCGCTCGCTTTCGAAGATGTACGCGTAGTGCTTGAGCGTCGCGAGCTTGATCGTTTCCGCAGTCGGCACGTGGTAGTAGGGGAGGATGGAAATCAGGAACAGCATCAGGACCGGCAGGATCACGATCAGGGTCAGGATCGCGAGCGCCCCCGCCGAGGCTGCAAGCCTCCATCGACCCAGGTCGATCGTGTGCGGGCGGTATCCCTTGCCGGTCACCGTGGCGAAGGTCTCGACGCGGGACGTGAAGCGCCGGTACAGCGCCACGAAGACCAGCGCGATCGCGAGCAGGCTCACGCCGTAGGTGGCCGCCAGGTTGTAGTCGGGCGGATAGGCGGCGAGCGCCTCCCGGTAGATCTTCGTGGTGAAGACTTCGATGCGGGCCGGCAGGGCGATGATGGCGGGCGTGTCGAAGCTCTCCAGCGCCCGGACGAAATTCAGCGTTCCCGCCGCCAGAATGGCGGGGCGCATGAGCGGGAGAGTGACGCGCCGCACGATCGTGAACTGGGTCGACCCCAGCGTCCTCGCGGATTCCTCCAGGGCCGGATCCATGCCGCGCAGCGCCGCGCTGATGATCAGAAAGGCGAGCGGGGTCAGGATCAGGCCTTCGACGAAGATGAGCCCCGGCATGGAGTAGATGTTCAGCGGACTTTCGCTCAGATCGAAGGCGGACTTGAGAAAGGCGTTCAACAGCCCCACCGACGGGCTGAGAAGCAGCGTCCACGCGATCGCGATCAGGATCGGAGGAAAAATGTTCGGAACGATCGCGGTCAGCTCGAAGACCTCCTTCCACGGCGCGTTGGTCCGGACCGTGATCCACGCCAGGGCCAGCGCCAGCGCGAGGGACAGGACCGATGCGCCCGCCGCGAAGACAAAAGAGTCCAGCAGCAGGGTGTAGGTCTCCGGATCCGTGTAGGCGGTGACGTAGTTGGCCAGCGAAAGCTCGCCCTTCTCTCCCAGCGGGGCCGTGGTGAAGCTGCCGTAGAAGAGCATGGCCGTGGGGAGTATGCTCAGGTAGGCGAGCAGCACGGCCACGCCGATCACGGTGAGCGTCAGCGGATCACGCCAGTCGACGCGCCGTGCCGCCGCCGCGAAATGGCTAAAGGTATCGATCTTCACGCGACGCGCTTCTCCCTCCGCCCGACGGCGGCCTCCCCTTGGCGCGGACCGGGTCTACTTCGAGACGAAGAGCTTGCGCATCTCCCCCGCCCATTTCTTGTATTCGTCGCGGCTCATCTCGTCCATGGGGATCGCCTTGATCGCCTCGGCGCCCTTGATGGGGGGATAGAGCCCCTTGGCGGTCACGAACTCCCCTTCGCGCGCCATGATCTCCATCCCCTCGCGGGAAATGAAGAAGTCCTCGAACAGCCTGGCCGCGTTCGGATGCGGCGCCTTCGCGGCGATGCCCACGTGGTGGCCGTCGGCGAGCATCTTCGGCAGGCGGACGTAGTCCAGCGGCGCGCCGTCCTTGCCGAAGATGTACACGTACTTCACGTAGGTGATCCCGGCCAGCGCTTCACCCGAAATGACTTTCTGCGCCGAAGGGATGAAGGACTCGGCCAGTATGGGTTTCGAGTCCGCCATCTTCTTCACGAAAGCGAGCCAATCCTTGCCATAGAACTCGTCGAAGTTGCGCAGCCACACCCCGGTGGTGAAGTGGCGCGAGGGATCCGGCATGACCCATTTCCCTTTCCACTTAGGGCCCAGAAGATCCTCCAGCGACTTCGGCGCATCCTCGGGCTTCACGAGCTTGGTGTTGTAAAGGATCCCGACGATCACCATGCGGTAGATCGGCGAGAGCAATCCTTCGGGGTCCTTGACCTCGTTCGGGAAATTCGCGCTCTCCGGGGAAACGTACTTGGCGAAGATGTTTTCCTTCTTCAGGAGCAGCATCGGGCCCCGGTTGGTCACCACTACGTCGGACTGCGAGCGTCCCGCGCGCGCCTCGGTGAGCACGCGGTCGAGGGTCTTGTTGGAAGAGGCGCGGAAGTAGTCGATGCCGATCCCGTACTTCTTCGTGAATGCCTTCTCGATCTCGTCCATGATCCCGGACTCCAGGGACCCGTAGATGACGACCTTGCCCTCCTTCCTGGCCGCCTCCGCAAGGGACTGCGCACCGGCCGTCGCGCTCCAGAGACCCCATGCCGCGACCAGCGACATCGCGACGATCAGAGTGCGCCTCGAGAGCAATGCTGCCTTGAACAATCGTTTCATTTCCTCCTCCTTGGCACGATTGACGATACGGGATACTTCCTTCGTGCTTCCCCGGACCGGCACAGCCGGAACCCAACAGCTTGCCGTGAATTGCCATCCCACATCTCTCGATTTTGCGCAGTTGCGAAGTTGCAACTGCGCAAAATCGAGAGACCTATATAAACTCAAAATCTCCGCCTGGTCTTTCAACATCCGAGTGACGAGAGGCCAGACCTCGGGCTGACCTGTCGACGCACCTCACTCCGCGCGTATCGCGGTACAGCGATTCGGATGTATCTCCAGGAAAACTTCCTGGCCCGCCCGCAACTCCAGGGCGGGATGAACCCGGATCCGCATCCGTTGCCCCTGCACCTTGACGATCGAGTCCTGGCACTCGCCCAGGAAGGTCACCGATTCGACCGCGGCCTGCCAGTTGTTCTCCGCCGCCTCCGACGGGCCCGGCGTCACGGAGATGTTCTCCGGGCGGATGAGCACGTCCACGCGATCCCCCGCCCGGATTCCGTCCACGAACCGGCATCGCAGCTTGCCGAACGCGACGTCCACCTGGCCGGTCCCGTCGGGCAAGGGGTTCCCGGCGGCCTGCCCGCGAAGGATGTTCGTCATGCCCACGAAATCGGCGACGAAGCGATTGTCGGGCCGCGCGTAGATGTCCCTGGGCGAGCCGATGGAAAGGATCTTCCCTGCGTCCATCACCGCGACCGTGTCCGACATGGCGAGCGCCTCGGTCTGGTCGTGCGTGACGAAGACCGTGGTGATCTCCAGGCGTTGCTGGAGTTCCCGGATCTCGTGGCGCATGCGCTCCCGCAGCTTGGCGTCCAGGTTGCTGAGGGGCTCGTCGAAGAGCAGCAGGCTCGGCCGCCCCACCACGGCCCTGGCGAGCGCCACGCGCTGCTGCTGTCCGCCGCTCAACTTGGGCGCGGAACGGTCCGCCAGCCCCGTGAGGCCGACGAGTTCCAGGGCTTCCATCACGCGCCCGCGTATTTCCGCGCGGGGCGTTTTCCTCACTTCCAATGCGTAGGCCACGTTCTGGTACACCGTCATGTGGGGCCAGATCGCGTAGGACTGGAACACCATGCCCACACCTCTCAGATGGGCGGGCACGAAGATGTTCTCGGCCACGTTCACCTGCATCCGGCCGTTCACGGCGATGACGCCGCCCTCGGGCCTTTCCAGGCCGGCAATGCATCGCAGCGTTGTGCTCTTGCCGCAGCCGCTGGGACCCAGCAAGGTGAACAGCCGGCCCTTGGGGACGGAAAAGGAGATCCCGTTCACGGCCGCCAGGTCGCGTCCCTCGCCGGCGAACCGCTTGACGAGGTTGGCGACCCGGAGATAAGGCTCGGCCCCTTCGGAGAGCCCCGCGGAATTCGAATTCGCGTTCATTGCCTTTGGACGATCCGCCGCGCGTTTCGTAAAGGATATCCTATGCCGGCATGGCCGGAAGCGAACAGGTTACCGTGATTTGCCATCCCAAATCTCCTGATTTTGCGCAGTTGCGAAGTTGCAACTGCGCAAAATCAGGAGACATAGATAAACCTAAAACCTTCGCCAGATCCGTCAACACGCGAGTGACAGAAACTGGACCGCGTCCCTCTCAGACTGACTTCGCCATGGAACGCCCGGCCATCGACGATTCGGACAACTCCCGGCCCGCGGCAGGATCGATGTGAACGTCGACAAGGCAAGCTCGCCCGGCCCGCACCTGTCCGAGCGCTTCGTCGAGGGCGGCCCGCAAGCCTTGCGCTTCCTGCACCGGGCCGATGCCAGCGAGCCCCATTCCCCGGGCGAGCGCGGCGATATCGGGCGCGGGATGGTCGATGGATAGCCCGATCCAGCGGTTGTCCGGGTTGCGCCCGCGCTGCAGCGCGACGCCTTGCTGGTGCAACTCGTCGTTGTAATACGAGCGGTTGTTCGCGACGATGGCGAGCAGCGGCAGGCCGTAGCGCGCCGCCGTCCACCAGGCGTTGATGCCCATCAGGCAATCGCCGTCCCCGAGCACGCTCACCGTGAGCCGGCCCGAGTCCTTGAGCGCGAGCGCCGCGCCTATGGTGAGGCCAGGGCCGGAACCGAGGCCGCCGCCGCCGTCCTTGCCCAGGTAGGCGAGCGGGTCGCGGTGAGGGAAGCACTCGCTCGGCCAGCCCCGCGGGAGACAGGGGAAGGTCACCGGTTGATCGCCGGCGGCCCTCGCCAGTTCCAGCGCCACGTGCCTGAGGTTGAGCGGCTCGCCTGCCTGGGGCGCCTCGGGCGCCTTGCGTTCGGGCGAAAACCAGCCCGGGCGATGACCCGCGTTCGCGATCCCGGCCAGAAATTCGATGACCGCTTCGTCCGGATCGCCCAACACGGTCACGTCCGCGGGGGGAAGCGCGAGGTGCTCCTTGCCCCAACCGTTGTGCAGGTGCATGTCCTGCCCGACCTGGATTACCGGGCACGGAACCTCGCGGTCACCGAAGCTCTCCCGCAGCAATCCGCCCAGGTCGATCCAACCCAGGCTGAGGATCGCGTCGGCTTCGCGCAGCACGGCGCGCGCCGGCTTCGAAAGCTTGTTGAACGGCTCCCCGACATGCAGGGCGTGGTCCGAGGGCACCATCGCCCCGGCGCGGAGGTCGGAGAGCATGGCCGCACCCAGACGCTCGGCCAGTTGAACGCGCTGCTCCCACGCCTCGCGCGTTCTCCTGCAGCGACCGAACAGGATGACGGGACGGCGGGCGCGGGCCAGGATCCCGACTGCGCGGCGCATGGCCTCGGCGGATCCGCGCGAGGCCTGCGCCGGAGCGTAGCGGGCGGGGTCGGGGACGCTCACCGGGTGCAGCACTTCCTGCTCCTGGATCGCGGCGTCCAGGCACACATAGACGGGCCCGTGAGGCGGAGTCGCCGTCTGCTGCCACGCGCGATAGATCGACTCGGGCAGCGCTGCCACGGAGCCTGGCTGGTCGTCCCATTTCACGAAGTTCCTGACCAGGCCTCCCTGGTCCTGCGAGGTGTGCACCCAGTCGATCCAAGGCCTGCGTAGCGTAGCGTCGAGCGGTCCCGTCGCGCCGATGATCAGCATCGGCACGCGATCGCACCAGGCGTTGAAGATCGCCATCGACGCGTGCATCAGGCCCACGTTGCTGTGCACCGCCACCGCCATGGGCCGGCCCGTCGCCTTGGCATAGCCGTGGGCGATCGCCACCGCATGCTCCTCGTGCAGGCACATCAGGATTTCCGGCGCATGGTTGCCCAGGTGATTCACGAGGCTGTCGTGCAGCCCCCGGTAGCTCGCGCCCGGGTTGAGCGCGATGTACGGCACGCCGAGGTTCCTGAGCGCCTGCGCGGCGACGTCGCTTCCCCAGCGCACCCGGGGATCGACCCCGCGCGGCGCGTCGATCGCGTTCAGACGGCCGCAGCCCGCCTCCTCCTGAGAATCCATCTTCCGTCTCCTCGTCATGAGCGCCGGGGCGGACCGCAGCGCAATCTGCATGACAATCTATCCCAGGCCGGAGCGTATGGCAAAGCGCGCGCCCGCACACTGCATAGAGGAATTGCCGTTCCTCGCCGCGGAATTCGCAGTCCATGATCAGGCCGCGCGCAGCGAATCGACGATCTTCATGCGCGCCGCGCGCGCGGCGGGGAGAAAGCCGCCGGCGAGGCCCATCGCCATCGAGAAGGCGAGCGTCTTGGCGGCGATGGCCGGGGTGAGCGTGAAGCGGAACGCCAGCTCGGCGAAGGTCTGGAAGTTGGTGGTGGAGAACGAGGCGAACTGCATCAGCGAGGCGAACGCGAGGCCCGCGACGCCGCCGGCGAGCCCGAGCAGCAGCGATTCCGCGAGGAAAGCGGCGAGCACGTTGCGCCGGCGGAAGCCGAGCGCGCGCAGCGTGCCGATCTCGGCCACGCGGCTGGAGACCGAGGCGTACATCGTGATCATGGCGCCGATCATGGCGCCGATGGAGAAGATCGCGGTGAGCGTCAGCCCGAGGATGTTGATGAACGTGGACAGCGCGCGCGACTGGTCGCTGTAGAAGACCTGCTCGCGCTTGATCTCGACCGTGAGCCTGGGGTCGGTATCCAGGTCGGCGCGAAAGCGCTCGAACGCCTGCGTGTCGGCGAGCCGCACCACCATGGAGGAATAATTGGTGCGGCGGAATGCCTGCATGAGCTGGTCGGCGTCGCCCCAGATCTCCGAGTCGAATCCGCTGCCCCTGGCGTCGAACACGCCCACCACGGTCCAGTCGCGCTGCGCGAAGCGCAGGCGCGCGCCCGGGCGCGTGCCCTCGAAGCCTTTGGCGATGCTCGCGCCGACGACGATCTCCGCGGTGCCGGGAGTGAACTTCCGGCCGGCGACGAGCTTCACCTGCGGGCGCAGCTCGAAGCCGAGCGTCGAAATGCCGCGTATCACCACGTTGGAGGGCTTGCTTGCGCCGGTCTTGTTGAGCGAAATGAGCACCACGGTTTCCTTCGACGCAAGACGCCTGCCCTGCGGCCCCAGCGCCACTGCCGGGTGGGTCTCGATGATCGCCGCCTGGGCGCGCGTGATGCCGCTCTGGATCTCGGTCTCCGAGCCCTTGCGGATCGCCACCGCGTTGTCGTATTCGCCCGTGGTCACGAGGGTCTGCTTGAGGCCGGCATCGAGCATCAGCACCGTGGCGAAGACGAACACCACCAGCGCGAGCCCGCCCGCGGTGAGGGCCGTCGTGAGCCGCCGCGCCCAGAGGTTGCGCAAGATGTAGGAAAACGGGATCGCCATTTCGGCCGCTCGCGAGACGCTATGCGATCGCCCGCAGGCCTTCGACGATGCGCACCCGTGCGGCGCGGGCGGCGGGAACGATGGCCGCGGCGATGCCGACGGCGATGGCGCAGGCAAGCTGCATCGCGAGCGTGTCGCGCGAGACCGTGAACACCGGAAATATTCCGCCCGCGGCGCCCTTGAATGCGGCGGCCGCGGGCGAGGTGAGCAGCATCCCCAGGCCGCCGCCCACGGCGCAGATGAACAGCGATTCCCCGAAAATCAGCAGCGCGAGGAACGCCGGCCCGAACCCGAGCGTCTTGAGGGTGGCGTACTCGGCGGTGCGCTCGCGGGCGCTCATCGCCATGGTGTTCGCCATCACCGCCATGATGATGAGGATCACCACGTAGGACACGACGCGGATCGCGGCGATGATCTGGTCGGACATGGCGACGAATCCGAGCTGAAACGCCTGCTCGGTCTCGGTGAGCGTCTCGGCAAGCGAATTCCTGAACAAGCCGTCCACCTGGGTGGAGATGACCGCCGCGTTGTCGGGGTTGTCGATGCCGAGGACGAAGATGCCCACCTGGTCGGCGCGCCGCGGCGCGGTGCGGCGCAATGTCTCGTTGAGATAATCCCAGTGGAACATCATCTGGCGGGTGATCTTGGTGCTGTCGACGCCGTCGAAGACGCCGCGGATGACGAACTCCCAGGTGCCGGGGAAGATGGTGCCGCGAAGCGGCAGGACGTCCCCGACCTTGAGCTTGAACTGGTCGGCGAGCTGCCGTCCGATCAGGCAGCCCTTGCGGTCGCGCAGGTAGGCGGCGCGCTGGTCCTCGGGAAGCACGAACTCGGGATACAGGTCGATGTAGTTGTCGGAGACGGCGAACTGCGCGAAGAAGTTCTTCGGCTCCTGGTAAATGCCGCCGAACCAGTTCGAGCGCGCGACGCGCGTGACACCCTCGACGCCGCGGATGCGCCCCTCGTAGCTGAGCGGCATCGAGAACGCGAGCGAAATCGCGTTGCGCGTCACCAGCCGCGCAGCCGAAGCCGCCGACGCGCCCGCGTACCACGCGTCGACCACGGTCTGCAGCAGCCCGTAGGCGAGCACCGCCACGGTCAGCCCGACGATGGTGAGCAGGGTGCGCAGCCTGTGCCGGAAGGCGTTGCGGAAAACCAGCTTGAGCAGGTAGACGGCCATGTTCCTTGTGCTCACTGCGTGCCCGGCCGCTCGAGCTCGCCGATGATCTCGCCCTTCTCGAGATGGATCAGCGCTCTCGCGGCGCGGGCGGCCTGGGCGTCGTGGGTGACCATGATGATGGTCTTTCCCAGCTCCTGGTTGAGCCCTTGCAGCATCGCCAGGATCTCGGCAGCGGAGGCGCGGTCGAGGTCGCCGGTGGGCTCGTCGGCCATGATCAAGGTCGGATCGGCGATGACCGCGCGTGCGATCGCGACGCGCTGCTGCTGCCCGCCCGAGAGCTCGTTGGGATAGTGGTCGGATCGATCGGCGAGCCCCACGACCGCGAGCGTCATCTCCACGCGCTCGCGGCGCTCGCCGCGCGACAGTCCCGCCAGCAGCAGCGGCAGCTCCACGTTCTCGAAGGCGGTGAGCACCGGAATCAGGTTGTAGAACTGGAACACGAAGCCGACGTTGGCCGCGCGCCAATCGGCGAGCTCCGCTTCCGAGAAGCGCGTGATGTCCAGCCCGCCGACGCGCAGCGTGCCGCCGTCGGGCTTGTCGATGCCCGCGATCAGGTTGAGCAGGGTCGTCTTGCCCGAGCCCGACGGGCCCATCAGCGCGGTGAAATCCCCCGCCTGGATATCGAGCGTGATGTCCGAGAGCACCGGCACGATCTGATCGCCGCGCCGATAGGACTTGGCGAGATTGCGGATTTCGACCAGCGGTAGCGCGGCGGGCGACGACATGCGAATCGCCTCACTTCTTCGCGAGCGTGACGGCCGAGCCGTCCTTGAGCCTATCGGACGGGTTCAGCACCACCTTGTCGCCGGGTTCAAGACCTTTCACGGCGACCAGGTCGCCGAGTTTGCCCGCGGTGGAGACCTCCACCGCCTGCGCCTTCTCGTCCCTCACCCGGAACGCGATCTTCCTGCCGCCGCGCTCGACGACGGCAGCGGGCTGCACCGCGACCACCGGCTTTTTCTCCTCCGGGGGTACCGGCTTGGAGAGAAAGGCGACCTTCGCGCTCATGTCTGGCAGCACGCGCGGGTCCTGGTCGGTGAAGCGCACCTTCACCATCACCGTCGCCTTGGAGCGGTCCACGGTGGGCACCATGCGCGACACCTGGCCGGCGAGGCGCGTGTCGGGCAGGGCATCGAGCTGGATTTCGCAGGGCTGTCCCGCCTTGATCCTGGCGATGTTCGATTCGGACACGTCGGCCTCGACTTCCAGCGTGGCCATGTCGGCGATGGTGACCACCGCGCCCTTGCTGTCCGCCGCGGAAGAGAACGGCGTGATGTTGTCGCCCACGTTGGCGTTCTTGGTCAGCACGACCGCGTCGAAGGGCGCGCGGATCAGCGTCTGCTCGACGGCGACCTCGGCGACGCGCCGGCTGGCCTCGGAGGCTGCGATTGCCGCCTTGAGTCCGGCGATGGCGGCGGTCGCCTTGCCCAGGCGCGCGATGTCCGCGTCGTGCTGGGCCGCGGAGATGAAGCGCTTCTCCAGCAGTTCGCCCGAGCGCTTCAGGTTCGACTGCGCGTCGCGCAATTCCGCCATGCCCTGCTCGAGGTTCGCCTTCGCGACGTTCACCTGCGCGGCGGCCTGGGCGAGCGAAGCGCGCACGTCGCGGCTTTCCAGGCGCGCCACGACCTCGTTCGCCTTGACGCGGCTGCCCTCCAGCACGCCCAGCCATTCGAGCCGTCCCTGGCCTTTGGACGACAGCGCCGCCTTGCGTTGCGGCACCACATAGCCGGTGGCGTTGAGCAGGGTGTAGTTCAACGACGGATAGACGCTCGCGACGGTGGTCGCTTCCACTTCCGCCGGACCGGCGAAGCGGCTCGCGGCGTACGCGGCAGCAGCGAGGGCGAGCGCGGCGATCATGAATATCCGGAGCCAGCGGCGTCGGCGTCTGGGCATGCCCGCGTTGGACGCGGTGCGGTCGATGCGCAGTTTCGACAGGTCGGCTGAAGTCATTGACATGCCTTTTTGGACGACGGCGAATTCGACACACCCCGTAGGTGTGGCGGCGCACGGGTCTTTGACGCGCAGCGGATTACGCGGCCTGCGTGGCCGCAAACGCCGTTCACGCCGCCGTTCACATTATATGGACCTCTGCTGCCGGGCACATCCCGCCAGGCTGCGCGGATCCGGCGACGTATGGGCGGGACGGGAACGCCCGGATGCATGATGCACGTCCATTGACTCCGGCCGCGACGAGGCGTATAAGAAGTAGAACAAATACATGTTTAACGGGGGCGAAAATGACCACGCAGAGCTTAGTCTGGAACATTTCGCTGATTGCGATCGCGATAATCGCGGTGGCGTTCCTGTACGTGGCGGCGCGATCGGGCGCGGCCGCGCAGTACGAGGGCGTCCAGAAAAAGGCCTATGGCATTCGCCGCTGGTTCTTCTGGGCCCTGGTCCTGCTCGGGGTCGGCACCGCCTACGCCACGCTCGCGGAATTTCCCATTCCCGACCAGCGCGCGCCGAGCGCAGGCGCCCGGGTCGTAGACGTGGTCGGCAAGCAGTGGTACTGGGAACTCTCAGCGAACCAATTCACCGCCGGAGTCCCGGTGGAGTTCCGGGTTACGGCTAACGATGTCAACCACGGCTTCGGCATTTACGACCCGAATGGCCGGCTGGTTGCGCAAGTCCAGGCGATGCCGGGCTTCACCAACCGCCTCGTCCACACTTTCACGGAAGCGGGCAAGTACCGGGTGCTCTGCCTGGAGTACTGCGGCCTGGTTCATCACAACATGATCACCGAGTTCGAAGTCGCCGCCGCGCGGCAGGGGGGCAAGTGATGAGCGCATTGCATCAGCCGTCCGAAGCCCTGTCGCGCCGGGAGCGCATCGTCCTCAACCTCTATGCGATCACGGGGCTCGCGGTGCTCGTCCTGATGATGCTCGGCGGCATCGCGATGCGCATGTCGCAAGGCACCTGGATCGAGTTGCCGCCCGATGTCTTCTACCAGCTCATGACTGCGCACGGGGCCGCGATGGTCGGCATCGCGGGCTTGACCTCGAGCGCGGTGATGTGGTACTTCCTGCGCAAGTACGTAAGCCTGTCGCCCGGAATATTCCTCGCGAACTACGTGCTGTTCATGATCGGCGCCGTGCTCATCCTCGGGTCGATCTTCGTACTGAAATTCGGCGGCGGCTGGACCTTTCTCTATCCGCTGCCGGTGAAGTCGAACGGAATGTGGAGCGTGCACGCCGCGGCAGGCTACATGCTGGGCCTGGTGTCCATCGGCGTGGGGTTCCTGCTTTTCTACCTCGACGCGACGCTGGCGATCTTGCGCGTGTACGGCAACCTCGGGCGCGCCCTGGGGTTGCAGTGGCTGTTCGGCGGCGATATCGACAAGTCGCACCCGGCGACCGTGGTGGCGAGCACCATGGTGATCATCGCCAACGGTCTCGGTACGCTGTGCGGTGCGGTCGTGCTGGTACTGTGCCTGGTGAATGCCTATGTGCCCGCGTTCGAGCTGAACGCGCTGCTCGCCAAGAACATGATCTATTTTTTCGGTCACGTGTTCATCAATGCCTCGATCTACATGGGGGTGATCGCCGTCTACGAACTGCTGCCCCGATACAGCGGCCGGCCTTGGGGCGTGTCGCGGCCGTTCCTGTGGGCCTGGGCGGCGAGCACCATCATGGTGCTCATCGTCTACCCGCATCATCTGCTGATGGATTTTGTCATGCCGCCCTGGATGCTCGTGATGGGGCAGATCATTTCGTATACGAGCGGACTGCCCGTGCTCGCGGTCACCGCTTACGGGGCGCTGACCAACGTGCACCGCTCCGGCATGCGCTGGAGCATGCCGGCCAAGCTCCTGATGCTGTCCATGTTCGGCTGGGCGGCGGGCGTCATCCCGGCGATAATCGATGGCGTCATCCGCGTCAACAGCGTCATGCACAATACGCTCTGGGTGCCGGGGCATTTCCACTTCTATCTGATACTCGGGCTCTGGCCCATGCTGTTCGGCTTCATGTACCACGTGATCCGGGCGCGTGCCGACGAGCCCGACAGCGCGTTCGACAGGCTCGGCTTTCCCGCCTACCTCGTCGGCGGACTGATCTTCGCAGGCATGCTGTTGATGGCGGGCCAGGCGAGCGTGGCGCGGCGCTGGGCGGTACACCTGCCCGAATGGGTCCCGTATGCGCCTGCCGCCTCGCTCGCCGCGATACTGGTGGTTCTCGCCACGGTCGTGTTCGCGGTGCGCATCGTCAGCGGCTTGCCGAAGGCGCCGAATGTCGGCACTGCGCACTAGCATCGCAAGCGCCGCGCTCGTTCTCGCGGGAGCAGCGTTCCTCGCGGGCGCCACCGACGGCTTCCGGGCGTTCACCTCCGAGGCCGCGAGGCGCGTCGCGGTCCATGGACGGCCGGTCGCGGTTCCGACGGTTGCGCTCGAGACGGAGGCCGGCGATCGGATCAGCCTCGCCGAACTGCGTGGCAAGTGGTTGCTCGTGGATTTCATCTACACGGGTTGCCGGACGCTGTGCCTGTCGCTCGGTTCCGACTTCGCCCGGCTGGAACATGAGCTGGCGGAGCCGATCGCGAGCGGCCGGGTGCGGCTCCTGAGCATCAGCTTCGATTCGTCCAATGATTCCCCGCGCGAACTTGGCGCCTACCTCGAGCGCTATCGGCGCCGCGGCACGGGCTGGCACGCGGCACGGCCCACAGACGAGGCCGGGCTCGTCGAGCTGAAGCGCAGTTTCGGTGTCACCGTCGTGCCCGACGGCCTCGGTGGCTACGTCCACAATGCCGCCATTCACCTCGTCGATCCGCAAGGCCGCATCGTGGAAATCCTGGACCCCGGCGCCACGGACCGAATCGTCGAAAGCCTGCGCCGGTTCGGTGTGACGTGAACCCGATGAGACTTCCGGCGGCGGCCGCCGTTACCCTCTTCCTCGTGTTGGCGCTGCCGCCGGTGCGCCACGCGCTCGAGGCGAGCATGACCGCGCAGATGCTGGTGCAGCTTCCACTGCTCGCCGCTGTGGGATACCTGCTCGGGCGTGCGATACCGGCGCGCCTGGGAGCGGCGCTGGCAGACTGGAACTATCGCGGAATCACCGGAATCGTGCTCGCAAGCCTCGCCGGCGCGTACTGGATGCTGCCGCGTCTGCTGGACGCCTCGGTGACCGAGCCGGCAGTCGCCGCGCTCAAGTTCGTGTCGGTGCCCTTGCTGGTGGGCCTGCCGCTCGCGCAGTCCTGGTCTCGCTCGAGCTTCGTCGTGCGCGGGGTATTCGTGCTCGAGCTGCTCGCGAGCTTGTTCCGCCTCGGCTGGCTCTACCTGATCTCGCCCGTGCGACTGTGCAATATTTACCTGCTCGACGACCAGCAGCGGCTGGGACAGGGACTGATCGCCATCGGCGCAATACTGTTCCTCTGGATCGCCGCCAGGCTGCTTTGGGGACGGTTCGATCCGACTCGATATGCCGGCGAGAGGCCGGGTGGCGGCTGCAGCTCACTCATTACCAATCCTCCGGGGAGACCCTGAATGTCAAAGATCGAAGGAAATTGTCGCGATGTCTGTGAAGCGACCGAGTTCGTTACCATGGTCACCACCGGGGACGACGGCCCTCACGTGGTCGGCAACTGGGGCGACTACATGCGCACCCTGGGCATCAAGCCCGATACGATCGTTTTTCCTGCCGGCCGCTATCATCAGACTGAGCAGAACCTGCGCAAGAACAACCGCATCCAGTTGCTGGTCGCTTCCCGGAAGGTGCAGGGAACGCGCACTCCGGGCCAGGGCTACCTGATCGCCGGCACCGCCGAGATCGTCACCTCGGGCGAAATTGCGGACGCGGTGAAGGCGAAATTCCAGTGGGCGCGGGGCGCGATGGTGGTGCACGTCGAGGACGTGACGGCGCAATTGTGACTATCGGAGATCTCGATGCGATACCCGGCATTTTTTGACAAGGTAAAGCCGATCGTCCTCTACGATCCGCTGGCCGAATTTCTCGGTGCCGCGGAGAGCGGGTTGGTGGAGTACACCTATCACGACGCCGTGAAGCTTGCCGGTCACTCGTGTCCGACCGTGGCGGGCGCCTACCTGATGACGGTCAAGGCGCTGCAGGCTCTGTACCCCGGGTCGATGCCCGGGCGCGGCGCGGTACGCGTGCGCTTGCGTGACGAAATGGAGCAGGGCGTGACCGGCGTGATCGCCAACGTCGTCGGGCTCCTCACCGGCGCAACGCAGAAGAACGGCTTCAAGGGCATCGCCGGCCGGTTCGACCGGCGCAATCTGCTTTTCTTCGACGCCGGCATCGACGCCGACATGCACTTCGAGCGCGTCGACACGGGCGCGGCCGTGACCGTGGCCTACCGTGCGGACCTCGTTCCGGGTTCGACACGGCTCAGGGCGCTGGCCGGAAAGCTCGGCACGCCCGGCTTGACGGCGGCGGAACAGCGCGAATTCGGCGTCGAATGGCAGGCGCGGGTCGAGCGGATCCTCGTCGAGCACGCCGATAACCCCGCACTGGTTGTCGTGAGGGCCGCAAGAGCGATCGTTCCCTAACGGCCGCACTGGGCCGACTCGTTCGCCTTCTTGAGGTAGGCGATCAGGTCGGCGCGCTCCTGCTTGTCCGCGATCCCCGCGTAGCCCATCGCCGTACCCGGAACGGTCTTCAGCGGGTTCGATAGAAAGCGGTCCAGGGACTTCTCGTTCCAGACGATGTTCGAGCGCTTCATCGCCTCGGAATAGGCAAAGCCCTTGACGCTGCCGGCGCGGCGACCGAACAGGCCGCAGTGCCGGGGGCCGGTGCGGTCGTAGGCGAGCGCGTGGCAGGCGAGGCAGCGGCTGTAGATCGCTTCGCCCGCCTTCGGTTCCCCGTGCGATCCGGCGTTCTTCGCCGCCGCCGGCGCCGTGCCCGCCGCGAGGGCGAGCACGAGGCCGGCGAGCATGCGTACAACTGCGCCCACGCTCAGGACATGAACGCGACGGGAACGGGCGCTTCGCCAAGTGCGTTGCGCAGGATCGCCCAGTGCATCGCCTCGTCGCCGAGGATGCTCGCGGCGGCCTTGGCGAGGTCGCGGTTGCCGAACACCGGCACCGCGCCGAGATACGCGCTCACCGCGCCTTTCTCGAGCGTCGCCGCGAAGCGCAGCACATCGGCCTGGGTCTTGAGCGTTTCGGTCGGAAAGCTGTACTTGTCCTTTGCCGCCACCGCCTTGCCGCCGAGCTTCACGATGGTCTTCGAGAGGATGTCGGCGTGTTCCTTGTGGTGGCCCTGGAAGGTCAGGGCCAGATCGAGCACGGGCTTTTGCAGCAGGCCGCTTTCCGCGCCGACCTGGTAGGCGGCGATCGCCTCGAGCTCGGCGCCGAGGGCGGTGTTGAGGATGCGCACATCGGAGGCGCCGGACTTGCCGCCCTTCGCCGCCAGCGCCTCCTGACCGGCGAGCAGCGCCACTGCGGCCCCCGAGAGCAGCAGGCCGGACTTGCCGAGGAAAGCGCGGCGTGCTTCGAGCGCGTTGGGGGCGTTGCCTAGAATCAGAAAAGACATGGTATTTCTCCTGGTAATGGGATGCGACGAACGATCAGGCGTCGCGTGCCTGCAATTCTTTCAGCCGGGCGAGCACGCCGGTGACAATGCGGTCGCAGCGCGCCCCGGCGAAGGCAAACGCGTCGCCGAAGGCGAAATCGATCTCGCGCGCCAGCGCCTCGCGCAGCAGCCCTTTGGCGCGGAAGTAGCGCGTGCGCACCGTGGCCGCGGGGATGGCGAGGCTCGCCGCAGTCTCCTCGACCGTCAGCTCCTCCAGCGCGCGCAGCACGAATACGGTGCGAAACGCGTCCGGCAAGGCGTCGATCTTGCACTCGAGCAGGCGCCGCGTTTCCGCGCGCAATGCCGCGTGCTCGGGTTGTTCGGGCGTGGCTTCGTTCACGTTCACCTCCTCCGCATCGGGTTCCTGCTCCTGAGCGCCGGAAAGCTGGATGACTTCCGCGCGGCGGCTGCGCTTGCGCGATCGCGCGATCGATTCGTTGACCACGATCCGCACCAGCCAGGTGGACAGCTTCGCCTCACCCCGGAAGCTGCCCATTGCGCGGTAGGCGAGCATATAGGCCTCCTGCACCGCATCCTCGGCCTCCGCGTCGTCCTTCAGGATGCTGCGCGCGGTGCGGTAGAGCGTCTGGTTGCAGCGTCGCATCAGCAACTGGAACGCGTCCGCGTCCCCGAGCGCGATCCGCCGGGCGATCTCGGTATCGGGCATGTCCTTGCCGTTTGCTTCGGCAGGTACTGGATGCATGTGCTTCCTCCTTGCTCTATACGCGGGTTTGCGGACATTGGATGCAGCCGGGCCGCGCCGCGTTCCCGCTAATGTTATCCGGAGACAAGAACTACAGCGACTTGAGGTATTCGACCAGGTCGGCCATTTCGGCACTGCTCAGCCCCAGGGACTTTCTCGTGTTGTACGTCTGGACGACGGCTTCGAGCGTTGGCGCATTGCCGTTGTGGAAATAGGGAGCGTGCTGCCACAGCCCGCGCAACGGCGCGGTCCGGTACTGCTTGGTCGCGCTGCGCGAGGCGTAGCTGGGGGCCCCATTGGGTTCGGGTTCGCTCACCACATCGCCGGCAGCATGCAGCCGCGAATTGGCGTCCGTCATCTCGATGCCGCTATGGCAGGTACTGCATGTGCCGGCTCCGTTGAAGACGAGCTGCCCTCGGGCGGCGGCGGCGGCAACGAAACTGCCGGCAGGTGGCGGCGGCGCCTCCAGACTGAGCTGGTAGGCCTGCAATGCCGGCAGCTTCGAGGTGATCAGGTCGTCCGTGCCATTGGTGACATTGACACCGGTGCGGGGCTCCGAGAACGACCCGTGCCCGCCCATCTGCGTGACGCCGACGTAGCGGTTCCAATACGCGATGTCTTCCCCATCCCCCGTGGACGTGATGCGATGAATGCCTTTCAAGCCGTACGCGGGCGGGATGACCTGCGGGCCATTCGTGCCATCCTGGTTGAAGCGGGGATCGTATTTGCCCTTGCCCCAGGAGTTATAGACCGCCTTCGTCGCTGCGCTCAGCGCGGGCGACAGTGCAATGATGGCCCCCGGATTGAGGTCCCGATTGGCCCAGCCATCGAGCCGCTTGCCGATGCCCGGCGCGAAGGAATCGTCGACGGTCGAATGACACAGGGCGCAGGTGATGCCCACGCGCGTCAGCCTATCCTTGCCGCCGATGGTCTCGATCTTGCCCTGGACGCCGACGACGGCGTTCAGCTTGAGCAATGCTATCGTTGTGTCGGGGCTGTGCAGATCGATGCTGCCGTTCTGAATTCCCTGCACCACCGCCGGCGGCAGCGCCTCCGCGTCCACCTTGAGGCCGACCGACAATGCGGTGGCGGGATCGACCGCCGCCGCGATCACCTCATGCATGCGCAGAGCGTCGGTCCATTGCGACTCGTCGCCGAAGGTATCGAACCGGAAGATCTGCATGCCCTGCGCGACCAGCGCGGTATCGTCGGTCGATTCCTGCCCCGACCCGCTGCCGCAGGCCGACACCAGAACGGCTGCGACGCTCATCGTTCCGAACGCCGCCGCTTTGCGCAGCGCGCGAAACCGTCGCGGGCGCCCTCTCGGTGCAGGGTCGGCGGCGCGTGCGGGTTCAGGTGGGCAGAGAAATTCCATGATCGATCTTTCCTTGTTGATGGTTTCAGAGCGTGTGACGGATGTCCGCTCTTAATGCAGGTTTCGCAGCATTCGATGACGCCGGGGCGGGCAGCGTTCCCGCCCGGATTTCGAATCTGCCTTGCGCGGAGAAGGCTAGTAGCCGTAGAACTCTTCGGTGCGGATCTGGTCCTCGGCGATGCCTGCACCACTCAGCGTCCGTTGCATCGCCTCGACCATCGCCGGCGGGCCGACAACGTAGTAGATGGGCGCGGCCAGGTCGCCGACGAGCCGTTTCAACATACCGGCATCGACAAAACCCGTCTCTCCGCTCCACTCACGCGCGGACTTGGTCATATCGGTCATCGTGGCCATCAGGCGGAAATGCTTGTTCCGCCGTTCGAGTCCTTGCAGTTCGTCGAGAAACGCGGAGTCTTCCGGGCGGCGGTTCGAATACGCGAGGAACACGCGCCGAGGCGACCGGTCTTGCGCTGCCTGGCGCAGCATGCTCATGAACGGCGTGATGCCGATGCCACCGGCGATGAAGGCCGAGGGCCGCTCGGTGCCGGCGAGCGTGAGATCGCCGAACGGGCCGTCGATCCTGGCGCTCGCGTCATCCGGCAGCGCCTTGAGCGCGCGCTTGAAGGCGCTGTCGCGCATCCGGGTCGCCACCACCAACTCCCGCTCGAACGGCGCGCTGACGAGGGACAAGGTGCGGCTGCTCTGCCCGCTTTCCTTCGGCGGGTCGATCAATTCAAGGCTGATGGCCTGGCCGGCCTTGAATGCGAATCCGCCGGGCTTGGAGAAGCGGAACGCCATCGTGCCTTCGGCGACCTCGAGACGCCCTTTCAGCTTCACTTCATGGATGCTCATGCCGTGCCTCCCGCTTGATTGTATGTTGGCTTTGCGGCATTGGATGGAGATCGGGCCTCCCGCGTTCCCGCGGGCCGCCAACTTGGCTCGGGCGGCCGGACGAAAAGGGTCACGAGCGCCGACTCCGATACAGGGCCGCGGCCGAGAAACGAGGAGCGCTTAATCCTAATCAATACGTACGAACAAGCGAAGGCGCAGCCTGCAATGGAGTGTTCTTAGTCGAAGAATGGAGGTAGTCATGATGAAGACAGTCGACCGGCACGGCGTAGTCTCGTTCGAGCTTTCGCTCCTGGCGATGGCGATTCTGCTCGCCGCAGCGGCGTTGCATTTCACCGCCATCGGGCCGGACGCCGGAGCGACGGGCCTTCTCTTCGTGTGGGCCTTCGGCCACTGTGACGGCCTGGATGGCCCGGTGGTGACGCTCGCGCGCAAGGCGCTTGAATCGGGCAACGTGAATCTCGTCCTTCCCTGGGTGCGTGCCGAGGACGAGACCGAGATCCGGCGCTCGTTCGAGCACGCGGTCGCGGTGCGTAAGCTCGGGACGGAGGCCAAGGAGCTGGCCGACATGCATTTCTTCGAGACTCTCGTCAGGATCCATCGGGCGGGCGAAGGGGCGCCTTATACGGGACTCAAGCCCGCGGGACGCGACCTCGGTCCGGCGATTCCGGCAGCCGACACAGCGATCGAGGACGGTTCCCTCGGGCGCGTCGCGGAGCTATTGACCAAGGCGATACGCGAAGGGCTGCACCGGCACTATGATGCCGCCGCGGCGCGCAGGCGCTTCGATCCAAACGACGTCCGCGCCGGGCGCAAATACGTCGAAGCCTACGTGCCCTACATCCACTATGTCGAACAGCTCTGGCTGGCGGCGACGGGTTCGGCGCATGGCCACGCCCCGGAAGGGCACGGGCAGGGGGGAGTTCACGCACACGAGCACTGAGCCGGCCTCTGGAGGTCCCTGGAATATCGAGACTCAGGCAGGGGTCCCGCTTTTCACTCCGGCTGCTTCATGCCGCGACCGACCGCCCATACGGCGGCCTCCAGCCGGGAGCGGAAACCGAGCTTCTTCAGCAGGTTCTTGACGTGCACCTTGACCGTGGCCTCGGTGATCTCGAGATTGCGCGCGATGAGCTTGTTGGAGAGACCCTGCGCGAGCCCCTGCAGGATCTCGCGCTCGCGATCGGTCAGCGCGGCCGTGTCGCGCTGCTTCGTGGCGGCCTCCTCGCGGATCGCGCGTGCCAGGAGCCCGTTCAGGCGGTCGCTGATCACGGTGCGGCCGTTCAGGGTCTCGTCGATCGCCGCGAGCAGGTCCTCGGGCTCCATGTCCTTGAGGAGGTAGCCGTCGGCCCCGCTGCGGATGGCCGCGACCAGGTCGTCGGCGTTGTCCGACACGGTGAGGATGACCACGCGGCAATCCAGGCCCGAGTCGCGAATCGCCTTGAGCGTCTCGATGCCGCTCATGCCCGTCATGTGCAGGTCCAGAAGGATCAGGTCCGGGTCGAGTTCCCGGGCCTTGGCCACGCCCTGCTCGCCGTTGGAGGCTTCGCCCACCAGCTCCAGGTGCGGCGCCATGGCGATCAACTGTCCGACCCCCTTTCGGAAAAGGGGATGATCGTCGATCACCAGGATGCGGTTGCCGTCGCTCATGCGCTTGCGGAGGACTTGCTTGCGGCGGCTTCGTAGGGTCCGCGCGGGGAGAATTCCAACTCGACGCGCGTTCCGCCTTCCGGCCGCCGGGTCACGGAAAACGTTCCGTGCAGCGTCGCGGCGCGGTCGCGCATGATCGCCAGGCCATAGTGGTGGGTCGGCGGCTGGGCATCCCTGATGCCGACGCCGTCGTCGTCCACGGTCACCCGCAGGCGTCCCTGCTCGTTCGCCAGGCGCACGTCGGCGTGACGCGCGCGCGCGTGATGCTCGACATTGGTCAGTGCCTCGCGCACGACCTGCAGCACGTGTATCTGCTCGCTCGAATCGAGCTCGTGGCCGAGCAGGTGGTCGTGGAGCCGCAGCTCCAGCCCGGAGCGCTCGGAGAATTCGCGGATGGTGTCCTGCAGCGCGTCGGAGAGTCCGCGGCCGTCCATGCGCAGGCGGAACGTGGTGAGCAATTCCCGCAGCTGGCGGTAGGCATTGTTGAGCCCCGCCTTGAGCTCCTCGACCACCTCGGCGGTCTGCTCGCGCGCCCGGTTGCCGTCCAGGTGCGACTTGAGGCGCGTCACCTGGATCTTGAGGTAGGACAGCGACTGCGCGAGGGAATCGTGCAGCTCGCGCGCAATGACCGAACGCTCCTCCATGAGCGCGATGCGGCGCCGCTCGTCGCTGCGCTTGGCCGTGGCGAGCGCGGCACCGATGTGGTGGCCGATCGATTCGAGCAGCTTCTTCTTCCATTCCTCGATTTCGGTGCCGGCGGGCAGCTGCATCAGCATCACGCCGTAGGGCTTGCCCCCTTCCACCAGCGGCACCGAGAGCATGCGTTCCTCCCCGCTGCCCACGGCGCGCGCTCCGATTTCGCCTTCGGAGAAGCACTCGTAGCAGCGTTCCTGGGCGCACCAGGCGCCGGCCTGCTCGCCGTCGGCGCGAAGGGCGATGGGAAAGCCGCGCCGGTCGCCTTCCTCGCGGGCGCAGATGGCGCCCGCCTTGAGGCCGATGACGCGCTCGATGTCGCGCATCACCCCGTCGAGCGTCGCCTGCGTGAGCGGATTCTCGGCCAGCGTGCGCGTGGTGTTGTAGAGGACCTCGAGCGAGACGTTGCTGCGCGCGAGCTGCAAGGTCTTTTCCTCCACCCGGGCCTCGAGCGTGGCGTAGCTGCGCGAAAGATCCTCGACCATGTAGTTGAACGACTGTCCGAGCTGTCCGAGCTCGTCCTCCCCCGAGTGCTGCGCGCGCACCGCGAAGTCGCCCACGCGCACGCGCCGGGCGCACTGCAGCAGGTCGCCGAGGGGCACGATGACCTGTTCGTGCATGAGGTACAGGGCGATGAACATGACCACGACGACCACGAACAACGCGCCCCCCTGGATCAGCCGCAGCGTCTGGATGCGTCGCTCCAGGTCCTGTTCGAGCAGGTACACCAGCCGGTCGACGTCCAGGACATGGGCTGCCATGCGCGCGACGAAGGCGTCGCGCGCCGGCGCGCCCTCGGATACGGTGCGGGCGATGGCGGGTTTGAGCACGTTCGACCACGCGGAGGACACGCGCTCGTAGGCCCGCCGCGTGGGGTTGTCGGTATCCGCGGGCAGGCCGTTGGCGAGCTGCGGGCTGTGCAGGCGCAATTCGAATTCGGCGATCGACTGCTGCAATTCCGCCGGGGCGCGGCCGATGTCGCCCGAGCGCAGCACCTGCACCGTGATCCAGTACGACTGCATCCTCAGGCTGCCTGCAATGTTGATGGCAGCGGCCTTTCCGGTGGACAACTCCGCGAACACGGTCGCGCTGATCGTTGCGGTGAGCGCCAGCACGACGATGGTCCCCAGCGCGATTCCCAAGCGCACGACCAGCGACTGGGCGAAAAAGCTGCGATCGATCTTCATGGTGCTATCCTCGGGGCGACGGCGTGCGCAGCGCGCCCTGCCGTTACCGGCATTCTGCCCGTTTGGAGAGGCGCAGACTACCTGCGATCGGCTGTTGGGCTTCGGCCAAGGGCTTCAGCCCAACCTACGCGTATGGAGAGCGTCGTGCGGCTGAGCGGCTAGCGCTGCGCGGAGGCGTGGCCGCGGCGGTTCCAGCGCACCAGCTGCACCGGGCGCCACAGGTAGGCGATCGGCACCGTCACCACGTGGACCAGGCGGCTGAACGGAAACACCAGCAACAGCAGGAAGAAGTTGAGGACGTGCACCTGGGCCAGCAGCGGCAGGCTGGCGATGTATTGCGGTTCGGGACGCAGCAGCGCGAGCGACCAGATGTAAGGCGCCGCCATCTGCCAGTACCAGTCGGACCCCCAGCGGTGAAACAGCGCGATACCGATGCCGGTCACCAGGGAAACCAGAAGCAGCAGCAGCACCACGACGTCCATCGGACTCGTGACCGCCTGCAGTTTGCTGTTGCCCATCCGGCGTACGATGAGGTTGACCAGTCCCACCAGGGCGAGCAGCGCGAAGGCGAGGCCGGTGACTTCCATGAAATACAAGCGCAGCGTCACGCCGTTGAAGGCCGCCACCCAGGACGGAAGGAAGACCCCGATCAGGTGCGCCGCGAGAACCACCAGCAGTCCCCAGTGAAATGGGACCGATCCCCAGAACAGCTTCCGGTTTTCGAGGAACTGGGACGAAAGGCTGGAATAGGAAAACCTGTCGGTGCGGAAGCGATAGATCGCGGCGGCGATCGCCAGCAGCAGCGTCATGTACGGTACGGCCACGAACAGGACGAGTTCGAGCGGTGTTGTCATCGGTCGGGTCCTCCAGGCAGGGCGGTTTGTGCGACAGCGCGCGCGGCCGCACCGATCACCAGGTTGTAGATGTTGGCATCGTCGCTGAAGCTGTCGGCCACTTTCTGAACCGCGGGCAAAACGTATTCCTTGACGATCGGCGCGCTTTCGGCATCCGCGCGCGCCAGCCAGCGCAGTATCTGGCACAGGTGGTCCGGAAGCTCGGCGCGGGTGTCCAGGGCATGCCGCGCATAGGCACCCTGCAGGGTGCTCATCATCTCGCCGCGCCGGTAGGTTTCGCCGAACAGGTGATAGCCGACGTACAGCGGGCTGCCGGGGTTCATGTCGAACGATTGCGTGTAGAGCTCTTCCATCTGCGCAAGCGATTTCCCCGCCACGAAGCGCTCGAAGCGGGCAATCGCGCCTGCTGCGGCGGCGTCTTCGCGCTCGAGCAATCCGGCTAGGGCCGCGGCCTTGGCGGGCAGGTCCGCGCGCGGGTAGTCGAGCGCATCGGCCAGGAGGCTCAGCACTTCGGCATGCGTGTCCATGTCAGTATCCCCGCTGCGGCGCTTGCCGGAAGCCGAACCCGGTTTCCTGCTTGTTGGAGAGCGGATCGTTCAGCGTTTCGATGTCCCGCTCGCGATGATAGGGGGGCATGGCGAAGCGTTCCGCATAGGTCGGCATGGCGGTCAGGCGATAGATGGCCTCGGCCTGCGCCGCGGTGCAGCCGGCTTCCCGCAACGCCCGATCCACCGCCTCTGCGCCCACGTCGCCCACCGTCTTCCGGCGCTGGTGGAGTCGCACCGCCATCTGCTTCTTCAGGATGCCCGCCAGGCGCGGCACGTCGCCGACGGTGAAGAGCCTCGCCAGATACTCCAGCGGCATGCGGGATTGGTCGATGGTGTGGAACATGCTGCCCGTCGTGTTCCCGACCAGGCCGTTTTCCACGGTGGCGGTGACCGGCGAAAGCGGCGGCACGTAGAACATCATCGCCATGGTGCGGAACTCCGCGTGCAGCGGCACGGCGATGCGCCATTCCTTGACGAAGCGGTAGATCGGCGAGGCCTGGGCCGACGCCAGCCAGTCTTCCGCGATTCCCGCCGCACGCGCCGCCCGCAAGACCTCCGCGTCGTTCGGGTCGAGCAGCAGGTCCAGTTGCGACTCCAGCACCCGATTATCCGGGGCGTTGATTGCCGCGGGGATCTTTTCGGCATCGTAGAGCATCACGCCCATATAGCGGATGCGGCCCACGCACGAGTGCGCGCACGCCGGCGGCTGGCCGGTCTCCACGCGCGGGAAGCAGAGGATGCATTTCTCCGACTTCCCGCTTGCCCAGTTGTAGTAGACCTTCTTGTACGGGCAGGCCGACACGCACATGCGCCAGGCCCGGCACTTCTCCTGGTTGACCAGCACCACGCCGTCCTCGCCGCGCTTGTAGATCGCTCCCGAGGGGCAGGCGGCGACGCAGGCGGGATTCAGGCAATGGTTGCAGATGCGCGGCAGGTAGCCGAACACCAGCCGCTCGACCTCGAACAGCGATTGCTTCACCGGCTCGCTCAAGGCGCGGAAATTGGGGTCGTTGTTGGCATAGATGGCCGAGCCGCCGAGATCGTCGTCCCAGTTGGGTCCCGCGTTGATCTCCATGTTCTTGCCGGTCACCATCGAGATGGGGCGGGCGGTCGGCTGATCGTCGGCCTGCTTCGGGTCGAACAGGTCTTCGTACCGGTAGGTGAACGGCTCGTAGTATTCGTCCATGCCGGGAAGGTTGGGGTTGAAGAACAGGTTGGCCAGGCCGCTCAGCTTGCCCGTGGAGCGCAGCCGCGCCTGACCGTTCCTAACTTCCCACCCGCCCTTGTAGGTTTCCTGGTCTTCCCAGCGGGTGGGGTAGCCGGTCCCGGGCTTGGTCTCGACGTTGTTCCACCACATGTATTCCGCACCCTTGCGATCGGTCCAGATGTTCTTGCAGGCGATGCTGCAGGTATGGCAACCGATGCACTTGTCCAGGTGGAACAGCATCGATACTTGGGCCTTGACGTCCATTTCGCGCTCCTTGTCACTCCGCTCGGGGGTTTACCAGTCGGGCCTATCGATGCGTTTCACCAGCACGTAGGTGTCGCGGTTCACGCCCACCGGTCCCCAGTAGTTCATGTGATAGGTGAACTGGCCGTAGCCGCCCATCATGAGCACCGGCTTGAGCCGCACCCGTGTCAGGCTGTTGGTCATCCCGGAGCGCCGGTTGCCTCGGCCCGGCGACTTCGGCGTCGCCAGCGTGCGCTCCACGGCGTGGTAGTGGATGAGGGTGCCGCGCGGGATACGCGCGCTCACCGCCGCGCGCGCAACCACGACGCCGTTGTCGTTGATCGTCTCGACCCAGTCGTTGTCGCCGATGCCGGCTTCGGCGGCGTCCTTGTCGTTGAGCCAGACCGGCTCCGCCCCGCGCGACAGGGTCTTCATGCGGTGGTTGTCGGAATAAGTGGAGTGGATGTGCCACTTGCCGTGCGGGGTGAGGTAGTTCAGGCGCAGCATGCCTTTCTCCCGGACGGTCTTGCGCAGGTCGCCCAGCACCTGCACATCGGCGCGCGGCTTGTAGGTGGGTAGATTCTCGCCAAAGGCGATGTAGCCCTCGTGGTCGAGGTACATATGCTGGCGGCCGGTGAGGGTCCGCCACGGCACCAGCCGCTCGACGTTCAGCGTGTATGCGGCGTACGGGCGCCCATCGTTGATGATGCCCGACCAGATGGGGCTCGTGAGCGCGCGGAACGGCTGCGCCGCGATGGTGGAGAAATCTGCGCGCACGCCGCGGTTCTTCTCGGCCAGGTCGGCGAGCGGCAGCCCCACCTTCTTCTCCATGTCCTGGAAGGCGCGGTAGGCCAGCTCCCCGTTGCTCTCCGGCGCGAGGTTCATCACCACGTTGGCAGCGTGCACGTCCTGCGCGAGCGATACATACTTCTTCCCGCCCCACTCGACGCTGGGGTGGGTGGTGAGCATCTCGTCGTAGAAGTCCTGGATGGCGAAGCGCGTGCCGTGCGCCCCGATGCCGTTGTTGCGCGCGTTGTGGCCGAAGGAGATGAACTTGTCGTAGATGCGCGTGTAATCCCGCTCCACCACGGCGACGTGGGGCATGGTCTTGCCCGGAATCGCCTCGCATTCGCCCTTCGCCCAGTCCTTGATGCTCGGCTGCGCCATTTCTCCGGGCGTGTCGTGTTCGATGGGCTGCATCACCACGTCTTTCACCGGCTCGGGCATGTAGTCCTTGGCCAGCTCGCTGACCTTCTTCGCGATCGCCTTGAAGATGTCCCAGTCGCTCCTCGATTCCCAGTTCGGCGCCACCGCTGCCTGGAGCGGGTGGATGTAGGTGTGCATGTCGGTCGTGTTGAGGTCGTTCTTCTCGTACCACGTGGCCGATGGCAGCACGATGTCGGACAGCAGCGCCGAGGTGTCCATGCGGAAATTGAGGTCCACCACGAGATCGAATTTCCCGGTGGGGGTGTCGTTGCGCCACAGCACCTCGCTCACGCGATCCCTTGCGACCTCCTCGGCAATCGTGTTGGTGTGGGTTCCCAGGTAGTGCTTCTGGAAATACTCCTGCCCCTTGGCGCTGGTGAGCAGCGCATTGCCGCGCCATATGAACCACACGCGCGGCCAGTTCTCCGGCGCGTCCGGGTCCTCGATCGACAACTTCAGGTCGCGTTTCCTGATGCGCTCGGCCACCTGCTTCACGATCGCTTCGTCGCTGCCGGCGCCGGCGGCCTGGGCCTTCTTCGCGACCTCGAGACTGTTCTCGGGAAACTGCGGGAAGAACGGCAGCCACCCCATGCGCACCGCCTGGGCCTGGATGTCCATGGTGTGCTGGCCGGCCATGGAACTGCCCTGCGGAAGCGAGTCGTAGTCGGCGAAACCGCCGTCGTATTTCCATTGGTCGCTGTGGACGTAGTGGAAGGACGGACCGTTCATCTGGCGCGGCGGCTTCTGCCAGTCGCCCGCCCAGGCAATGGCTCCCCAGGGGGCCTGCTGCGCGAGCTTCTCCTGGCCCACGTAGTGCTGCAGGCCGCCGCCGTTGCGCCCCACACAACCGCACAGCATCAGCGCCACCATGGCCGAGCGGTATGTCAGGTTCTCGTGGTACCAATGGTTGACGCCCGCGCCGATGATCACCGAGCAGCGCCCTTCGGTCTTCTCCGCTGTGCCGGCCCACTCGCGCGCGAACTGCAGCACGAGCTCGCGGCCGATGCCCGTGTACTGCTCCTGCCAGGCGGGCGTGTAGACCTTCTCCTCGTCATACGATGCCGGATAGTCGCCGGCGAGGCCACGGCCGACGCCGAACTGCGCCAGCAGCAGGTCGAACACCGTTGCGACCGGAACCCGGCCGGCTTCGGTGTCCACGTACTTGACCGGCACGCCGCGCGAGAGCATCGCGGCACCGGCGAAGTCGGCGAATTGCACCGCCAGTACGTCGTCGCGTTTGTCCAGCACGGAAAGCAATGGATCGATGGCGCTGTCGTCGCGAACGTCCTTCAGCTCGAGGTTCCACTTGCCGGGCTCTTTCGCCCAGCGCGCCCCCAACGTTCCCTTGGGCATCTTCATCGAGCCGCCGGCATCGAGCATGAAGTACCGGAAGTCGGGGTGCTCCACCGCCTTGGTCGCGGCGAGGTCGCTCGCCCTGAGCATCCGGTCGGGACAGTAGCCGGATTCGGTCTTCTTCAGCGTTACCAGGAAGGGGTTGTCGGTGAACTGCTTGAGGTAGTTGACGAAGTAGGGCACCTGCCGCTGGACGTAGAATTCCTGCAGGATGACGTGATTGACCGCCATCCAGAAGGCGCCGTCCTGTCCGGCATGCAGCGGCACCCAGGAGTCGGCGAACTTCGCCACCTGGCTGAAGTCCGGCGAGAAAACCACCACCTTGGAGCCGTTGTGGCGCGCCTCGGCCAGGAAGTGCACGTCGGGCGTGCGGGTCATGTTCAGGTTCGCGCCCATGACGGCGATGTACTTGGCGTTGTACCAGTCGGCGCTCTCGCAGACGTCGGTCTGCTCGCCCCAGGCTTCCGGAGACGCGTTGGGCAGGTCGCAGTACCAATCGTAGAAGCTCAGGTGAACTCCGCCGAAGAGCTGCAGGAACCTCGAACCGGCGGCAAAGCTGAGCTGCGACATCGCCGGGATGGGCGAGAAGCCGATCACGCGATCGGGACCGTGCGTCTTGGCGGTATACAGGGATGCGGCCGACATGATCTCCAGCGCTTCATCCCAACTGGCGCGCCGATGTCCTCCTTTACCGCGCGCCTGCTGGTAGCTTTGCCGCGCCGCGGGGTCTTCGACGATGGAGGCCCAGGCCGCCATCGGATCTGCGTGCTGCTCGCGGGCCTTGCGCCACAGGTCGAGAAGCTTGCCGCGCACGTAGGGGTACTTGATGCGCAGCGGACTGTACAGGTACCAGGAGAACGAGATGCCCCGCTGGCAGCCGCGCGGCTCGTAGGGCGGAATGCCTTCCTGCAGCGACGGATAGTCGGTCGCCTGCATTTCCCAGGTCACGATGCCGTTCTTGACGAAGACGTTCCAGCTGCAGCTGCCGGTGCAGTTGACGCCGTGGGTGCTGCGCACCACCTTGTCGTGCTGCCAGCGATTGCGATAGAACTCTTCCCACTTGCGTTCGCTCGGCTTGACCTCGTCCCTGATCCAGGCCATGGCTCAACGTCCTCCCGTCAACTGTTGCCGAACACCCTTGAACCGGTTGCGCCAGATGATCTGCGCCAGGCCGGCCAGTAGCAGCATGCCGAGAACCCCCAGTCCGAGAAACACCAGGGTGTGGTTGCGCGGCTGCTTCGAGGTCTGCTCGCCCAGGAAGGCGGCAAGGTCGGCGGCTTCAGCTTCGGTCAGCGGCCGGGGTCCGTAAATCGCGTTCATCGCGGGGATCGGCATGTCCTTGAGCAGCGCGACCACGCCTTCGCCGTGATTGTATCGGAGGCCGGCATCGCTCAAGTCGGAGGCCAGATTGCCGCCGCCCAGTGCACCTACGCCGCCCGCATTGTGGCAGCCGATGCAGGACACTGCGCCGCTCTTCAGGACCGAGGCCCCGGTGAAAAGCGCCTTGCCGTGCGCCGGGTCTCCGGCTGGGACTGGAGGAGGTGCGGCGGTCCCCTTGCTGCCGCCCGCGTCGGTCGCGAGATGGGCGACGATCGCCTCGGCTTCCGCCTTCGCCACACCCAGGTTGGGCATGGCAGGCCGCAGGCCCGCGCCGGATGGGTCGACGATGGCCGCGACCATCCACTCCTTGCCTCGCTTGTCGAGGGACGCTTTGAGATCCGGTCCCAGCTTGGGACCAGCGCCGATGCTGTGGCAGGCGGCGCACTTGGCCTCGAACACCGCCTTGCCGTCCGTTGCCGTCGCGGCGCCCGCGCACCAAGCCGCGGTGAGCAGGGCGGCGATGGCGCTTCGCCGCAGCCATCGCGCGGCCGCACACGTGTTCCTTGTCTCTTGTTCCCGCCACTGGTCGTGCATGCGACCCTCCGTCGCTTGGCCCGTCATTGCGCGCGCGTCCGACATGCTGATCATCAACGCGCACCCTGAAGAAAATTTACACCCTATTCTGCGAACATGGCGCGATCGATCGCCGCTTTATTTAGCATTACTCACAATTTCTCCAACCCCACTGCGCCGACCGCTCGCGCGCACTGTTCGCCACCCGGAATCGCAGCATCGGCGCGGCTTTCCGGGCGATGGCGCTGCCTGCCGCATCTACCACCTAGTGGGTAGCAAGGCAGTTTTTCGCGCCTCTGCGGGCCGTTCTCACGCGCGTTGCGCGCGCCTAGACTCCGCTCTGAGTTTCGAACTTGTGCGGAGGTTGAATACATGGCTTCGCAGAATTACAAGGCTTGGACGGTCGTCACGTCGAGCACGACCGCGTTCACCGTGTGCTTCATGGTGTGGATGATGTTCGCCGTGATCGGCATCCCGATCAAGCAGACGCTCGGCCTCAACGAAACGCAGTTCGGCATCCTGGTGGCGCTGCCGGTGCTCACCGGCTCGCTGATCCGACTGCCGCTCGGGATGTGGACCGACAAGTTCGGCGGCCGGATCGTGTTCTTCATCCTGATGCTGTCCACCGTGATCCCGATCTGGCTGATCTCCGTCGGCACGCAGTACTGGCATTACCTGGTGACGGGCCTGTTCGTCGGCATCGCGGGCGGCTCGTTCACGGTCGGCATCGCCTACTGCGCGCGCTGGTTCCCGAAGAACCGCCAGGGCCTCGCGATGGGCATCTTCGGCGCCGGCAACACGGGAGCGGCGCTCACCAAGCTGATCGCGCCGAGCATCGTGGTCGCGTTCGGCTGGCCCATGGTGCCGAAGGTGTACGCCGTGCTGATGCTGATCACGGCGATCCTGTTCTGGTTCTTCAGCTATACCGACGAGCAGCATACGACGGGCACCGGCGTGACGGTCAGGGAGCAGTTGCAGGCGCTCAAGGATCCGACGGTCTGGAGATACAGCCAGTACTATTCCATCGTCTTCGGCGGCTACGTGGCGCTGTCGCTGTGGATGACCAAGTACTACATCTCGGAGTACGGGTTCGACATCCGGATCGCGGCCCTGCTCGCCGCAGGGTTCAGCATACCCGGAGGCGTGCTGCGCGCGATCGGAGGCTGGTTCTCCGACAAGTACGGCGCGCATACCGTCACCTGGTGGGTGCTGTGGGTCGGCCTCGTGTGCCTGTTCTTCCTGTCCTATCCGCAGACCGACCTCAGCATCCTGACCGTGGCGGGTCCCAGGACCTTCCATATCGGGCTCAACCCGACCGTGTTCACCATCCTCATGTTCGCCATGGGGATCGCCTTCGCGATCGGCAAGGCCTCGGTGTTCAAGTACATCTCCGACGACTATCCCCACAACATCGGCGTGATCTCGGGGATCGTGGGCCTCGCAGGCGGCATGGGCGGATTCGTCCTTCCCATCATGTTCGGCGCCCTGGTGGACCTGACGGGCGTGCGCTCCTCGGCCTTCATGCTGATGTTCGGCATCGTCTGGGTCTCCCTGATGTGGATGTACTTCACGGAAGTGCGGCCGATGGGCGCAGAGCAGAGCCGCAGACATCCCGAACCGATACATTTCTCCTGAAACTCGAGAGGTATTCATCATGTCAACTCACGTTCTTACGCGCTGGGAACCCGAGAATTCCGCGTTTTGGGAAAGCGAGGGTCGGGCTGTCGCCACCCGTAACCTCTGGATCTCGATTCCGTCGCTCACGCTCGCCTTCGTCGTCTGGATGGTGTGGAGCGTCGTCGTCGTGAACCTTCCCAATGTCGGGTTCAAGTTCTCGACCAAGGAGCTGTTCTGGCTCGCGGCGCTGCCGTCGCTGTGCGGCGCGACGCTGAGGATCTTCTATTCCTTCATGGTGCCGATCTTCGGAGGCCGGCGCTGGACGGCAATCTCGACGGCGTCGCTGCTGCTGCCGGCGGTGGGCATGGGCTTCGCCGTGAAGGACCCGACCACGAGCTATGCGACCTTCGTGGTGCTCGCGCTGCTGTGCGGCTTCGGCGGCGGCAACTTCGCCTCGAGCATGGCGAACATCAACTTCTTCTTCCCCAAGGCGCAGAAAGGCACCGCGCTCGGCCTCAACGCCGGGCTTGGGAACCTGGGCGTGTCCCTGGTCCAGTTCGTCGTGCCGGTGGTGATCACGGCGGGAATCTTCGGTGCGCTGGGCGGCGAGCCGCAGACCTGGACCAAGGGCGCCGAGGTCAAGCAGATGTGGCTGCAGAACGCCGGCTTCATCTGGGCCCCGTTCATCGCCATCTTCGCTGTCGCGGCATGGTTCGGCATGAACGACCTCGCAACGGCCAAGGCGTCCTTCGCCGACCAGGCGGTGATATTCAAGCGCAAGCACAACTGGATCATGTGCTGGCTCTACCTCGGGACCTTCGGTTCGTTCATCGGCTACTCGGCGGGATTCCCGCTGCTGATCAAGAGCCAGTTCCCGCAGATCAACGCGCTGTCCTATGCCTGGCTCGGCCCGCTGGTCGGTGCGCTCGTCCGGCCGCTCGGAGGCTGGCTCTCCGACAAGCTCGGCGGCGCAAAGGTCACCTTCTGGAATTTCATCGCCATGGCGCTGGGCGTGGCGGGCGTGCTGTACTTTCTGCCGCAGGGCGGGCAGGGCGGGAACTTCTACGGCTTTCTCGTGACCTTCATGGTGCTGTTCGCGGCCTCGGGCATCGGCAACGGTTCCACGTTCCGCATGATTCCCGTCATCTTCATGCAGGAGCGCCAGCAGGAGGCGGCCGGAAAAGGCCGCGAGGCCGAGGAGCAGGCGGTGCGCGACGCCAACAAGGAGGCGGCGGCCGTGCTCGGATTCTCGTCGGCCATGGGCGCCTACGGCGGGTTCTTCATCCCGATGAGCTACGGCGTGTCGCTTTCGATGACCGGAGCGGCCGCCGGCGCGCTGTACACGTTCATCGTGTTCTACCTGACCTGCATCGCGATGACCTGGTGGTACTACTCGCGCCGCAACGCGCCGATGCCCTGCTGAGCGGCGCAAGACGAGTGTCGTTCCGAGCGAAGTCGAAGGGCTCGGGACGACACCGAGAAACCTAACCACAGAGGACGACCATGAGCCACTTTCTCGACCGCCTCAGCTACTTCACCCAGGAACGCGACACCTACGCCGACGGCCACGGCAGCGTGACGCGCGAGGACCGTACCTGGGAGGAGGGCTATCGCCAGCGCTGGCAGCACGACAAGATCGTGCGCTCCACGCACGGCACCAACTGCACCGGCTCGTGCAGTTGGAAGATCTACGTAAAGGGCGGCATCGTCACCTGGGAGACCCAGCAGACCGACTACCCGCGCACGCGCGCCGACCTGCCCAACCACGAACCGCGCGGCTGCTCGCGCGGGGCTTCCTACTCCTGGTACCTGTACAGCGCCAACCGGGTGAAGTATCCGATGGTGCGCGGGCGCCTCTTGCGAGCCTGGCGCGAGGCACGCAAGTCGCTCGGGCCGGTAGAGACCTGGGCCTCGATCGTCGAATCCCCCGAGGCTTCGAGGGCCTACAAGTCGCGCCGCGGCCTGGGCGGCTTCATCCGCTCGAGCTGGGAGGAAGCCAACGAGATCATTGCCGCGGCCAACGTGTACACCATCAGGAAGTACGGGCCGGACCGCGTGGTGGGCTTCTCGCCGATTCCGGCGATGTCGATGGTGTCCTATGCCGCGGGCAGCCGCTACCTGTCCTTGATCGGCGGCGTGTGCATGAGCTTCTACGACTGGTACTGCGACCTGCCGCCGGCGAGCCCGCAGACCTGGGGCGAGCAGACCGACGTGCCGGAATCGGCCGACTGGTACAACTCGACCTTCATCATGGCCTGGGGCTCGAACGTGCCCCAGACGCGCACGCCCGACGCGCACTTCTTCACTGAGGTGCGCTACAAGGGCGCGAAAATCGTTTCCATCACGCCCGACTACGCCGAGGTCTCCAAGCTCGGCGACCTGTGGCTGCATCCCAAGCAGGGCACCGACGCCGCGCTCGCGATGGCGATGGGTCACGTGATCCTGAAGGAGTTCCACCTCGAGCGTCCTTCGGCCTACTTCCAGGACTACGCGCGCCGCTACACCGACCTGCCGATGCTCGTGAAGCTGGTGAAGCGTGACGGCAGCTACGTGCCCGACCGGTTCGTGCGCGCCACCGACTTCTCCGACAAGCTCGCTCAAGGCAACAACCCCGAGTGGAAGACCGTCGCCTTCGACGAGCGCTCGGGGAAGGTGGTGGTCCCGAACGGCTCCATCGGCTTTCGCTGGGGACAGTCCGACGGCAAGTGGAACCTCGAGGAGAAGGACGCCGGCGGCGCGGAGACGAAGCTGCGCCTGTCGCTGCTCGACGCGCGCGACGAGGTGGTGCCGGTGGCGTTCCCCTACTTCGGCGGCATCGCGAACGAGAACTTCAGGAACAACGACCAGGGCGGCGACGTGCTGCTTCGCAACGTCCCGGTGAAGCGGCTGCAACTCGAGGGTTACAAAACTGAGGGCGAGACCCTGGTCGCGAGCGTGTTCGATCTGCTGGTGGCCAACTACGGTATCGACCGCGGCCTGGGCGGCGGCAACGTCGCCTCGGGCTACGACCAGGACCTTCCCTACACGCCCGCCTGGCAGGAGGCCATCACCGGGGTGAAGGCCGCCGACGTGCTCACGGTGGCGCGCCAGTTCGCCGACAACGCCGACAAGACCCGCGGCAAGTCGATGGTGATCATCGGCGCCGGGATGAACCACTGGTACCACTGCGACATGAACTATCGCGGCATCATCAACATGCTGGTGATGTGCGGCTGCGTCGGCGTGTCCGGCGGCGGCTGGTGCCACTATGTCGGCCAGGAGAAACTGCGGCCGCAGACCGGCTGGACCGCGCTCGCCTTCGCGCTCGACTGGCATCGCCCGCCGCGCCAGATGAACTCGACCTCCTTCTTCTACGCGCATACCGACCAGTGGCGCTACGAGAAGCTGTCGGTGGCGGAGATCCTGTCGCCGCTCGCCGATCCCAAGGAATACACGGGCTCCCTCATCGACTTCAACGTGCGCGCCGAACGCATGGGCTGGCTGCCCTCGGCGCCGCAATTGCAGACCAACCCGATCCAGGTGGTGAAGGACGCGCAGGCCGCCGGCATGGACCCCGGGGACTACGCGGTGAAGTCGCTCAAGGACGGCAAGCTGCGCCTGGCCTGCGAAGACCCGGACAATCCCGCGAACTTCCCGAGAAACCTGTTCATCTGGCGCTCCAACCTGCTCGGCTCCTCCGGCAAGGGGCACGAGTATTTCCTCAAGCACCTGCTCGGCACCCAGCACGGCGTGCAAGGCAAGGATCTGGGCAGTTTCGGCGGCGCCAAGCCCGAGGAAGTCACCTGGCGCGACCAGGCCCCCGAGGGCAAGCTCGACCTGCTGGTGACGCTGGACTTCCGCATGTCGACCACCTGCCTGTATTCGGACATCGTGCTGCCGACGGCGACCTGGTACGAAAAGAACGACCTCAACACCTCCGACATGCACCCGTTCATCCACCCGCTCTCGGCCGCGATCGACCCGGTGTGGGAGTCCAGGAGCGACTGGGAGATCTACAAGGGCTTCGCGAAGAAGTTCTCCGAGGTCTGCGTCGGCCACCTGGGCGTGGAGAAGGAACTGGTCCTGGCCCCGCTCATGCACGACACCCCCGGCGAGCTCGCCCAGGCCATCGGCGTGAAGGAGTGGAAGAAGGGGCAATGCGAGCTGGTGCCCGGCAAGA
>Ga0080064_1001151_pt1 | contig 57588 bp, 57 predicted proteins | sample Subgrocontami54m_FD_69260 | JGI IMG/M metagenome (GOLD analysis project Ga0080064, IMG submission 69260) | Subsurface groundwater microbial communities from S. Glens Falls, New York, USA - GMW46 contaminated, 5.4 m (SPADES assembly) (version 2) ... | reverse complement strand
CAGCAGGTCGTAGCCCGTCTTCGACTCCGGCTTCTTCGCCTGCCACAGGTAGTCCTGCACCGCGTCGCCGTCGCTGATCGCCGAGCTGAAATACGTGTTGCCGCGGTGCACCGACTGGATGCCCAGCAGCAGCTCCTGCACATCGGACTTCTTCACCACATAGCCGCTGGCGCCGGCACGGAGCGCCGCCAGGATCTGCTCGTCTTCCATGTAGCCGGTCAGGATGAGGACCTTCGCCTTCGGCACGCGGCGCCGGATCTGGCGGGTGGCCTCCAGGCCGTTCAGGCCCGGCATCACCATGTCCATCAGCACCACGTCCGGGTGCAGCTTCTCGCAGGCTTCCAGCGCCTCGCGGCCGTTGCTGGCGTCGCCGACGACGTCGACCTCGGGCTGGTTCTCCAGCAGCATCCGCAGCGCCTGCCGCAGCACCGCGTGGTCATCGACGATAAGAACCTTGATCCGGCTTGCGTGCTGGCGCGGGGCCATTCCGTTGGTCATGTCTTGCATCCTCCCTGATGTACCGCCCCCGCCCTCAGCGGAAGCCCTGATTCGCTGTCTGGTGTCGGCTGATTCCTTCTGCTCGCGGCCTGACCACCCTAGGGTATTCCCTTAAGGGTATACCCTGATGATCCGCCACGCTTACCACATGTGATCCGTGCCCGGCAACCGGTCGCTGCCTCCGACGTCCGGCAGGAGCGACACCGTCTTGTTCAGCGATGCCGCTTCGTCGTACACGCCCTGGCGGCTGGCGCCCTCGACGCTCGCCGGGTACTCCCGCGTGGCGCCGCAGCGCTTGCAGCGGCCCCGGATCACATCCTCGTCCGGAACCCCCAGCACCCAGTGGTGTACGCACTCCCGCGTCAGCATGTCGGCCATGTCCATCTCCTCCTGAACACGCCGGAGTATGCGGGCCGGGGGACGGCCCGCCCATAAGGGGAAACCCTTAGAAACCGTAGGGGAATTCCCTTAAAACCCTAAGGCCCGCAGCATCAGGGCAGGGGTCCGGCGGCACGCTCCGCGCCGGTTGCGTGGCTCAGGTAGGGGCGCCGGCGAGACGAAACAGCGGGTTCCAATCCCCACCTCCGCATCGTCGCGCACCCTTAGCAGAGGGCTGAACAAGTGACGCTTGCTGTGGCGCGGCCCGTTCAGGCCGCGTAATGCAGCTTCAAAGAGACCGCTGTGGCTGGGTCCGGGATGGGGTGGGCGTCGACTTTTCAGCACCCAGCTCTGCGTCTGCCCCGTCCGCGAAACGGAGACGGCCCTTAGCGCCCGGGCTCGCCGTCGAGCTGCGCCAGCAGCCGCCCTGGCGCCGTCATCCGATAGCTGTCACGCAGCAGCTCGGCGACGTGCGCCCAGTTCACCGCGCCCTCCATCCGGATGCCGATCCAGCCCTTGTGGCCGACGTACTTCGGCACGAAGAAGCGCTCCGGTTCCGCCGCCACCAGCACGGCCTGCAGGCCGTCAGGCGCCTTGCACCACAATTCGATGCGCCCGCTGCCGTGGTGGTTATCCTCGTACTGAGCGAAGATCTTGTCCTTCACACGGAACGTCGGCTCGCCCCACGCCACCTTCTCCGTCGCCTCCGGCAGCGCAAGGCAGATCGCGCGGACTCGCTCAAGCGGCTTCTTCGTCGCCATCCGCACTCCTTACTGCTAGAACCGCGAACCTAGAACCAAGGCGACCGCTGGACGGCTTACTGCGCCTGACCGTTGGTCGTCGCACATTCATCCGCACCCGCGATAGTTTGGTCGGCACTTTTTCGATCTTTCGAGCGGCGTTTACGGCCGCTGCGTCGCTTTCCACGGCACCCGGCGATTTGGCATGCGGTCGCGGCCATGCGGAGCGTACGGGGCGCCAGGCGCGAACTCCAACGCGGCGACGTCACTGGATGCCGCTCCGCCTGCCTGGCGCGACCCGCGCTCAGGTGCCTGGTTCTTCGTCTCCCACGCCGATCGTCTCCCGCGCCCTCAGCAGATCGCGCCGCAGCACCCACAGCTCGTACGCCCACGGCGGACCCATGCCGCCCGCGCGCGCGCTCGACGCGTCGCGGTTCTTCACCATCGACCGGATGCCCTCCTGTTCCAGCATGTCGCGGAACAACTGCGCCTCGGCCTCGCCCTGCGGCCGCGTCAGCAGCACCAGCGCATCGGGCGAGGGCAGCCGCGTCGGCGCGCCGGCATCGTCGCCGCCGATCAGCCGCTGCAGAAGGCGCAAGAAGAAGTTCATGGTGATAGAAGAATGGCTGTGGCGGAGGGGGAGGGATTCGAACCCTCGATCCCGGTTACCCGAGATAAGCGCTTAGCAGGCGCCCGCACTAGGCCACTATGCGACCCCTCCGCGACGCCCGTTATTCTATCATGCGTCGCCGAGCGAGACGGTCGCTACGCCGCCTGCAAGTCGTGCTCGTCCTGCTCGAAGAACGGCAGCGCGCCGTTCTCACACAGCCGCACCAGCGCCGCCACCACACGCGGGCTGAACTGCGTGCCGGAGCACCCGACGATCTCGCCGATCGCCTCTTCCGCGGGCCGGCCCAGGCGGTACGGGCGGTCGTTCGTCATGGCGTCGAACGCATCCGCCACCGACGTGATCTGCGCCGCCTCCGGAATCTCGTCGCCGCATAGCCCGGAAGGGTAGCCGCCTCCGTCCCAGCGCTCGTGGTGGCTCCGCGCTACCGTCGCCGCCAGTCCGAAGCCCTGCTGGCCCGCCAGGAACTCGCTGCCCCAGATCGTGTGCTGCTTCATCAGGACCCACTCGCTCTCCGCGAGCTTCGATGAGCTGCCGAGCACGATATCCGGCACGCGGATCTTGCCGATGTCGTGCAGCACCGCCGCCAGTGCCAGGTCGCGCGCCGCCGCCTCATCGTGTCCCAGCTCGCGTGCCAGCGCCTCCGCGAGTTCGCTCACGCGCTGCAGATGCCGCCCGGTCGTGTGGTCGTGCGCTTCGGCCGCGCCCGCCAGCATCAGCACCGTCTCCGTGTGCGCGCGCATGAGCTGCGCCGACGACGTCTGCAGCTCCTCCACGAACGACGCCATCCGCACGATCGCCGCCACCTGCGTGGCGACGGCGGCGACGAAGTCGGCGTCGCGCACGCTGAACCCTGACTCGCGCTTACTCCCCACTGACAGGGCGCCGATCAACTCGCCCTCCCACAGCATGGGCGCGATCAACGCCGACTTGATGCCCGCGAAGGCCAGCATCGCGCGCGTCGTCCTCACCAACCGCTCGTCGTGCTCCGGGTCGTCGATGATGATCGGCCTTTGCGTGCGCTCCAGTACGTCCACAATCTCGGGGCTCAGTTGCGTGCCGAGCGTCTGGTTCCAGCGCTCGATCTCTTCGTCGGGCAGACGGATGAACGCGCTCGTGGTCCCCTTGGTCTCGTTCGGACCCTTCAGGATGAACGTCACGCCGTCGTACCCGGCGCCCACCGTGATGCGGTGCGCCACCAGCCGCAGCTTTCCCGCCAGCTCTCCCGGCGATGTCAGCAGCGGCACGATCTCGCCGACCATCTTCGCCGCGCGTTCGCCGCCCAGCGTGCGCGGCAGCGTGCCCCCTTCGTTGTCCATCGAACGCTGCCGCCGCGACGCGTACATCGCGCTGTCCGAGAGCCGGATCAGGTCACCGACCGCCTCAGCCTCGTGCGGATAGATCGCCAGCCCCATGCTCGCCACGACGGGCACCTGCGCCCCCGTCTGCGGGTCCGTCAGCCCCGCGCCCACCAGCGACGCAAGCACATCGTCGCGGTAGCGTTCGGCGGCCGCGCGATCCGCGCACGGAAGGATCGCTACGAATTCGTCGCCGCCGTACCGACCGACGATGACGCCGTCCCGCTGCAGCGCATCCGCCACTCTCACCAGCACCTCGTCGCCCGTCTGGTGTCCGTAGGTGTCGTTCGCCACTTTCAGCCCGTCCACGTCGACCATGGCGATGCCGACCGTGCCTGTGTCCGCATTTGCGATCGCCTGACGCAACTCCTCCGTGATCGCCGCGTGATTCAGTGTGCCCGTCAGCGTGTCGATCCGCCCGCGTTCGCGCTCCAGATCCAGCGCCCGCTGCAGGAGCACTGACTTCTCCTCCAGGCGGTCCTTCGACTCCGCCAGGTCGCCGTGCGCGCGGACGAGCTGCTTGTACAGCTCCTCCAGCTCCGCGTTCCGGCTCAACAACGCCTGTTCCGACCGCTGACGCGCGATCGCCACGCCCGCGACGTGCGTAGCCATCTCGATCAGCACGCGGTCCTGCTCGCGCGGCGCCCGCGGCTCCCGGTAGTAGATCGCGAATGTGCCGAGCACGTCGCCACTCGTCGCGAGGATCGGCATCGACCAGCAGCTCCGCAGGCCATAGCCGAGCGCGAGATCGCGGAAGCCGGCCCAGAGCGGGTCATGCTCGATGTCCGTGACCACCACCGGCTCGCGCCGGTACGCCGCCGTCCCGCACGAGCCGACGCCCGGGCCGATTTCGATGCCGTCGATGGCGCGGCTGTACTCGACGTGCAAGCTCGGCGCCGACGCATGGCGCAGCTGCGTGCCGCCCGCGTCCAGCAGCAGCACGGAACACAGCGCGCCGGGCGCCTGCTCCTCGAAGGTGCGCACCAACGTGTCGAGCACATCCTGCAGCGATGCGCCCGCCGCGATCATCTCCATCAACTGGCGGTGCGACTCCAGCAGCGCCTCCGACTGCTTCCGCTCGCTGATGTCGTGGATGATCGAGCAGACCAGCCGCCGGTCGCCGGCGTCGAACGGACCTGCGTAGATCTCGATGTCCCGGACCTCGCCCGAAGCGAGGCGGTGGCGGAACTGGAAGTAGTTCTTTTCTTCCCCGGCCGCGCGCGCCAACTCCTCCATCACGCGTTCGGGCCGCAAGGTGTTGAGGTCGAAGGCCGTCATGCTCGTCAGTTCCGCATGGGTGTACCCGTAGAACGCGCACGCGGCCGAATTCGCGTCGACGATCGCCGCCGTACCAGGTTCCACGATCAGTTTGATGGCCGAGTTGCGCTCGAAGATGTTCCGATACTGGGCTTCGCTCAGTCGCAGCGCCTGTTCAGTGCGGGATCGCTCGATCGCCAGGCCGGCGATGTCCGTCGCCACCTCGACCAGCGGGCGATGCCTGGGGTCGGGCTCTCCTGGCCGCGGTCCATAAATCGCTACCGTGCCAAGCACCGTCCGGTCGGCGGCGAGGATCGGCGTCGACCACACCGAACGCAGCCCATGCGCCGCGAGCAGATCCCGGCATCCGGCGCAGCGCGGGTCGGTTTCGGCGTCCACCGTCACGACTTCCGTGCCCAGGTACGCAGCCGCCCCGCATGCTCCCGCGTCCGGGCCCGTCTGCATTCCGTCGATCGCCTCGAAGAACGCCATCGGCAGCCCGGAATTCGCGCCCGAGCGAAGCGTGCGGCCGTCATCGGCCAGCAGCAGGATCGAGCACTTCAGCCCATCCGCCTGCTGCTCCACCGTGCGCGCGACAGCGTCCAGCACCTCAGGCAGCGAGGCGCCCGCCGCGATCATCTCCAGCAGCCGCTTCTGGCTCGTCAGCAGCCGTTCCGCGCGCAGCTCCTCCGTCACATCCGCCGCAATGCCCGCCGCGCCCACGACCACGCCGTCCTTGACGATCGGCCCGAGGTTCGAGCGGATCACCCGCCGCGCGCCGTCCTTGCGGCTGATCTCGCTCTCATGCCCCGAGACCGGGCGCCCGTCGCGCAGCAGCATCGTCAGGGCGCTCGGCCCGTTCGTCTCTTCGGGTATCCGCAACATCTCGAACGGGCGGCCGATCAGCTCATCGGCCGAGAAGCCCGTGAGCTCCTCCACGCGCCGGTTCACCAGCGTGAACCGCCCCGCCGTGTCGAACGCGGCGATGGCGTCCGTCGTGCTCTCCATCACCAGATCGCGAAACTCGCTCGCGCTGCGCAGCGCTTCTTCGGCGCGCGCCCGCTCCGTCACGTCCGTCGCCAGCATCACGACGCCGGTCACTGCTCCGCCCTCGCCGAACCTTGGCGTCCAGCACATGTCCAGGACGAATCCCTGCATCTCCACGACGCCGTGGACGGTCTCACCCTTCAGCGAACGGCCTATGTGGTCAACGACCTGCGGATAGTCCTTGAACCAGCGGAGCGCCGACCGGCCGATGCCATGCTCGGCCTTGAGGCCGAACCGCCCGATCACCTGGCCCTCCGCGAGCACGAACCTGCCCTCGCCGTCGATCTCGGCGATCGCGATGGGCGCGGCCGCGGCGACTGCGTGAAGGCGCGCCTCGCTTTCACGCGCCGCCTCCTCGGCCCGCTTGCGGTCGGTGATGTCCCGCGCGATACCCTGGACGCCGATCGCGCGGTCGCCCTCCATGATCACGCGCGTGCTGACCTCGACCCAGACCCTGGCGCCCTTCTTTGTGTGCGTCAGCAGCTCATACGGCTCTGACTCCGTCCCCCCCTTGAGCTTGCGGACGATCTCATCGCGGGCCCGGGAGATGTACATCGGGTCGACGATTTCGGCGATGTTGACGCGGCCCAGTTCTTCGATGGAATAACCGAACGCGCGCAATCCCGCGGGGTTCACCGCCGTGAAGTTGCCCTCGAAGTCGTGCGTGTAGATGATGTCGTTCGCGCCCTCGAAGAGTTCCCGGTAGCTCTCCTCGCTCGCGCGCAGCGCCTCCTCGATATGCGCGCGCTTGCTCAGGTCGTGGATCCCGGCCAGCACGACGCTGCCGTCATCGGTTTCGAGCGCGCTCAGCGTAAGGTCGACCGCGAATTCGCCGCCATCGCGACGCACGGCGAAGAGGCCCGCCCGCGATCCCATCCAGCGCCGGTCGAGCTGCCTATTGTATTCCGCCCGGTGGTCAGGGTGACGCCCGCGCATCCGCTCCGGCAGCAGCACCTCGATCGGCTGGCCGTCGAGCTCGTTTGGCCCGTAGCCAAACATCTCTTCCGCAGCGGGATTCGCGGCGATGATGAGGCCGTCCTGATCCGAAATGACGAGCGCATCGGGCAGCGCCTTCATCACCCCCAGCAACGACTGGAGCGATGCTGCGGGCGGTCCGCCGCTTGCGCCATGGATCTCAGACATCGATGCGCCCTCTGTCTCCGCCGTCCTCCGTCATTGAGCTGCCGTGTGCTCGCATTCCGATCTGGCGGCGCGCCATTCCGCGCGCATGCGCGACCCCACCGCCGGCGGCGTACGTAGGTATCGGCACGCCGCGCCGCAGCGCGCAGTCGCCCCCGGACGCGCCCCCGATCACGGGCGGGTGGCAGCACCTGCACGGCCGCGCAGAAAACGGGCCCTTCGCACCTTGACCCAAGGCCCCTCTCGCGACACGCTGAACCACGATGAATCCTGAGCAGCTCGCCGCCTACCTGCGCCACCGGATGCCGGAGGCGACCGGCATCGCCGTCTCCGGCGTCGCCCGCATCCCCGGCGGCGCCTCCCGAGAGACGTGGTCCTTCGATGCGCGCTGGTCCGGCCCACAGGGCGCCGTCGAAGGCGGCTTCATCGCCCGCCGCGACCCCACCGCCAGCCTGCTCGAAAGCAACAACGACCTGGAGTTCGAGCTCTACACCGCCCTCACCGGCAGCGGCATCCCGGTCCCGGGCGTGCACTGGATCGAGCGCGACGGCTCCTGGCTCGAGCGCCCGTTCTTCATCATGGCCAAACTCCCCGGCGCGAGCGACGCGCGCGCGCTCGTCACCGCGCCGGAGTGGGCGGACATCCGCCCGCAGGTCACACACCAGAAGGCCGAGATCCTGGCGAAGATCCACCAGTTCGACATCGCCCGCGTCCCGCTGCTCGACCGGCCGCCGTCCGCCGCAGCCGCCGCCCCGTACGAGATCGAGCGCTGGGAACGCACCATGCGGCAGGACACGCTGGAGCCGCAGCCGGTGCTCGAACTCGCGTTCAACTGGCTGAAGCGCCACCTGCCGCCGCCACCCGAGCGCCTGGCGCTCGTCCACGCTGACTACCGCACGGGCAACTTCCTCTACGACAAGACCGGCATCACCGGCATCCTGGACTGGGAGATGGCGCACGCCGGCGACCCGATCGAGGATCTCGGATGGCTGATGATCAAGTCGTGGCGCTGGGCCGGCGATGACCGCGTCGGCGGGCTCTGCTCGCGCGACGAGTTCATCAGCCTCTACGAAGCCGCCGGCGGCGTGAAGGTCGACCCTGACGCGCTGAAGTTCTGGGAGGTCTTCAGCAACGTCAAGTTCGCCATCATCTTCATTACAGGCACGAAGTCCGTTGTGGAGGGCAAGACCGCTGACCTGCTCCTCTCCCTGACGGCGTTCATCAATCCGGGCGTCGAGGTCGAAGTGTTGGGGCTGATCGCATGAGGCCGTACCCCGAGGAAGTCCTGCGCGCCATCCAGGCCGGCATCGTCACCCACTTCGCGCCGGAGATCGAGTCCAACTACGGCAAGGCCCAGTTCGCTTTCTCGATGCTGCTCTTCGGCGTCATCCAGCGCGACTACGACACCGCCGTGCCCGACCTCATCGAGTCGAACCGCGCCCTGCGCGTGCTCCTCGCCGATGCCTCGGCAGCCCTTGCGGGTATCGCAGGCGAAGACGCTCGCGCCGCGCGCGATGCCATCGGCGCGCTGCCGCCGGTCTCGGAGTCGCTGCGCCTCTCCGCGCTCCGCGCCGAGCACGACGCCCTCCGCGAGGCCATCTGCAAATCAGCGGCGCTGATCGAGCCCGCCGCCGACCGCGACGACCTCGCGCCGCTCCGCCCCGCCCGCACCGCCATCTACGCCTGGCTGCTCGCCGACGCGAAGAAGCGCGTCGTGCCCATCCTCACCGTCTGACCTCAAGCCCAAACGGCCGTACAATGTCAGCGTGATCGAGCACATCCGCGCACGCCTCCGCGACTTCCAGCCGTCGTACGTCGAAGCTCCCGAGCTGCCGCGAGCCGCCGTGCTCCTGCCTCTCTACGAGAAGAACGGTGAGACGAGCGTCGTGTTCACCCGCCGCTCCGAGCTCGTCGAGCACCACAAGGGACAGATCTCGTTTCCCGGCGGCGCGCACGATGCCACGGACCCCGACCTGCGTTTTACGGCGCTGCGCGAGACGTGGGAGGAGATCGGCGTGGCGGTCGATCACGTGGAAGTCGTCGGGCAGCTCGACGAGATGATCACGATCTCGAACTTCCTCGTGCGCCCGTTCGTCGGCCGCATCACCGAGCCGGGGCCGTACCCGTTCGTGCACAGCGAGATCGAGGTGGCGGAGATCCTCGAAGTGCCGCTCGATCACCTGCGCGACGAGGCGAACGTGCTCGCCGAACCCCGCATTTACCAGGGCCGCGAGATCATCGCCTACTCATTCCGCTGGAACGACCACGTCATCTGGGGAGCCACCGCCCGGATCCTCAAGCAGTTCCTGGACCTGCTCGCCCCGTAGCGCGAAAGAGCGCCGATGTGGCGCGGGAATCTCTGGATGTGGCGCGGGCTTTTCAGCCCGCGCGATGCCGCTTCGGGAGCACCCTGACACACCCACGGGACGACTATGCACCGGCGCTCAGTCGACGTCCGACCACTCATCCGGCGTCAGGTCGAGCGGCTCTGGCTCGGCGGGAGGCGCGACCGCCGGCTCGTCGAGCGGCGCGGGCGCGGCTGGCGCCGCCCACTCCGCCCGCTCGGGCGCCGCTCCGGCAAGCTCAACCAATTGAATGCTCAGCCCGTGCGTCGCGGCCATCGTCACGAACGCCGAGCGCACGCCCGGCTCCGCCTCGACGGGCTCGCTGACGCGCACGCCGAGCGCCGCCAGCTCCGCCACGGCGCCATCGAGGTCTTCGACTTCGAGCGCGAGGTTGTAGAAGCCTTCGCCGCGGCGTTCCAGGAAGCGCATGACCGGGTTGTCGGCGTCGGCGGGCGCGACGAGTTGCAGCGTGTCGTCGCCGATGCGCAGGTCGAGCGCGCGGATGCCGAACGCCGGAACTTGCTCGACAGCGTCGGCCGCCGCGGCGCCGAACAGCCGCTCGAACGTGCCGCGGGCAGCGGCCACATCGCGCACGGCGACGGTAACGTGATGAATGCGTTTGATCTTCATAGGCGCAGCGCTCACCATCCTACCCCGCCTTCACCATCCCGAGAAGTCCCCGTCCACCCTCTGCTCTCTGCTGTCTGTTCTCGCCCGTCAGGGCGTCGTCTCGTGACAAACACCCGGCCTGTCGTCATCGTTGCCGTGCAGGTCGTTGTCAGCCGTGATGACGTTCCCCGCCTTGTAGATGCAGATCGCGGAACCACGATTGTCGTAGATGGCGTTGTTGTCGATCGTGCCGAGCGACGTGTTCACGTACGACACACCGATGCCCCGGTTGCGGTAGATGCGGGAGTTCGAGACGTCCATGTTCGCTCCCTGGCCCAGCACGCCGCCGCCCAGCGTGCCCGTCTGCGGCAACACCACAGTATCGTGGATGTCGGCGTTGTTGATACGGCCGACGGCGCGCACCGGGAACAGGTTCCCCACCTTGCCGTACTTCAGCGGGTCCGGGTAGGCGCGAAACTCGATGGCGTGCTCCTCGTTGGCGTTGTACTCATCCGCCTCGGAGGAAATGTTCGCGCCCCAGACGAACAGGCCGCTGAGTTCGTTGCGCCAGATGCGGTTGTTGCGGAACGTCCCGCGCGTGCCGGGGAACATGACGATGCCGGTGCTGCCGCTCGCCTGGATCACGTTGCCATCGAGAATGATGTTCGCATCGCCGACGAACGCCTGCAGGTTCGTCAGGTAGCAGTCCGGCACTTCGACGAATCCGGGCGGCAGCAGCGCGCACGGCGTCTGCCCGGCAAACACGCCGGGGCCCTCGTTGTCCGAGATGATGTTGCGTGTGATCGTGGTCGTCGCCGTCTCGCCCACCGTCGACACGCCCACGCCACCGTTCACGAACACCCAGTTGCGCTCAACCGTCACGTTAGACCGGCGCCGGATCAGGATGCCGTCGCCGTCCATCGCATAAATGAAGGAATCGATGATCCTGCCCGTGCTGCCGAGGTCGTAGTGCAGACCGACGCCGCCGCCGCCCGCATCGATGCGCTGGAACAGCACGTTCTGGCTGTTGGAGACGTAGGCGTTCGCCGGGTGGCCGAAGAACAGCGTGAAGTCCTCGAACACCAGGTCCGTGCTGTCGAAGATCAGCATCGAATCCTTGTCGCCACCGGCGAGCACCGAGACATGCGTCCCCATGCCCCGCAACGTCACACCGTGGCGGTTCGAGAACAAGAGCGGTCCGCGGAAGACGCCCGGCGTCATGCAGATCACGTCGCCGCGCTGCGCCACATCGACGAGATTCTGCAGCGTCGATGGGAAGGCGATCTTGTTGCAGGCGGCCGCCTCGGCCGCAGGCGCGCGCGTGCCGCGCACCGGCGCACCGGCCAGCACCGTCACCGAGAGCAATCCGAACAGCGAGAGCAACAGGAGAAAGCGTCGCGTACCCATCCATGGCCTCCACATCAACATCACGCGAGCGATTCGAGCCCGTATCGTACCGAACACCCCGGCGCGCGTTCAACCGGAAGAAGCAGAAATGACGCCGGACCCGCTACCGCACCGCGTACACCCGCTCCCCCGCCACCCATGTCTCCTGCACCCGCAGATCATCGTCCAGCACGATGAAGTCGGCCGCATGCCCCGCCGCCAGCAGCCCGTATCGATCGCCCGCGCCCATCGCCCGCGCCGCGTTGGCCGATGCCATCGCTACCGCATCGTGCAGAGGCGCGCCCATGTGGGCGACGGCGTTGCGCACGGTCTGATCCAGCGTGACCACGCCGCCGATGATCGTGCCGTCGGACACGCGCACGGCCTTGCCGCCTTCGACACGGATGCGCGCGCCCTCCCACTCCGATTCGCCGTCGTCGGTGCCGGCAAGCGGCATGCCGTCCGTGATCAGCACGACGCGCGCGGCGCCCTTCGCCCGCAGCAGCACGCGCGCCGCCGCGTAGTCGACGTGCGCGCCATCACCGATCAGCTCCGCCGTCACGGCGTCGGATGTCATCACCGCGCCCAGCACGCCGGGGTCGCGATGGCCGAACGGCCGCATGGCGTTGAAGCAGTGGGTCACGTGCGTCACGCCGCGCTCGATGGCGTGCATCGCTTCCATGTACGTCGCGTCTGTGTGGCCCATGCTCGCCGTCGCGCCGCTCGCCCGCAGGGCATCGATGATCGCATCCGCGCCCGGCAGTTCCGGCGCCAGCGTCATCTGCCGGATGTTGCCGCCGGATGCCGCTGCCATCTCGCCGTACTCGCCGGCGTCCGGGAGCCGCAGCCATTTCGGGTTGAAGGCGCCCTTTCGCACCGGGTTGACGTACGGCCCTTCGAGATGGAACCCCAGCACCCGCGCCGATCCCGGTGCGACGCCCATGGCCGGCGCGACCGCCCGCAGCCGCGCAATGATCTGCGCGTGGTCTCGGCCCGACGTGCTCACCAGGAACGACGTCACGCCGCGAGTCGTTACCCACCGTGCGTATGCTCGCACCTGCTCGATGTCGTCCGTCATCAGGTCGAATCCGCCGCCGCCGTGGACGTGCACGTCGATCAGGCCCGCCGCAACGTACGCACCGCCGGCATCGATGACATCAACGCCGGCGGGTGCCGCCTGCGACGGCGAGAGCACGGCTTCGATACGGCCACCGTCGACCAGCAGGCCGCCCTCGCGGACGCCGCCCGCGAGCACCAGGCGCGCGTTGACGATCGCGCGGCGCGTCATGCCTGGCACGTCCTGCACCAACTCGTGATGCGCTGGTTGGGCGCGATCTCGGTGATGGCACTGCCGCAGCGCGGGCACCGGCCCTCGTCGCGGGTCTTGCCACCGCCTTTGCGGTGCACCTTCAGGTGCTCGCGCCACTCCGTGTAGTCCAGCCCCTCGGCGAATTTCTCCGTTACGATCGGTATCGAGCGGTCCATCGCCTTGTGCAGCCCCCGATACAGCGCGCCGATCTCATCAGCCGAAAGCTCGGTGCGCTTGCGGAACGGCGCGATGCGCGCTTCGAACAGTATCTCGTCCGAGTACGCGTTGCCGACGCCCGCGATGAACTTGTAGTTCGTGAGGATGTTCTTGATCGCGCCCGTGTGTTTGCGGATGCGCTCGCGGAACTCCTCCTCGCTGACCTCCAGTGCGTCGGGGCCCATCTCCGCGAACATCGGCACCGACATGATGTCGCCGGCCGGCACGACGTAGATCTTTCCCATCAAACGCCGGTCCGAATAGCGGATCTGCCAGCCGTCGGCGAGTGTGATCGTCATGCACGTCTTCGCCAGCTTCTTCGCCGAGGGCTCCACGTACTGGAAGCGCCCCGTCAGCATCGGATTGATCAGCATCACGTTGTCATCGGCGAGCGTGAACAACAGGAACTTCCCGCGCCGCAGCACCTCGCCGAAGCGGTTGCCGATCAATGCCGCCTCGAAGTCAGCGCGCGGCGTCCGCAGGATGTACGGGATCAGCGCCTCCGCCTGCACGATCTCCACGCCAACGACGCGCCGGTTGAAGAACGCGCGTATCCCCTCCAGGTCGGGTATCTCCGGCATGTCAGTAGGGTACCTGCTGGAGGTTAGAGGGTGGAGGTTGGAGGTTGGAGGGGGGTGGAGGGTGGAGAAAGTGAGCCACACTACTCGAAGCGCGGAGGTCCGGCTTCGAGGCGTCGGCGCACGCTTTCCATCGTCACGGCGCCTTCTTGGACACCCCAACGCGCTTCGAGGTACCAGGTGGCGCCCGCCTCCGCCCAGGGCCGGACCTTCGCGATCGCGCGATCGCGGTCAGCAGTCGAGGTTGTGCCTTCAACGACGATGTCGAATGAGGCCATGTCGCGCCGAGCCGCGAGCCAGGCACGCAGCGCGGCCAGTTCGTCTGGCGTGACCTGACGGAAGTTGCCATCGTCGCCCTTCGCGCTCGGGATAATGCCGTCGAAGGCGAGCGCGCGATTCATCGACGCCTCAAACGGCCAGGCGGCGACCACCCAGATCGGGATGCGCGCGTCCCGAACGGGTGGCGGCGGTGGATAGTGGAGGTTTCGGCCGTTGACGTTGTAATGAGTCCCGGCATGCGTGAAGGGGTCTCCTCGCCACAATGATGTGACGATCTGGAGGCCCTCATCGAGGAGTTGGGCGCGAGTCTTCCGGTCCGTGGCCTCACCGAAGTCCTCGAAGCCGGTATCCACGGCCCCAAGACCGACGGCCAGCGTCGCGCGGCCGCCTGAAAGGTGGTCGAGCGTGAGGGCTTCGCTGGCGAGCTTCCACGGCCGCATGCGCGACAGAGGCGTCAGCATCGTGCCCAGGCGGATGCGCTGCGTGCGCATCGCAGCGGCGGTGAGCAGCATCCAGGCGTCCCAGCCGTAGACCGGCTCCCAGACGAAGAAGCCGTCCCAGCCAGCCTGCTCCGCCGCTTCCGCGAAGTCAGCGGCGGTGCGCGCGTCACCGTAGGGCAGGACGAACCCGTACTTCATGAGAGTGGAGTTTACCATTGGACCCAAAGTGGTAGCCCCCATGGTGCCCGGCCTCTTGCTGTTTGCCGTCGTCGCGCCTCTGTTGTCTGCTGTCTGTTCTGCGGCGAAGCCGCTACCCTTCCCCCGCAACCCACGCACAGGAGGCACACGCCATGCCCGGCGCACTCGACGGGGTCAAAGTCCTCGACTTCACGGTCTTCCAGCAGGGGCCGCAGGCCACGCTGGTCATGGCCGATATGGGCGCCGACGTGATCAAGGTCGAGCCGCCCATGTTCGGCGATCTGGGCCGCGTGCTGGCGATGTACGGCCCCAACCGCCTCAGCGCTTACCACCTCGCGCACAGCCGCGGCAAGCGCAGCATCACTCTCCACCTCAAGACGGAAGAGGGCCGCGAAATCGCCCGCAAGCTCATCCCCTGGGCCGATGTGATGGTGCACAACTTCCGCCCCGGCGCCATGGAGAAACTCGGCCTCGGCTACGACGACGCGCGGGCGCTCAACGAGCGCATCGTCTACGGCCACGCGTCCGGCTGGGGAGCGAAGGGTCCGAAGGCAAACCATCCCGCGTTCGACATCGCCGCCCAGGCGCGCTCCGGCCTGATGTCGATGACCGGCGAGGAGGACGGCGGCCCGCTGCCGGCCGGCGTCGCCATCGCCGACTACGTCGGCGCGATGAACCTGGCGCTGGCCGTCGTCGCCGCGCTCTACGCGCGGCAGGTGACGGGCGGCGGGCAGAAAGTCGAGACGTCGCTCTACGGGTCGCAGATCGCGGCGCAGGCGTGGGAATTGCAGTACTACATGCTCAGCAACCGCCTCAAGCGCGCGGGGCGAGGTCACGCCTACCTGCCCACCATCTGGCGCACGTTCCGCACGCAGGACGGTTGGGCGGTCGTCGGCGGCGTCGGCGACGACCGCTGGCCCGCGTTCTGCGCCGCCGTCGGCATGCCCGAGCTGCAGCACGACGCGCGCTTCTCGAACGCGGGCACGCGAAAGGACAACCTCGACGCGCTGTACGAGCTGCTCGACGACAAGTTTCTCGTCAAGACCACTGACGAATGGATCGCGCTGCTCGAAGCGCACGACATGATCTGCGCACCCGTGCTCGACTACTCCGAGCTCATCCAGGATCCGCAGGCGCTCGCCAACGAATACGTGCTCACCGTCGAGCACCCCTCGAACGGCCCGACGCAGATCGTCGGCTTCCCGTGGAAGTTCAGCGAGACGCCCGCTCACGCCGCGCCTGCCGCGCCGGAGCTGGGCCAGCACACCGAGGAGATTCTCCTCTCCCTCGGCTACACGTGGGAGCAGATCGGCGCCTTCCGCGACGCCGGCGCCATCTAACGCCCGCCAGCCAACTACGCACTACAAACCACAAACTACCGACCACCCATTCGGCAGTTACTTCCGCGCCAGCGACCGGATCGCGTCCAGCATGCCCGAAGACGCGCCCTCGCTCGCCGCGCGCAGGGCGTTCTTGACCGCGCGGGCGTCCGATACGCCGTGCGCGATCATCACGACGCCGTTGACGCCGAGCAGCGGCACACCGCCGTAGCTGCCCGGATCCATCTTGTCGCGCATCGCCAGCAGCGCCGGCTTCAGCACCATCGCGGCCAGCTTGTATTGCAGTTTCGACGTCAGCGCGGTGCGCAGTTCGCGAAAGATGAAGTCGGAGACGCCCTCCGTCACCTTCACGGCCACGTTCCCCGTGAACCCGTCCGTGACGATGACGTCCGCGCGGCCGCGGTGCACCTCGCCGCCCTCGATGTTGCCGATGAAGTTCAGGTGCGACTTCGACAGCCGCGTGTACACGTCCTGGATCAGCTCGCTGCCCTTCGTCTCCTCGCCGCCGATGTTCAGCAGCGCGACCCGTGGGTTGTGGATGCCCATCACGCGCTCGGCGTACACGGAGCCCATCTGCGCGAACTGCACCAGGTAGTTCGGCTTCACGTCGGCGTTCGCGCCGACGTCGAGCACCAGGATGCCCATCTCGCTGAACGGCGCGATCGTCCCGAGCGCCGGCCGCTCGATGCCCTGGATGCGCCCCAGCGTCATCAGCGCCGACGCCATCACCGCGCCGGTATTGCCCGCCGACACGAACGCGCCCGCGACGCCGCGCTTCACCATCCCCATCGCCACGTTGATCGATGCGTCGCGCTTCGTGCGCACCGCCTGCGCCGGATGCTCGTCCATCGCGATCGCTTCGGACGCGTGGACGATCTCGATGCCGCTCGGCACGGTTCCGTGCCGCGTCAGCTCCGCTTCGATGATCTCTCTTGGCCCGACGAGCGCGATCTCGATGCCCAGCTCGTTCCGGGCAAGAAGCGCACCGGCCACGATCTCGGCCGGTGCGTGGTCGCCGCCCATGGCGTCCAGTGCTATGAGCAAATCAGGCTCCCTCCAACTCGGCAACGATGACCATCGTATCGCTGTCGTCGTCGAAGGGCGAGAGGTCCGCGCCGCCGTACACCGCCGCCAGCCGCAGCCCCGCGCGCCCCAGCAGCAGTTCCAGCTCGTACCGGCCGGTCGCCCGCAGCGTCACGTCGAACGTGCGCCGGTGCACCACGCCCTCCGCGTCGGTCCGGTCGAACATCAGCGTGAACATGGTCAACTGCCGGGCGCGAGAAGATGTCACGGATGACAGTTTTGTCACCGGCTGCCCCGTGGCGGGGTCCGGCCGCACCCACTCCAGCCGTAGCGGTGAGGGCTCCTCGCTCCAGTCGACCGCCGTCAGCGACCGCAGCTCGGCGACGAACACCCCACCCTTCGAAAGATGCTTCGCGACGCGGCGCAGGCACGCAAGCTGGTCCTCGGTCGTCAGCAGGTGCTCGAAGGTGTCGAGCGCGCAGTAGATCAGGTCGAACGTCTCGCCGCCGAGGTCGAAGTCGCGCATGTCGCCTTCGACCAACCGCAACCGCTGCGCCGCCTCCGCATCAAGCGCCGCTTCGAGCCGCGCCAGCATCCGCAACGACGAGTCCAGCCCGACGACGGGGAATCCCTCGCGCGCCAGGTGCGCGGCCACGCGCCCCGTGCCCACGCCCAGCTCCAGCGATGGCGACTCGCCGCGCCGCGCGAACTCCTCGTACAGCGGCAAGTCTTCGTCGTACGACTGGTAGACCAGGTCGTACAGCGCCGCCAGCTCGTCGTCGGCGTACGCGTCGAGTGCGCTCATTCCGGCGCCGCCGGCTGCTCGCCCGCTCGCTCGAACTCCGCGCGCATGGCCGCCCGCAGCTCCGCATCGGCCAGGATGTCGATCGCTGTCATCGCCAGCGCCTTCGCGCCATCGATCACCGCGCGCTTGCCGGAGTCCGATGCCGCGTACACGGCGAACTCCGGTGAGTGGCTGTTCACGTCGCCCGGCGCGATCGCGATCGACGGGTGGATCGCCGGCACAACCTTGCTGACGTTCCCCATGTCGGTGCTGCCCATCGGACGCGCTACCTCCACCTCCGGCACGTCGCGACCCAGCGCCGCCAGGTTCTTGCGATGCGCCCGTCCGATAACCGCGTTCGTGTTCATCGCCGAGTACTGGTGCTCGTTCCACGTCAGCTCGAGGCGCGCACCGGTCGCCTTCGCGCCAGCCTCGAAGCAATCGGCCACCCGCCGCTTCAGCTCCTCCAGGTACACGTCGTCCTCGGCGCGCACCAGGAAGCTCGCCGCCGAGTGCCCCGGCACGATGTTCGGCGCCTCGCCACCATCGGTGATCACGCCGTGCACGCGCGCCGTCCGCCGGATGTGCTGCCGCAGCGAGTTGATCGCGTTGTAGGCGATGATCATCGCCTCCAGCGCGTTGACGCCGCGCTCGGGCTGCGCGGCGGCGTGCGCCTCGCGCCCGTGGTACTCCACCTTCAGTTCCGCGCACGCCAGCGCCTTCGCGATGACCGTATCGCGCGTGCCGGGATGCGTCATGATCGCCGCGTCGAGCCCGTCGAACGCGCCTGCGCGGATCATGATCGCCTTACCGGCGTACACCTCTTCCGCCGGCGTGCCGATGACCACCACCGAGCCGCCAAGCTCGTCGATCACGGCCCGCACGCCCGCGCCCGCGCCCGCCGCGGCCGTGGCGATGATGTTGTGTCCGCAGCCGTGCCCGATCCCAGGCAGCGCGTCGTACTCCGCGAGGATCGCCACGGCCGGAGACCCGGCGCCCGCCACGGCGCGGAACGCGGTCGGCAGCCCGGCGATGCCCGCCGTTACGTCGAAGCGCCGGCCGCGCAGGTACTCCGCGAGCCACGCGGTCGCCTGCGTCTCCTCGAATGCCAGTTCCGGATGATCGTGGATGCGCAGCGACAGCGCGACAAGCGCCCCCGCCTGCTCATCGATGGCCGCACAAGCCCGCGCCTTCAGCCCGTCAACATCCACAGGCCAAGATTACTCGCCGGAGAGCCTATAACCTAACCCCTATCCCCTAACACCTGGGGCGGGGCAGCGAGCGAAGCGAGCAACGGGTGGAGGGGGAAATGGTCGGGGTGGGCAGATTTGAACTGCCGACCTCTCGGTCCCGAACCGAGCACTCTAGCCTGGCTGAGCTACACCCCGACGGCGCGGGCATAGTACCAAAGCCCCTTCGGCCGGACAACGAAGCCGTCCCCGCCGCGCGTCAACACCAGATTCAGCCGGCGGCGTCCGGGCCGCCGGCGAGCGCATGCCCCGGCGCCGGCGCGTCGAGCGGTTTGCCCATCCGCGCCAGCTTCCGCGTCAGCACGGCGAACATCGCCAGCCCCAGCACCACGCCGAACCACAGCGTCGCCACGCGCACGATGAGCGTCGACACCGTCGCCGCGCCCCGGCTCATGTGGAGCAGTTCCTGTGACAGCGAGGTCAGCCCCGTCTCCGCGACCCCGAGCCCGCCCGGCGTCAGCAGCACCGCCGCCGCCAGCGTCGCGATCGGCAGGATGAACGCCGCCTTGAACAGCGTGTCCGGCCCGCCGCTGACGCCCAGCCCGATCAGCGTCAGGTAGAACGCCATGACCTCAAAGAACCACGAGCCGACGCTCAACAGCGTCATCAGCACGATGCCCGCCGGGTTCATCAGCACGTACGTGCTCTCGTAGAACTCCTCGAAGTGCGGCACGAAGCGGCGCACCACCGGCAGCCGCCCCGCCAGGTGCAGCAGCGCGCGCGACGCCGGCCGGTGCCGTGACACGCCGATCGATACCGCCGACACCACGCCGATCAGCGCCACGATCGGCCACGTGCCGTTCCCGAATACGACGACGCCCATGCCCGCGATGATCAGCAGCCCCAGCGCGTCGGTCAGCCGCTCCGCCAGCAGGATCGGCGCCGATTTCGTGACCGGTGTGCCGTGCAGCTCCTTCAGCAGGTAGCTCTTCAGCCACTCGCCGATCTTCCCCGGCGTCACGGTCATGCCGAGCCCCGAGAAGTAGATGAGGAAGCTGTCGGAGCGCTTCAGCCCGGCGACGCCGATCTGGCGCAGGTAGTACTCCCACTTGACGAAGCGCAGCAGGTAGTTGCCGAGCGTCACCAGCAGGATCAGCGGCATCAGCTCCCAGCGGAATTCGCGCAGATCGTGACCGACGCTCCGGAAATCGCCGTACGCCAGCAGCCCCGCGAACACCACGATGCCGAGCAGCATCGAGGCCAGCAGCCGCGTGCGGATCTTCTGCAGATTCATGCCCGGAAGCTTATCCGAACCTCCCCGCCCGCGGCATCAGCCCTTCCCTCATCCCCTGGCGCCTGCACGCCCTCAACTCCGATGCTGCTCGCGCCAGTCTGTTGCCTGTTCTCTGTTGTCTGTTGTGCCGCGCAGCGGACTTTGAGTCGCCCCGGCGGACGTGCTATAGATAAGGCACCCCCCAGGGTAGCCAAGTGGTTAAGGCAACGGTCTGTAAAACCGTGTATCGCAGGTTCGAATCCCGCCCCTGGGACCACGTCTCATAATCGAAATCGTCCGCCTCCGGCGGGCGATTTTCGCTTTACGTCCCCGCTGACACCAACCCGGATTCGCTTCGACCGCCAGTCGCAGCGTCGTCTCCGCGCGATGCCGCGCATCGTGGGAGCGGATGCGCCGCAGGCGTGCTCGCGGCGGCCGAAGCGCTCCCGATGCGGGCGCGGGAAGCAAGCCAGGTCTGCGAGAACTCAAGCGCCACGCCGCGAGCACGAAACATGCCCGCAACGTGCGCGCCACGCGCACTTAACCTCGGCGACATATCGGCGAAACCTCCCTGCGGCAAGATCAGGCATCCAAATCGCCAGGGGAGGAACACACCATGTCGGGAAGCTTCTGCCCATCCTGCGGTAACCGCGGGAAACCGTACGACCTCTTCTGCCGCGCGTGCGGGGGCGCCCTGACCGAGGCGGCCCGCGCTTCCGGCCCCATCGCCGAGGCGGCGTCGCTCGTCGAGCGCGGCATGCTTGCCGAGGCGATCGCGACGGTGCAGCGCGCGCTCAGCGCGGGCGCCGCGCCGGACCTGCACGTCGCGCTGGCGACGCTGTACCTGCGCCGTGGCGGCGGCGCCGAGGCGCAGCGCGAACTCGAAGAGGCGCTGGCGCTCGACCCGGAGTGCGCCGTCGCTCACGCGTACGCCGGGGGCATGCTCCTGCAAGCGGGCGATGTCGCCGAGGCCCAGGGGCGCCTCGACCTCGCATACCAGCTGGCCCCGCACGACTTGATCGTGCTCATGAAGCGTGCGGAGTTCTGGCTGCGGCTCGGCATCTTCGAGAAGGCGCGCGCGGAGTTGAAGCACGGGCTGCAGGACGGCGGCGGGGAGCCCCACGTCCGCTCCATGGCCGAAGCGATGTTGCTCTCGGTCGAAAAGCGCAGCCGCAACTCGTTCACGCGGCAACTGGTCGCGCTCCCTGATTTCGGTGCGCTCAAGCGCATGTTCCGGCGATCCGGCCGCACGGACGCGACGCCAGTGGAAGCGAAGGTGTAGCGATGATCGTGCTGTTGCTGTTGGTCTCGATGTTCATTATCGCGGTGCTGCGCGTCAACATGCCGTTCGGCGCGAAAACGGAAGGCAAGCCATACGGTCAGATTACGCTCTCGTTCCGCGAGCGGATGCTGCTCCAGCGGACCAACCTCTACCTCATCGGCGCCGTGATCCTGATGAGCACGGTCGGCGGGTTCCTCAGCGGCCCGCTCGAACTCATCGCGTTCGTTGCTGTCTTCGGGGTGCTGATGATCCCCGCGAAGTACACGCTCACGTCGCAGGGCATCGCCCTCAACAACGTCGTCTTTCGGTCATGGACCGATTTCTCCGGATATCGGGAGGAGCGCGGCTCGGTCGTCCTCGAGGCGATCGAGGGGCAGCGCAATTTCCGGCTGCACGTGCTGGGCACGAACCGCGATGCCGCGGTGAAGGCGCTTGCACGGCTGCTCTCGCCGTCCGGAGCAAAGCGTACGTCCGGAGGCGCCCGGGCACGCGGCAGGTCAACGGCGAAAGCGTAACACCAGGACCGAGCAGGAGAAGGAGGAGCAGTTGGGAACGAACTTCAGACAAGCGTTGACCCGCCACCGCCAGTGGATAAGCGCCATCGGGTTGCTGGCGGCGATCGCCGCGTTCACGTTCATCGCGCTGATGCCCGTCTCGACGGGCCACGCGCAGGAGCCCCCGGCCGACACGGCGCCTGCAGCGGAGGAACCCGCCGGGCCGCCGCCCGCCGACCGTACCGGTAACGGGACGGGCGCCGGCGCCGACCTCGCCGGCGTTGCGCCGGGCACGCTGACCGAGGAAGACTTCGCGGCGGCCGAAACAAACGAGCCGTTCGCGCTCAAGCTGGCGGACATGGTCAACCAGAACCGCCTCGGCATCAACTTCACGTGGTTGTTGCTGACGGGTTACCTGGTCATGTTCATGCAGGCGGGCTTTGCGCTCGTCGAGGTCGGCTTCTGCCGCGCGAAGAACGCCGTGCACGTGATGTTCACCAACTTCATGGTGTACGGGCTGGGCATGCTGGCCTTCTATGCGGTGGGCTTCGCATTCGCCTTCGGCGGCATCGGGAACGTCGGCGTGGGCAACCTGGGCGGGTTGGGCCAGCTCAATCAGGAATGGACCGTGACGCTCGGCGGCGTCGACTGGGGCATCCTGGGGCACAAGGGCTTCTTCCTCACCGGTTCGTCTTACGACGTGGGCATTGCCGCGTTCTTCCTGTTCCAGATGGTGTTCATGGACACCGCCGCGACCATCCCAACGGGTGCGCTCGCCGAACGGTGGAAGTGGAGCGGCTTCGTCATCTACTCCATATTCATCGGCGCTGTGATCTACCCGGTGTTCGCAAACTGGGCATGGGGCGGCGGCTGGCTCTCCCAGCTGGGCGCGCACGACCCGGCGTTCGGGCACGGTTACCTGGACTTCGCGGGAAGCGGTGTCGTGCACGCGGTCGGCGGCTGGACCGCACTCGCCGGCGCGATCGTCATCGGTCCGCGCATCGGCAAGTTCAACAAGGACGGCTCGGCGAACGCCATACCCGGCCACAACATCATGTTCGCGGCGCTCGGGACGTTCATCCTGGCCTTCGGATGGTTTGGATTCAACCCGGGAAGCTCGTTCGGCGCCGCCGGCAACGGCAGCCTGCGCATCGGCATGGTCGCGGTCGTCACGATGCTCGCTGGCGCGTCCGGCTCGTTCATGGCGATGGGAGTGACGTGGCTCAAGAGCGGCAAGCCTGACGCGGGCATGATGATCAACGGCTTGCTTGCGGGCCTGGTCGCAATCACGGCGGCGTCCGGATTCGTCAGCCCGGCGTCTGCCGTCGTCATCGGCGCGATCGCCGGTGTGCTCGTGGTCTACGCCGTGTCGTTCTTCGAAAACGTCATGAAGATCGACGACCCCGTCGGCGCGATCTCCGTCCACGGTGTTTGCGGCATGTTCGGCCAGATCGCGGTCGGCATCTTCGCCGACGGAACCGCCAACTGGGGTGGGACGACCGCGACAGGGGCGCTGTTCGGCGACTTCGGCCAACTCGGCGCCCAGCTCATCGGAGCAGGCGTGGCGTTCGTGTGGGCGTTTGGCTCGGCGTTCGTCTTCTTCAAGGTGCTCATGGCAGTCGGGCTCTTCCGCAGCAAGCCGGAGGACGAGATCGCCGGTCTCGATATCCCCGAGATGGGCGGCGTCGCCTACAACTGGGACGAGGAGTTCGCAGGAGGAGCGTGGCCGATGCCCACACCCGCTCCGCGCGCGGCGTTGGGCGGCGCCGGCGGCGGTTAGGACGCCCACATTGATCTAGGTAGTATCGCCGGTCGCTGACCTGGCGGGCTACAGCGGAGGCGGCCCCCTCCTCCCCAAGGCGCAGGGCCGCCTCCGCTAACCAACATCGCTTGCGGACGCTCGCAGGGAAGCGAGCGGACGCAAGACAAGCTAAGGAATCAACGACCGTGGGACAGAGCGATCTTCTGCTGACCGTAGCGCTGGTGCTCGTCGCCGCCAAGCTCGGCGGCGTGGCGAGCCAGCGGTTCGGCCTGCCCGCGGTCTTCGGCAAGCTCGTCGTCGGCCTCGCGCTCGGGCCCGCCGTGCTCAACTTGCTCGAGCCCAGCGAATCGCTCAACAGCCTGGCCGACATCGGCATCATCCTGCTGATGTTCATCGCCGGTCTCGAGACCGATGTCGCGCAGATGAGAAGGGTCGGCCTCGCGGCGTTCCTCGCGGCGGCCGGCGGCGTCGCGCTGCCCATGGCCGCCGGCGTCGGACTGGGCTATGCGTTTGGAATGGGGACGGCGCAGGCGTTCTTCCTGGGCACCGTGCTCACCGCCACAAGCGTCGGTATCACGGCGCAAACGCTGACCGAGCTCGGCAAACTGCAGTCGCGGGAGGGCAGCGCGATTCTTGCCGCCGCGGTGATCGACGACGTTATGGGCGTGCTCGTCCTGTCGCTGGTCCTCGGATTCAGCGGTGGTGGCGACCCCATCGTGCCGATCGCAAAGATGGCGCTGTTCATACCGCTCGCGTTCGTCGTGGGCATCGTTGTGATGCCGTTCGTGATCGACCGCATCCTGCACCTGCACGAGCGCGAGACGCGTACGGCCATCATCATCGGCGTCGCCCTGACCTACGCGTGGGCGGCCGAGCACTGGGGCGGGCTCGCGGCGATCACGGGCGCCTACATCGCCGGCATGATGGTCGCGCGGACCGAGATCAGCGAGCACGCGACGGAGTCGATGAACAAGATCGCCTATGCCTTCTTCATCCCGGTCTTCTTCGTCGTCGTGGGGCTGAAGATGGACAGCTCGGCGCTGCGCGAGGCGCCCCTCTTCGCCGCGCTGTTGATCGGCGTCGCCATCATCACAAAGATCGCCGGCGCCTTCGGCGGAGCGCTCGCCGGCGGCTTCAACGTGCGCGATGCCACCCGCGTCGGCTACGGCATGGTCAGCCGCGGAGAGGTGGCCCTCGTCGTTGCCGTGGTCGGTCTGCAGCACGGGCTCCTGGATGACAAGGAGTTCTCAGCCACCATCATGATGACGCTGGCGACGACGCTGGTGGCGCCGCTGCTGCTGAAATGGGCGTATCGGGCGGAACGGCGCCGGCCGGCTCAGGACGCCGCGCCGGCCCTGCCCGCCGCCATCTTCCTGGCGGAGCCGGTGGAGGCATGATGGAGCGCTCGCCGCTGGCGGACAATGCGAGGTCTCTCGGAGGCCGGCGGCGCGGACAGGGATTCTCGCAACGGCTCGCGAGCACACGGGAGATCATGGGGTACACGGAGGAGGATGACGATCTGGTTCGGGCGTCGCGCGAAACGGTGTTGGCGCATGCTGATGTGATCGTACGTACGGTACACGCGTACCTGCGATCACATCAGGAGACGGCGATGCACTTCGCGCGCGCAGACGGGCGTACCGACCGCGAGACGGTGGAGGCTCATGACGCATCTCTCAAGGAATGGCTGACGATGGCCATCGAGGCGCCTCTCGATGCGCGATTGTCCGCCTATCTGGCGGAGGTCGGAAGGGCGCACACCGGCCGCGGCCGGGAGCCAAGGGCGCGCGTGGAGGCACGCCACCTCCTGGCCACAGTAGGCTTCCTGCAAAGCGAGCTTATCAGGGTGCTTGAGGGTGCGATCGATGAACGAAAGACGCTCGTCGCAACGATCTCGGCGTGGGGCAGACTGCTGATGATTCATCTCGATCTGTTCCTTGCCATGTACGCGAGCGCGGAAAGGACCGGACGCTGGTATTGAAATGGGTCACCCTCGACGGCAGCGGGAAGTGGCGCGAACTGGGGACGACTTCGGACGCATATGCTACGGCGAGCAGAGGAGGAGCGAGTCATGAAGAAGGTTGAGGCAATTATCCGTGAAGAGCAGCTGCCCCTTGTCCGCGCAGCGCTTGAGGACGTTGGTTATCCGGGAATCACCATCTCGTCGGTGCGAGGGCACGGAAGGCAACGCGGTGTGAAGCAGCACTGGCGCGGCAAGGAGTACACGGTCGATTTGCTCCCGAAGGTGAAGCTGGAGTTGATCGTTGGTGACGCCGACGCCGGGAAGATCGTCGCGTGCATCGCTGAAAACGCGCGGACCGGCGCAGTGGGCGACGGCAAGATCTGGGTGTTCGCCATCGATTCCATCACCCGTGTCCGCACCGGCGAGACCGGCGAGGTAGCGGTCTAGGCCGGCGTCACTCGTGCGAATTGATGCGGGGGGCTTGGCCGGCTGAGCGAAGGGACGCGCTGATGGACGACACGCCGGCGCGCCAGGAGTTGCGTGCGGCTCCGTTGATGTCGATGCGCGTTCCGGCGCGCTCGCCATCGGGAGCAGCGCGATTCTCGCTCACGCCGGCTGCCTCCCGCCCCTCCCTTGCCGGACGAATGGCCGGCCACCTCGTCCAAACGCGCCGCACGGCGCTAATACGCCGACGCGTGCACGACATGCGCGCGCTCGACCAACTGCGCGACGTTGACGCCGGAATCGACGGCCTGGTGCGTGCCGCACCCGTAGCCTCCCGCGTCGCAGCCGACGTAGTACAGGCCGCGCACCGGCGCCTGCGCTGACGGCTTGTGGCTTCCGCACTGGCCGACGATCTGCGCCAGGCCGATGCACTCGCCGCCCTGCCCGGGCAGCAGGTGGTCTCGCGTCAGGTTCGAGACATGGGAGGTGCTGTAGCGCTCCTTCGACGAGACGCAAGCCTCCAGGTCCGGCCAGAGACGGCCCACCATCTCCTCCAGCTTGCTCCACCACGCCTCGTTGTCCTGCGTCTCCGGATCGGGCGTGCAGATCGTGCCGATGATCGCGCACTGCTTGCCGGGAGGAGCCAGGCTCGGGTCATAGACAGACGGCACGACGTTGAACACAAGCATGTCCTCGGGAAGCTCCCCGGTACGGGCGCGGCGGAAGCGCTCGGTATCCAGTGAGGTCTCGTCGGAGAAGGCGATGTACGTGCCGCGGTCGAAGTAGGGGCGGTCCAGGAAGTAGCGAATGCCCATAAACCCCCACGACGGCACGAGTCCCTTCACATAGCTGACGTAGCTCTTGTCGAAATGCTCCTCGCCAACGAGCCGCAACACCGTCGGCTGGATGCCGGCGTTGCTGACGACGATCGGCGCGGCGAAGGTGCCGGCTTCCGTGATGACGCCGGTGACGGCGCCGTCTTCGATGCGCACGCGCTCAACGCGCGTCTTCAGCAGCACGCGCCCGCCGTCGCGTTCGATCGACTCGCAGCAGATCTCGGCCAGGCGTCCGTAACCGCCGCTGCTGTACCGCATCGCGCCGCCGCGCGAGAAGTCCTGGAAGGTCCGGATCGCCTCCGAGGCGGCGGCCAGATCGATGCCGACGACGAGGACGACGTTCGTCCACATGCCCAGGTAGCTCCAGACCGCCTGCGGTACGTCATAGCGGCCGATGAACTGCGCAAATGTGACGTCGTCCAGCCGCGCGATCTCCTCGGGCGGCATCTGCACCATGTCAGCGAAGAGCCGGGCGACGTCAGGCAGGTCGCCGGCTGTGAGGCCCAGCAGATCGATCAGCCCCGTCGGACCGCCCGAGGTCGCCTGCGGCACAGCGGAGGTCACCTGCGTGCGATACTCACCGCCGTCAGGGCGGTACAGCAGCATGCCGATGTTCTCAGGCGTCAGCAGCTCCATCTCGCCCTCCATGCCCAGCTCTTGGAGCACATGCGCGAATTGGGAGTTGAGGCTGGGACCGCCGCAGATCGGCCACAACTCGTAGCGGAACCCCTCCTTGGACATCGTCAACGCCTTGCCGCCGGGGATCGCGTTCTTGTCGATCAGCAACGTGCGGACGCCGCGGTGCGCGAGCAGCGCCGCGCAGGTGGTGCCGCCGAAGCCGGCGCCGATGACGATCACGTCGTATCGCTCTTCCACTGGGTTCTCCTCACTCCGGTCCGCACCGCAGCCGCCCCCCACGGGCGCGCCGCTCACTCGCCGATGCGCTGGTTGTAGCTGCTGATCGCCTCGTCCGCCTTCGACGCCGCGTCCTGCAGCGCCCGCGCGGGATCGGCGCCCTGCAGCAACATCGCCTCCATCCCCTCGACCACCGCCTTGCGCACTTCGATGAACGGCCCGATGACGGCGCCGGACGTCGCCACCGTCACGTCCTCCTGCGCGAGTTCGTCGTACGCCACCTTGAACTGCGGGTTCGCCGCCCAGAAGTCCTGCACCGCCTGCGACTCCGCCGCCGACCGCCGCACCGGGATGTAGCCGCTGCCGATGTGCCACTCGGCCTGCTGCGCCGGCTCGTTCAGCCAGCGCGCGAAGATCCGCGCCGCCTCCTGCTTCACCGGCGACGACTTGCTGACGATGAACAGCGATGCCCCGCCGACCAGCGTCTGCCCGCCCGCGCGGATGCCCGGCATCGGCGCCACGCCCACCTTCACGTCCGGGTACTGGCCGCTTTCGAGGATGCCGTACACCGACCGCATGGCCGCCGATGACCCCAGCGTCATCGCCGCATCGCCGCTGCCGATCGCCAGCAGCGTGTCCGCGCCGCTCGGGTTGCGGCCCACGTTCACCGCCAGCCCGTCGTGGACCATCGCGTCGATCCACGTGAACAGCTCGCGGCCAGCGTCACTGTCGAAGACGGTCTCCGTCGCCCGCCCGGTGCGCCCGTTGTCGTTGTTGACGATCGCCTGGTCCGCCTTCGCCAGCCAGTTCTCGATCGACCACGAGTGCGTCTCGATCGCAATGCCCTGCCGCGCCGCGCCCGCATCGACGATGCGCTGCGAGTACTCGCGCACCTCCGCCAGCGTCGTGGGCGGACGCGCCGGATCGAGCCCCGCCTTCTCGAACGCCTTCATGTTGTAGTACAGCGTGATCGATGCCGCCGTGAACGGGTACGACCACAGCGCATCGCCGATGCTCCAGTACGCCACCACCCGCGGCAGGTGGTCGCTCAGGTCGTACTCCTCCGCGTCGATGCAATCCTGCACGCGCACCACGCTCTTGCTGTCGATCACGCGCTGCGTCTCGAAATCGACGACCTGCGCGATGTCCGGCAGATCGCCGCTGCGCAGGGCCGCCAGGTACTTCGTCGTGCTGTCGTCGTACGAGCCCTGGAAGACGGGCGTCACCTTGATCTTCCCCTGCGACGCGTTGAACTCGTTGACCATGCGCACCAGCGTCTCCTGGTTCGCCGCGACCTCCGCGAACCAGAAGGTGATGCCGACCGGCGACGTCTCCTTCTCGACGAGCCCGGATGGGCACGCGCTGGCCTGCGGCTTCTCACCGTCACCACCGCCGCCGCTGCCGCCGCAGGCCGCCGCCAGCAGCGCCAGCATCCCTGCCGCAAGGACTGCGAGCCGAACGAATAGTGTGCGCATGGCGCCCTCCCTCATCCTTTGATCGCCCCCGACGTGAGGCCGCGGATCAACTGCTTCTGGAACAGCACCAGCAGCGCCAGGATCGGCGCCGCCGCGATCACGGTCCCCGCCATGATCAGGTTGAACTCATCGATCCTCGAAGAGACGAGCGACTTCAGCCCGATCTGCACCGTGCGGTAGTTGTCGTCGTTCGTGATCAGCAGCGGCCACAGGTACTGGTTCCACGCCATCAGGAACGAGAAGACCGCCAGCGCCCCGATCGCCGCCCGTGAGAGCGGTACCACCACCTGCAGCATGAAGCCGAAGTGGCCGTACCCGTCGATGGCCGCGGCGTCGCGCAGGTCGCGCGGCACGGTCATGAACGCCTGCCGCAGCAGGAACGTCCCGAACGCCGTCGCCAGGAACGGCACGATCAACCCCTGGTACGAGTCGAGCCAGCCGAAGGCCGACACCGTCTGGTAGTTCGGGATGACCGTCACCTCCCACGGCACCATCAATGTCGAAAGGAAGACGATGAACAGGAAGTTCCGCCCCCGGAACCGCAGGAACGCGAACGCGTACGCCGCCAGCACCGACGTCGCCACCTGGCCCGCCGTGATCGCGCTCGAAACGATGATGCTGTTCACCAGGTAGCGGCCGAGCGATCCCGTCTCGAACGCCCGCTTGTACGTGTCCCACTGCGGGTCCGTGACGATGAGATTCGGCGGGTACGTCAGGATCTCTTCCACCGGCTGCAGCGAGTACGCGACGGTAATGTAGATCGGCGTCAGGATGACGATCGCGGCGATCGTCAGCGCCGCGTATTGCGCCGCCTCGCCCGCGATGCGTCGGAAGCGCCGCCCGCGCCTGCTTCCCGCGCGCGCTCTAGCTGCCATAGAACACCCGCTTCTCCAGGAACCGGAACTGGATCAATGTCAGCACCAGCACGATGAGGAACAGCACCACGCCCTGTCCCGCCGCGATGCCATCGTTGAAATTGCGGAAGCCCTCGGTGTAGATCGAGTAGACGATCACGTTCGTGCGGTCGAGCGGTCCGCCCTGCGTCAGGATGTCGATCTGGCCGAATGACTGGAAGGCGTTGATCGTCAGCACGACGACGGCAAACAGCAGCGTCGGCGAGAGCATCGGCAGCGTCACGTTGAAGAAGCGCGATATCGATCCCGCGCCGTCGATCTGCGCGCTCTCGTGCAGCTCCTCCGGGATCGTTTGCAGCCCGGCGAGCACGACGATGAACGTGAACCCCAGGTTGAGCCAGATCGTCGTCAGCGATACGGCCGGCAACGCCCATGTGGGATCATTGAGCCAGTTCACCGGCTCGATCCCCGATTCCTTCAGCCCGTAGTTGATGACGCCGATGCTCGGGTTCAGCAGCGTCAGCCACATCACCGACGCCACGGCGACGGACGTCGCCACCGTCGACGAGAAGATCGTGCGAAACACGACCATCCCGCGCAGCTTCTGGTGCGCCAGCAGCGCCAGCCCCAACCCCAGCGCCAGCCCCGTCGGCACGGTGTACAGGGCGAAGAGCCCCGTCGTCGTCAGACTGCGATGGAACTTCGCTGAGCGCAGCAGGTCCAGGTACTGGTCGAACCCCACGTACGTGCTGTGCAGCCCGAACGGGTCGCTGCGGAAGAACCCAAGGTAGAACGTCCTGCCCAGCGGGAAGAAGACGAACGTCGCGAAGAGCGCGATCGATGGCCCGAGCAGCGCCAGCGCGTACGCAGCCTCCCGCAACCCCGCCCGCGCTCTCCGGCGCGAGGCGATGAGCGCTGCCGCGGCGTTGCTCACCATCAGTCGATCCTCCGCGTCGTGCCGGGGTCGAAGAAATGCAGGTGTTCCGGGTTCGCGCTGAGGCGCACATCCGAACCCGCCGCTGGAGCCGCCATGTCGGAGCCGATGCGCACGATCACCGTCTCTTCAGACGCCAGGTCGCACAGGATGTGGCGCTCGTGCCCCAGCGACTCCACCGCATGCACCTTCGCGCGGAGCGGGCCGTCACCGATCGTCAGGTGCTCCGGCCGCACGCCCACCAGCACGCCGTCGAGCCCCATCGCCGCGACGGCGGCGGACTGCGCGTCCGGCAGCGCGATCGTTCCGCCGGCCGCCTGCACCACCACGCGCTCGCCCTCGCGCCGGATCTCGCCGCCAATCACGTTCATCGGCGGACTGCCGATGAACTGCGCCACGAACGTGTTCGCCGGGCGGTCGTACACATCCTGCGCCGCGCCCACCTGCTGCAGCAGCCCCTCGTTCATGATCGCGATGCGTGTGGCCATCGTCATCGCCTCGACCTGGTCGTGCGTCACGTAGACGAACGTCGCGCCGAGGTCGCTGTGCAGTCCCACGAGTTCCGCGCGTGTCCTGACCCGCAGCTTCGCGTCGAGGTTCGAGAGCGGCTCGTCCATCAAGAACGCCCTGGGCTTCCGGACGATCGCGCGGCCCAGGGCGACGCGCTGCCGCTGGCCGCCGGACAGCTCCGAGGGCCGCCGGTCCAGCAGCGGCTCGAGCCCAAGCAGGCGTGCCGCCTCGGCCACAAGCTCGCGCCGCTCCGCCTTCGGGATCTTGGGCGGCTTCAGGGGGAATTCGATGTTCGCACGCACCGTCCTGTGGGGGTACAGCGCGTAGCTCTGGAACACCATCGCGATGTTCCGGTTCTTCGCTTCGATGTCGTTCACCACCTCGTCGCCGATGGTGATGACGCCCGCCGTCGGCTCTTCGAGCCCGGCGATCAGCCGCAGCGCGGTCGACTTCCCGCAGCCCGAAGGTCCGAGCAGCACCAGGAATTCGCCGTCTTCGATTGCGAGGTTGAAGTCTTCGACGGCCACGACCGGCCCGAAGTGCTTGCTCACGCCCTCGAGGACGATGCGGCTCATCCGTCTGCTCCCCGGTACCGGGTGCGTACCGCTTCGCCTACATCTAAGAGCATTTCAGGGTATGGAACCATAGCAGGATGTCCCGCCGCCGCCCGCCATCCGGCCCGGAGTTCCCGGCCCCGGCCAGCTTGTCGTTCAGCCAACCACGACCTGCCGGGCCTTGCGAAGGTGCGACAAACGTGCGCGGCCTCACCCGGACGAGGTAGTGGTCATGGCTGATCGGCAGTTACGTTCCGCCGTCCGTTCCATCAACGATCAGAGAGCGAAATGCGCGCGTGCCGCCGATCTCCGCGGCACGGGGCGGTGGCGCACGGACTCATCTCTAACGAGGAGGATTCCTGATGATGAGAAGATTGCGATTCTGGTTGCCTGCCTTCATGGCTCTCGTCGCCCTGGCAGGCCTTGCCTACGGATGCGGCGGCGGCGACGAGAAAGCAACAGCCACGCCCGGACGGACGGGCACCGCGGCGCCCGCCGTGACCGGGACGGCGCCAGCGGCAACCCCGAAGCCACTCTCCGGCAAGCTCGAGATCTTCAGTTGGTGGACCACGGGTGGCGAGGCCGCCGGCCTCAAGGCGCTCTATGGCCTCTATCCGTCCGTCTGTCCCGGTACCGTCGATATCGTGAACTCGACCGTCGCCGGCGGCGGCGGCGCTCAGGCCCGCCAGGTCCTGACCACCCGCATGCTCGGCAACGACCCGCCCGGCTCCTTCCAGGTCCACATGGGTCACGAGCTGACGGACACGTGGGTCACGACCAACTACATGGAGCCGCTGGACTTCCTCTTCACGCAGGAGGGTTGGACGAACTCCTTCCCGAAGGGAGTCCTCGACATCGTCTCCTACGAGGGCAAGCCCTACGCCGTGCCGGTGAACATCCACCGGGCGAACGTGCTCTGGTACAACAAGTCGGTCTTCACCGCCAACAACCTGCAGCCGCCGAAGACGCTCGATGAGTTCTTCACCGTGGCCGACGCGCTCAAGGCCAAGGGCATCACCCCGCTCGCCCTCGGCGACGTCGACGCCTTCGCGTCTGTCCAGTTGATGGAGACGGTCCTCCTCGGCGCCCTGGGGGTCGACGGATATAACGGCCTCTGGACAGGGACCACGGACTGGACCGGCGCCGACGTCACCAACGCGCTGAACACGTACAAGAAGATGCTCAACTACGTGAACGGCGACCACAGCTCGCTGTCCTGGGACCAGGCCAACGACCTCGTCATCAGCGGCAAGGCCGCCATGACGATCATGGGCGACTGGCTCGAGGGCGACAACAAGGCCAAGAACTTCACCGACTACGGCTGGCTGCCCTCGCCCGGGACCGCCGGCACCTACGACGCGCTTTCGGATGCCTTCGGCCTGCCCAAGAGCGCGCCGAACCGTGACGCCGTCATCTGCTGGTTGAAGGTCGTCGGCTCCAAGAAGGGCCAGGAGGCGTTCAACCCGCTCAAGGGCTCCATCTGCGCCCGCACCGACTGCGATGCCACGCTGTTCGACGCGTACCTGCAGTCGGCCATGACGGACTGGAAGAAGGACAAGATCGTCCCGAGCCTGGCGCATGGCGCAGCCGCCAAGCAGGGATGGCTGACGGAGATCAGCGACGCGGTCACTGCCTTCGTCGCCGATAAGAACGCTGTCACCTTGCAGAGCCGTCTCGCCGCGTCGTGTAAGACTGCGGGTGTCTGCAAGTAGTGGAGTTCCGCGGGGCGCTCATGGGCATCGGAACCAGCGGCCGCCGCCTCGTTCGCCGGGCAACCAGCGAACAGGCGGCGGCCGTCGCCCTCATCATCCCTTCGCTCGTCGCCGTCGGCGTCTTCGTCTACGGCTTCATCGGCTGGAGCGCCCTCGTCTCGGTGAGCGAATGGGACACCCTCAGGCCGGACTACACGTACGTCGGCCTGGATAACTTCCGCGATCTCTTCCGGAACTTCCGCTTCCAGATCGACATCCGGAACACCGTCGTGTTCACCGTCCTGTTTGTCGCCGCGTGCCTCGGGCTGGGCTTCGTGCTGGCGTCGCTGCTCGACCGCCACATCGTCGGCGAAGGCATATTCCGCAGCATCTACCTGTTCCCGATGGCGGTGTCGTTCATCGTCACCGGCGTCGTCTGGCGGTGGCTGCTCGCGCCGCGGGCAGGCGTCAACATCCTCCCCGAGAAGGTCGGCCTCGGCGCGCTCGACTACGGCTGGTACACGGATCCCACCGTCACCTACGTCCACGCCGACTCCCGCCTGGGCGAGGCGCTGCACGCAGCCGGCCTCGGGTTTCTGGCCGATCCGAACTACGGCATCCCCCTCGCCATGATCTCCGTCGTCATCGCCGCCACGTGGCAGATGTCCGGTTTCGTCATGGTGATGTACCTCGCCGGCCTCCGCGCCATCCCGGAGGAGCTGCGCGAAGCGGCACGGATGGATGGCGCCAGCGAGTTCCGCATCGTGCGTCACATATCGCTGCCGCTCCTGCGACCCGTCACGCTCAGCGCGATCATCATCCTGGGCCACCAGTCGCTCAAGATCTTCGACCTCGTCATGTCCATGAGCAGGCGCGGCCCCGGATTCGCCACCGACGTCCCGGCCCTCTTCATGTTCGAGACCTCGTTCCAGGGCAACCACTTCTCCCACGGAGCCGCCATCTCCATCGTCATGCTGGTGGCCGTCAGCGCGCTCGTCATCCCGTACCTGTTCTGGAGTCTCCGGCGGGAGGCGCGCCTGTGACGATCCGCTGGTCCCGAATCGCGCTCTACACGGTACTGATCCTCTTCGCGGTGCTGTACCTGATGCCGATCTACGTGCTGCTCGTCACGGGCTTGAAGAGCTTCGGCGAGGTGCGGCTCGAACAGATGTGGGACCTCCCCTCCGGCCTCCACTTCGACTCCTTCAAAGAGGCGTACAGCGCACTCGACAGCAACCTTGGCAACAGCTTCAAGATGGTGATTCCGGCCACCGTCATCTCGTGCATGCTCGGCTCGATCAACGGCTACGTCCTCACCAAGTGGCGCTTCCCCGGCTCGGATGTACTGTTCTTCCTGCTGCTCTACGGCATGTTCATCCCGTACCAGAGCGTCCTGATCCCGCTCGTCAAGACGCTGCAGGCGCTGCACGTCTACGGCAGCCTGTGGGGCCTCGTCGTCACGCACGTCGTCTACGGCATCCCGATCACCACGCTCATCTTCCGCAACTACTACGCGAACATCCCGACGGAGCTCGTCGAGGCCGCGAAGATCGATGGCGCCTCGATCTTCGGGATCTACCGGCGAATCGTGTTTCCGTTGTCGCTGCCCGGCTTCGTCGTCGTCGCCATCTGGCAATTCACGAATATCTGGAACGACTTCCTCTTCGCCGTCACGGTGACGAGCAACCCCAGCATCCAGCCCGCGACGGTCGCGCTGAACAACATGGCCGGCAGCTTCATCGTCGAATGGAACGTGCAGATGGCGGGGGCGCTGATCGCCGCGCTGCCGACGCTGATCGTGTACGTCGTCCTCGGGCGCTTCTTCGTCCGCGGCCTGATGGCCGGCGCGCTGCGCGGCTAGTCACGGGGGGCAGCACATGGCAAGAGTGGTCTATGAGCACGTGACCAAGCGCTACGGAGACGTCGTCGCCGTCAACGACCTGACGCTGGAGATACGCGACCGGGAATTTCTCGTGCTCGTCGGACCTTCCGGCTGCGGCAAGTCCACCGTGATCCGGCTGCTCGCGGGACTTGAGCCGATGACCGACGGCAAGATCTACATCGACGACCGCCTGGTGAACGACGTCCCGGCGCGCGACCGCGACATCGCCATGGTCTTCCAGTCGTACGCGCTGTACCCGCACATGTCCGTCTTCGACAACATGGCCTTCGGCCTCCGCATGCGGGGGACGCCGAAGGACGAGACCCGCCGCAAGGTCCTCGAAGCCGCCGAGGCGCTGGATATCGAGAGCCTGCTGAAGCGCAAGCCGGCGCAACTGTCCGGCGGCCAGCGCCAGCGCGTCGCGCTCGGCCGCGCCATCGTCCGGGAGCCGCTCGTGTTCCTGTTCGACGAGCCCCTCTCGAACCTCGACGCCAAGCTGCGCGTGCAGACCCGCGCCGAGCTCAGCAAGCTCCACGAGCGCCTGCAGACCACCTTTATCTACGTCACCCACGACCAGATCGAGGCGATGACCATGGCGACCCGCATCGCCGTGCTGAAGGACGGCCTGCTGCACCAGGTCGGCACGCCCGAAGACCTCTACTTCCGCCCCGACAACGTCTTCGTCGCCGGCTTCATCGGCAGCCCCTCCATGAACTTCATCCCCGGAACGCTGACGGGCACGGCGGGGGAGATGACCCTGGACGCCGGCGCGCTGCGCATCAAGCTGCCGGCCGAGCGCTCCGCGCGGATCGCCTCACACGCCGGTACCGAGGTGACCATCGGCATCCGGCCGGAAGACCTGCACGACCCTGACTTCCTCCCCGCCCGCGTCAGCGGCTACCCGATCCGCGCACGCGTCGACGTCACGGAGATGATGGGCAACGAGAAGTTCCTGCACCTCCTCATCGACAAGCAAACGCTGCTCGCACGCGTCGACCCGCGGACGCGGGCGCGCGCTGGGCAGGAGGTGGAGCTGACGCTCGACATCGACCGTATCCACATCTTCGACGCTGCGACGCAGGCCGCCCTCGACAAGATCGACATCCCCGGAGAGATGCGCGAACCGCCGCCCGCGCCCTGACTCCCGCGATCACCGACGCGCCGTCCGCCACACCACTCCTCGGCCGAATTGTGCGCAAACCCCGCATCGATCTTGCGTAAGCCGCGCATATCGCGCGCCGCGCCGGAACCCCGCGTTGACGCGCATGGAGCCGGCTGTTACCTCTGTCGCCGGAGGTTCAATGGAGCATCGCAAACTTGGTGGCACACACCTGCGCCCGTCCGTCGTCGGCTTCGGGCTCTGGACCCTCAGCACCGGCTGGTGGGGTGACTACACCGACGCTCAGGCCGTCGCGCTCCTCCGCGAAGCGCGCGACCTCGGCATCACCTTCTTCGACGCGTCCGACAGCTACGGCAACGGCCGCTCCGAGGAGCAGCTCGGCGACGCGTTCGGCAACGACGCCGGCGTCATCGTCGCCACGAAGGTCGGCTACGACTTCTACACGCACGGCAACGAGCGCCGCGGCCAGCGCGAGATCCCGCAGGATTTCAGCCCCGCCTACATCCGCCGCGCCTGCGACGAGAGCCTGCGCCGCCTGCGCCGCGACCGCATCGACTTCTACCAGCTCCACAACCCCAAGATGGACACGATCGCCCGCTACGAGACCTTCGCCTGCCTCGACGGCCTCGTCCGCGAAGGCAAGGTCGCCTCGTACGGCGTCGCGCTCGGCCCGGCCATCGGCTGGGAGCACGAGGGCGTGGCCGCCGCCCGCGACCGCGACATCGCCGGCCTGCAGATCATCTACAACATGCTGGAACAGGATCCCGGCCGCACGCACATCGCCGCCTGCCGCGATGGCGGCAGCAGCGTCATTGTGCGGGTGCCGCACAGCTCCGGCCTGCTCGAAGGCCACTACACCATCGATACCGAGTTCCCGGCGAACGACCACCGCCGCCACCGCCCGCGCGCGTGGCTCGTCGATGGCCTAAAGAAGGTCGAGCAACTCCAGTTCCTCGTCGACGCGCGCCCCGGTGCGACCATCGGCCAGATCGCGCTGCGCTGGATCCTCTCCGACCCCACCGTCGCCACGACGCTGCCCAACATCTACGGCCGCGAGCAGATCGTCGAGTTCGCGGCGGCCAGCGACATCGCGCCGCTCACGCCCGAAGAACTCGCGCGAGTCCAGGAGCTGTACGTGACGAACTTCGGCCTTGAGCCGTCCATCGAGAACGCGCAGGCCGCGGGAGCCGTATCGTGACGCTCACCAGCTCGGCTCGAATGGACGCCATCGACCAGTGCCTGCTCAACGAGATGCAGGATCGCTTCCCGCTCGTGCGTGAGCCGTTTCGCGAGCTCGCGGTGCGCGCCGAGACGACCGAGAGCGACGTCATCGCCCGGCTGACGGCCATGCGGGCGTCCGGTGTCCTCCGCCAGGTCAGCCCCATCTTCGATACGAAGGCGCTCGGCTATGCCACGTCGCTCGTCGCCATGCGCGTGCCCGAAGACCAGCTCGACGCCGCGGCCGATGTCGTCAACGCCCACCCGGGCGTCAGCCACAACTACCGGCGCACCCACGAGTTCAACATGTGGTTCACCATCGCCGTGCCCTCCGGCTCCGACCTCAAGGCGCACGTCGATGCCATCCACCGCCTGGCGGGCGCCGAATCCACCCGCATGCTGCCGACGCTCCGCCTGTTCAAGATCGGCGTCACGCTCGACATGACCGGCGAGCGCGAGATGGGCCACCGTTCCGCGCCGCAGTACACGCACGAGCAGCGCGAGGTCGCCGCGTCGAACACGCTCAGCGCCCGTGACATCGAGGTCGTGCGCGCCGTGCAGGGCGACCTGGCGCTCGAGCCCGACCCCTTCGCCGCGCCCGCCCGCGCGCTCGGCATCGACCCGGATGCGCTGCTCGAAATGCTCGGCGACCTGAAGCAGCGCGGCTACCTGCGCCGCTTCGCCGCCATCCTGCGCCACCGCAAGGCCGGCTTCGGCGCCAACGGCATGGCCGTCTGGCGCGTCTCCGAAGACAGGATCGCCACCATCGGCCAGGCCATGGCCGGCTACACCGCGATCAGCCACTGCTACCAGCGCCCGGTGTACGCGGACTGGAAGTACAATCTCTTCACCATGATCCACGCGCGCAAGAAGGGCGAGTGCGAGGGCTTCGTCGCGGAGTTGGCGCGCGAGCACGCGCTCGATGACGTCGCTGTCCTCTACAGCACCACCGAGTACAAGAAGATCCGCCTCGCCTACTTCACGCCCGAGTTCGACGACTGGGAACGACAGCACGTGCACGCAAACGGAGCCGCCGCCGATGTCAGCTGAGCGCCGCGAGTATTTCCGCTTCGCCTTCTATCGCTTCGCCGAAAGCTGGCGCGCCCTCGACGGCGGCGCACGCGCCCGCGCGCTCGACGAGCTGGCCGGCGTCCTCGCGTCGCCCGTCGCGCCGTGGCAGCTCTGCTACAGCCTCGCGGGCCTCCGCGCCGATGTCGATTTCGCGGTCTGGCTGAAGACCACGGAGGGCACCGCGCCGCTGCAGGAGTTCGAGCGCCGCATCCGCGCCACCGAGTGCGGCCGCCACCTCGTGCTCGCGTACAACTTCATCTCCATGACCAAGCCCTCGCCGTACGCGCGCCCCGAGACGGATCCGGCGCGCGCCGCCCTGCGCGCCTACCCGGACGGCGCGCCCTACGTCTTCGTCTACCCCATGGTGAAGACACGCGCCTGGTACGCGCTGACCGCCGAAGAGCGCGGCCGCGTCATGCGCGGGCACGTCGAAGCCGCCCACAAGTACCCGCGCATTCGCATCAACACGAGCTACAGCTACGGCATCGACGACCAGGAGTTCATCGTCGCGTTCGAGGGCGACGATCCCGCGGAGTTCCTCGACCTCGTGCACGACCTCCGCTACACCGAGGCCAGCTCCTACACCCTGCGCGACACGCCGATGTTCACCTGCGTATTGCGGTCGCCGCAGGCGCTCGTCGAAGAGTTCCGCACCCCCGCCGCCGCCCTGGCGTAGCGCGAAGCCCCCGCCATCCCAAGAGCGTGCTCGCGCACCCTTCGCCCCACGCCGCCACGCCGTGTATCCTCCGTCTCGAAGCCAATCCCCCGCCGCGCGCGCCGACTGAAAGGGAGCGTCATGGAACTCTTCGACATCAAGGGCAAGGTCGCCGTCGTCACCGGCGGCTCGCGCGGCATCGGGCTGATGATCGCCCGGGGCTTCGTCGAGGCCGGCGCGAAGGTCTACATCTCGTCGCGCAAGGCCGATGTCTGTGACGCCACGGCGGCCGAGCTCGCGAAGAGCGGTCAGTGCGCTTCCGTCCCTTGCGACGTCGGCAGCGAGGCCGGCTGCCGCGTCCTGGCCGATGCCGTCGCCGCGCGCGAGGAGCGCGTGCACATCCTGGTGAACAACGCCGGCGCAAACTGGGGCGCGCCGCTCGCCGAGTACCCCGACAGCGCCTTCGACAAGGTGCTCGCGACCAACGTCAAGGGCGTCTTCCACCTGACGCGCTTCATGCTGCCGCTGCTCGAAAAAGCCGCCACCGATGACGACCCCGCGCGCGTCATCAACATCGGCTCCATCGACGGCCTGCAGGCGCCCGCGCTCGAAACGTACGCCTACTCCGCCAGCAAGGCAGCCGTGCACCACCTGACGCGCGTGCTCGCGCACCGCCTCGCGCCGAGCCGCGTCACCGTGAACGCCATCGCGCCCGGTCCGTTCGAGAGCAAGATGATGGAGGCGACGCTCGCCCGCTTCGGCGACGCGATCCGCGCGTCTTGCCCGCTCGGCCGCATCGGCCGCCCGGAGGACATGGCCGGCACGGCCATCTTCCTCGCGTCGCGCGCCGGCTCCTACCTGACCGGCACCGTCATCCCGGTCGACGGCGGCATCTCAACCCGCCACGGCTGAGACGTAGCCGACTCGCCGCATCGGCGGTGGCCTTTGCCTTCTCAGACGTGCCGCGCAGGGCTCGCCTCACGCGATGCTACCGCCAGGTGGCGGGCGGGATCGAAGGGTTCGAAGAAGGCGCGCCCGACCGTGAACAGTCCGCGCTGCGGGATCCAGAAGTCGCCGAGCCGCGCCTGGCGCGCGAGCCGTCCCGGCGGTCCCAGGTCTGTTCCGGCGATGCTCGCCGTGCCGCGCGCGATCGTCCAGAGCACCATCGGGTTCGCCGAGAACTGCTGACCATTCGGCGCGCGGCCGTGGACGCCGAGGCGCCCGGCTCGGAGCGCGGGTCCGGCGATGGCCGCCATCAGTGAGAGGACGCGCCGGTCCTTCCACAGCCGGTCCGGCATGAGGCGGGCCATCGTGTTGAGCATGCGCGTCGCCAAGGTCGGCGCGAACTCCGCCTCCCACGTAAGCGCGGCGGATCCGATGCTGATGTGGAGGACCCGCGGCCCCGGCCACGAAACTTCGATCGGGCATTCCACGGCGCGTTGCACGTCGCTGCCGAAGTAACGGGTGCAGGCCTGCAGCGGATCTGCGTCGGCGTAGAACGTCCAGGCGCCGGCCGGATCGCGGTGCCAGACCGAGGTGTAGCCCGGCCCGACCGAGGATGCCGGGAACCTTCGCATGGCCAGCGCGTGGCTCGAGGCGAACGGCGCACCCATGACGCCGTAGCCCTGGAACCGCTCATCGCTGCCGGGCGGCAACTCCGGCGCCCGTTCGATTTGCTCTGCGTAGTCTCGTGGTTCCATGTTCGCTGCATCCCTGGCTCTGCCAGCCCGGCCGCCCCTGCGGCTCCGGCACAGAATGACGGCGATCTTACGCCCCGCCGCGTCAGCGGGTCAAGCGCCGTGCTCCGAGCACGCGGGCGATGACGCGATCCTGGTCATCCAGCGCGGGAGTTCGTTCCTCGCGTCGCGCGCCCGTTTCTACCTGACCGGCGCCGTCATCCCGGTCGACGCTGCCGTGGCGCTGTCAACGCACTGACGGTAATCTGGCCGAACAGGCGTCGCGCCTTGTAGGAGGGGGTTGGCATGTCTCACGTCACCATCGAGGATGTCGCCAAGGCCGTCACCGTGCAGTCCGGCGCCGTAGTGTCGAAGGTCATCCACCGAGACGCGGACATCGACGTAACCGTCTTCGCCTTCGATGCGGGTGAGGGGATCACGCAGCACACGGCCTCTCGCCCAGCGATCGTCCAGGTGCTCACCGGGAAATTGCGGTTCACGACCGAAGGCGAGGACCTGAATGCCGTGCCGGGCACCTGGATCTACCTGAGCGCGGGCACGCCACACACCGTCGCGGCCGTCGAGCCCACAGTGATGCTGCTTACGCTCCTGCGGCCCGAGCGCTAAGTGGCGACCTTTGGCGCGCCCGCTGCATGAGGTTGCCTTACTCTAGAGAAGCACTCGAGCCGCCGGGCGTTGACGATTCTGCGATCGTGTCGATGCAACAAAGAATTGCTCCACGCATCTCGATGCCGACACTCCCGCTCTCCTCGAAGAAGGGGTTGGGGGCAGGACTCAGCTCGTCATGCCCTGCAGGCCGACGAGCGCGCGCCCGTGTTCGATCTCGCCCATGTGCCGAAGCCCGTGCTGGTACACGAAGCACTCCAGCACCTCCAGCTTCCGCAGCGGCGCGCTCGGGCCGATGACCATCGCGCAGAAGATCTGCTGCATGCTCGGCGGCAGTTGCGGCAGCAGCACCTCCGCCAGCGTCGCTTCCGTGATCGCCTCCAGGACGCCGTCCGTGCGCGCGATCACCGCCGACTGGTACGCGCGCCATGCGTCGAAGTCGCTGAAGCGGATCTGCTCCATCTCCTCGACGGTCTCCTCGCGCCCCAGCCGGTCGATGCTGACGCCGATCTTCGCGGCCCAGCCGCCGGCGTCCCACAGCATCGGCCCGCGCAGGAACGGCCCGCTGATCGACTGGTCCTGCACGCGGATGTAGTGGCTGAGGCTGAAGGCGATTGGCAGCACGCCCGCGCGCTCGTGATGGTTCACCTGCTCCAGCGTCATGTCGGAGACCGCCCGCTCCCACAGCGCATTCATCGCGCGGATGCGGTTCCGCAGCGAGTTGACGAACATCTCAGACATCGGCTCCACTTCCTTGCTCCCTACTCCACGAACGTGCGGGCGATCGTCATCATGCCGCACGTGTACACGTCGCGCGACCACCCCGGCGACTGGAACACGACGGACTGCAACGGGCTGCCGGTGGCGATGCGCCCCTTCTCGGCGCCGCTCTCGACGTCCAGGATCACGACGTGGTCGGTCGTGCCGTCGAAGTCGTTGACGACGATCTCGCTGCTATCCGGGTAGAGCAGGAAGTGATTGCCGGCATTGAACGCGTGCTCCCACAGCCGCTCGAACTGCCCCGGCCCACCGTACCGAAAGCCCGCGATGCGGCCGTTGCCGCTGTCGTACACCACAGCGATGCGCCGCGCTGGGTGAATGAGCGGCGGGTTCACGACGGTGCCGTGCGGCAACCCGAACGGCGTCAGCACGTCCGTGTCGCCGGCATCGCTCGTCGACACGCGGTGGAGGTGCACCGGGCCCGTCGCCACGCCGGTGGCCTTCAGGCTGCGATTGAAGTTGTTCTCGCCGTTGTCGATGAACCACGCGCTGCCGCCGGCGATGACCGGGTCCCACGCGTACGACTGCTCGCCGTCCGGCAGCGTCCGATAACGGTACGCCCAGTCGCCGTCGCGCTCCAGCCGCCCGCGCTCGTATCGATAGCGGAAGAGCGTGTGGTCGCCGGCGACGTAGACGAACTCGCCGCCGGCCGAGATGTCCTTCGAAATCCGTGCGATCGACCCTTCGGGGATCTCCACCTCCGCGCACACGGGCTCCAGGCGCTCCGGCTCCAGCACCGAGAAGTACGAGCGGCTGCTGCCGTCACGCACGAAGTTCTTCATCGCCAGATTGCCATCGGAAAGCGCCAGCAGGCTGTTGTACGGCTGCGCGCGCGGCAACTCGCGGCTCGCCCGCAGTGCGCACCCCGCATCGAGCCGATGGCAGTAGCGGCCGTAGGTCACGTACAGATCGCCGTTCGCGTGCACCAGGATGCCGCCCGCCCAGAACGGACCGCCCGGCAGATCGGCCGACCGTACGAGCGGCGCCAGCGTCACCGGATCGATGCGCTCGACCCAGGCGGTCGTGTCCTCCCACGGCTGGCTGTTGCCCTGCAGGAACACCTCGCCCGGGTCGCGCAGCACCACCATGTTCGCCAGGAACGCCGTCCGCGTCGTCACGCGCAGCCGCTCGCCGTTCTTGAGCGCGAGCGCGGGCGACCGCGGGATGAGTTGCCGCCGCGGACCACCGTCCTCGCCGGGAAACGGGCTGTCGTAGTAGCCCGGGATCGGTCCGGCGCTGTCCATGCCCGTCTCGCTCTCCGCTTCGATGCCCATGCGTCCTCCGGCCCATTCGCTCCCGCGGCTGTGACGCCGAGGGTATCACTGTTTGCACTGCGAGTGCAATAAGATGCGAGCCCGCGCGCCGCCGCCCGGCGACAACAAGGAACCCCGGTGCCATGGCATCGGGGCTCGCGCATCTCTTCTGTTGTCCTGGTTGGGTTCCGGCGCCCTTCCTCTTCACTCGCGCTTCGGCTGATTACCAACCGAGGGGGCGTCGCCACGTCTCCGTGGACTGGTTCTCCGCCCGCACTCCGCGCCTTCGAGCGTTACCTTTTAAGCGAGTTACGAGTCGGAGCGCCGGTTCTCTCGACAATCTCCACTAGGCTTCTCGTACCTCCTTCCACCTACATTATAACTCCGCTTGTCAAGCGCGCCGCACCGATCCGGGTGACCCGCGCCCCCGGTTCGCCGCCCGTCGCTCCGCTTGTTAGGATGTGCCGATATGAGCGCCGATGCCGTCCACAAGATCACCCGCAACCTTGAAGAGGTCCTCACGCGCGAGGATCTCGAGCGTCTCGTCGCCTCCGGCACGCCGCTCCGCCATTACATCGGCTTCGAGATCTCCGGCAAGATCCACCTCGGCAGCCTCGTCTGCATGTCGAAGGTCAAGGACTTCGTCGATGCCGGCGTCCACTGCACGATCTTCCTCGCCGACTGGCACACTTGGATCAACGACAAGCTCGGCGGCGACCCCGACACCATCCGCCGCATCGGCGTCGGGTACTTCCAGGAGGGGCTCAAGGCCGCCTTCCTCGCCGTCGGCGGCGACCCCGCGAAGCTCAACTTCGTGCTCGCCAGCGACCTCTACCACCACAACGACAAGTACTGGGCCACGCTGATCGATGTCGCGAAGAACACGTCGCTCGCCCGCATGCAGCGCAGCATCACCATCCTCGGGCGCAAGGAAGGCGAGTCGGTCGACTTCGCCAAGCTCGTCTACCCGCCCATGCAGGTCGCCGACATCTTCATCATGGGCGTGAACATCGCCCACGCCGGCATGGACCAGCGCAAGGCTCACGTTATCGCCCGCGATGTCGCCTCCAAGCTGCGCGTCTCGCCGCTGCTCGATGCAAACGGCGAGCAGATCAAGCCGGTCTGCGTCCACCACCCGCTGCTGCTCGGCCTGCGCAAGCCCGCCATGTGGCCGCCACCGGAATCCGACCTCAGCGACTTCTGGGCGTCGATGAAGATGAGCAAGTCCGACAAGAACTCCGCGCTCTTCATCCACGACTCCGCCGACGACATCCGCGCGAAGGTGCGCAAGGCGTTCTGTCCGCCCGACTCCGCCACCTTCAACCCCATGCTCGACTGGGTGCGCAAGCTCGTCTTCGCCCGCGACGACGAGTTCCGCATCGCCCGCACGCCCGAGCACGGCGGCGACCTCTGCTTCACCTCACCTGAGGAGATCGATGAAGCGTTCCTGACCGGCAAGCTGCACGCCGCCGACCTCAAGAACGGCGTCGCCGAATGGCTGGTGGATGCGCTGGAGCCCGCCCGCAAGGTCTTCGATCAGCCCGAACAGCGCGCCCTGCTCGAAGAGCTCGACCGCCTGATTTGACCCGCCCGTCACACAGTTCCGTGGCGACTGCCTACAGCAGCCGCGGCGCTTCCGCGGCAATATCGCCGCTGTTCGCGGGCGCCAGGCACGCCTCGTCGTCGTTCGCCACGGAGTTCACCCGCCGCGACACCTCCGTCGCCACCAGCACGCCGGCCCCGGCGGGCCGCAGCAGCGCGGCGAGCCGCTCGGCGTGCTTCTCCGGCTCCTGTGACGGCACGAAGATCCACTCGTCAACGTGCTCCGCCGGTAGGATCACCGGCATCCGGTCGTGCACCGGCGCCACCGCCTCATTTGCCTCGGTTGTCAGGATCGTGAACGTCCGACGCCACTCGCTCGTCGCGGGGTCGCGCCACGATTCGTAGAGCCCGGCGAACAGCAGCAGCTCGTCGTGCGGCGCGTGAAACCAGACCGGCCGCCGCGCTTCCTTCGCGCCGATCCACTCGAAGAAGCCATCGGCCGGCACCGCGCACCGCCGCTCGATGAAGGCGTCGCGGAACGCGCGGCTCTTCAGCGCCGTCTCGGAGCGGGCGTTGATCTGCCGCGCCGCCCCCTTCGCATCCTTCGCCCAGCCGTTTACGAGGCCCCACCGCGCGGGCAGCAGCTGCCGCTGCTCCTGCTTCTGACGCAGCACCCAGTGCTCGTCCGTCGGCGCGATGTTGTACCGCCGCCGGTACAGCGCCGCGTACTCCGGCCGCACCTCCGCGTCGAGCGTCGCCGCCAAGCCTTCGAGGTCCCTGCGAGTCAGTGTGAAGCGCCCGCACATGCTCCCAGCGTAGCCGATTATGCCGCAGCAATAGCGAACAGAGCGCGGCCGATGGCTCTGCGCTCTGTTCGCTGCCCTCTGCTCGACGTAGTTAGTGCCGGATCATCGAAGGCCGGACGGGATCCGGTCTGAAGCACAGCCAGATGTCTCGGGCCAGCAAGTCCACACCCGCCACGTCGCCAAAGACATAGCCGTCCATCGCGTCGAAGTGCAGGAGCACCTGCTCGACCACCCAGTCGCCGTGCTCGTCCCACCACGTGCGCGGAATGACGCTCGATTTGAATCCACGCGCCTGCACGTAGGGGCTCGTCTCGATGGCGAACCGCGCGAACTCGATGGGGTCGCCCTGGTCGAAGGTCCAGCGCACGTGGCGGCAATATCGCATCGCCGCGTTCATCTGTCCGCAGGCCGGGCACCGCACCTCGGCCGGCGCTTCCTGTCCTGAAAGGTGATCGGTAATGTTCCGCATCTCGACGCCTCCCCAAAGGCTCGCATCACCGATCCAAACGGAAAAGATGCCCGGAAATTACACCCGCACCAAGTACCACCGCCCTTCTCCAGCAATGGCGTCGCGTCCACCCCAAGGACTTCGAGACATCGCAGAGCGATCTCCAGACCAGCGAGCTGTTCGGCATCCCGATTGCCTTGCTCAGCCTGGCGCTCGTCTTCGGGGCGCTCGTCGCGTCCGCTACCCCGATCGCCCTCGCGCTCGTCGCCATCATCGCCGTCGCCACGTCTGGTTTCGTGAGATGGTGACCCGGCCGCAGTAGGGCTCGCGCGCTCTCGTCCATTCCGGGCGGATCGCGCGATCTGGTGCCCGCCAGCCTGACCCCAACGAGGTGCACGGCCCCATCGGACCGTTGCTGGCGTGTTGCTCCAGCTATGGAGCGCACCTGGCCGTGTGCACCTGGCCGTGTGGTAGAATCGGCACCGGCAAGGCAACGATTCGGAGGTTGACGACGTTGCGGTTCACGTCTGACATCGGCGAAGCCGCGGATCCGATCACCCTGCAGGAGCACTTCTTCGCGATGGGCTGGACCGATGGGTTGCCCGTCGTTCCTCCAACCCCTGAGCGTGTGGCGGAATTCCTGGCGGCATCGTGGCTGGAACCTTGGGACGTGATCTGCGCCATCCCGACACGCAATCGCACAGTCACGGCCGAGAAGGTCGCCATCAACTGCGTTATGGCTGGCTGCCTCCCCAGCTATATGCCGGTCGTGGTGGCCATTATCGAGGCGATGGCGGAGCCTGCCTATCGTTTTCACGCCGCGATCACCTCAACCGGGGGCTCAGCTCCGTTCGTGGTAGTGAACGGTCCGATCCGGCAGGAACTCGCGATGAACAGCGGCACGAATGTGTTCGGGCCGGGTAATCGGGCCAATGCAACCATCGGGAGGGCCGTTCGTCTGATCCTCATGAACGTGGCGGGTGCCCTCCCGGGCGTCCTCGACAAGTCGACCCAGGGGCATCCCGGCAAGTACACGTTCTGCATCGCGGAAGCCGAAGAGGTGAGTCCTTGGGAGCCGTTCCACGTAGAGCGCGGATTCGATCCCAACCGCAGCACGGTCACGGTGTTCGCGGCGGAATCCGCCCACGGGATCCAGAATCACCAGAGTGGCGATCCGGAGGAGCTTCTGACCTGCATCGCGCGCGAAATGGCCAGCATCGGCGCTTTCAGCTTCGGGCAGAGTGCGCTCGTGCTGACGCCAGAGCACGCCAAGATCGTCGCCAAGAGCGGGTGGGACAAGAAGAAGGTGAAGGAATTCCTGTTCGAGAACAGCACCCAAACACTCGCTGATCTCAAGAGACTTGGCAAGCTTCCGGCCAACTTCGGAGAAGAATTTCGCCGCCCGGGAGCCGATGTCGTCATGGAGCGGGCCGGGCTCAGCCCTGAGGACATCACCGGGCTGATCGAGATCGGCAGGCGAGCCGAGGCCGGCGACGACACGAAGTTCAGCCGCGGGCTTCGCCCGGACGACATCATCCTGGTTGTGGCGGGAGGCGAGGCGGGCGGGCACTCGGCCTTCATCCCCTCATGGAGCCGGGAGCGAGCATCGATCTTCCAGACCAAAGCCATCGTGGAGAACTGCGAAGTCTGCAGCGTTTAGATCGTACAGAGAGGCAAACAACGTGACCATCAGATACCTGAACCCTGTACAAGAACCCGAAGTCATTCCTGCGACTATCGCCCCGCGCCTCAAGTCGCTCGACGGGATGAAGCTGGGCCTCCTTGCCAACGGCAAGGCGAATTCCGTTGCTCTCCTGGCAATGATCGGCGAAGAGCTCGGTGCCAACTTCAAACTGGGCGGCATCGTGGCGGAACACAAGGGAAGCGCGGCCAACAACTGTTCGCCGGAGCTTCTGGACGATCTGCTGCAGAGGTGCGACGCGGTGATCACCGGTAACGGCGACTGAGGTTCTTGCAGTTCGTGCAGTTTGCACGACGGGATCGAGATCGATAATCGCGGCAAACCCGCCGCAGTGGTCATCACGGAGCCATTCATCGCTACAGCGCAGCAGATCGCCAGGATACGAGGTCTGGCCGAGTATCCCTTCGTGATCGTCAGGCATCCCCTGGGCAGCTTGACCAAAGACGAACTTAGAGAGCAGGCGAGGCTCGCCGTGCCGCAGGTTGTGAATATCTTGTGCGATGAGGCGGCGAACCGAGGATCGTAGCAGGCAGCGTCGCCATTCTCATCGACGCCACGATCGTGCGCAGCATCCTCGTCCCGGCGAGCATGAAGCTCCCGGGCAAGTGGAACTGGTACCTGCCTTCCATGCTCCACTGGCTCCCGAAGGTGCAGGCGGAAGGGGCGCACGCTGCGCCCGCCGACCGCCGGATCCCCGGCGCCCAAGAGTGGGCCGCGGGGGACTAGCGGCGTGCTGAAGAAGCGAACCGTTCGCCCTGAGCCTGCCGAAGGGCACGCGGATTCCGAGACAATAACCGCTGGAAGCCGTATGATCGAAGGAAACCCCCGGCCGGCGACCGAAAGCGAGGACCACGTGCCCCAGGAGCGAATCAACGGCGTCAACATCCACTACGAGCTGCACGGCGACGATGGCGAGCCGCTGGTGCTCGTCCACGGCTACACCGGCGACATCACGGACTGGCGCCACCAGCTCCCCGAATTCTCCCGCACCCACCGCGTCCTCATCATGGACAACCGCGGCCACGGCCGCTCGGAAGCGCCCGGCGACCGCGCCGCCTACACCATCGGGCAGTTCGCCGACGACGTCGAGGCGATGGCCGCGCACGTCGGCTTCGACCGCTACCACCTGCTGGGCCACTCGATGGGTGGCGCCGTCGCGCAGGAGATCGCGCTGCGCAGCCCCGGCCGCCTGCTCTCGCTCACGCTGCAAGACACTGCCCACGCCTTCGACCTGGGCCGCAACAACGAGACCATCGCCAACTTCATCGCCGCCCGCAACAAGGTCGCCGAGGAGAAGGGCATGGCCGCCATCGCCGCGATGCCGCCGCTCACCGCCGCGCCGCCGCACATGCCCGCCGACCGCACCGCGGAGACGACGCGCCGACTCTCCGGCATGTCGGTCGACGCCTACATCGGCGCGTGGCAGGGGCTCACCGCGTGGGAAGGCACCACCGAGCGCGCGTCACGGATCGGGGCCCCGACCATGGTGATCTACGGCGACCTCGACACGATGCTGATCGATGCCGCCAAGCACCTCGCGTCCGTCATCCCGGGCGCCGTGCTCGAAGTCGTCCCGGAGGCCGCCCACTCGCCGCAGTTCGAGCGCCCGGACATCTTCAACGCCGCCCTCCGCCGCCACCTCGCCCGCAACGCCGCCGTCGGCGTGAAGTAGGCCCGCACCTAGGGCGCACGTCGCTTCGACCTACGCACCCGCCCGCCACACAGCGCTGGCCGAGGCATCGCGCATCGGCACGGGGTCGGCCGCTGCATATCAGCGAACATCTTCCACTCTGCTAAGCTGCTTCCAATGTCGTATACGCACCCGACCGATCCGATCGCACTTGTCGCCGGTCCGGACCTGGCGCCGAACGTCTATCGCTGCGCGCACTGTCATGCGCTGGGGGCCTACGCCGCCCGGCTCCCCACTGGCGGCGTCCAGGGCACGCATTGCGGCGCAACGATCGCTTCGACCGAGGTGGTGCGCTACGCCACGATCCCGTCTCGCCTCCTCGCTCTTGTCTGCGACGTCGCACTGCTCGGCCCGTCGCTCACGGCACTCTTCCTGATGATTGGAGGGGTGTCCCTGGAGTACGTCCCGAAAGACGAACTCGGAGACCCGACGCCCGCGGCCGTCGCATGGATGACCACCGTCTTCATCACCACGACCGCGACGATTCTTATTGGCTATTTGTGGTCCGGGAACTCTCGCGGACAAACGATGGGAAAGCGATTAACGGGACTGAAGGTCGTACGCCTCGACACTGGCGACCCGTTGGGGGCCGGTCGCGGTTTCCTCCGTACGTTGGCGCAACTCATCACGATCGGAACCCTCGGGCTCGGCTATGCCATGGCGTTCTTCGATCCGCAGCGGCGCACCCTGCACGATCGCATCGCCGGTACGTTGGTCATTGAGCCTTAGCCCGGATGGGCCGTGCCCCCGCACTCACATCCCCTTGCCACAAGAAAAAAGGCCGCACCCCCGTGCGCCCTTCGAACTACCAACCACCAACAACGAACTCACTCACCCACCCGCGCCGCCGCACCCGCGAGCTGCGCCCGCAGCCGCGCCGCTCGCTCCTCGCCCATGCTCTCCCGGATCGCCGCGCCCGTCGCCTCATCGAACGGCACGTACATGAACGGATCGTCGCCGCGCCGCACCAGCTCCACCGCGATCGTCTCGTTGAGCGCGTCGATCATGTCCTCTTCGCTCGTCCGCAGCAGGTGCCGCAGCACCTCGTACCGCACCGGCGCGCCCGCCGCGGCCACCAGGTCCGAAACCCGGCGCGCGGCGCTCGATAGCGTCAGCAACTGCTCGGCGCGAATGCGGGATTCGTCCATGACGTGAGTGTACACGCCGATTCCATTACCATGGCGGACATGATGAATGGAGCCCGGCAGGGTCCCGCCTACGGCATCGTCGTCGCCGCCGGCCGCAGCGAGCGCATGGGCGGCATCGACAAGGTGCTGGCGCCGCTCGTCGGCCGCCCCCTGCTCGCCTGGACGCTCTCAGCCTTCAAGAAGTGCGACGAGATCGACAAGGTCGTCGTCGTCGCCGCGCCAGCGTCGCTCGACCGCGTCCGCGCCTTCGTCGAGGAGTGGCGCTTCACGAAGGTCACCGCCGTCGTCCCCGGCGGCGCCACGCGCCAGCAGTCCGTCCGCGCCGGCATCGATGCGGCAGCCGGCGCCGCCATCGTCGCCATCCACGATGCCGCACGCCCGCTCGTCACGCCCGAGCTCATCGCCCGCGGCGTCGCCCTGGCCCGCGAGACCGGCGCCGCGCTCTGCGCCGTCCCGGCGCGCGACACCGTGAAGGAGGTCGATGGCGATCCGCCGGTCGTCACCGCCACCCCCGACCGCACGCGCATCTGGCTCGCGCAGACGCCGCAGGTCTTCGACCGCGCCCTCCTGCTCGAAGCGCACGATCGCGCCGGCGCCGACGCGACCGACGACGCCGCGCTCGTCGAGGCCGCCGGCCACAGGGTGCACGTCTACCGGGGTGACTACGCGAACATCAAGGTGACGGACCCCGACGACCTCATCATTGCCGAAGCGCTGCTCAGGGAGCGCCTCTCGCCGTAGCCCGATCCTGTCGGTGCCATCTGTGAGATCTGCGGTTCCGCGTCATCCCGACGAGCTACCGTACTCGTTCGGGGCAGGTGCCGTCACGGATTGTACTGGCAGTCGTCTGGCTGAAATTCCACAAAGGCGTACTCAGACTCGTTGATCTTATCGAGCTCCTCCGTTGTGAGTCCACGAGACGGGAAGGCGATATCATTGCCATCGTGCCAGGGCTTTATGTATAGGCAGTCACCATCCGTGTCGAACCTAAACCCGTCGGCGCCAGTTGGCCTTTCCGTTCCTCTGCGCGCTTGAGAAGTCGCACGATAGCGAGTCACAACGGAGTCGAACGGCAAGTCGCTCACGAAGAGTCTCTCCCAACCTCCGCCGCCGAGTAGCCCGGCACCGGCGCGCCCCTTTTTCACAAGTACGGCATCCGGTGGGCGGCCGCCTTCGAGGACATTTCGGTGGGGCAAACAGCTTGCGGCCGCCATGCCAAGGCCGGATATGAGCAGCACGATTGCCAGCGTTCGTGCGACCCTCGAGACGCGCGAGCTGGCCATCCGATGGGAATGTAGTCTGACTAACATACAGATGCTGTCTCGCAGTACGCTAATGTGGTTCGAGCTGATCAATGATGACGAGGAACCTGTTGACGGACGCTGAAGCCGCCTTCCCGTAACCCGGCGTCGTCGGATGATACAGCCCGTCGTTGCCGCGCGATGGACCAAGGTATTTGCCTCCAGGTTGCCAATCCAGCGTGTACCGAGTGGACCCCGCCACATAGATCAACATCGCGTGCTCCATTCGAGTCTGAGGGTCGTAGAGTGGCGAAGCCATCCCGGCATAGTGCGCCAACAGCGCAGCAACAAGCATAATCGACGTCTCGGGATTCTGTAGTGCGAGCCGGTCGTAGGAGTAGGAGACGTTCTCCGACGGAGGCGCGTCAACGGTCGCGATCACGTTGCTCGCGTCGTCGTAAGTAAACGGCGTTCCCTGAGGTCGCGACAGCGAAACCGTCAACCGCAACCGATACCCTCGGTGCAATCTGTGAAATCTGTGGTTCCCCGTCAGCCCGCAGGCTTCGGCGGGATGATCAGCACCTGCCCGATGTACAGGGCCGTCGGATCGACGCCCGGGTTTGCCGCCATCAGCGCCTCAACGGTGATCCCGAACTTCTCCGCGATCGTCACCGGGATGTCGCCCTCGACGACCGTGTACGTCTGCCCCAGCGACGCCGGCGTGTTCGTCGCCGCCGGCGGCGGCGTCGCTGTCGGTGGCACTTCCGTTGGCGTCTCGACGGCCGTCGCGGTCGCGGCCGCCGCCGTGGCCGGAGGCTCCGTCGCAGCCGCCTTCGTCGATGCGGCGGTCGGCGTCGCCGCAGCGGGTGGCGCTTCGCTCGCCGGCAGCTTCACCGCCTGGCCGATCGACAGCCGCGACGCGTCGAGGCTCGGGTTCGCTGCCAGCAGATCCTCCAGGCTCACGCCGAACCTCCCGGCGATGCCCGCCAGCGTGTCGCCTTCTTTCACCGTGTAGGAAGATCCGCCCCCGGGCTGCACGGCCCCGCTGCTGACGATGCGCGGCTCCGGCAGCGTCGCCGGAAGCGTCGCCGTCGGGATCTTGCTCGAATCCGGCGCCTTCCCGCTCGATGCACCGCCGCCGCACGCGGCCGCCAGCGCCCCACCGACAACGAGGCAGCACATAACGAACGGAAGGACTCGGCCGAGTCTCACGGGGCCTCCAAGGGCTGATTGGAACCGTGGGGATCGTAGCGGACGCCTCCGGGCCGGGCAAACCCGCTACCCGCCATTGAGCGCCCGCAGCGTCGCGATGGCCACCGCCACCGTCTCCTGCAGCGCCCCTGCATCGATGCGGTCGATGGCATCCTCGGGCGTGTGGATCAGCCCGTCGCTCCGGTACAGCATCACGACGGGCACGCCCGCCCGCTCGAAGCTCAGGTGGTCGCTCCCGGTTCTCTTCGGCAGCACCGCCGGCGTGGCGGTCACGCCCAGCTTCTGCGCCTCCAGCCGCGCCGTCTCGATCAGGTCCGCGCTCCCGAACAACGTCAGGCTCTCCTTCGTCCCTACCACGTCCAGGTTGACCATCGCCCGCAGCGCCTGCAGGTCGCCATCCGCCATCGACGCCACGTAGTGCTTGCTGCCGAACAGCCCGAACTCCTCCGCGCTGAACAGCACGAAGCAGTTGGCGCCCGGCAGCCGCAGCGCCGCCGCCATCCTCGCCGACTCCAGCACCGTCGCGGAGCCTGAAGCGTTGTCGTCGGCGCCACCCGTCACGGCCACGCTGTCGTAGTGCCCGCCGGTGATCGTCGCGCACTGCGTCACGCCCTTCGGTTTGGCGATGACGTTGTACGCCGTCCCCTTCGGCGGCGATACCGTCACCTTCGCATCGACCGGCCCCGCCGCCACGCGCGCGACGAGCTCCTCCCCCGCGGCCTGCGGGATGCCTGCCACCGGGATGGCCACGGGCGCCGAGAGGTCGCCCAGCATCGACCCCGCCTCGTTGTTGTAGATGATGGCACCGCTCGCCCCGGCGGCGATCGCGTTCGCCACCTTGTCGGTGAAGCTCAGCTCTGCCCGCTGCATCAGCGCGATGCCGCCGCCGACTCCGCCCGCCGGAAAGTCCTCCGGCCGCCCGATGCCCGCATTCACCAGCCGCCCGCTCGCCGCGCCCGCACCCGAACCGACGAACGCGTACGCCGGGATCGCCGTCCCATCCGCATCGACACGCGCCGGCAGGTACGAACTCGCGTCGAACGCGAAGTCCTGCAGCGTCACGTCGTAGCCGTAGCGTTCGAGCGTGGTCTTGATGTAGTCGCGCGCCGCGATCTCGCCCGGCGTGCCCGCCGAGCGCGGCCCGATCTCCACCGCCAGCTTGCGCACGTGTTCGTACGCGCGCTGCCCGTCGATCGTCGCCGGTCCGATGGGGTCCGGCGTGGGCGACGGTACCGCCGTCGCGGTCGGTGCGACGGTCGCCGTCGGCGGCTCGCTGGTCGATGTGAGGGTGGCGCCCGATCCGCCGCCGAAGCACGCCGATGCGAGCAGCAGCGCGGACGCGAGCGCGAAAAGCAGCAGGTAGCCGGGCGTGCGCAGCATGCTCTCCAACCGGGATGGCGAGGCGGCGAAGGGTGCACTCAGTATACGGGAGGCATGGGAATCCGGATTAGCGGCGGCGGCGACGCAGCCAGTCCCGGAGCCGGCTACCGGCCGACGGCTCGGAGTAGTTGATGACCTGCCCCCGCCAGCGCTTCTCGGTGCGGCCGCCGGCGAGCGTCCGCCTGCTGTCGCCGTTGATCACCGACAGCACGAACGCGCCGATCGCGAGCACGATGCCGGTAATGATCATCGGCCCCGAAAGCGCGCCGAGCGTATCGCGAAATAGCGAACCGATAATGAGGAGTGCCAGCCCGGCAAGCAGCACGTGACCCAGGCTCAATCGCGCGATGCGCCCCACCACGCGTTCGATGACGCCCGGGCCCGCCTGGACCCGTTGGCGGTTGCGGATCTTCGAGGCGAGCCGCTCCTCGGGCACGAAGTTATCGAGCTTGTTGAGCAGCTCCTCGATCTCGCGCTGGACCTTGTCGGATTCGTGCTGAGGCATATGCGGGGGTCTCCCGCCCCGTCCCTGCATTGTACTCAGGCTTCGCCCGAGCCCGCCAGATTCCACATCGGCGCGCGGGCAGCCGATCCGCCTCGGATTTTACCCACACATTACGCCACGTTGCCCCGCCCTTCATCCCGGCATGCGTACTCTGGCGATGTAAGAGGTGTGGGATGCAGCGGGAAGGACAAGGAGACACCAACATGAAACTCGTGACGAAACTCGTAGCGACAGCGGCCGTGGTCATCGTGCTCGGCGGGGGCGCGATCGGCGGCATCGGACACGCTTCGGCGCAGGAGCCGGGCACGCCGCAGGCACAGCGGCAGGGCAGGCCGAAGCTGGACGTCCTCGGCAAGCTGGCGGCGAACCTCAACATCACGCTCGAGCAGCTCAAGTCGGCGATCAAGGCCACGGAGCTGCAGATCGTCGACGAGCTGCTCGCCGACGGCACCATCACGCAGGAGCAGGCGGACAAGATCACGGAGAAGATCAACAGCAGCGAAGGCCCCGGCCTCGGCAAGTTGCTGGGCCGCCGCCATCAGGACGGCCAGCAGGGGCAGGAGCGTTTCCGCAAGGCCGCCCGCAGGGAGATCATCCAGTCCGCCGCCGAGGCTATCGGCATCGAGCCGAAGGAACTGGTCGCGGAGCTGAAGGATGGCAAGTCGATCGCCGATGTGGCCGCCGAGCACAGCGTCCCGCTCGACGACGTGAAGGCGCAGATCACGGAGGACGCGACGGCCAGGCTCGCCGAACTGGTCGCCGACGGCAAGCTCACGCAGGAGCGCGCGGACCAGATGCTGCAGAAGCTGGCCGACAACCTTGACCGGATCGTGAACGCCAGCAAGGACGACTGATCGGGCGCGGCCGGACGCGCCAGGCACGAGAGAGCGGGTGGCGATGATGCCACCCGTTTTCTGTTTGTCCGCGCGCGCGTGGTGGGTAGGGGCGGGGCGGACAGGAAGACCTGGCCCTACGAAGTGCGGGCCGCGCGGGCTGGAAAGCCCGCGCCACAATAAGCGAAGCCCTCGCCACAACTGGCACGGGACAGGACGGAGCTGAAGCTGCGTCCCTACGAGGCGTCACGCGCTTCGTCCAGGGGTTCGAAGAGGAGGGTGTCGCCGGGCTGGGTGTTGGTCGCCGCGGCGACGCCGGACGCCAGCTCCAGGCAGTCCTTCGCGCCGCGGCCGCCGAAGGCGACCCACCACTGCCGCATCGACGGCACCACCTTCACGACGCGGTCCTCGCGGTCGAGGAAGATCGCGTCGAAGCGGAAGCGCATGAAGAAGGAGTGGATGGAGGCGCTCTTCGTCAGCAGGATGCCGCCGCCCTCCGGCACGCCCTTCCGCCCCATCAGCCCGAACAGCCGGTCGATGTAGGACGACGCCAGCTTCGCGCGCGTCGCGAGCACCGTATCGCGCTCGGCATTGCGGACGGAGAACATCTTCGGGCGCTTCGCGGACGTTCGGTGCGGCGGCGCGTCGCTCACGTCAGCGCTTGAGCGCGAGGCGGATGATGTACACGCAGCCGGTGATGTACAGGCAGAGGAAGTAATACCCGGGGCCAAGATTCACGGCGATGGCGACATACGCCAGCGTGAACGCGAGGACCGCGTCCCAGTTGTGGCGGAGCGAGGTGAGCCACGCAGCCATGCCCCGATGATACGACGGTTCGCGCTTGAATCTCAATAGCTTCTCGCCCGTTAGCGTACAGACACGCCGGGATCGGCCCGGTCGCTAGGGTGATCTTCGGCGGATCCGTGCGATTCCGTAATAGGGGACGCGCCTTAGGCCGGGAGCGAGGCCAGGGAATGGCAGAGGGGGCCTTACGAGCCGGGTGACCTGTGCTCGAACCGGAGGCGGTGGCCGCCGATCTCGATCTCGTCGCCGTCTTCGAGCATCACCAACGGCAGCGTCATGGGCGAGCCGCCGATCACTTGGCCGCGGCCATCCACCTGCCGGAAGC
>Ga0080064_1001150_pt1 | contig 57648 bp, 60 predicted proteins | sample Subgrocontami54m_FD_69260 | JGI IMG/M metagenome (GOLD analysis project Ga0080064, IMG submission 69260) | Subsurface groundwater microbial communities from S. Glens Falls, New York, USA - GMW46 contaminated, 5.4 m (SPADES assembly) (version 2) ... | reverse complement strand
CTGCTTTTTCTTGCCGGCGTATTCCGCCTGCGAAAAGCTCCCCTGTCGCTGCATCGCCCCGCCCCCGTCCCCCCGGACTGGCCGATTCTACCCGATTTGCAGCGGTTTATTCAGTGTTTCCATAGCACAAAGCGAGCCGGAACGCCTCCTCGCGGTTTTCACCGAGTTGGCAACTGCCATTGCTCCTCGGGTGAATAGGCAAGCTATACGGCGGCGCAGTCCGGAAGCGCGTCTGGCAGGCAGGCTGTTTGATTATGACGCGGTCGTGCAGCCGTATCTGGGCGAACTTGCAGCCGCATTCTACGCGGACACGCAAGATGCATGGCAATGGAACTCGAGATATTGGTCTCAAGTATCGTTGCTACACCACGCGCGCTACCAAGCAACACCGAATTCTCTGGAGGGCAAGGAAGCCTTGAGTCACGCGGTGCAACATGCTCGTCATGCAGTGTCAATTGAACGACATCCTGTAATTCTTACTGCTCTTGGAAAGGTACTATTTTCTCAAGTCTATGAAGAGCGCCCGGTATTGTCCACAATCTATGATGAGGCATTTGCCTGCCTGACCGAGGCCATCCAGCGGGAACGGTCATTGTTGCGTGCTAATATCCATCCTTTTGTTAGCTTGTTTCGCGGTACGCGCGACTTCATACAAGCAGGGGGAGCTATCAGTGGCCAACAAGCAGACGAGTTGCGTCTTTTCGTCCGGGAGGCACGATCCAAATTTCTTCGTGACCCCGATATCAAGGAAGGAATCCTCCAACTAGGGCCATTGTTGGGTGGCACAACGGGCTAAGTCTTCTATCAAGGCTGGTATGCGCACGGTCAACATTCATGCGGCAAAGACGCAACTCTCGCGTCTGGTTGAAGCGGCGGCGGCCGGCGAGGAAGTGATCATCGCCAAGGCCGGCAAGCCGATTGCACGATTGTGCCCGCTCGCCGCGCCGCCGCGCGACCGGGTGCTTGGCCGGCTCGCGGAAAACTCTTGGTTCCCGACGATTTCGACGATCCGCTCTCGGATGAAGCGCTGGCCTTGTTCGAAGGCCGTTGATGCGCATCCTGCTCGATACGCACATTCTTTGTGGGTGCTATCAACCCCCGAGCGATTGGACCCCATAAAATAGACGCATTCCCGGGGTAGCTTCGCGGGATGCGATACCGTCGGTGCGGGGCCGCGATGATGTGGGATCAGGCCCGGGGCAAACCTAACCAGCCTGATAAAGGCCTGATAATAACAGGCATAACAGGCATCCGGGCATGCCCGCCGGCATTACCACATCGGCTGCTTCCCCCACGCCAGGAACCCGTCGTTCTTGAGGCCGGGCTTGCCGTATCCGAGCGGGGCACCGTCGGCGGTCAGCACCGAGCCGCCGGCGGCTTCGAGGATGGCCTGGCCGGCGGCGGTGTCCCATTCCATCGTCGTGCCGAAGCGCGGGTAGAAATCGGCCTCGCCCGCCGCCAGCACGCCGAATTTGAGCGCGCTGCCGCAGACCCGGCGCTCGCGCGGCTCGCGGCCCTGGAAATATTCGGCGAGGCGGCGGCTGTTTTCGTGGCTGCGGCTGTGGATCACGACGAGGCCGTCCGCGCCCGGCAGGCGCGCGGCGATCGGCTCGAACCGGCCGGCGCCGAGGCGGCGGCGCGCGGTGCCCGGCCCGTGCGCGGTGTAGGTCACGCCGATCGCCGGGCCGTACACCACGCCCAGCACCGCGCGGCCGTCCTCGACCAGCCCGATCAACACCGCGAATTCGTCGTTGCGGGCGACGAACTCGCGCGTGCCGTCGAGCGGGTCGACCAGCCAGAACCGGTCCGCCGGCGGCACGAACCCGTCCTCCGGCACTGTTTCCTCGGACACCACCGGGATCTCGGGAAAGGCCTCGGTCAGCATCTTGACGACGATCCGCTCGGAGGCGAGGTCGGCCTCGGTCACCGGGGTCTTGTCGTCCTTCTGGCGGACATCGAACACCTCGGCATAGACCCGCATCACCGCTTCGCCGCCGGCCCACGCCGCGCGCAACGCGGTGTCGAGAAGCGGGTCGGTCATCGCCCGGTCCCCGCTACCGGAAACGACACGTTGCGTCCTTCGAGACGCCCGCTGCGCGGGCTCGTCGGGACGAGGATTTTTCCACATGCCATCTAGTGACTTACCTCAGATCGCGCCGGCCATTCCGTTGCGCGAAAGACGCGAGCCGCTGGGACGCGACGGCCCACGCCGTCCGCCCTGGCTCGATCGCGACCATAGGTCCGCGCGGGGCGGGCGTCCATGCGCGCGCAACGCGGAGACGGCGCGGAACCGGCGGGCGAGTAGCGTGTTCACCTTTCGCGGCACCGGGGAAGAGGCCATGATCGAGCTCGCGTTCGGCGCGCTCGCCTTGCCCTCGTCTCAGGAACAAACCCGCGTACATCGCCGTTGTCGCGGCGGACAATGACGGAGACCGCGTGATGAGATCGCTGAATTTGCTCGGGGTGCTGGCCGGAATCCTGGTCGTCGGCTTGTGCTGGACGGTATCGGCGCAGGCGCAATGGGGGCAGGAGCGAACCCCACGCGGGTCCTATCGGCAGAGCTGCAATGACGAACACCTCCGGGGCGATACGCTGATCGCGGTGTGCCGGCGAGCCGATGGGCGCATGGAACGAACCTCGCTCGACCGGGTCAACCGCTGCGTTGGCGATATCGCCAATATCAACGGCCAGCTTCGCTGCGAATACGGCCACGGCGGGGGCGGCGGTCGGCATGGCGCGGCGCCGCCAGCGGGCTCGTATCAGCGCAGCTGCGACGATATCAGGATGGACGGCACGACCCTGATCGCGAGCTGCCGGCGGCCCAGCGGCCGCGAGCAGCGCACCTCGTTGCCGAACGTCAACCGCTGCGTCGGCGATATCGGCAATATCGACGGCCAGCTTCGCTGCAATTACGGGCGGTAAAATTTGGCTTTGCCGGGGGGAGCGGCGGCGATCCGCTCCCGTCTCCAGGCGTATTCCTGTTGACTTGCGGCGGATTCCGATGCACCGATCCGCCTATCGGCCAATGCCACCGGGGAGGCGATCATGGCGTCACCAAAAAAGCTGTCGCATCTGGTATTGCAGACCAACCGCCGGCCAGAGATGGTCGAGTGGTATTGCACGGTGCTGGGGGCGGAGGTGCTGTACCAAAACAAGTTCATCGCCTTCATCAGCTATGACGACGAGCACCACCGGGTCGCGTTTATCGACCCCGGGCCGCTCGCCGACCGCCAGCCCAGTGAGGGCAAGACCGCCTATGCCGGCAAGGAGGCTGGGCTGCACCACGTCGCCTTCACTTTCGCGGGGCTCGACGAGCTCGCCGACCATTACGAAGAGCTGAAGGCCGAGGGCATCGAACCGCACCGCTGCGTCAATCACGGCATGACGACGTCGATGTATTATTACGACCCCGATCGCAACCAGGTCGAATTGCTGGTCGATAATTTCGCCACCGCGCGCGAGGGGCAGGATTACATGCGGCGGCGCTCGTCCAGCGACAAGAACCCGGTCGGCGTCGATTTCGACCCCGGCGAGTTGGTCGCGCGCGTGCGCAAGGGCCTCAAGGCGCGCGAGCTCGCCGACATCAACGCCTAGGGGTCCCGTCGCGGGGGCGCGAAGCGTCTTACCGATCGCCCCGTTGCCGTCGAGTCGGGATTTGCGCTAGGCCGCGAGCGGCAGTCCGCCGATCACCGGGTCGGTGGCGGAGATGAACCATAAATCGCCGGCCTGCGGCCCGGCGACCTCGCGAAGTCGATCGCCGGCGACATATTCGAACGCCCGATAGTCGCGTTCGGCGAGGAAGGCGAACAGGTCATCGACCCGGTCGCCGGCGCGGGCGAGATGATCGGGCGCCAGCTCGATCAACAGGCGCGGGCGGAACCGGCGGATCGTCTCCTTCGCTCCGCGCAACAGGTGCAATTCCCAGCCCTCGATATCGACCTTGATAAAATCAAGCCGGTCGAGCGCGAGCGCGGCGACGACGCTGTCGAGCGTCGATTGCATCACGGTCTCCTCGGCCACCTCGTCCCAGCGGAGTTCCGGCGGGCCGAGATGGGCAAGGCCGAAACCGAACGCGCCGCTCGCCTTGCGCGGCATGGTCAATGTCACCGCCGCGGTGTTCGACCCCAACGCGATCGGCATGATCGCGACATTCGACAACCGTCGCAGAGCTACGACCGTGCGCAGGATCGCCCGGGCGTAGCTGCCCGGCTCGAAGGCATAGACCTGACCGGCGCCGACATAGCGCGCGAACAATTTGGTGAATTGGCCGGCATGCGCACCGACATCGAAGACGATGCCGCCTTGCGGCACCAGCCGGGAAATCATCGCCGCCAATAGCCGGTGATGCTGTTGCGCCACGGCCTTGTAGAAATGGGCGAGAACGCTGCCCGAAACCACCCATCGGTAAGGCAGAGCCCGCGCCGGCGGGCGCGCGGGGCTTTGCGGAGAGGCCGACGGCCCGGACGCTAATTCACCAGATGGCACGATACGCCGTGACCGGGTTCGATCTCGCGCAATACCGGCACGTCCACCCGACACCGCGCCTCGGCATAGGGGCAGCGGGTGTGAAAGGTGCAACCCGGCGGCGGGTTGATCGGGCTCGGCACATCGCCCTGCAACAGCCGCTTCTCGCGCTTCAGTTTCGGGTTCGGCACCGGCACCGCCGACAGCAGCGCCTCGGTGTAGGGGTGACGCGAATTGGTGAACAGCGTCTCCTTGTCGGCGTACTCGACGATGCGGCCGAGATACATGACCGCGACGCGGTGGCTGATATGCTCGACCACCGCGAGGTCATGGGCGATGAACAAGTAGGACAGGCGCTTTTCGCGCTGCAGATCCATCATCAGATTGATGACCTGCGCCTGGATCGACACGTCGAGCGCGGAGACCGGCTCGTCCGCGACGATCAGTTTGGGGTTGAGCGCCAATGCCCGGGCGATCGAGATGCGCTGGCGCTGCCCGCCGGAGAACTCGTGCGGAAAGCTGGCCATCTGCGAATGCCGCAAGCCGACCTGATCGAAGATCTCGGCCACCATCGACTGCTTGTCCTTGCCGGAGGCGATATCGTGCACTTGCAACGGCTCGCCGACGATGTCGCCAGCCGACATGCGCGGGTTCAACGACGAAAACGGGTCCTGAAAGATCATCTGCATCTGCCGGCGGTACGGCCTCAACGCCGCCTTGCCGAGACGCGTGATATCCTCGCCGGAGATCTCGATATGGCCCGCGGTCGGCTCGACGAGGCGCAATACCGTGCGCGCCACGGTCGACTTGCCGCAGCCGCTCTCGCCGACGAGACCCAGCGTCTCCGCCTCGCCGATCGTGAAGCTGACGCCGTCGACCGCGTAGACCTGGCCGACGGTCCGCCGCAGCAGCCCCTTCTTGACCGGGAAATGCTTTTTCAGATCGGCGACGGCCAGCACCGGCGAACCGCCGCCAGTGCCATTCGTCACGCTAACGGCGTCAACCATACAGCCTCTCCGAATGCCAGCACGCCGCCCAATGCCCCGGGCGTTTCTGCTCGTAGGGTGGAAAGAACGACCGGCAGCGTTCGTCGGCGAAGGGGCAGCGCGGCGCGAACGAACAGCCGGGCGGCAGATTGTTCAACGCCGGAACCATGCCCGGAATTTCCTGCAACCGGCCGTTGGACGGGGCCGTGCCGCCGCCGAGCAGCGCCAGCTGCGGGATCGAGCCGAGCAATCCGTGGGTGTACGGGTGCAGCGGCTCGCCGAACAGGTTGTCGACCTCGGCCTCCTCGACCTTCTTGCCGGCATACATGACGATGACCCGCTGCGCCGTCTCGGCGACGACGGCGAGGTCGTGGGTGATCAGGATCACCGCGGTCCCGAGAGTTTTCTGCAGGTCGAGGATCAGATCGAGGATCTGCGCCTGGATCGTCACGTCGAGCGCGGTGGTCGGTTCGTCGGCGATCAGCACCCGCGGGTTGCAGGCGAGCGCCATCGCGATCATCGCCCGCTGGCGCATGCCGCCCGACAATTGATGCGGATATTCCTTGGCCCGCTGGGCCGGCTCGGGAATGCGCACCAGCTTCAGCATGTCGATGGTCTTGTCCAGCGCGGCCTGTTTCGACAGGTCCTGATGCAGCCGCAAGGTCTCGCTGATCTGGGCGCCGATCGTCATGACCGGGTTCAGCGAGGTCATCGGCTCCTGGAAGATCATCGAGATCTCGTTGCCGCGCACATCGCGCATCTCGGCTTCGTCGAGCGCCATCAGATCCTTGCCGTCGACCCTGATCGAGCCGCTGACGATGCGGCCCGGCGGGCTCGGCACCAGGCGCATCAGCGACAGCGCCGTCATCGTCTTGCCGCAGCCCGACTCGCCGACGATGGCGAGCGTTTCGCCGCGCCGCACCGAGAACGATACGTCGTCGACCGCCTTGATGATGCCGAGCCGGGTGAACAGATAGGTCTGCAGTCCTTCGACCTCGACCACCGTCTCGGCATTATCGCCCGCGCGGACAGGCGAGGTGGGGGTGTATGCCATTCCTTCGGCCGCCGTCTGCAAGTCCTGGGCCTCCCAAAATACTACGCTCGCGGTTGGGCCTGGCGCGACACGGGGTGACGAGACCCCAGCTCGGGCTCGGGCGACAAAATCGTCAGCTGCGCTGGCGCGGATCGAGCAGATCGCGCAACGCGTCGCCCAGCAAATTCGTGCCGAATACGACAAAGCTGATCGCCACGCCGGGGAAGATCACCAGCCACGGTGCCGTGCGCACGTATTCGGCCGCCGATTCCGACAGCATCCGGCCCCAGGACGGGTGCGGCTCGGGAACGCCGAGGCCGAGGAACGACAACGACGCCTCGGTCAGGATCGTCGAGCCGAGCTGGGCGGTCGCGAGCACGATCAGCGGCGCCAGGGTGTTGGGCAGCACGTGCCGGACCGCGATGCGCACCTCGCTCATGCCGATCGCCTTTGCCGCCTCGACAAACGGCTGCTCCCTGAGGCTCAGCGTGTTGGCCCGGATGACGCGCGCGACATAGGGAACCAGCGGGATCGCGATCGCCAGGATCGTGTTGTGCAGCGACGGACCAAGCGCCGCCGCCATGATGATCGCCATGACCAGCAAGGGCAGCGATTGCATCATCTCGAGCACGCGCTGGGTAACCAGGTCGAACCAGCCGAGCAGATACCCCGACAGCAACCCTATCGCGACCCCGAGCGTGCAGCCGAGCAGCATCGAGCCCACCGACACGGCCAGCGAGATGCGGGCGCCGTAGATGATCCGGCTGAACATGTCGCGGCCCATGAAGTCGCAGCCGAGCCAGTGCGAGGCGCTGGGCGGGGCGAGCGACCACGCGGCGTTGGTCGATAGCGGGTCGTAGATGGTGATGTACGGAGCGAGCGCCGCGGCGCACAGGAACAGCGCCATGATCACCGCGCCGATCGAGCCCAGCGGGTATCGCCGCATGAAAAAGCGGATCGCGCCCCATCGGGTTTTGACGTTTGCGCCTGCTGCTGCCAGTTCGGCGTTGAAGTCGATCGTGCTCACTGTCGTCTCCCTTGCGCGAAGGCGTCCCGTTCAGAGGGTCTAGTCGGCCCCGTTTCTAGTCGGCGTATTTGATCCGCGGATCCAGCGCCGCATACAGCATGTCGATGATGAAATTGATGGTGACCACGACGATGGCGATGAACATGACCAGGTTCTGCACCATCGGATAGTCGCGCCAGCGGATCGCCTCGACCAGGAACCGCGCCACCCCGGGGATGTTGAACACGGTTTCGGTGACGATCAGGCCGCCGAGCAGGAACGCGGCTTCGATCCCGATCACGGTGACGACCGGCAGCATCGCGTTCTTGAGTGCGTGGTAGTAATTGATCTTGGTCTCGGAGGCGCCCTTTGAGCGGGCAGTACGGATATAATCCTGCCGCAAGACTTCGAGCATCGATGAACGCGTCAGCCGCATCAGCAACGCCGAGCTGCGGAACCCGACCGCCGCCGCCGGCACGCTGTACATCTCCAGCGCACGCCAAAAGCTCGTCGGCGCGTCCGAATAGATCGGAATCGTCCCGAAATAGGTCACGAAAAACATCAGAATCAACAGACCGAGCCAAAAGGAGGGCATCGACAGCCCGGACAGACTGACCACGCGGAGGACATAATCGAGCCGGGTGTTTTGCTTAACCGCGCTGATCACCCCGAGCGGAACCCCGAGAATGACGGAAAAGAACAGCGCTATGCCGGCGAGCCGCGCGGTGATCGGAATCCGGGGCGCGATCTCCTGGATCGCCGGCCGCTCGGTCTGGTACGAATAACCGAGATCGCCGACCATTAGCCCGCCGATCCATTTCGTGTATTGCACCACGACCGGTTGATCGAGGCCGAGCTCGGCCTCGATCCGTGCCTTGTCCGCCTGGTCGACGAACCCGCCGGCGTCGAACAGGATGTCGGCGATATTGCCCGGCGTCAGCCGCAACAGCCCGAAGATGATCACCGAGATGCCGAACAAGGTCAGCAACATCAACAGGAAACGCCGTACCAGGTAGGATCCCACCGGTTATCTCCTCAGCCGCTCAGCCGACGGATGCACGTCCCGCCCCACTCAGTAGAGAGGCGGAGGTGGTCGCGGCAATCAAAATTACGTGAAGTATTAGCGCCATCGCGCCGCCGCCTCCCGTTCCCCCGCCCCATGCCAGCCGCAAGACCGGCTCCTGGCTTCGTATTCCCGCGTTTCGCGGCGATAAAACCGAGACCGATCGCGCGCCGCCGCGCAGCTTCATTACGGAGGTTAGCACGGCTCGCCGGGTGCGGTCGAATCGCCTTGTTGAAGATCTGCGCGAGGGGAGCGCCGTCGCGTGACCGGTTCGCCCGTCCTCGACCAATATTCGTTGCTTCTGTTCTGCGGGCCCGATCAAGTCGCAACGGTTCCCGCGGCCACGGCTCGCCGTTGTGCCACTTGCCTCCACGGTGCGGCTTGAAGATCGGCGCTGTGCCGTCCTCGGCGAAGTCGCGATCGGTTACTTGTCAAGCCAGGCGTCTTCCAAACGCCAGCCGTTGTAATTGCCGTTGACCATCATCGTGTGCCCCTTGAAATAGGGCTGCCAGCAGGCCGCCGAAACCGGATAGAAGATGATCGGCCGCGCGACATCCTCGGCCAGCCGGCGCTCGATCTCCCAGACGATCTTCTTGCGTTTCTCGGTATCGGGCTCGCCCGATTGCTGTTCGACCAGCTTGTCTACGTCGGCATTGCAATAGGCGCTGTAGTTACGCTCGGCGCCGCAGACGAAATTCTCGTAGAATTGCTGGTCGGGGTCGTCCAGCCCGTTTTCACTGACGGTGAGGCCGACGGTGTAGTCCTTGCGCATGATGGTGGGATACCACTGCGTCGTGTCGATCGCATTGAGCGTCCCGTCGATGTAAATCCCCTTCAACTGATCCATCAACAGCACCGCCGGGTCGCGATAGGCCGGAACATTGCGCGTCGTCACCGTGACCGAAAGCCGCTTGTCGGGTCCATAGCCGAGCTTTTCCATGATCTTGCGGGCCTCGGCTCGATTTTTTTCGATATCGGGTCCGTAGCCTGGCAAGGACTGCTGTAATTCCAGCGGCATCCCCCAGCTTCCGGCCGGCGGCGGCATCATCGCTCCGCCGATCGAGCCCTCGCCGTCGCTGATGATGTCGATGAACGCCTTGCGGTCGATCGCCAGCGCCATCGCCCGGCGCAGCTCGGGATTGTCGAAGGGCGGTTTCTCGCGATTGACGATCAAGGTACGCGGGATGTTCCACGGCACCGTCTCGCAGATCACGTGCGGTGCCTGCGTCTTGAGCTGCTTCATCAGGGGAAGCGACAGAATGCCCTGGCTGTACCGGTCGAATTTACCCGCCCCGAAAGCCAATATCGCGGTCGAGGGATTGCCGATGAGCGTCCATTCGATGCCGTCGAGATAGGGCCGGCCGGGTTTCCAATAGTCCAAGTTCTTGGCGATCTTGATCGATTCGTTGGGCTTGAACTCGACGAATTTGAACGGGCCGGTGCCGATCGGCTTGAGGCGCATTTCGCGCGGCGGCACATGGCACGGATAGACCGGCGACCATCCCGAGGCCAGCATCGCGATGAACGAAGCCTGCTGTCGTTTCAGGCGGAAGGTGACCTCGTAATCGCCGCTCGCGGAGACCGATTCCAGGTTGCGATACCAGGATTTGCGCGGATTGACCCGAAGCTTCTCGGCTGCCGTGCCGGCAAGCATATCCCAGGTGCACTTGACGTCCTTGGCGGTGAACGGCTTGCCGTCATGCCATTTGACGCCCTGGCGCAGTTTGAAGGTCAGGTCCTTGCCGTCCTCGCTCCATGTCCAGCTGGTGGCGAGATCGGGGACGATCGAGGCGAGGCTGTTCTGGGGAACGTGTTGATCGAACATGATCAAATTGTTGAACACGCTCATCATCGGTCCCAGCGTGGCGATCGTCGATTCCTCGTGGATCGACATGCTGGCCGGGCTGGTGGCCGCCGGCATTCTCAGGATGCCGCCGGATTTTTGCGCCACAGCTGGTGGCGGGGCGAACGCGACGATTGCCGCAACCGCGACGACATAGCCCACGACTCGGCCCTGCCTGCTCATGGATTTTCTCCGAAATCCCGTTACGGCAATTGACGGGTCGCTACGACATGCTGTCAAGGGTGACGCGCGGCCGATTTACCGATCCGGCACTGTGCCGGTCCTGTATGGTTCCTAGTGCGTGGCGGGGGATCAGGAGCCCGAGATGAAGGCGGTGTTGTGCCGGGAATGGGGCGGCCCCGAGCGCCTTGTTCTTGAAGAGGTCGCGCCCGCGCCATTGGGACCGCGCGAGGCACGCATTCGCGTCCATGCCTGCGGAGTCAATTTCGCTGACACATTGATGATCGCCGGCAAATACCAGGTCAGGCCCGAATTCCCGTTCACCCCCGGCCTCGAAGCGGCCGGCGAGGTGATCGAGATCGGCCGCGCGGTCGCGCACCTGCATCCGGGGCAGCGGGTGCTGGCGGTCTTGCGGTTTGGCGGCGGCTATGCCGAGGAGATCGTGATCAATGCCGACGCGGTCGTGCCGATCCCCGACGCGATGGATTTCGTCACCGCTGCCGGCTTTCCGGTCGCCTACGGCACCGCGCATTTCGCCTTGACCCATCGCGGCCATCTGCGGCCCGGTGAGAGCCTGCTGGTGCTCGGCGCCGCCGGCGGGGTCGGGCTGTCCGCGGTCGAGATCGGCAAGCAATTGGGGGCGCGCGTGATCGCCGCCGCGGGCGGGCCGGAAAAGCTGACGATCGCCCACGATCATGGCGCCGACGAATTGATCGATTATCAAAGCGAAAGCATCCGCGACCGGGTGCGCGAATTGACCGGCGGGCTCGGCGCCGACGTCGTCTACGACCCCGTCGGGGGCGATGCGTTCGACCAGGCGTTGCGCGCGGTCAACTGGGAGGCGCGGATGCTGGTGATCGGCTTCGCCGCCGGCCGGATCCAGTCGGTGCCGGCCAATCTGATCCTGGTCAAGAACATCTCGGTGATCGGCGTGGTGTGGGGCGCGCAAGCGGCGCGCGACCCGGTATTGGTCAGCCGCAACCTCGCCGAGTTGCTCGACTGGTGGGAGGCGGGGCGGTTGAAGCCGCGTATCGCCAAGACCTTCCCGCTCGCCGAGATCAGCGCGGCGATGGCGGCTCTGCTATCGCGCCGCCACGCCGGCAAGATCGTGCTCGAAGTGTGAAGGCCGATCTTTCATCCACTCCACGCGCCCGCCTGGACGAGATCGAGCGCGAATTGGCCCGGCTCGGCAATCAGCACGATCTGGCGATGTCGGCGTTCCAATTCGACGAGGCGCGCGCGGTGTGGGATCGGATGGCGCCGCTCGACCGCGAGCGGCGGGCGCTGGCGGCAGTGTTGCCGCCCTCGCCGGCGCCAAAAGAACCTACAGCAAGTGTTCCGCGGCTATTGCCAGCTCGACGCGGAAGGCCGGGTCGGCGATAGCGATCAGCGCGCGGGCGCGCTCGCCGAGGGTGCGGCCGCGCAATTCGGCGATGCCGTGTTCGGTCACGACGCAATCGGCCTCGGCGCGCGGGGTGGTGACGATGCCGTCGTCGAGGCGCGCGACGATGCGCGAACGCGAACGGTCGCGATTGGTCGATTGCAACGCGATGATCGAGCGCCCCTCGGGCGCGCGATTGGCGGCGCGCACGAAATCCATCTGCCCGCCGACCAGGCCGATATGCCTGCCGGCGGCGGTCTCGGCGTTGCCTTGACCGGTCAAATCGACCTCGAGCGCCGAGTTGATCGCGACGAAGCGGCGGAAATTGGCCAGCACCAGCGCGTCGTGGGTATAGCGCGGCGCGCGGATGTGCAGGCGCGGGTTGCGCTCGGCAAAGCGGTAGAGCGGCGCGGTGCCGAGCAGCATCATCGCCACGGTAACGCCGGGGTCGATCTCCTTGTGGCGGTTGTCGACGATGCCCGCGTCCATCAGCGCGACGATGCCGTCGCCGACCGCGCCTGAGTGGACGCCGAGCCCGCTTTTGCCTCCCAATGCCCGGGTCACCGCCTCGGGAATGCCGCCGAAGCCGAGTTCGATCGTCGCGCGGTCGGGGATCAGGCTGGCGACATGCGCGGCGATCGCGCGTTCGACCGGACCGATCGGCCGCGCCGGCAGTTCGAGGATCGGATGGCGCGCCGGCACGAGAATGTCGATCAGGCCGGGCGCGATCGTGGTATCGCCCTCGGTCCACGGCATCGCCTCGTTGACCTGGGCGACGACCAGGCCAGCACCGGCGATCGCCTCGTGCAGGAACTCAATGCCGATCCCGGTATTGTAATGCCCGGCTGGGCCTGGTCCGGTCACCTGCAGCAGCACGATGTCCGCGCGCGGCCGGCCATTCGCGATCAACGCGCTCAGATCGGAGATGTTGGCGGCAACGACGTTGTCCGCGCCGCCGGCGAAAAACCGCCTGCCGGCGCCGCCGCCACCGCAGGCGGTGAGCGTGACGTTGGCGTGGTCGTCGGCGAACTCGGTGCCCAGGGTCAGCACGAAAAAGATATTGAACGGCGCGCAACGCGGCGCCTGCGCATTCAGCATCCGCGTCAGCAATACCGGCTCGGCGGTTGCCTGGGCCCAGAACAATGTCTCGCCGGGCCGGATCAGCGCCGAGAAATCGAGCCGCTCGGGGGCGATCGTGATCGGGTTTTTCATGGGCTCGCGGTCTGCGTCACCGATAGAACGCGCTGACCACCCCGAACAGCGCGCCGCCGGCCGCGATCAACGCCAAGGGCGGCAACCGCCGCCATTGCCACAGCGCCGCCGTCGCGACCGCGGCCGCGACCCAGACCGGCCAGCCGCCGGGCGAGGCGCGCAACACCGCGACACCGCCCGACAGCAGCAGGCCGGCGGCGATCGGCGCCATGCCACGCTCGATCGCGCTATGCCAGGTTGCGCCGCGCCAGCGCCCCCACACCCGCGACGCGCCGTAAACCAGGATCGCGGCCGGCGTGTAGAGACCCAACGTCGCGACGAGAGCGCCGGCGAGGCCGGCCACCTTCCAGCCGATCAGCGCGGTCAGCATCGAGCCCGGGCCCGGCGTCGCCCGCGACAGGGCGAAGAAATCGGCGAATTCGCGCGCGCTGATCCAGCCCTGCACCGAGACCGTTTGATGCTCGATATCGGCCAGCACCGCGTTGCTGCCGCCAAACGCCAGCAGCGAAAGCGGCACGAAGATCAGCGCGAGGGCGATCAGGTTTTCGCCGGGGTGATCGCGCATCGGGTCAGCGCCGGGATCGCCGCGCCAATACCAGGCCGATGCTGACCGGCGCCAGACCCATGATCACCGGCAATATCGGCCAGCGCAATATGCCGACGCACACGACCGTCGTCGCCGTCATCGCCAGAGGGGCGAGGCCGGGGGCGCCATGCACGGCGCCGCGCAATCCGGTGTCGAAGGTCAGCCCGATTGCCGCCGCCGCGATCCCGTCGAGGACCGCGTGCAGGATCGGGTGCTCTCCGATCTCGCCATAAACCGCGCCGACGATCAGGATAATCACGAACGGTCCCGATAACAGTCCGAGAAACGCGGAGATCGCGCCGGTCGCGCCGTGCAGATGTTGCCCGATCAGTACCGTAGCCTTGAGGCCGTTGGCACCTGGCAGCGCCTGGCCGACCCCCAGCATCGTCAGAAAGGTCGCGTCATCGAGCCACCGCCGCCGCACGACGATGTCGCGATAGAGCCAACCCGCGGTGCCGCCGCCAAAGGCGGTGCAGCCGAGGCGCAGAAAGGCCAGAAAAATCCCCGCCAGCCCGATCAATACCGAGGGCGGCACGATGACGTCTTTTGCCGTGGCGTTCTCAGGCGCCTGTTCCACGGTGATCTCCATTTCCCCGCAACTTGGTGGACACTAGCCGCTTATCCATTGTTGCGGTATCGGCCGATCGATTAGGCTCGCGTTACGCGAGTGAGGTGCGGGCGGGAATGGCGGATATTGCGGCCCAGGGCGAGGGGTTCGGTGCACCGCCGGCACGGCGCTGGCGGCCTGATCTGCCCCGATTCCGCGCGCTGTACGCCGCCGCCGCCGGCGCGCTGGCGGCCGAGGGCGACCGGCATATCCTGTGGCTGCCGGTGTTCCTCGGCACCGGGATCGCGCTCTATTTCACGTTGACGGTCGAGCCGCCGCTCTGGCTCGGCGCCGCCGCCACCGTACTGGGCTTGCTCGCCGCGATCGCGGTGCGCCGGCGACCGGTATTGCGCGCGGTCGCGACGGCGCTCGCGCTGTGCGCCGCCGGTTTCGCGCTGGCCCAGGAGGCGCGGTGGGAGCGCGGCGCGCCGATGCTCGACCGGCGGCTCGGATCGGTCGCGCTCAGCGGCCGGGTCGTCGATGTCGACATGCTCGGGCGCGGCTGGCGCGTGATCATCGAGCCGGACCCGATCGCCGGGCTCGACCCCGCCGCCCAGCCGAAGAAGGTGCGCATCCGCGTCGCCCCGACCAGCGACCGGTTCGAGCCAGGCGACCGCATCGCCGCCAGGGCGAGGCTTTATCCGGTACCGCCGCAGATATTGCCGGGCGGCCGCGACATGCAGCGCGAGCTGTATTTCACCGGCATCGGCGCCGTCGGCTACAGCTTTGGCGCGGCCCGCCGCACCGTCGACCCGGCGAAACCCGCCGGCGAGGGCGGGTGGCGCGAATGGCTGTTGCGCCTGCGCACCGACATGACCCGCCGGATCAACGAGGCCCTCCCGGGCTCGACTGGCGGGGTCGCGTCGGCGGTGATCACCGGCAAGCGCGGCACGATGGCGGAGGAGGTCAAGCAGGCGTTTCGCGATTCCGGCCTATCGCATCTGCTGGCGATCGCGGGATTGCATCTCGGTCTGGTCGGCGGGTTCGTGTTCTTTTCGGTGCGCACCGGGCTGGCGTTGATCCCGCCGCTGGCGTTGCGCTATCCGATCAAGAAGATCGCGGCGTTGCTGACCCTGGTGGTGCTGTTCTGCTACCTGATGATCTCAGGCGCGGCGATCCCGACCGAGCGCGCCTTTGTCATGAACGGCATCGTGTTCGCCGCGATCCTGACGCATCGATTGCGGCTGTCGATGCGGATTTGCGCGCTCGCCGCGCTTGTCGTGCTGGTGATCGAGCCCGAGAGCCTGGTCGGGGTCAGCTTTCAGATGTCGTTCGGCGCGGTCGTCGCGCTGATCGCGGTGTACGAGACCTGGGGAGCGCGCCTCGCCAAATGGTTCCACGGCGGCGGGTTTCTGCACAAGATCTGGGGCTATTGCGCCGCGGTCGCGGTCACCACCGTGGTCGCGACGGTCGGCACCGAGCCGTTCGCGATCTATCACTTCCACCATCTCGTCCTGTATTCGCCGCTCGCCAACGTGATCGCGGTGCCGATCTCGGCGTTGTGGACCCTGCCGTGGGGTGTCGTCGCCTGCCTGATGATGCCGTTCGGGCTGGAGAAATTGGCGCTGGTGCCGATGGGCTGGGGTATCGACGTGACCATCGTGGTGGCGCAAGTGGTGGCCGCGTTGCCCGGCAATGTCTGGTCGATGCCGCGCCTGCCGAATTGGGGCGTCGTGGTACTGAGCTTTGGCGGGTTGTGGCTGTGCCTGTGGCAAGGAAAATGGCGGCGCTGGGGCGCGGTCGCGGTGGTCGCCGGTTTGGCGACTATGCTGTTGACCCGCCCGCCCGATCTGGTCCTGGCCGATTTCGGCCGGTTCCTCGCCGCGCGCACGCCGAGCGGGGATTATCAGATCGTCAAGACCGCCGAGAAGATCGGCAAGTCCTTTTTGCACACCGAGACGGGCGGTGCCGCCCTGCCGTGGCCCGAGCCCGGCGCCGGCGGTAGCCCGGCCAATGAATATCTGGAGTGCGCGACGGCGGGGCGCTGCACCTATCGCGCCGCCGGCAAGCAGGTGGCGATCGTCACCGCCGAGACCGGGTTGCCGGTTGCCTGCGACTCGGTCGACGCAATCGTCGCGCAGGTGCCGGCCGGGTTCGCCTGCCGCCGCAAGATCCTGATCGCAGACCGCATCGACACCTGGCGCCACGGCGCGATCGCGCTGTGGCTCGACGAGATCGGGATCACGATCGAGACCGCCAATCAGAGCCGCGGCGACCGCCCCTGGGTCCCGCACCCGGTATCGCGGCGCGAGCGCGAGCGGGCAAATTCCGCCGCCGCTACCCTGCCTGATTGAGCCTCAACCCCGCGCTCGGCCACTCGGCGGCGACCAGCTTCCCGGTCCAGGCGAGGGTGATGTAGGCGGTTTTCATGTCCGGTCCGCCAAAGCAGATATTGGTGGTCATCGGGTCGGGCATCGGGTGGTGTTCGACATGACGTCCGTCGGGCGAGATCACGGTGATCCCGCCGTTGATCAAGGTGGCGACGCAGATGCGCCCGTCAGCCTGCACCGCGAGCGAGTCGAAGCGCTGATACCCGCCCATGCCGGCGACGAGGCGCCCGCCATGCGGCGACGGCCATGGCTCTTTGCCGACCACGCCGGGCGCCTCGATCGGGAACGCCCATAGCCGTGCCGCCTCGGTCTCGGCGACATAGAGGGTCTTTTCGTCGGGGGACAGGCCGATCCCGTTCGGGGTCACCATCGGATAGGCCACCTCGACGATCGACGACCCGTCGGGCTTGGCGTAATAGACCGCGCCGCGATCCATCTCGCGCGCCCGCACCTTGCCCAGATCGGTGAAATAGATCCCACCGCCGCGGTCGATGACCAGGTCGTTCGGCCCCTTCAGCCGCACCTCGCCGCACGACGAATAGAGCCACTGGGTGGCTCCGGTCGCCATGTCGACCCGTTCGAGCCGGCCGGTGACGTAGTCGCGCGCCTGCGCGATCGGCCGCCGCCTCGTGCCCTCGACGTGCCAATCGAAACCGCCGTTATTGGCGATGTAGCACTTGCCGTCCGGCCCGATCGCGGCGCCGTTGGGGCCGCCGCCGGTGTGCGCGACGACATTGCGGGTGCCATCGGCGGCGATCCGGGTCAAGGCGCCGGCGGCGATCTCGACCAGCACCACCGAGCCGTCCGCCATCGCCACCGGCCCTTCGGGAAAGGCGAGGCCCTCGGCGAGCGTGCGGATCGTGATCGCCACGGCCGACCCGTTTAGTTCGCGCCCGGCTCAGTTCGCGCCCCGGCTTAGTTCGCGGTTGGCGACAGGGTCGACCAGTACCAGTCGTAGAACGGGCGCTCGAGCACGCCGAGCGGCGCCGCCGCGATCGTGTCGCCGATATCGCGCAGTCCGGCGGCGATGCGGTCGCCGTCGCCATTCGGCGCCGGGGTGCCCGGCGCGGCCATGCGCACCAGCTCGATATCGGTGTGGCCGGGGAAGCGCGGCACCAGACGGAGCAACGCCGCATCGCCATTCTGCTGGGCGAGGAAGCTCAGCGGGCCGAATTCGGTCACGGATTCGCAATCGCCGGCGGCGAACACCCGCTCTTTCGACGACCACAGGAACTGGCGCAGATGCTTCCAGTTCAACGTCGTCGGATAGCGTTGCCGCTGCGTCACGACACGGTCGCCGAGGTCCTCGGGCACCGCGCCCAGCTCGATCGCGCCGGGTTCCGGCGGGTTCGGCGCGGCGGTCGACAGATCGACGAAGATCAGCCCGCGGCGGATCTGCATTGCGTAGCGCGGCAGGCGAAAGCGCGAGCGGTCCTTCTCGTTGGGCCGCAGCAGCGGGTCGGTCAACCGCCCATCGAGCGCGTAGTCCCAGCCGTGATAGACGCAGTAGAGATGGTCGGACTTGCCGTCCTCGACCTCGCAAATGCGATAGCCGGCGTGCAGGCAGGAATTGCGCAATGCGTGGATGCAGCCCTCGGTTTCGCGCACCAGCACCACCGAGCGGCTGCCGATGTCGAAGCGGAAATAGCTGCCGTCCTCGCCGATGCGGCTGGCATGGTCGACCGCCAGCCAGGGGCGCACGAAGATATTCGCGAGCTCGGCGCTGAACACCTCGTAAGCCTCGAAAAATTCCGGCGCCGGCGTGATTGCGGCGCCGCCGTCGAGCTGCTCGCCGATTGCCTTAATCGTATCGGGAAAGTCCATGGCCCTGATCCGGGATCTCTCAGTGTCGGATAGCCAGCGGCTATAGCGGGGTTTGCCGCCGGTGCCTACCCGAAAGATCGCAGCGGTGGCCTGTGCCGCATGCTTGACTCGGCGCCGCGCCGGCGCCGGCAGCTAGCGGTTCCGCTCCTTCTCATCCGGTTGCCCTGGCTTCTTGTCCGGCGAGTGCTTCGCCGGCGGCGTACTTGCCGGGGCCGGCGGATGCGGCGCTGGCGCCGGCGGGGGGGCCGCGGGGGGGGGGGGGGGGGGGGGGGGGGGGGGGGGGGGGGGGGCGGGGGAGAGGGGCAGATTGAAGCGACCCCTCACCCCGACCCTCTCCCACAAGGGGAGAGGGAGATTGTTGTGAGAACAGATTTTTCGGAGTTTAATCCGGTGTTCAGATTTTCCGCGGAGATAGCGAATACATGGCAGGTGGAATATGTATCGGAGATTGAAGCACTCAATATTTATGGACCGGCGCAGGTGGCAATGCCGCCGCGGGAGCTTTCCAAGATTTTTATTCGTTATTTTGAGGCGAATGATTTTTTGACTCTGCGCACGGTGGATATCTTAGAGCGTGATCAGCTTGAAGTGCAGGGACATCCGGCCGTGCGCTACACGATTCAAAAGAAAGCCGGGGTAGCGGATTTTTCGCATCAACCATCGTGGCGAAATGAAACTCATGAGGTTACGGATGTGCGCCTCATAAAGAACAATCCGAGCATATTTTATGTGTTCGGGCGCAATCCGGCGGTTTCCCAAAGTGAGTTTGAAAAGTTTCTTCAGAGTATTCAATTCCATAATGACCCCACGAGTATTCGTGCCCCGCTTGACCGTGCGCGTGAGCGGGTTACCAAAAAGCCGTTTGGATTGAAAGTGACTCCGGAAAATTCCCCGGTCAGTCCCGAGCGTTTTTCCGGCTACCATACGGGCGCGGATTTTGAAACATTTGATGATGAAAAGGACAAGGACGTAGAAGTACGCGCGTTTTGCGGCGGGCCGATTCGTGAAAGGCGCACGGCTGATGGATATGGAGGAGTAGTTGTGCAAGAGTGCCTGCTTAGCGATCAAGCAGTTACCGTGGTGTATGGGCATCTGAACATTGCAAGCGTGGATGCAAAAGTCGGAGAGTATGTTGCACCAGGGGATGAGCTTGGCGCTCTCGGCGCCGCATTTAGTAGCGAGACCGATGGTGAGCGAAAGCACTTGCATTTTGGAATTCACAAAGGAACGAGCATTGATCTTCGCGGCTACGTTGCGCGCAACGTAGAGCTTGACCAATGGCTTAATCCGTGGCAGTATATACCTACGCAATAGATGGTGCGGGATCGTCTAATGGTAGGACAGCAGGTTCTGGACCTGCTTATCTAGGTTCGAGTCCTAGTCCCGCAGCCAAGTTATTATGACGACTCGTCGGCAGGTATATGAGCAATATCCGTTTGTGGTGGTTGCTGTTATAATTGAGAAAGAAGGGAAGGTGATACTCGTGCAAGAGGCGGGGATTGATCGGGGGCAATGGAATCATCCGGCCGGATGGCTTGATAAAGGGGAGAATCCGGTTTCGGCGGCAAAGCGCGAAGCAGAAGAGGAAACCGGATTGCAGGTTGATATTACGCATTTCTTGGGAGTGTATAATTTCGTGAAGCCCGCGCGGGCGACCGAGGATCATGTTGAGCGGCATGTAGTGAAATTGGTGTTTGTGGGTAAAGTAACCGGCGGGGCTATTACGTTAGATCCGAAGGAAATTATGGACGCGCGTTGGTTTACGCCTGAGGAAATCTATGATATGAAGGAGATGGTACTCCGCGATATGGAAATCAAAGATGAAGTGCGCGATTACTTTGCGGGAAAACGATATCCGCTTGAAATGGTACATCACTTTCAAAACTAATCCATGATCCCTAGCCCCTAACACCTAATCCCTAAAATTATGGTTCACTTTATTTGTACCGGAGGATGCGGCGGAGTAGCGAAGGCGCCCGGCATGTGCAAAGCCGAGGATTGTCCGTTCTACGCCGAGGAACTCCAAGAGTGTCATTGCGAAGATGGGAAGCACGAGGTTTCCATGCGCGGGGAGACCGGCGAAGCTGGCGCATCCGAGGAATTGCGGGACGAGAACGATGAGAAAGAGGAAATTGACTGATTGGTTAAGTGGTGAAGTGGTTAATTAGTTAATTTGAAATTGGTATAGAAGTAATTTACGAATTAGCATAAACAATATGGCAAAATCTCATGAAAAAGCGCATCCAGAAGCCGGAGGCGCGCATCATGCGCCGGTGCATCACGAAGTCGCGCGCGGCGGCCCGTATGTGCCTGCAAGTCATGATCATGCCCCGAGCTTGGGTGTATTTAAAGCCATAGCAGCGTTTTTTAAGGATTGCAAAGAAAAGGCGCCGAACATTCCTCTTACGCTTGCAAGTCTTGGTTCGTCATGGCTTGCGGGGGTGCAGTTTAATCAAGCAATGGTGAATGCGTGGTCAACCGGTGTTGAGGCAGAGGGGTTTTTGAAAGAGTTTGGAATTAAGAGCGGCGGGAAAAGCGGGGGAGGGGCAACAGCTCACAACTAAAGATATGATTTTAGATACACGCATCATTCGTTTTTTAAAAGATTTGCATGGCGTAGTAGGATTTACCGATGTGGCGTCAGCGCAAGCGATTACGGAATTTGAACAAACATTTTTGCAGCGCATTATTGGGAGAGCGCTTGAAACACTTTCCGCGCCGGATCGTGAGCGAGTAATCGCATTGAGTACCAAGATGCCCGGACCCAAGCCGGAGGAAATTTCTAACCTCTTAAATTCGCTGATTACTACCTCACAGCGTGACGAGATTGCGGCGGAAGAGGCCTCTGCACACGCGAAAGAGTATATTATCGAGATACTTAAAAATACAGATATTACAGAGCGCGCTGCAATTCGTGTGCTCATTGAGGGGTTATCCACAGAGTAAACTTGACGGACGTTCTTATATACTACATCATGTAGTATATACATATGGCGTTGACTTCATTTTTTACAAAAAAAGGACGCGTGCTTGGTGAGCTTGAAAAAGCGGTCATGGAGGAGATTTGGAAAATGAAACAAGGAACCGGCCGCGAGATACATGCAATCGTGGGCAAGCGCCGCGATCTTGCCTATACGACCGTCATGACCATTATGACGCGTCTGGTTGAGAAGGGGGTGCTTTGCCGCGAGGAATTGCGGGACGGAAGTTTTCTTTATAAGCCATGCTTTGCCCGAGAAGAATTTTATGCAAAAACGAGCAAAGCGATTTTTCACGAATTGATTAAAAATTTTGGTGCGGTCGCAGTCGCGCAGTTTGTTGATACACTTGAAGAGGTTGATCCGAAACAATTGGATGCATTGCGGAAACAGTTGCAAACACGTCGCGCAAAATAATATGAGGATGCCAAAATCAAAACAAATTATCGGTTACAGCATCGGCATTCTTGTGGCAATTGTTGGAATGCTTGAGATCGTGGTAACTCGTGCGGCTTTGCATAGTCCATTGCTAAGTGCGCGCGTTGAAAGCGCCTGTTCGTGTACCGGGCCGCTTAGTATGACAACACAGCAATGGATTATCATGGGACTTGCCGGAATGTTTGCGATTGGTATTCTTTTGGGATTAGGTGCGCTTGTTGTAACGCTTGTGCGCACACGGGTTCAAGTGCGCGCGGTTGTGGGACGGGCAAAAGGGAAGTCCCCGATAGTATTTAACGGCGCACACCACGACGCGTTTACCTTTGGCTATCTGCGTCCCAAAATTGCGATGTGTGAGCACTGTATTAAAACATTACCGGCAGATGAGTCAAGCGCTATACTTGCCCACGAAGCGCACCACGTCCGCAGTCGCGATCCACTTGTGTTTCTTGTACTGACATTTTTGAAATATACTTTTTTCTTTGTTCCGCTTATAAAAACTTTGGCAGTCGGGTATCGTACGCTTGCGGAAATTGAGGCGGATGAGGACGTATTGAGTCGCGAGGCGTTGGGCGGAGTTCTTTTGCGCCTTACTGGTGGAGTTTCTCCCAAGGTCGCGCATACGGCGCTTGCATCATTCGCATCGGTAATTTCGACACGTATCGAACGGCTTTTAAATCCGCAATGGCGATTCAGATTACAGATTGGCGCAGGAAATCTATTCGCGCTACTTATCATGGTTGGGGGCATTGGCGGCGCAATGCTGTCTTCTTCGCATACGGTTTCAATATCGACCGCATGTAACGTTCCCCAGGTAAGCTGTGTACGACCAATTGACGCACATCCCGCTTCGTATTATACTTTGTAACTAACTCGTGTATATTTTATGAAAAAATTGAACGCTAAAATTATCGGACATACTATTCTTTTTGTCGCCGTCGGTGCGCTTTTGCTTACGAATGCGTATCTTTTATATGGGACACAGGCAAAAGTAAGCAAAGAAAAGAAGGAGGCTGAGGAAGCCGCAAAACCGGCTGAATTGCAACTGACCATTCTTGGTGCGCCCGCATGTAAAGAGTGTTTTGATATTTCAATGCTTATCAACCCGCTTAAGGGAAACGAGAAAGTGCAGGTTACAAGCGAGACAACGATTGAGTATACAAGCGATGAGGGCGTAAAGCTCATTGAGAAATACGGCATTGTTCATGTACCTACGGTCCTTGTTTCCGGACAGACGGACAAAGCATTTGATGTTGCATCATTTTTACAGAATATCGGGAAAAAAGCCGACGACGGCGTACTTGTAGTTACCAATGTGCCTGCGCCGTATGTTGACGTTGTAAGCGGTGCGGTCAAGGGTGCGTTTACGGCTACGTATCTTACTGATAAGGGCTGCAAGGAGTGTTATGATCCGCAATTGCATACGCGAGCGCTTTCCGGGCTTGCGATGAGGCCGTCCGAAGAGAAATTTATTGATCGGGCAGATGCACAAGGAAAAGCCCTCATTGCCCTTTATAACATTGGAAGTACGCCGACAATTCTCCTTGAAGGTGATTTGAGCGCATATCCGCAGTTTGCTCAAGTATGGAGTTCGGTAGGTACGATTGAAAAAGATGGAACACATGTATTCCGTGCAGGGCAAAAATTGATGGGCGCATACCACGATCTTGTAAGCGGGAAAATAGTAACGCCTGAAGTTCCGAAACCTGAAGCACCTGCACAGGAGCCCGCCCCCGCCAACTAATATCATCAATTGCAAATAATCAATTAACAAAATAATCCCGACGCTTCGGTCGGGACTCCGACTGTAACGTCGGAGCTAATAACTCTCAAAAATATGTCCGAGACATCAAGCACGATTACGTTTCGTCTTCCAAAACTTAATTGGCAAATGGGCGCACTTATTCTTATCGCCGTTATTGCCGGATTTCAGACGTTTCAGCTCGCACGGCTCAAGGGCGCAGTAACTCTGAAATCAGCGTCAGCAGCGTCCGGAGCGTCTGTTCCTGCAGCTGCTCCGTCCGGAGATGCGAATGGATTGCAGGGGATGGTAGGAGGGTGCTAGGGCCGTTCGGTGGGGGCATGCATCATTCCTGTTTCGGACACGCGTCAGCGCATCCCATGCGTAGATGTAGATTATTTCCGCTGCGCTCCTGCTCGCCCCGCCGATCATCTGCTTATAGGAATCCAATCAATGGCGGGGCTGCGCAAGGGTCCTCTACAGGAACGCTGCATGCCCCACCTCTCTAAATGGATGGAAAAATGAAAATATGAAACTACAATTAGGAGAAGCATTGAGTGAACATCATTCGTATCGAGCCGGAATCTGGGTTATCACGATTCTTGTCGCCGTGAACCAGTTTATGATTGGTTCAATGATTCCGAGAGCGCATGGATCAAGTGCATTCAAGAGTTTGAAGCAGCTTTTTAGTTTGCAAGGTGCTGCAGCTCGGGAAATTCTTGCAACAAAATTAAATCCCGACGGAAAAACAACCACCATTGCAAAGTGGCCTACCATTACCGAGATACCGGCAGAACCAAAAGGTATGGATCCGATTGAGGCGGCAAAAGTAGTTATGCTCCCTACAGGTACGCCGTTGTATGCGCCGGAAGGGATTAGTTTTGATGATCCTGTTTCCGCGCTTGCTTTATGGCAGCCCTTTGAGCAGCAGATAAAGCTCAGTCCAGAATTGCAGAAGCGATGGGACAATATTGTGGGGACTTTTACATGCGATTATTGTTGCGGCGGGCCGAACAATGTTACGATCATTACGAATTGCGGATGTCGTCATGCAAAAGCGTATCGAAGTATTGCAAAGTATCTTTTACAGAATTACGGAGATAAATATACGGATGACGAGATCCATGGTGAGTTGCAGGTTTGGAAAAGCGCATGGTATCCAAAAGGCGTGATCGAAGATTATTTGCTCGCAACCGGTCGAGGGGACGTGCTCGGACACCAAACTCATGGCGGTGCGGGTAAAGACGGGATGCACGGGTTTACGAAGTAGGAGAGCGGCGGTTGCCGTGGCGCGGCACTACGGCAACCTCATTAATGGGGAAAAGAAAATGGCGGGGTTCGGAAACGCCGCACGTCTACGCCCCACTAAAGAAGAAAGAGGAAAATAAAATGAAAATATGGAACAAGAACCAATGACACGGCGACAAAAGCGATTGCTAAAAAAACAGGAGCAAGTGCGTGTTCAGGAAAAACAGGCAAAGGGATCGTTTTTGAGTGGAGCACGCGTAATCGGTTTTATTGTGCTTGTGGGAGTTATCGGGGTTACGGTATATGGGGTGGTGCGCTCTTCGGGAAGTACCAGTAGTGACAATAGTACACCATCAACTACGTATACCGATGCGGAGGTCCATTGGCATGCTGCATTTGGGGTTGAGCTTTGCGGAGTGAAACAGGATTTTTTGAGTTACGGGGTAAAACAGCATGCCGGTTCTGCGTTGCTTCATACCCATGGCGATGGGTTGATTCATATTGAGGGGCGTGTTATTAAGAAAGAAGACATTGCGTTGGGGAGATTTTTTGACGGAATTGATGTTGCTTTTGACCGGGATCGGATTATGGATAAAAAAAATGGCGATACCTGCCCAAATACTCCTGATAAGCCCGGTAGCGTGAAGATGCTTGTCAATGACATGCCCAACGATCAATTCCGTGATTTTGTGGGTCAGTATACCTCCAATGGGGAAGATACCAGGATCCGTATTGTATTTGATTAACATAGTATGGTATACTACGCGTAGGCGTATATGCCCCTCAAAAAGAAACCAAACACAAAAGTAGTAAAGCCCCGTGCTTCGAAAAAAACCAAGAAGCGGCGGAGCGTTGCTTTGAGCTCAAAAATTAAAATTCCGAAGCACAAAGAATTTGAGGATTCAGTGCTCAGCGCTTCTTCAATTGGGATTGATCCGGAATATCTTGCGGCTCCGGTACGGCTTCCGGTTGCACAGACGCTTCCTGCTACGAAGAATTTCTCAATTGAAGAATCAGCATCATCAAAGATGAAAATGATGCGGCGATCGCTTGTTGCTCCGCGTACCTCGTTTTGGCTCGGGGTCGGATTTGGGATTTTTGTGACAGGAGTACTTGGATATCTTGTTTTGAAATTATATACGGTTGAACTTGCTCAAGCACTTGTGTTAGGATGGGGAGTGTAGGGATTTGCGTCGGTTGCCCCGGAGCGGCAGCCCACGCAAAAGACGTGCTCGGTTTTCCCGGCGTGAAAACCGGCACTTGCGCTCGGGCTCGCTCGGTCCCGTCGCGGGACCACCATGCCCGCTCGCCCTGCGCAACACTTTTGCCGCGGGCTATCCGCTTCACGGCAACCTCCTTTGTTGAGGAAAAAAAATTAAGGTGGGATCGCATAGTGGCCGAGTGCGCGCGCTTGGAAAGCGCGTATACCGCAAGGTATCCAGGGTTCGAATCCCTGTCCCACCGCCACGTGCGTTTACTTTTTTATGGGATTACTTTCACTAGACGAAATCAGAGTCCAGTTAAAAAATTTGTTGGGCTGGGAGCTTATTGATAAAGCTCTTCAGAAGGAATTTGTGTTTCCTACGTTTGCGGACGCGATGATTTTTGTAAATGAAGTAGCGCAAGCCGCGGAGGATATGGATCATCATCCCAATATCGGCATTCATTACAATAAAGTCGTGTTGAGTTGCCATACGCATGATCTTGATGGAATTACGGAAAAAGATTTTGCGCTTGCAAAGCGCGCGCAAGAGTCGGAGAAGATGGTTTTTGGTGATTTGGCACGAGGATAGGGGGGGGGTTGGAACACCTTGAGCAGTCCACGCGAAAACACGCGTCGGGCTTTTTCATTTTAAATGATTGGCCTGCCCGCGCTCCGGCTCGCCTCGCAACAACTACAGGAGAAATTTTCAGCGCAACCAGATTTGCTCGGCTGCGCCAGGGTTTTCGCTGTGGACTGCTCAGCGGTGTTCTTGAGTGGTAGAATGAAGGAGTTATATGAGAATCATTTTACACATAGATATGGACGCGTTCTTTGCAAGTATTGAAGAGCGGGAGAATCCGAAGTTGAAAGGGAAGCCCATTGTGATTGGGGCGGATCCCAAGGGTGGAGGCGGGCGTGGTGTGGTTTCAACTGCAAGTTATGCGGCGCGGAAGTTTGGAATACACAGTGCCATGCCGATTTCGCAGGCATGGAAATTATGTCCCGCACCGCAATGCGCGTATTTGCCCGTGGACATGAAATTGTATGGGATTGTGTCGGAAAGGATTATGAGGGTGGTTAAAAAATGTATAGGTAATGGTTCGCCAATGGAACAAGTGTCCGTGGACGAAGCGTATGTTGATGTCTCATTCTGTGGCTCGTATGAGAAAGCGGAAGAACTTGCGCGTGTAGTGAAAGGCCAGATTAAGAAGCAAGAACGCCTGACTTGTTCAATCGGTATTGGGCCGAATAAAGTAATCGCAAAAATTGCGTCTGATTTTAAAAAACCGGACGGGATAACTGTCGTGGCCCCGGATGAAGTGCAAAAGTTTTTGGACCCCATGCCGGTGCGCAAGTTGCCCGGCATCGGGCCAAAGACAGAGGCGCAATTGCGGCGACAGGGGATTGAAACAGTTCTTGACCTACGGCTCTCGCTTCCCAAAAGCGATGAGTTATTTGAGCGCGTCCACGGAATCGATACTACGCCTGTTGTCGAAGAATATCAGGCAAAATCAATAGGGCGGGATACAACCTTTGAACATGATACGAATGATCAGGCATTGCTTACTAAAACGCTTCTGGAATTGTGTGATGAAGTAGGGGAGGCGGTACAGCAAGGGCAGGCGGCGTATAAGACCATTACCGTGCGGGTGAGATTTGACAATTTCGAAACGCATACTTCTTCTCATACGTTGTCTGTATATACTCCAAGTGGTACAATGTTTAAGAAAGAGGCGCTGAAGTTGTTGTTTCCCTATTTCAGAAAAAAGCGCGCGATACGTCTGATTGGCGTACGAGTATCAAATTTTGTTCACGAAGGTAGGTAAATATATGGAATGGTTACAATCATTATTTGTTACGGGTGCAGGCGATACGGAAATGTGGGCCGCGTTTATCCTCCGTCTCGGACTGGGATTGGCGCTCATTACTCATGGTTACCCAAAACTCTTTAAGACGTTTGGGCAGTTTTCCGGTTATGTGGCCTCGCTTAAATGTCCCGCGCCAAAAGTATTTGCGGCTTTGGCGGGAATAGTTGAATTTTTTGGTGCGCTGTTTCTTATATTTGGTCTTTTTACAAAAGGCGCTGCACTGGTGATCGCAGTATATTTTGTGCTGGTAATATTTGCCGCACATCGCGGGCAGAAATTTCAAGGTGGGTGGGAGTTGGCATATATGTATCTTCTTGGCGCGCTTACGCTTTGGGCAATGAACGACGGCGGACTATTTGCACTCGAGAATATGATATGGGGACGATAGTCGAGACTCACGGATATGAAATCATACGGATCAAGGTCTTTTAATACTCCATCGCGTACTTCAAAGACATGGAAATGGCTTGGTATTGGATTATGTTTTGGTTTTGTGGGAGGATTTGTGATTGCAACCGTAGTTAGTGTTAAAAAACCGATTGAACTTGTTGTGTCAATGCCTCCTGCTCAGGATTTTTCGGCAGAATATTTGAGCGGACAGGATATGCCGGAGGTCTGGTCTGATAGTAAAAACGTTTCAGTACGAGTACCTGTATCAAACGCACTTGTAAAAAGTCCGCTTGTGGTCGAAGGTCTTGAGCGTACATTTGAGCAAAACGTCGTTATTCGGCTAAAGGACGGTGAGGGTCTGGAATTAGTAAAGATCGCGGTTACCGGCAGCGCTCCGGATGTCGGTATCTATGGTCCGTATCATGGTGAGCTCAAGTTTGAAACGCCAGCAACCAAGACAGGCACGCTTGAAGTTTTTCAAGGATCCCCCAAAGACGGAAGCGAAATTGATAAAGTAATTATTCCCATACGCTTCGAGTAGGGAATGCTCATCCTGAGCGAGTCCGCCCAGGCGGACGGGTTGAAGGATTTCATAGATATGTCATTACATACATCTCCCAATAGTTATGTTGATCAGCATTTGCTCACTGCGGTCCCGACTTTCGCGCCGGAAACGTCCGTACGTGAGGTGATCGGACATCTTACTGACAAAAAACATGGGTTTGCCAGTATTTCCTATGCGTATGTACTTGAAGGGAAAAAATTAGTCGGTGTGCTTTCGGTTAAGGAGCTTCTCAAAACGCATGTGGATGAGAAAATTTCCACAGTGATGACACGTAAATTGGTGACTATCCATCCGCATGCCACGCTCGATCGCGCGGCGATTACCGCCATTCAAGAGGGGATTAAAGCCGTGCCGGTCGTAGATCGCGATGGCACTTTTTTTGGTGTGGTAGGAACCGATACTATCTTGCACACGCTCCACCACGGACATGTCGAAGATCTTTTAAAAATGGGTGGTATTCAAATTGTTGAGCAAAAGCATATTCTTGAGATGCTTACTGATCGAGTGGCACATCTTTTGCGCATCCGTACCCCATGGTTGCTTCTCGGACTTGTCGGGGGTATGGTTGCCACTTTCATCGTGAGTTCTTTTGAAAACGCGCTTTCACAAAATCTTGCGCTTGCCTTTTTTATTCCCGTGATTGTGTATATGTCGGACGCGGTAGGTACGCAATCGCAAACGCTTTTTATCCGCGCGCTTGCAGTGCAAAAGATATCTTTGCGTCGCTATATGGTGAAGGAATTTTTTGTGGATATCGCGTTGGGCATTATTTTGGGATTGTTAGTCGCTCTGTTCGGAGTGATCTGGGACAAAGGCGGAATGGTGCCGCTTGTGGTAGGAGTTGCGATGGCAATTAACGTTGTTATTGCTGGCGCGGTTGCCATTCTTATTTCCTGGATTTTGTATCGGTGCAAAAAAGATCCTGCGATCGGCGCAGGACCATTTGCGACGGTGATCCAAGATATTTTAAGCTTAGTGGTATATTTCGGTGTTGCATCTTTGCTATTGTGATGCATCTGTGGTAGAGTGATTTTGTTCAGTAACCCCCTAGCGGAGTAGCCGTTGGGGGAACTTTGCGTTATTACAACAAACTGTCATTTCGACCAAGCCCCGAGGCGAGTGGAGAAATCTCACATGATGCATGGTGGCAAGCGCGTGTTATATCAAGGTGAAGAGATCTCTCACCCCGCCGATCGTGGCGGGGCTCGAGATGACAAAAAGATAGATTATGCAGTTCAAGCTGAAAAGCAAATTCAAACCCGCAGGAGATCAACCCAATGCCATTGCGCAATTGGTGCAGGGGATTAAGAAAGGATACCCGCATCAGACGCTCCTTGGAGTTACCGGTTCGGGGAAAACATTTACTGTGGCCAATGTGATTGAAAAAATCCAGCGACCGACTCTTGTAATTGCCCACAACAAAACGCTCGCGGCCCAACTTTGCAATGAGTACCGAGAGTTTTTTCCTGACAATGCGGTAGAGTATTTCGTATCTTATTACGATTATTATCAGCCCGAGGCATACTTGCCGCGCACGGATACGTATATTGAAAAAGAGTCGATGGTCAACGAAGAAATTGATCGACTGCGGCATGCCGCAACTCAGGCACTCATTACGCGGCGCGATGTGATCATTGTTGCTTCGGTTTCCTGCATTTATAATATAGGTTCGTCCGAGGCATACGAGAGAATGTCCATGAAAATTGCAAAAGGGCAGGTTATTACCCGCGTAGATTTACTCAAGCATTTAGTTGATATGCAATATAGCCGTACGCAAACGGAAATCAAGCGAGGGACATTTCGTTTGCGAGGCGAAACCTTTGAGATCATGCCGTCAAATCAAGACATGATCTATAGAATTAGCATGCCACGCCAAAATTTTGCTTCGCAAAACTTAGGCGGGCGCGCCGAGTCAGTTGGTGGGCAAGTCATTGATGAAATTCTCGTCATTGACCCCGTGACACGAAAGGTACGGGAAAAAGTAGACTCGGCTTGGATTTTTCCGACCAAGCATTTTGTTGCAGAGGCGCCGGAAGTCAAACGTGCGGTTACTGATATCCGAGCCGAGCTTAAAGATCGGCTTGCGTTCTTTAATAAAACGGGGAAGTTACTTGAGCATGAACGACTGGAACGCCGTACACGGTTTGATTTGGAAATGATTCAGCAAGTTGGATTTTGTCATGGGATTGAAAATTATTCACGGCATTTTGATGGCCGTGCGCCAGGCGAGCCGGCAAAGACACTGCTTGATTATTTTATTCGGCATAAAGATTGGCTCATGGTGATTGATGAATCACACGTTACTATCCCGCAGATTCAAGGCATGTACGAAGGAGATAGAAGCCGCAAGCAAGCGCTTATCGAGTATGGATTCCGCTTGCCTTCCGCAATTGACAACCGTCCACTGAAATTTACGGAGTTTGAAGAGCGCATGCCACAGACGATTTATACCTCGGCTACGCCATCAGTCTACGAAATAAAGCACAGCGAGGGGCATGTGGTCGAGCAAATTATCAGACCCACAGGGTTGATTGATCCGGAAATAATTGTGCGGCCGATAACCGGCGAGGGGTCAGGTGTTAGGGGTCAGGTGTTAGAATCGAACCTGAAACCTAAAACTTGGAACCTAAAACCCCGATCCCAGGTTGAAGACGTCATCGAACGAATCCGCGAGCGGGTCGAAAAAAATGAGCGGGTGATGATTACGACGCTTACCAAAAAAATGGCTGAAGATTTAACTGAATATCTTGCGGATCTCAAAATACAGGTGCGATATCTTCATAGCGATGTAGATACCCTTGACCGCATCGGAATTCTTACAGATTTCCGGCGCGGGAAGTTTGATGTGCTGATCGGTGTGAATTTGTTGCGTGAGGGATTGGATTTGCCAGAAGTATCGCTTGTGGCAATAATGGATGCGGATAAAGAAGGATTTTTACGCAGTGAGACTTCACTGATTCAAACGATTGGGCGCGCGGCTCGAAATGTGCACGGACAAGTCGTACTTTATGCCGACCAAATGACCGGCTCGATGAGCCGCGCAATTCGCGAAACCGAGCGCCGGCGCAAATTGCAAATGCAATATAACAAAGTTCATGGCATTACCCCGCGTACGATTAAAAAAGCGATCAAGGATATTACGGAAGGACTTACCAGGCGAAAAAACGATGAATTGGCTAAGAAAACGCTTGAGCTTGAGACGCAAGTGAAAGGCGGTGGTGCTGAGCAATTAATTCGGGAGAAGGAGAAACAAATGAAAGAAGCGGCTGGGTTATTACAATTTGAACTGGCTGCGGTACTGAGGGATGAAATAAGGGTGTTGAAGAAAAAATAAGACCGGCTGACTGGTGATCCGCAGGATGTGGGGCGGGACAGCAGTGAGCCGGTGGACGCTCGGCGTCTTGAGGAGCTAGACGCGCACGCGGGCGGAAGTACGGGCGCGTGTGCTGGGAGCGGGCACGGGAAGGATCTCGTTTGCAGCAGTTGCGCACTCCGCGAGGTGTGCATCTACTCCGCGCGGATCTTTTTCCGCGATAAGCCAGACCCACGCCCAGTTCACGGTGCAGTTCCTGTCCGTGAGTTGCATGAGCGCCTTTGCGACCGGCAGGATCATGTCTTCGCGGATCGGCTCGACAGGATGATCCTTGCGGAGCACAGTCGCGCGAGCCGCGAGCTTGGCGGTATTGTAGGCGGCGGGATCTGCCGCCTTGATCGCTTTGACTACCTGGCCCATGAGGGTGGAACTTCCACCAACTTCGGCCAGAGCACTCACGATTGCTTCGACCATTCCGATGCCAACTTGTCCGGGAAGTGTCGTCATGGGGTCCTCCTGATTGGAAGAGCGAAATCTACCGTTACTCTATAGCATATTCAAAAATCTGTCAACATCAGTATATGAACGACAAAATAATCATACGCGGTGCCAGAGAGCATAACCTGAAGAACATTAACCTCACGTTGCCGCGGAATAAGCTGATTGTGTTTACTGGGCTTTCCGGATCGGGTAAGTCGTCTTTAGCGTTTGATACTATTTTTGCAGAAGGACAACGCAGATACGTTGAATCTTTGTCGGCCTATGCGCGGCAGTTTTTAGGTCAGATGGATAAGCCGGATGTTGATGAAATAGAGGGTTTGTCGCCCGCAATTTCAATTGATCAAAAAGCGCATAGCGCAAACCCACGTTCAACCGTGGCTACCATTACAGAGATCTACGATTACTTGCGCGTGCTTTTCGCGCGTGTTGGTCGTCCGCATTGTGTAACATGCGGAAAGCCGATTGCAAAAATGACCGTTGAAGAGATGGTGGATGTGGTATTGAAGGGGTTAGGGGTTAGGGGACAGGGGTCAGGAAAGAGTGATTCCATTGTTGTGTTGGCGCCGATTGTCCGCGGTAGAAAAGGTGAGTATCACCAAATGTTGTATGATCTGTACAATGAAGGATTTTCCGAGGTGCGAATCAATGGTGAGTTTAAAAAACTCAAGGAGCGTATTGTGCTTGCGCGATACAAAGCGCACACGATTGATCTTGTGGTTGATAAAGTGCCAATTGGTTGGCCGCTTGAAGGAAATAAAGCGCTTCGCGCGCATTTGGCGGAGGCGATTGAGACGGGGTTGAAATATGGGAAGGATGTGGTAACGGTACTTGTTGGGGCGAGTGCTCCCACCCCTCCTAACCTCCCCTCGGGCAGGGGAGGAAAAATTGTTTCTCCCCCTTTTGAAGGGGGAGTTAGAGGGGGTCAGGAGCTTACTATGTCAAGTAAATTTTCTTGTCCTGACGACAGTTTTTCTTTTCCTGAAATTGAGCCGCGGCTGTTTAGTTTTAATAGTCCGTATGGGGCCTGCGCGCAGTGTCATGGTCTTGGAACCGAGTCGCTCTTTTCGGAAAAAGTTTGTTTGTATTGCAAAGGCGCGCGTTTAAAACCGGAAAGTTTGCATGTCTATGTTGGTGGAAAAAGTATTGTAGATGTAACGGGCATGAATATTGCCGATGCACATGCATTTTTTAATACACTGGGATTTGACGGGCATAACCCACCCCAACCCTCCCTTACCTTAAGGGAGGGAGATCGATCGATGCCCCCTCTTAAGGTAAGAGGGGGGAGGGGGAGTTATGAAATGCGGCTTACCGATACTGAGTTTGAAATTGCATTTCCCGTATTGCGGGAAGTTGCCAGCCGAATTAAATTTATGCTGGATGTTGGTCTTGATTATCTTACACTTGATCGCAGGGCCGGTACGCTTTCCGGTGGAGAAGCGCAACGTATTCGACTTGCCTCACAGCTTGGATCGCGACTTACGGGAACACTCTATGTGCTTGATGAGCCAACGATCGGTCTTCATCAGCGCGATAATGAGCGTCTTGTAAAAACGCTTCTTGAGTTACGCGATCTGGGAAATACCGTAATTGTGGTTGAGCATGATCCGGATACCATCCGTGCCGCGGATTATCTTGTTGACTTGGGACCTGGTGCGGGGAAGAGCGGAGGATATGTGGTGGTAGAGGGGGAGCTTAAAACATTGTTGCATAACCCACCCCAGCCCTCCCTTACCTTAAGGGAGGGAGATCGATTGATACCCCCTCTTAAGGTAAGAGGGGGGAGGGGGAGTTATGAGTCGCTCACTCTCCAATACCTTTCCGGACAAATGAGTATTCCTGTGCCTAAGGAGCGGCGTACAAACAGCAAAGAGCGGCTGAAAATTGTCGGTGCAACGGAAAATAATCTCAAAAATTTGAGCGTGGAAATTCCGTTGCGGCGGTTAGTATGCGTAACCGGAGTTTCAGGTTCGGGAAAAAGTACGCTGGTTAATGATATTTTATACAAAGCGCTTGCCAATCGGTATAATCTTGCACACCATGTTCCGGGAAAGCACAAGGGCATGGTCGGGCTTGAATATCTTGATGGCATAGTGGAAGTTGATCAATCGCCAATCGGACGGACTCCGAGAAGCAACCCCGCAACCTACACCGGCGTGTTTGGTCATGTTCGCGATTTATTTACCGCGCTTCCTGAGGCGCGCGTTCGCGGATATAAGCCCGGGCGGTTTAGTTTTAATGTTTCAAGCATGCGTGGAGGAGGGCGGTGCGAAAACTGCGAGGGCAATGGTCTTATTGCAATCGAGATGCATTTTTTGCCGACGGTCTATGTAAAGTGCGACGTATGCAAAGCAAAACGGTTTGATCGTGAGACGCTCGAAGTACTCTATAAAGGAAAAAATATCTTTGACGTGCTCTCAATGACGATTGACGACGCTGCGGCATTTTTCCGCGACATCCCTCATATTTATGATCGCCTTAAAGTATTGCGCGAAGTCGGGCTTGGGTATATTGAGCTTGGGCAATCTGCAACCACGCTTTCCGGCGGAGAAGCCCAGCGCGTAAAACTTGCAACCGAGTTAGCGCGGCGCAAGCAAGGGAGAATACTTTATATACTTGACGAGCCGACCGTCGGGTTACATTACGACGATGTGCGTCGGCTGATTGACGTGCTTGAGCGTCTTGTTGCCGCGGGCAATACTGTCCTTGTGATTGAGCACAATCTCGACGTTATCAAATGCGCGGACTATTTGATTGATTTAGGGCCGGAAGGCGGGGATAAGGGTGGGCAAGTGGTCGCGCAAGGCACGCCGGAGGAGGTTGTAAAAATAAAAGGGTCGTTTACGGGCAAATACTTGAAAACCGTGCTCAAATAAAATTGAACTCTGCATTACCCTCGATTCCTAGGAATCGAGGAACGAGCGATGCGTGAGGAAAAAATAAAAAGAGACCCGGGCGGTGAAGCGGCGCGGGTCAGGGATGTCTTGCGGGGGCGAAGAGCAAAACAGGGAGAGGGCTGATGGCGGTTATTTCGGAGTGCACAAGGTGCAGATGGGTATTATGTTCTTTGACTGCGAAACCGCGCTCGCGTCGAAGATTCCAAAGGAACGTACGCAGACTCCGGTTTTGCAGGCCGAAGAGATAAAGGTGGGCACCCTTGACAGCAATCGCGAGGTTGTAGTGGCCATCCCCGTAAGGTTGGCCAAGCACTTCGATCGTGAACTCATGACCCGTGCCTACGGGGCGGTAGTTCTCGTAGTTGTCTACCGTTCCGCGCAGTTGTCGAGTCAGTTCAGTAATCAGTTGGTCCAACTGCCCGAAGTTCATGATTCCGTCAAACCAGATGTTTCCTCGGCGTTTTCGTTTTTGATACCCGCGGATGCGAATGCGGAGTCCGCGACCGTATTTTCCCAGGCACACGAGAATGCCGAAGTACGGGGTTCGCGCCATAAGACGGTAACGATAAGTACGCTGTGGCAAGTGCGTTTCCTTGTAAAAGGCCATGTAACTCATTGTATGATAACATAGTATCAAGATTGTGCAAAATTAAAAAAAGCCCGGAGCACGCAAGGGGCGACGGGCGAAGGAGCGGGACGAAGGAATCGGAGAAGGTGGCGGGATGAAAGGGCGGGGGGGGTTAGCGCAATGGGTAGGGTGACGAGAAGCTAGTCGTCCACCATGTTGCGGCGGTTCTCGAGGACGGCGAAGCCGTACTCCCGCAGAAGGTTGGCGATGAACCTTGCCAGCTGTCGGCGTGTGAGACCGACGGTGATATCACTGCCGTCCCCTTCGGCTGAGCGGGGCCGGACAAACGTGATCCAGCACTTCAAGCAGTCTCCGGTCGTGTGGATCACCAAGCTTGAGGAGCGCACTTCGGTTCGCAGCTGATGGGGAGCATGGAACCGTGCGAATCGGAGCCGGAGCTTCTTGATCAGGCGGTCCAGTTGTTTGAGGGTCAGATCGCCGAGCACATCGAAGCGTTTCATCTTCCGGCCATGCTGACGAAGCTGCCAGAGGTAGAAACCGATGCGTGTACGAGACACGATCTGAAGCAGGACAGTCACCCCGTTTGCCTTGATCGTGACACGGTGGATTCGGAGTCGGTGCTTGGGCATGGGTACTCTCCGCGGTTGGTTTCCTACCTATCATAATACCATGAAATTAGAATGGACTCATTGGAAATATGTCAATTCCAAAAACAATCAAACACGGTAAACTCCCCACTACTGCCGGGGTGTATTTGTTTAAGGATAAGAAGGGGAAGGTGGTGTATGTGGGGAAGGCGACGAATTTGAAGTCGCGGGTTGCTTCATACTGGAAGAGCATAGATGAACAATCCTCGATTCCTAGGAATCGAGGATTGGGAAGGACGATCGATGAGATGTTGCATGAGGTGGCGCGGATTGATTGGGTTACAACTGATTCGGTTATTGAAGCGCTTATACTTGAGGCCAATCTGATTAAGAAATACATGCCGGCGTATAATGTGAAAGAGAAAGACGATAAATCGTTTTTGTATGTGGTGATAACAAAAGAGCAGTGGCCGAAGGTGCAGCTCATGAGGGGGAATGAGTTAGCACAACGTCGTCATCCTGAACGCAGTGAAGGATCCCGCACGAATGTGCGCAGCTCGCATGCGCGAGAGATTCTTCGCTCCGCTGGCGCTTCGCTCAGAATGACGGATAATGGGGTGATGCGCGTGTTTGGGCCGTACACGAGTGCCTCCTCCATTCGTGCGGCGCTTGATTTGATTCGCAAATGGTTTCCGTGGTCAACGTGCAGGCCTGCTCGTAACCCCTCCCAACCTCCCCTTACCCTAAGGGGAGGAGATCGATCGGTACCCCCTCTTAAGGTAAGAGGGGGTAGGGGGAGTTATGAACCGCGTCCGTGTTTTGATTATCACATCGGCCGTTGTCCGGGCGTGTGCGTTGGTGTAATTACGCGGGTCGAGTACATGAAAAATATTCGAAATGTGATTTTGATGTTGGAAGGTAAAAAAACGCGCGTGCTCAAGAATGTGGAGTATGAAATGAAGCGCGCCGCGAAGGAAGAGCGGTTTGAAGAGGCGGAAAAATTACGGCGGAAATTATTCGCGTTGCAACATATTCGGGACGTGGCGGTGTTGCGGAAGGATGCCGTCCATGATCGTCATCTCGAGCGGAGTGCGAAGCACGAAGTCGAGGGATCTCATACGGTGCACGGTAAGAGATCCCTCCACTCGCCTCGCGGCTCGGTCGAAATGACGGAATCTTTTATTAACATCCTTGGCCGTATCGAGGGCTATGATATATCGAATATCAGCGGAACGAGCGCGGTAGGGTCAATGGTGGTATTTCAAAATGGTGAGCCGGCCAAAAATGAATACCGGAAATTTAAAATCAAGACTGTGCACGGGATTAATGATGTGGCGATGATGCGTGAGGTACTTGAACGAAGATTTAAATACGTAAATATAAAAAGTTGGGGAACGCCAGACTTGATTGTGATCGACGGCGGGTGGGGGCAGGTAAATGTGGCACGCGAAGTGGTGCGCCAATATGGAATACACATTCCAATCATCGGTATCGCCAAAGGGTTTGATCGCAAACAGGATCAGCCAATTTTTCAAAAGACTAATCCTGACCTCGCGCGCATCGTGGAAAAACACAAAGACCTGCTCCTTCGCGTTCGCGACGAAGCGCACCGGTTTGCAATTACGTATCATAGGAAATTGCGCAGGATGACCCTGCAAGATGGTGCATCACGGTTCTTGACAAAAGTCCCATAGTAGTGTAGTACTAATAGTAGAGTAGCAAGAAGGAGGTATGTTCCTTTGACAACTGTATGCCAGCTGTGCGGAAAGAAGTCGTGGAATGTCGCGTTCGTATCCGCCATGTATCGCTGCGACAATTGCCTGAAACTGTACCACGGAAAATGCCTTGACAACCCGGGTTATGGTATCATTCGTCGCGGGCATTGCCCCAATTGCGGCTCTGAGCTTCAGCTTAGTCAGCGCTTGGATGAGTCGTCGAGCGGAGCAGAAAGCGGTCCTTCGCGTGACGCGACGCGCGTCAAGAGCAATAGTGACATCGGCATCGGAGGCGTGATCGTCATCATCATCGCGATCGTATTGGCGAAGCGTTCTTGTTCAACGGATGACGCGGGGGATAGCGCAAGAATGCTCCAAATGGCGGCGATACAGTCGGCGATCAGCTCGCGTCAGGGCATGTGTACGAATAATGGAGTAAACCTTCGCGCGCGTGCATCACGAAGTAGCGCAGTCCGACTTGAGCTTCCGAAAGATGCCCCGGTAGACGTGAAAGAGCGCAAGGGGATGTGGGTGAAGGTATCATACACAGACGGATCTTCCTCCGTGACTGGCTATATTTCAGGTGAGCTCCTTAAGCCATGCGATTGAGACCGAACACCTCCTGTTCCGTCTCAATCTATTTTTTTAACTTTATCCACATCACCGTGCTAGTCTGCACGGTATTTTTTGGAATTTTCTTCTTATTTAAGAGGAAATTTTGTTTATTTGACACGATTTACAGGTGGTAAAAAACATGCTATAATACCTGTACAAATACAAAAGAGTGGGAAAAAGTGGATAAAAGTGTGGATAACTAGGCAAAACAAACGTTTTATATACGATTATGCTGATTGGAGAATATCAGCACGCAATGGACTCAAAAAGGCGGTTGCCCATGCCTGCCCGGCTTCGTGATGAATTGGGAAAGCGGGTAGTGGTTACTCGGGGGCTTGAGCAATGCCTTTTTGTCTATTCTGTTGACGCGTGGGCTGAGTTTTCTGAAAAGCTGAGCAGGTTGCCCATGAGTCAAGCAAGCGCGCGCTCGTTTTCGCGTTTGATGTTTTCGGGAGCTGTTGAGGCGGAGCTTGATAGCTTGGGAAGAATATTAATTCCCGATTATCTTGCACAACATGCACAGCTTAAGAAAGATACGGTGGTAATTGGCGCGGGTGGGCGGTTGGAGATTTGGGATAAAGGAGCGTGGGAAAAGTATCAGAACCGTGAGACTGAAGATATGGAGGCGATTGCAAATCAGTTAAAGGAGTTTGGAATCTAGTATGCCCGCACTAAGTTTTTCCGCATCAATGCAAGAATTCCTTATGCAAGTGATAGTACGCAAAAGGGAGATAAAAATAATTCATAGTTCGCTGGCTGCCTTCGGCAGAAGCGGAAAAATTTAGGCGGGTATGGCACATGTGTCGGTCATGATGGATGAGGTGTTGAAGTACCTTGACCCAAAGCCAAATCAGAATTTTGTGGATTGCACGCTGGGGGATGGGGGACATGCCGCCGCGATCCTTGAGCACACCGCCCCGAATGGGATGGTACTGGGAATAGATGCGGATCGAGAGGCGATTGAGAGTGTGCTTCATAACCCCTCCCAACCTCCCCTTACCTTAAGGGGAGGAGATGATCGGTTGGTTGCAGTGCATGGGAATTTCCGAAATCTGGCGGCGATTGTGAAAGAAAAAAAGTTTGGGCCGGTACATGGGATATTTCTCGATCTAGGATTTTCTTCCTCGACACTTGAGCGAGCAAGGGGATTCTCGTTTGAGAAGGACGAGATGCTTGACATGCGGTTTAACACCACGCACGGAATTCGCGCCGCGGAGATCGTAAACGGATGGAATCAGAAGCAACTCCAGGAAATGCTTGAGGAGTACGGCGAAGAAAGATTGGCACGGCAAATTGCTGAGAGGATCGTACTAGAGAGAAAAAAACAACCAATTGTGACGACAAAACAATTGGTGGATGTAGTTCTGATGGTGTATCGGGAAAAATTGACACCGGAGGTGTCATCCCGAGCCGGGTCGAGGGATCTCACACGGTACTGGAAAGCACGGGGTGAGATTTCTCGCCTGCCCCGCAGAGGCGGCGGCTCTGCTCGAAATGACGAAGTGCGTGTCCCTTGGATCGGCGGTATTCATCCTGCAACGCGAACATTTCAAGCGCTTAGGATTGAAGTCAACGATGAACTTGGCGCTCTTCAGGAAGTACTTCCGCAAGCGGTTGACATACTTGCGCCTGGTGGCAGATTGGCGGTAATCGCATTTCACTCCCTTGAGGATCGAATCGTGAAGCAGTTTTTCCGCGATTGGCCTGATGCGAAATTGAAGATACTTACAAAAAAACCTCTTATTGCGGGTGAAGAAGAAATAAAAAATAATCCAAGAGCACGAAGCGCGAAACTCCGCGTGATAGAAAAAGTTTAGTATGCCCGCACTAAGTTTTCCCGCATCAATGTTCAATTCTTATATGAATAGCGTATTAGTTACATGGAATGTTCTCATAAATCATAGCTCGCTTACTGCCTTCGGCAGAAGCGGGAAAATTTAGGCGGGTATGCCTCGCCACTTTCGACTCACCAAGGTTCATCACACCATGCGACGGATTAATCTGCTTGTTCGATTTCTTGGCAGGCAAAAAAGTTGGCGTGCCATGCTTGTGGTAGCGCTTGTTGCGGTGGGATTTTCATATTTGGTAACAATGATAAGTATTTCTACACGTGGATATAAAATGCGTGATTTGGAGCGTCATATTGATGCGCTTAAACTTGAAAACAAGAAACTCAATCTCACGGTTGCCGAAATGCAATCACCCGCGCGCATTGATGAGTGGGTAAAAACTTCCGGAATGGTAGTCGCAAGCAATATACAATATGTATCTGCAACTACCGGGGCAGTGGCGGTACGGTAAAAGATGTGGTATAGTTCTACAATATGCCCGCGCTAAGTTTTCCCGCATGAGTGTATACTGTCTTCCCATGAAAACCTATTTTTCCAAAGTGACTAGCATAATTCAGCCCTCGCTTTTTGTTTTTTGACAGAGGCGGGAAAATTTAGGCGGGTATGCCCGCACTAAGTTTTCCTGCATGAGTGTATACTGTCTTCCCATGAAAACCTATTTTTCCAAAGTGACTAGCATAATTCAGCCCTCGCTTTTTGTTTTTTGACAGAGGCGGGAAAATTTAGGCGGGTATGTCACCAAATGGCATGAAAAAAATTTTCTGGATAAGTTTTATCGGCGCCATTGTTCTTGTCGGTATCGTGATCGCGTTAGTTGTCTCGCGGGACAGTAAAAAGACAGACGAACTTACCGCGAAGTTTCCTTCGTGGGTATCGGTAACCGGAACAACTGCATCGTTTACCGCAAAATTCCCCAGTCAACCGCAAACGCGGGTTCAAGATCTGCCTGTACCAAACTCCGACCAAATATTAAAGCAAGAAGTATTTGCTACCGAGTCAGATGTCGGAATGTCCTATACGCTTGCAGTAATTGTATATCCCGCAACCATGGGGGGAGACGAAGAGGAGAATTTGAAAACCGCGCTTCAGGGGATGGTAGCGGGTTTACCCTCAGGGGCAATTCTTGCTTCTTCGCGGATGCGCACTGATTCATTTGGAAATAATAAAGCACTCGAGTTTGTAGTTGATGGACCCTCTTCGGTTCATATCAAGGGACAGCTTCGTCTCAGAGGAAATGCCCTATATCAGATTATGGTAAACTATTTGGATAGTGCGGGATTGAATAATGATGCGTACACTTACTTTATAGATTCGTTTATCGTCCAGTAGTTCCCATATTATGAAATTCATGCGAGCGCATTTGAAATTCTGCGTGCTCGTGGCAATCTCTCTTTTCGGGGGACTTATTGTTACCATCGTGCAATTCCGTTTCCCCGGGCCTGGCGTGCCATCGCAGTGGACCACTGTTACATTTCAAAATCCATCTATCCAAGTACAATTTCCCAATCCGCCGCGCCATCGAGTTGAACAAGTTGTACTTTCGGGCATTAATGTGCCCACTCCCCAGGGGATTTTTACGGCTCAAGGCGAGGCAGGGGCGTCGTACATGTTGACAGTTATCACCTATCCGGGAGAGGTACCGCCGCTTGAGCAGGATATTTTTTTAAAAAACGAACTTATCCGGCTTGTTCCCGGCGCCTCACTCATTGCATTTGATCCCGTAACGCCTTCATATCCGCAGGGGACTCTCTCACGGGATTTTGTCATGCAGAACAATGCAGAGGGAACCTATGTGCAAGGAAGAATTGTAAGGAGCAACGCTACGCTCTATACTTTGACAGTGATCTATCCGAATGGATATTTCCCGGAAAAAGCATTTGATCATTTTATTCAGTCGTTTTTGTATGTTCAATAATTTTGCAACTTCTCCGTTGTTTTCACGGGATGGGTGCGTGAGTCGCAGTCAATTTTGGCGCACGTATTTTTCTTTGATCATTCCGGAATTTATTATCGGTATTGTTGCAAGTCTTACTGCCTCCGGACTGTTTGCGTGGTTGCTTTGGTCTCTGTATACATTGTTGGCAATCATGATTGTCTTTCTTGTGATTAAGCGGCTCCATGATGTTCAAAAATCCGGATGGTGGATGCTACTGCTGTCCTTACCGGTCGTAAATATATATATTTTGTATTTGCTGTTTATTAAGAAGGGGTCTTAGTGGTTTTGTATGTGGGGATTTCGGAATTACAATCGCACGCGTGAATTTTTTGCAAGCACGCTCGTAATCGCGATTTTATTAACAAATCTCGGTATTGCCGCGCCGCGCCCGGTGCAAGCGGGATTTTTTGAAGATGTAGGCAAAGGAGTTGGAGATTTTGTTGGCGGTGTAGGACAGGTTGTGGGTGATGTCGGCAAGGGTATTGGCGACGTCGTTGATGGCGTCGGCAAATGGGTTGCGCCAATTGGTGATCAGCTCAAGGCAATAACACAGGTAAAAATTCCCGGGACAGACGCAATCATTGATCTTACCGCCGGATTTTCGAGCATTCAACAAAATCTTCTTGCCACCCTCCCTGATGAGATTCCTCTTCCGATTCCCGGGATTGGGGATTTCACGCTTTATACCAAGGAGTCTCCCGCAACCAATGTGATAAAAAATTTGGCGCCACTGCTCGGAGGCGTTATGGGCGCAATAGATCCTTGGCGCCCTGTTGCGTCGCTTGCGCGTACGGTTATCAAGCTCGCAAAGCCGTTTTTTGATGATCATATAAAGCCATACCTGCCGGGATTTTTAAAGGGCGGCGCGCACGCAGTAAAGGAGTTTATTAAAAGTTCTCTCAAAGCGATTGAGAATCCTATTCTTACGAATATTATCTTCCCTGTGTGGGATTTTTTTGTCGGACCGTTTGATGATCTGGCAATGGATATAGTCGAGCTTTTAGCTGAAGAGCAACAGTTGTTACCACCACCCGATGATCCTCGTAGCTGGGCGCCGGGCCCGGGTCGTGGTGAGGATATGTTTGGGAGTATCGGCGTTGGCGGAGAACCTATCGCATACGTTGAGCCAATAAAACCGCAAGACGCAGTTGGATCATTTGATGGTATTGATTCGGAAGGATTTGCGTATGGGTGGGCGGCGGATCCGGATACTCCGGAGCAGCAGGTGGGATTGGAATATGTTATTGACGGAGTGCATGAGTCTTTTGAATATACCACCAAAGAGAACAGCACCGCGTCAGCGACAAGCCCTGCCGGGGCGGCGGCATTTCCCGGCGCGCACGGTTTTCGCGTGGCGATCCCAAACAAGTGGCGGGACGGAAAACCGCACACCGTAGTTGTCAAAGCGTATGATACGGCAACCGGTGAGGGTGTTTGGAGCAATATCATCACTCTTGCAGGGTCGCCACGTACGTTTACGCTTTCTCGATCGGGAATGGGCGCGCTTGATAGCTTGAGCGATACAGGACTTCTCACCGGTTGGGCCTATGATGCAGATACGCAAGGGGTAGCGGAGGTTGAAATCTATCTTGATGGGAGACGCGGAGCCGGCGGGACGCTTCTTGGAACCGTGCAAGCGAATCTTCCGCGTCCTGACCTTTCCGCTGAATGGCTTGCCCGCGATCGAATTCCAACGAATGTCATTGGCTATACGTTCCAGATGAATAAAGCCGCAATTCCGGGCGGTCGCCATGATGTGTTTGCCTTTATAAAAGATGTGAATTCGACGACCGGAGAAATTCGATACGTCGAGCTTTCGAGCGCGCGCGTATTCTACACCCCGATCGTGCACGCATTGCGATTCGCTGAGGACCCGTATGTCGTTCCGCAGGGGCGTTGGGTGGTGCAAGAAGTTACCGGTCTCCCGAGCGAATACCATCTTCTCTCTGCATATCTCGATGGCACCATTATTGATTTAAATCAACAGGAACGTTCCGTGTCCCCATGGATGTATAATGCCAGTCAAAATTACAAAATAATTTCCGGACCAAATACGGGAAGCGCCTCCGCAACACTGCGATTTAAAATTCCTCTGGATTTCCCGCTTGGTGATCATGTGGTGCAACTTAAAACAAGTGACGCGGCGTATCATGCGTACGGGACTGATCATTTTACGATTCGCGTGGTGGCGCCAACGAGCATGCAAGCGACCACTGCTGATGTAATTACTTCCGGGTCTGATATTGATATTATTATTTCCAATGTTCCTCGAAACGTGATGATGGGAAAAGGACAAAATACGTCGGTCTCACAGGTGTATCTTGCGGCAACCGTGCCCGGATATGAAGCGGCAGGATATGAATCCTATCGAACAATGCTGCAGAATTTTCGCGTAACGGATCTTGAAAACAAGAGGGTAAAAATCACCGCGTTTGTTCCACCGGAGGCAAATTCGCTGCGGAGAGATACAGGACCCATACGCCTCTATGTCATTGTGAGGGCGGATACAAAGACCAGTCAGGACGATTTTCTTGTTCCCTATCCGTATGACGTACGGACGCGAGTATATACGAGTGATGGAAAAGATCCTACATTGGTTTTGAATTGTTCGAGTTCGCTTGTGCCGAAGATTACGGTGCAGGGACTTGGCGTCGCGGGTGAGGGTTTTGGTTGCAGGAAAGATCTTACTGTTACGATTTCGGGCGTGAGTCTCGGAAAAGCATTCACAGAAACCGCGACCAATATTCCCATGTACGCAGAAACGCCGCCAAAACCGCCACCGTACTTTCATACGGGGACCACTGAGTGGAACGGCGGGATTGCGCAATATGCATCCATTGATCTTGGCTCCAATTGGTCTGTGAAATACGGCGACACAGAGGAACTCACAATCACTATCAAAGATAGCGACGGCCATACCGCATCGGTTACTACAAAGCTTGGTGTGATGCGTGTGCTGCCGGCAGAAGGGGAAACAGAGATTCTTCCGGGACATTGGTTCCGCGTTCTTCTGAAGGAGCAGCGCGGAGGAAGGCGTGTCGCCGTCTTTGTTGATGATGCGGAAGTGAAGCGTACGTACCTTGAGTCTAATCGGAACGAGGCATCGATTACGATTGATGTGCGGCTTCAGGATGAGGCGGTACCCGGAGCACATGTGTTGACGCTGAGGGGTGTCGTCGATGGCAAGATAGACACACAAGAGGGTTCATCCTCGACACGATTTCTCGTTGGTGTACCGCAAAAAAAGGAAGTTGAGCCGCCTTTTGTTTCTCCCGATAAATTAAAATCCGAGCCAACTCCACAGCCCGCCCCGAAACCAAAACTGGTTCTTCGGCCAAGCGTTGAGATAAGCCCGACAAAAGCAAAGCCGGATACAAAGGTCACGATTGAAATGTCCGGATACAATCCGCTTGGAACAATGACGATATATCTTAGGGGACAGGGGAAGAATGTGAAACTTTCAGGGTTTGCAGATTATACAGATAGCGCCGGAGCCCTTTCAAAAGAAGCGCGCCTTCCCGGCAATCTTTCGGCTGGCAACTATACGGTTGAGGCAACCGATGTACAAGGTCTTAGCGCAACCGCAGGGCTTGTAATTGAAGTGCTGACTTCGCCGCCTGCGCCAAAACCAAAGCCGACTCCCGTACCTATTCCTGCGCCGCAACCAACCCCCGAGCCAACACCGTTACCGATCTCGGATCCAACTCCGCTCCCATCGCAGCAGGAGCAAACAACCCCCACCTGTCCAACAGGATCAACTTATAGCGTAACCTTTGCTCGTTGTATTGAAGATGCGCCGGTACAGACGGAAGGGGAACGGCCTACTTGTCCGGAAGGTCAAACGTATAGCATAACATTGCGTCAGTGTATTCAATAATTTAATTTGTAATCGTGATTATATGAATTTTAAAGCACTCTTTGTCGGAGTATTTTTTGTTGGCTCCGTGGTACTTGCCGCAACAGCCGCTACGGTAAAACCAACCCGCGCATCAGCTGCCGGAACGTATAGTTGTTGGAGTATGAATGTGGGAGGAGCGGGCGGCAAATGCACTAGTCCGGCGATGGTACTTAATAAGAATGGGGCATATCACATGGGGAGCGAAAAAGGCACTTTCCAATTGAAGGGTAAACAGGTAATTCTCTCGAAATCGAAGTTTCGTGGTTCGGGAATATTATCCGAAGATGGCATGCAGATTCGTTTTCAATATAAATATCGCGGGCTTGAACAAGTCGTTACCTATCTGAAGCGCGGTGAATCAAAGCCATCGGCCAAAATACAGACTTCGGGTCCGGTATTTCTTGATCTGACCATTAAATACGCCGAACCATATAGTGCAATAGACTCAATTAGTGCCATTGAACTTGTAACGCAAGATGGCAGTGACAAAACTGTGTACGAGGCCCTGGCCTATGCGACTGATGACCAAACTCTTAAGGCCTATTACAAACCCGCGCGCGGCGGGGTACCCGGTGGAAAAATCTATGACGTAAAAGCGGGTGGGCAAAAAATAGGTGAGGTGGATTTGCAAGGAGCAAGCGGGGAAGTATCAAAAACAATTCAAGGAAAAAAGATAGTGTATTAATTTAATATAGTTCCCTTTCCCTTACGCGAAAGGAAATGGTGCTTGTATTGCAATTTGAAAAAATAGATGGGCGTGCTATACTGAGAAACTATGAAATCAGTGCACGGGGAGTACGCGAGTCGACGAGATTTTTATATAGAGAAGGCAGGTAAGGAAATGCCTTTTGCTGCTGAAGAAACGGAGTCGAATGACGAGAGTTTATCCGCAGAGGAACGAGAATCGTGTGAACGGATAAATCGCATTACCATTGAGGCCAGTGCTATTGAGCCGACCGCGCTTCCTGCGGTTCGGCTTCATCTTTTTAATTTTTTGTGGCGCAATCCAAAAGCGGATGATCATGAGCTGCGCGAGGAAATGAATCGGATGGCACGACTCTCAAGACAGGAGCGGGAATTTGCTGAGGAAGATAATCCGTTGCCTACGATTGGAATTGAAATTGAAGTTCCGCAGAGAATATTAACGCGACATACAGTAAAAATTCTTGATGAGCTTTCCATACCAAATTATGAGGAGGGCGATCTTTGGGAAGTAAATGCGGATTTTTCATACAGCCCGTGGGTACAGGCGCGTATCCTTCAAGAATTGGCAGCAATGGGGGCGATTCCACTTAAGGGCGCGCAAAAAGGAAACCTTGGGCGTGTTCCGGAAGATGTTCAACTTTCCTTGCATATTAATTTTGGATTGCCTTCCGGGATAACCGCAGAAGAAGCTTTTCGCTTTCGAAATCAGATCGCACTGATTAACGATGTGATTACCTATGCGTTTGTCTCACCACAGCGAATCGAGCAGAGAAAAACAGATAATGCAGTTTTGCTTAAAGCAGATGCAAGGGAAAATAAGAAAGCGAATAAAAAGACAATCAAGGATCCCTCGCTGGATGACACGTATGATGGAGGATATATGATCGAGAGTGCTCCCAAAAATTTTACCGGGATTACTCGTTTGGAGCTTCGCGCAAATGAATTTAGGGATTTTCCCACGTATCGATTGCTTGTGGAATCACAGCGTCTTGTTGCAATATTATTTTCACACATGAAAACGCAAAGCGATTTTCAAATTACTCCGGCGGAGCAGCGTTTGGTCGCGCTTTGGAATGAGTTGAGAATGGAAATCGAGGGTTATTTGGATTTTTACAATCTACGTCCCGGTGCGGCAGATAAGGATCGTATGACAGTTGCATTTACGATACGAGAAACTAATTTAAAACGAGACGCACGGAAGATCGTTGATACCTATGCAAGGAAGGTAGGGGAAATTCTTAGGGGTGAAGGCGATGTCGAGTACGGCGAGATGGAGCCCTGGCAAGATGCACCACCGCAACAAGAGGCGCTGCAGATGTAATTATGCAAAAACATTTTAAAATAGTTCATACTTCGAAAAAGAGCAAAGCCAGGGCGGGGGAATTAACTACGGCGCACGGTAAGATCAAGACGCCATTTTTTATGACTATTGCAACGCGGGGAGCCGTAAAGACCCTTGCCGCGGAGGATATGCGTGATCTTCATGCGCCGGTGATTTTATCAAACACCTACCATCTTTTCGTGCGGCCCGGAATGGAGATTATGAAAAAAGCCGGTGGATTGCACAAGTTTATGAATTGGGACGGGCCGATACTTACAGATTCCGGGGGATATCAAATTTTTAGCCTTGCGGCCAAAAATAAATCAAAAATCAAAAATCAAAAATCCGAAACGATCGGGGAGCTTGACTATGACGTACGGATCACCAAAGACGGTGCGGAATTCATTGATCGCCTAAGCGGACGAAAAGATTTATTTACCCCTGAACGCGTGCTTGAAATTCAAAAAGTTCTTGGATCGGATGTCATGATGGTGCTTGATGTGTGCGCTCCCAATCCAATTTCAAAAGAAGGCGCGAAAGCGGCGATGGAGATGACTACGGAATGGGCGAGACGGGGTAAAATGCAAAAGGTAAAATTAAAAATCAAGAATTTAGTATTTGGCATTGTTCAAGGATCCGTGTACAAAGATTTGCGGCAGCAATCCGCGCAAGAGTTGGTCGCGCTTGATTTTGACGGCTACGCGATCGGCGGGGTTGCAGTAGGGGAATCGCAAAAGGAAAAATATCAAGCAATTGACTGGGTCGTGCCGATATTGCCCAAAGATAAACCGCGTTACCTGATGGGGCTTGGTCAGCCGGAAGAAATTGTGGAAGCAGTCCGGCGAGGTGTGGACATGTTTGATTGCGTCCTCCCTACCCGCAATGCGCGGCATGGAAATTTGTATGTGCGACGACCCTCATCCGGCCACTGGCCACCCTCTCCCCGCGGGAGAGGGGAGGGTGAGGGATTGCGGCGAAAATTTTATGATGTGATGCACATTACCAACGAAAAATATCGCGCGGATTTTAAACCGATTGACCCATATTGCACCTGCTTTACCTGTACTCATCACACCCGAGCATATCTTCGACACCTATTCAAAACCGCCGAGCCGCTTGCACAGCGCCTTGCGACAATTCATAATGTAAAATTTTATCTTGAACTGATGGAGCGATTGCAGGAGGCAATTGAAGAGGGGAAATTGTAATCGGGAAGGAGATGGCAGCAGTTTCGAAATTATGTTACACTTATCCTCGATCGAGGATAAGTGTAACAGGCACCTGGTAGTGCGTGATGTATGCAAAAAAAGAAGAATCACTTATACCCAAATCTTCCTCGTGTTGGTGTACGCGGGATTCTGCTTAATATGTTTGAGGACTTTGAGCGACCTGCAGGAGGCGGATTTGGTGCGACGTATACGCCATGGCCCAAAACATCAGGTGTATACTATCGAATTGCGATACATCGAATGAAAAAGCGTGGCTGGATCAAGGAAAGTTGCAAAGAAGGCAAGCGGTTTATGAAGCTGACCAAGAAGGGTCGCGTACAGGCGTTACTGCGCGCACTTGATGAAACTAAGGCGCTGACGCCTCATGCATGGGATGGAAAATGGCGGATTGGACTGTTTGATATCCCTGAAGAAGGGAAGCATGAGCGAGATAAAATACGCTGGACTCTAAAAAAGGTTGGTTTTCAAAGACTGCAAAAGAGCGTGTATGTCTATCCATTTGAAATTCCGAGGGGTGCGCTTTTGTATCTGCGGGAGTCGGGGCTTGACCGGTTCGTTCGTTTTATGAGGGTTGATCAAATGGATGATGATAAAGAGTTGCGACGGAAATTTAAATTTCTATAACGCGTATCGGGGCGTTACACTTATCCTCGATCGAGGATAAGTGTAACTGGGGAGTTGAGATCCATATTGCGGTGCGCCCATTGTGCGTGTTGATGTTATTTTTTTTGGATGCACATAAAAAAAGCAGGCGACCGAGGAACGCTGAGCGCTCACGAGGTCGCCTGGGGAAGGAGCGGTGTGTCGAGGTACTAGCGTGTGCATTCAGTGATTGACTCGCGGGCCAGCGACAACCAACCACGTTCTAATGGTGGCAGCTGCGGTACTCGCTCCCAACGCACGATGGCGGCCTTAAAATAAGGAAGCTGCTGTCTGCAGTTCAGGGTGTCGTTGTCGCCATCAAGCTCAGAAACCGCCTTCAGGAAGTAGGGGCGCGCGTCGTCAGGCATTTCGAGCAAAAGTGCATCGGCCACCGGAGCAAGCGCCTTCGGGTTGTTTTCACGCAATGCGCGCAATCCATCCAGAACCAGGTGTCGCCGTTTCCGAGCATCGAATTTGACCTCGGAGTGCCGACGAGTAGGCTCCAAGTGGGACGCTTCCCTTTGGATGCCGGTCCTGGTCTGAGATATGCGGCCACTCGCGACTTGATGAGAGGGGTTGTGGCTACACGCGAGAAGTGCGATCAGGCAGAAAAGAGCGAATCTCATGTTTTCCTCCATTCATAACTATAGGGGACTCATCCCTTCTCGTCAAGCTACAGCGGATGTGATATTCTATCTACATGCTATGAGCTTATTTTTTGCCACATTAAAGTCGGTACTGCTTGCCACCATTGCGGATTTTTTGTATACGCCGATATGGTGGTATACGAGAGGGCTTTGGAAGCAGGTGCGCGGGGTTTGGGGGAGTTTTGTTGTGCGACAAGAGCAACTTGCGATCGATGTGTGGCTGAAAAATTTGTTCGTGCCGATGTATGGTCAGTATGATTTTACCGGCCGGTTGATAAGTTTTTTTGTACGCTTTGTTCAAATCATCGGGCGCATTGTCATAATGGCAATATGGGGAATTATATTGTTCGCGTGGCTTTTTGTTTGGATATTGCTTCCTGCGGTTCTTATGTATTTCGTGGTATTTGAATTTAGAAATATTGTATGATACTTCGATGCGAAACATGCAATGGCGCCGGATTTACTCCGGATGCGCGATGTGATACTTGCCGCGGGGCGGGGATTGCGCGTGTTGATGAGCGCGAGGTGCTTTATTTCGGCGCAATAATTGATCGGGCAAAAATCGTTGCGGAAAAAATCGGTACTGCAGTGCGGGCGATCGGGACGATCATTATCGGGCTTTTCGGCGCGTTTGGAATTGCGGCAATTATTTTTGAGGTATTCCCGGATTTTGTGCAATTATTAGAGCGCGACTATTGGTATGCTGGATCTCCGGAGAAAATATTGTTTGCAATTTCGCTTTTGACGGATTTGTATCTTGTCATGCGCGTGTTGCGAAAAGGCACGGAGTATAAACCAATCAAGGCATTTCCTACGAGTTTAATGCATACCGCACCCAGGTCATGGAGTGAGCTCCTTGAGCTTGATCGCGTACACCGTATTGATATCACGCCCGGTTGTTCTGAAGATGTGAATCGCCGTATTCGAGAAGCATATATGCTCGCGCTTCGTTTTAAACATGCGGAGGTGTTGCCCGTGCATATGCTCGTCGCGCTGCTCGAATCCGCAGCAGTGCGGTCATTGCTCATACGACTTGAAATTGACGGAAAAGGATTGCACGAGCGTCTGGTGCACATGCTCCGCAGTATTTCAACTGCGTCTGCCAATACTACCTATGTTGGTCAACTGATGAAAGAAATTATTTTGAACGCATACGCGGCGGCACAGCGCGCCGGAGAACATTTTGTCGGTGCGCATCATGTAGTATTTGAAACGGCTATGATAGATGATCGGATTAAGGAGATTTTTCTTGATCTGAGCATTGATGAGCAGAAACTTACAAATGCCGTGCGCTGGCTTGACATTAACGAGGAAATACGAAGGCGTTGGAAGCGATTCCGCGGCGCTGCGGGCCGGCGCCCGAAAGGAGAGATGAATCGTGCAATGACTGCGCTTCAGACGCGTATGCTTGACCGGTATTCTGACGATCTTACGTTACTTGCGGGGCGAGGACATCTTGAGCTTATTGTTGATCGCGAAAAGGAATTTGAAGAGATATTTCGCGTACTTGAGGGTGAGCGCAAATCAGTTATACTTGTGGGCCCGCACGGAGTTGGCAAAGAATCAATCGTGCAAGGGATTGCGCAGCGCATGATTGAGGAGCAAGTTCCTAAAATGCTTCAGGATCGGCGTCTTGTTACGCTCTCGATTCCAAAATTGGTTGCGGGAGTAAGTATTTCGCAGGCGGAGGAGCGGCTTCTGCACTGTCTTTCGGACATTGGGCGCGCACGCAATGTGATCCTTGCTATTCCCAACATTCATGAAATGGTGTCCGGACACGGCGCGGGTTCGTCAGCCGGCGGAGTGGATATTGGCGAAGTGCTTGCCGGAGAGCTTGGGAAAGGATATTTTTTGGCGATCGCAACTACTACTCCGGAAGAATATCGTGAACGCATTGAAGGAACCGCACTTGGACATGCGTTCGCCAAAATAGACATCAGCGAACCGAATGCAAATGTGAGTATTCACATTCTTGAGTCAAAAGTGGGAGTTATTGAACACCAGCGGCAGGTGTATTTTTCCTACAATGCGCTTGAGAAGGCGGTAACGCTGTCGCATCAGTATATCAAAGATCAAGTATTGCCGGAAAAAGCAATTGAGGTTGCAAAAGAGGTTGCGGAGCATGTACATACTCATCGCGGGCCAAAGTCGCTTGTGCGGGCGGAGGATGTGGCTGAGATTATTTCCGCAAAGTCGCATATTCCGGTAACTTCAGTTACTGCGAACGAAGCTGAAAAGTTGCTCAATCTTGAGAAAGTAATGCATGAGCGCGTTATTGGTCAGGATGAAGCAGTGCGTGCCGTATCTTCGGCGTTGCGCCGCGCACGATCGGAACTTCGGGAGCAAAAGCGGCCCATCGCAAACTTTTTATTTCTTGGTCCTACAGGAGTTGGAAAAACCGAAACTGCGAAAACAGTTGCCGAGGCATATTTTGGAAGTGAGGACCATATGGTCCGCATTGATATGTCAGAATACCAAGATACTTCTGGGATTGCTCGGCTTCTTGGCGCGCCTGGACAAAAAGGAGGGCTTTTAACCGAGCCGGTACGAAAAAATCCTTTTACGCTTATTCTTCTTGATGAAATTGAAAAAGCGCACCCCGATATTTTGAATATATTTTTGCAGGTAATGGATGATGGGCGCGTAACCGATAGTACGGGTCGGGTAATAGATTTTACCAACAGTATCATCATTGCAACTTCAAATGCCGGAACCGCATTTGTTCAGCAGGAGATTGAAAAAGGCACTGCAATGGAGGTGATTAAGAAAGCGTTGATCGAGCGAGAACTCAAGCAATTTTTTAAGCCGGAGTTTTTAAATCGCTTTGATGGGATGATTGTATACAAACCGCTTACCGAGACCGAGATTGTTCAGATTGCAAAGCTGATCTTGGCAAAGATTGCAAAGCAGCTTGAGATAAAAGCAATCACATTCCGCGCAACTGATGAAGCGGTTTCTGAGCTCGCGCATGCCGGTTTTGATCCGCAATTCGGCGCTCGCCCGCTTCGTCGCGTAATTCAAGAGCGAGTGCAAGATGCGCTTGCCAACCTTTTGCTTACCGCAAAAATCGGCCGGCGAGATATAGTCGTACTTGAGAAAGGCGGACAGCTGCGGGTTGAAAAGGCGGAGAAGCTTTGATTTTTTTCCTCCCCTTTCCAAGGGGAGGTTAGGAGGGGTCCGGGGTTTCTCGGGCCGCTTTTTGTTGACAAGACCAGGTCAGTTCTATAGGATGAGGTCAGGTCTTGAAAGGAGGGAACATGCAAGAAGTCGAGATTGTCGGCAGAATCGTGCTCGGCATCGCGCTCTTCATGGCCCTTTGCCTGGGCCTGAAGATGCTCTTTCGGGAGGAGGAAGTCCTCATCGAACTCAGGGAAGGGATTTCTCGGTATCGCTGGGTGTTTCAGCCGATCGTCGGGGTCGGGGCAGTCATGTACATCGCCGACCCTAGCAGGAGGCCGGCGTTCCTCATCTTTGAGCTTCCGGCGTGGGTAGTGCTTACCGGATTGGTGCTCACTGCGGTGAGTTTCGCCATCCGCGTGTGGGCACAGTTTGCGCTCGGAAAGATGTGGTCGGAAAAAATCCGTGTGCGAAGCGGCCATGTGGTTGTGATTACCGGCCCTTACCATTTCGCAAACCACCCCATGTATCTTTCCTATTTTTCCTTGAGCCTGGGTTTGTTGCTACTTTCTGGAGACTGGCTCATGGGAACTGCCAGCTTCATATACGCGCTACTCTCTTGGCAACGAGTTCACATCGAAGATTCAGCCATGAAGGGAGTACGACAAGCGCGGTTTGAACAGTACCTCGCAACATTGAGAGCCGTTGCAAGAGGAGAAGAGGAAATCCTTGGTTCGACGACGATGGATGTCCTTACCAGCATCGCAAGGACCGAGGCTGAGCTCGGAGTTCTGACTCGTGGAACTACGTGGCGTACGGCTCGGCGTGGCTCGGTCATGGCCGCCACGTTTCTTACGCTCGTACTCGCATTGAACGGACTCGGCATGGTCTACGAGTTCGCCTGGCTCATCGGCATAGTCTGATCGGCATCGGTCTTTCGTCTTGTTTCCGGCCTGTGGTTTTCCTCGGGCCGTGCTTTTTTATATTTGCGGTGGTATACTTTAAAGAAGATTTGACCCCTTCTAACTCCCCCTTGTTAAGGGGGAGAAAGTGATTTGTATGCAATATTTTTTTGCTTTTGTAAGTTCGATAGCGCTCGTGGCCCTGCTCACGCCGGTTGTCCGAAGGGTGGCAGTGCGCGCGGGCGTAATTGATATCCCCAACGAGCCGCGGAAGATCCATACACGACCGACTCCGCTTTTGGGGGGCCTCGCAGTATTTATCGGGTTCATGGCCGTGATGTGGTATGTGGCTTTGGCAACTCCGTACCTGCTGTTTGCGTCGCTCAGTATCAAACACCTTATGGGTATAACGCTCGCCGGCGCTTTGCTTATGCTTGGCGGGTATCTTGATGACAAATACAATTTAAGGCCATCGCGTCAGCTGATTTTTACCGTACTTGCGGTACTGGTCGTCATTGCAAGCGGGATCGGCGTACGGCAGGTAACTAATCCCTTTGGAGGGACGATTTCGCTCGTATCTTGGGAGCAAGTCTTATTTTGGTGGCACGGGATTGGGTATCGTCTGACCTTACCGGCAGATTTGTTTACGTTTGTGTGGCTTATGCTTATGATCTACACGACGAAATTGCTCGACGGTCTTGATGGACTGGTAACAGGCATGACCGCAATCGGCTCGTTCATGATTTTTTTCCTCGCAACCACGACCGCCTACTTCCAGCCGGAAGTGGGGATGCTTTCTATCATAGTTGCCGGCGCGTTTGTCGGATTTCTTTTTTGGAATTGGCATCCGGCGCGTATTTTTTTAGGTACGGGCGGCTCAACGCTTGCGGGATTTTTACTTGGCACGCTTGCTATTATTTCAGGTGGAAAAATTGCCACTACGCTTTTGGTGGTTGGCGTGCCGGTCCTTGATGCGATATGGGTAGTTGTGCGTCGCGCGATATGGGAGCGAAAATCTCCCGCTTCGGCTGACAGCAAGCATTTACATTTTCGCTTGCTTGACGCTGGATTTTCGCAGCGCGGCGCGGTACTATTGTTGTGGAGTATTTCCGTGGTATTTGGAGTTACTACATTATTTTTGCAGAGCAAAGCAAAACTTTTTGCCTTGGGCATATTAGCCATAGTTATGATATTACTCGCGGGATCGTTGGTAGTGCGATATAGAAAAACCAATTCGAGTATATAGTATGAAAAAAATAATTCCATTTGCAATTTTGGCCATGCTGATTGCGCTTGTGTATGTCCGTTTCACGGCATTTCGTCCGCGCATGACCGAATTTCGAATTGGGACTGCGGCCATTAAAGTGGATATTGCCGATACGATCGGTAAGCAGCGGCAAGGACTTTCCGGACGGCCGTCCATGCCGCAGGATCAAGGGATGTATTTTCCCATGGGTACTCCGGCGCGCTACAGTTTTTGGATGAAGGATATGCATTTTCCGCTAGACATTATTTGGATTCGCATGGGCAAGATTGTTGACATAAATCAAAACGTGCCATACCCGCTTGAAGGCGAGACGCCCGTAACTGTTCAACCAAAAGAACTCGCTGATTCCGTGCTCGAAGTCAATGCGGGCTTTACGGAAAAGCAAGGCGTAAAAATCGGAGACTCCATAGAAACTACAGGATAGAAATACTGTTAGATTATGGGAGGACCGCTTGTCGGGCTTTTTTGTTTTTAGAGGAAAGTATAATTTACCCCGAGGATGATGGACAACGATTTTTATAGGAACCGAAATTTACCGATCGGGAAATTTAGGATCGATGCCTCATTCTATCGAAAATTTTTTACTCTTAATAGCAATGAGTCGATTGAGTACTAATCACGAGCGGCGGAATTGCGTACCAACAGTCCGGGTTTCTTTTTTTTCTATTCCCCGATTCCTAGGAATCGGGGAATAGATTAATTATTGTGCTTGACATGCAGAGGAGTAATAAGTTAAGCTACATCCGTCCGATTTGGACATTAACTGACGCTCAAAAAGCGTCATGCAAGGGAGGAAGAGATGATCGAGATTCCTGGCCGCATTTCAACCGCAGAACTGGTGGAGCGGGCTGATAGGTATCCCGTATAATGGACATAGCGTCTGGCCAACGCTATGTCTTTAAGTTTTAATACAAAGAAATATGTCCACACCGCTCACGCCCGAACTCAGGGCAAAGATCCTCTCGTCCAT
>Ga0080064_1001149_pt1 | contig 57785 bp, 47 predicted proteins | sample Subgrocontami54m_FD_69260 | JGI IMG/M metagenome (GOLD analysis project Ga0080064, IMG submission 69260) | Subsurface groundwater microbial communities from S. Glens Falls, New York, USA - GMW46 contaminated, 5.4 m (SPADES assembly) (version 2) ... | reverse complement strand
GCTCCCTCAACTTGGGCGTAGCCTGGGGATCCGCGACCTTCGCCAACGCCTCGCGGACCCTCGAACACTCTCCACGTCCGCCGCGTCGACGACTTGGGGAGTTTCTGGCGCGTTCGAGTCGCGGGCCGTTCCGCCAGGGACCTACGTCGCGGCGATGGGAGGCGACCGGCTCGGCGTGGAGCGGGACGCCACGGGCCGCTACCAGTTCAGGGACGATGGGACCGGGACGCTGGTCGTAGTCCCCGAGGGCCAGGAGGTCCGCCTCGACATCGTCGTGACGGCCCCCCGGTAGCCCTCTCGCGGCCTACTCGTCCCCGTCGTCGCCCCAGTTGCCCCCGTCGTCGTGGCCGCCGCCGTGGTCGTCGCGGTCGTCTCCCCAGTCGCCGTTGTCGGGCCCGTCGCCGTCGTCGTGGCGCTCGTCGCCCCAATCGCCCCAGTCGTCCTTGCCTTCCGGGCCCACGGGGTCGTCCATCCCGTCGTTGTTGTCATCGCGGTCCAGCGGGTCGATCGATCCGTCGTTGTCGTCATCCGCGTCCCACCGATCGACGATCCCGTCGTGGTCGAAGTCGGGCTCGTCCTTGTCCGCGACGCCGTTGCCGTCGTCGTCCTCGTCGCGGAGGTCCGGCGTCCCGTCTCCATCGTCGTCCTCGTCCTGCGCGTTCGGCTGCCCGTCGTTGTCCGCGTCGTTGTCCGCGACGAGCGTGCGCTCGTCGATCCGCCCCGGCAGGTCCTTCAGGTCGGACTCGAACTTGTCGTAGTCCTCCTTCGTCACGCTCCCGTCGAACGCGACGTCCCGATCCAGTCGCCCCTCGATGAACCCCCACTCCCCGTGCCCAACCTCGAAGCCGTGGTCGAATCGCCAGTACGACTCTTCGTACCACCCGAAGTAGAAGTGCGAGTGGTCGAAGTAGACCCCATACGCGGCGCCCGAGGAGATGGAGTAGCCGTACGACCAGTTCCAGTACCCCTCCATGACCTCGATCTGCCCGTAGCTCCAGCCCCACGACTCGATCGTGATCGGGCCCGACCAGCGCGGCGCGGCCAGGAGCCCGAGCATGAACGTGATCGCGGGGAGGACCGCCTGGCCCGCCTGGTCCGCCTGCGCGCGGGCCTGCAACCCCCGCAGCTCTCCCGCCAGCCGCGCGTTGTGCTCGCGCAGGCGCTCGACCTCCGCCCGCTCCTGCGCGGTGACCTCGCCGCCCTGGCGCACCCGGAGGGCCTCCTTGCCGTAGTTGGCGCGGAAGGCCTCCCACGCGTAGGCCAGGCGCTTGAGGGCGCCGTCGACGACCTCGCTCTTCGCGCCGAGGCAGCCCCATCCCGCGGCGACCTCGTAGATCGCCCCGCCCGAGCGGTGGAGCGCGTTCCAGTAGGTCTCGTTGCGGTAGGCGATCCCGCTCTCGAGGTCGTCGAGCGCCGCGGAGGCCTTCTTCACCGAGAGGGCGAAGACGCCGAGCTTCATGGCGCTGACCTTCATGGCGCCGCCCTGCTCGTCCACCGTTTGGTAGACGAGGGCGAGCTCGTGCCGCATCCCCTGGACGAGGTCGGCGGCGCCCGGCTCCTCGCCGGCCTGGACGAACGTCGACAGGAGAAGCAGGCCGATGGCGACCAGTGACAAGGCGGTGCGGCGCATGGTCGTTCCCTCCCGAAAGGCCCCGTGGCGGCGCGTGCGATTCTACGCTGGGGCACGCCCGGGTCCAGTGTTGCGAATGGACCGTCCTACCCAGGTCCGGATTCTCCGGGTTCCTGTACGCAATCCGGAATCTCCCGCCGCCGGGATGGCTTCGATGTGGTCCTCGGTGTCCTCTACAGCGGAAAGAGCGCCTCGCGGAGGTCCTCGGGCGACGAGATCGCGGTGCCCGCGAGGATGCCCGAGAGCGTCCAGCGCAAGTCGAAGAAGCGGTGCAGCATCGTGAACGCGGCGAGGCGGCGCGAGAGGTCCCGCGTGAGCGCCGCGGCGGGGTAGCCCGCCCCAAGCAGCATCTCGCGCGTCTCCGCGCGGCGCAGCGCCGTGAGGTAGACGGACGGCGATCCGAACTCGTACTCCGGGCGGCCCAGCATGCCGTCGGCGAAGTCGACGAGCCCGGTGAGGACCCAGGCGCCGCCACGCCGCTGGACGATCGGGTGCTCCCCCGTGAAGTCGCAGTGCAGGACCACCGTGCGCCCCGGCGCGGCTACGTCGGCCGCCATGTCTGCGAGCCAGGCCCCGCAGGCGTCGGCGAGCGTCGTGATGGCAGGCAGGAGCGGCATGGCTACGTCGAGCCTCATCCAGGACGGACGGTTCACAGCTCCCCTTTTTTTCACCGCCAAGCCCGCCAAGAAACGCCAAGATTCGCCGCGCCGGGCGCCCGCCGAGGGTCCGGGAGGCGGGAGCCGCATGGAGCATTCCGTGCACCGCTCCGCTGTATCCAAATGGTCCGTGAAGCGGACAGCTACATACGGAAGTGGCGGTGTGCGTTCGGCTCGCGCGGAGAGAAAGCCCTCATGCAGTGGCACTTCCAATGCCCAGCGCCATGTGGCATTCGGCATGCATGAGGCGTGGTCATGCGCAGGGTGCATTGCTTGATGGTCCTGCTCGCCATCGTGACCGCGGTCGCGGTCCTCGGGAGCCGAGCGGGCCCCCGAGTTGCTGTGGCACGCCACGATCTCCCTCCCGTCGAGGCACCTTCGTCTGACGGGCCCCTGGTCGGAGAACTCACGCTGGAACTGGACAAGCCCTCCTATACCCAGTCGGAGGAGATCACGGGCCGAATCACCTTCCGCGTCGACTGGAGGGACAAGGCGTTCGGAGCCGGACGCACCCGGGTCTGGATCGGCGACCCCCAACTCGGCATCGCGATGGACGAATCAGTCGCCATCGAAGCGATGACCGACACGAAACTCGTGGACCCGGTTTGGATTGGTCATACGTACCGACTCTCGTTTGTCGTGAGGGCGGCCGGCCCCCTCCAGGAGTATGCGGGCGAGGCGCACAAGAGACTCAGTCTCGCGCGGCCGGGGGAGCGTCGCATTGCGGCGAGAGTCACGCCGACCAAAGGGTGGTGGTCGGGTCAGATCCCGCGATATGACGTGCTCCTCTCCATCACGTCAGAGTGGACGGCTTTCGCGCTCGCCCCGGGCATGCGAAGCCTCGCGGGGAAGGAAGACGTCCTCTCCTGGATCAAGTCGCCCCCACCGGCGCATGGCAGGGGGTGGTACGACAACGACCCCCGCCAGGCACTGTTCGCCTACTATCAGTTCTGGAAGTACCCCCTTCGAGATCTGCCCCTATTCCTCCCGCCCGACGGCGTCACCACGCTGGAGACATGCGCAAGACCTCCACTCTTCCTGCTCCTTCGCCCAGGCCAGGAATACGAGATTCGATTCGCGGACCAGCAGCCACACAGCCTTTTCGACGGCCATGCACTCACGCCATGCAGCAGCGGCGAGGTGGTCCTCCACGCTCCACCCCGCGAGGGTCTACACGCCGTCGAGTGCAAGGCCCACAGCTACCGCATCGGGTGGCTCCTGGTCGTGGATTGGGCCCCTGCATCCGGGCCTGACGATGCTGAGGACGGTTACTGACGCACGCGCATTCCAAGGACCTGCCGCTGCAACCACCGCTCGCCCTGGCCCCACGCTGCGCCCGATCGTGACGCCCTCTTCTTGGCGTCTCTTGGCGGCCTTGGCGGTTCAAGAAAGAACCGATCACCACCTCGTTCATCCTCCGTCCCTGTATCCAATCCGTCGCGCACGTCGACGGCTGGATACGCGCCTGACACGTGACCCCGCGACGCGTGTACGCAACCGCTTATGTGCGCATGTCTTGCGATCGCCGTATTTGATCGTCCGCACTGGCCTCGTGCTTGCTCGGAAGACGTTGTTGACCTGATCCACCACGCGGGGTAACGTAGACGCCCCGCTCAGGGCAATCGGGGTCCCTCGAACCGGGGCCCCGCGACGGACGTTCGATCGGGAAACCACATCCCATCACCGGAGGGACTTCATGCGCCTCGTTCTGCCCGTCCTCCTCCTCGTCGCCTCCTTCGCACTCGCTGACGACAAGGCGCTGAGGGACGCCGAGCTCGCCTTCGCACAGGGCGACTTCGACAAGGCGACATCCATCCTCCAGAAGGAGTTGGGCGTGGCCAAGGAGGGGCATGACTACCTCCTCTACTTGATCGGGGTCGCGCAGCTCTCCGCCGGCAAGCCCGACGACGCCATCCAGAACTTCGACCGCCTCCTCGCCGACCACAAAGACTCCCCCTACCGCACCAAGGCCACCTTCCGCCGCGCCGATGCCCTCGCCGCCAAGGGCGACTTCGCCGCCGCCATGAAGGTCTATGAGGACCAGGTCGGCGCCGTCCGCGCCGAGGACCGCCGCAACGCCCTCGCGATGGTCTACGTCAACGCCGCACGCGAGTTCCTCACGCCCAAGAAGGAGGGCCAGACCCCCGAGTGGCAGAAGGCCCTCGACCTCCTCCTCAAGTCCCAGGAGATCGGCTCCCTCGGCAAGGAGAAGGACCGCGTCGCCTACGAGGCCCCGCTCTGCCAGCACAAGCTCGGTCAGCACCAGGCCGCCGTCGATGCCTTCGCGAAGCTTCTCGAGGAGTCGCCGAAGGGCGACTACGCCGACGACGCCCTCTTCCACCGCGGGCTGTCGCTCGTCGCCCTCTCCCGCACGCTCGACGCGCGCGAGGCGTGGGAGAAGCTCGTCACGGACTCCGCCACGAGCGAGTGGGCCGCCGACGCCCTCATGGAGATCGGCAAGTCGCACGCCGGCGGCGCGAATACCGAGGACCTCGTGCGCGCCATCGCCGCCTATCGGCGCGTCGTCGCCGACTACGCGAAGGACGACCTCGCCCCGAAGGCCCTCGGCGCCGTCGCGAGCACGTACCTCTCCGTCGCGGGCATGACGAAGGAGGCCTACGCCGCCGTCGACGAGCTGATCAAGGCCTACCCCCAGAGCCCGGCCGCCGCCGAGGCCCTCCAGGCGAAGGTGAACGACCTCCTGACCGAGCGGAGGTACGACGACGCCATCGCCGAGTGCCACCGCTTCATCGAGCTCTTCCCGCAGAGCCCCCTCTTCCGCCAGGTCACGCAGCAGGTCGTCGACGCTCGTCACGCGAAGGCGTACGAGGCCTACCTCGACAAGCGCTGGGACGACGCGCGGAAGCTGTTCAACGAGTTCCTCGCGGCCTACCCGCTCGATCCGCGGGCACCGCAGGCGCACTACCTGTTTGGCGAGATGTCCCACGAGGAGAAAAAGCACGACGACGCCATCGCCGCCTGGAAGCGCGTGGTCGAGAAGTACCCGGGGACCGACGAGGCGTTCCACGCCCAGCTCCAGGTCGCCGAGACGCTCGCGAACGACCAGGGGAAGTTCGAGGAGGCCCTCAAGGAGTACGCGAAGGTCCCCGGCGGCCAGTGGCAGGGGATCGCGCAGCAGCGGATCCAACAGATCGAGGGGAAGACGCTCGCCCTGATCACCGAGAAGGCCATCCCGACGGGCTCCAAGGCCACGGTGAAGCTGAAGACGCGCAACGTGGAGAAGGCGAAGTTCCGGATCTACCGCGTCGACCTGAAGGACTACTTCCTCAAGACGGTCCGTGGCGCGGGGTGGGACGCGCTCGACATCGCGCTGATCGCCCCCGACAAGGAGTGGGACCACGCCGTCGAGGGGTACGCGAAGCACAAGGAGTTCGAGAAGGAGATTGAACTGCCATTCTCCGACGCGGGGGCGTACATCGTCACCGCGACCGAGGAGACGCTCGAGGCGAAGACGCTGGTGCTCGTTAGCGACCTCGGCGTGATCCTCAAGGCCACGCAGCGGGGCGCCAGGGTGTTCCTCGAGGACCTCAAGACGAGCAAGATCGTCGAGGCGGAGGGTCTGACGATCGGCAGCGACGGGCGGCTGATGCCCGACCCGGCGCGCTTCCCGGATGACCGCGTCACGCAGCGCCTCGCGGCGTTCATCGAGGCGATGGGGCAGTTCATCGCGATCGAGACCGACATCTCGGGCCTCCCAAAGGCAGAGAAGCCGCACGCGCGCGGCTTCGTGATGGTCGACCGCGCGACGTACCGCCCGGGCGAGCGCGTGAACCTCTGGGTTGCGCTGCGCGACATCAAGGACGGCGCGCTGGCCGTGCCCCCGGCCGACAAGAAGGCCGTGCTCGAGGTCTTCCTCTCCGACGGGCGCCGCTACTGGAAGCAGGAGATCGCCGCGGGGGCGTTCGGCACCTATGGCGGGTCCTTCCAGGTCGACCCGACGACACCGGCGGGTCGCATGAGCGTCCAGCTCAGGTGGAAGGACGAGGTCCTCGCGAGCGCGGGGTTCAACGTGGGCGACTTCGCCGACGAGCCGTTCACCATGGAGTTCGACGGCGCGCCCAAGGAGGCGAAGGCGGGCGACAAGGTGAGGATGACGCTCACGCTCCGCGACGCCGAGGGGCGGGCCGCGGGCGGGCGCAAGGTCACGTACAACGTGAACCGCATCGACATGAACAAGACGGCCGTGACGGACGAGCACGGGCAGATCAAGGTCGAGGTCGACACGGACCGGTACTACTGGCAGGACTTCGTCTTTGTCGAGGCGTACGTCGCCGGCGCGCCGAGGGCCTTCACGAAGCTGATCAAGGTGATCGACCCGGGCTACCGCGTCGAGTTCGCAAACGTCCGCGGGACGTACGTCGCCGAGGAGGCCGTCGCGATCCGCGTCAAGACGAAGGGCTTCGACGACAAGGCGCGTTCGGCGAAGCTCGCGTGGCGCGCCTTCCGCGCGGCCGAGTCGGGCGAGAAGGAAGTCGGGAAGGGCGAGATCGAGACGACCGCCGAGAAGGGCGAGGCGACGATCACGTTCGAGGCGAAGGACGGCGGGGTGTACCGCCTGGAGGTCGAGGGACGCGACGCACGAGGAGTGCCGATCGTCGTGAACACCTCGTTCGCCGTCAGCGACGGGAAGGGCAAGGACGAGTCGAAGCTCCACGTCTGGGCCGAGGAGACGGAGATCAAGGCGGGCCAGGATGTGGCGCTCACGCTGCACTGGCGCGGCACGGAGGCCCAGGCGCTCGTCACGATCGAGACCACCGAGGTTGTCGAGAAGAAGCTCGTCGACCTGGGGAAGGGGATCCACAGGCTGTCATTCGGCCTCGACGGGCGGTACCTGCCGGCCTTCCGCGTCGTCGTGACCGTGTTGTCGGAGAACAAGACGCACCAAGACGTCATCTCGTTCACGATGAAGCGCGAGCTGTCTGTGACCGCGAGCGTCGCGGCGACCGACGTGAAGCCCGGCGAGTCGGCGAAGGTCACGGTGAACGTGAAGGACGCCGAGGGGAAGCCGGTCGCCGCGAACGTCCTCGTGGTGGCGTACGACGAGGAGCTGGACCCGCTGTTCAAGGGGATCGGCGGGTCGGTGGACGCGACGTTCTTCCCGCGTGACGCGAACATGTACGTCTCGACGATCACGACGGTGCCGTTCAAGTATGACGGCGGCGGGGCGCAGCGAGACGTGCAGATGATGCAGGCGATGGCGCAGCTCGAGGCGATGGAGCGATTCGGCAATGCTCCGGTCATGCTGCAACGCCCGCAACAGGACTTCGAAGGACTAATCACCGACCTGTCGAATTTCGGATCTGAGGGTCAGTACGGCGGTCGCTTCGGCGGCAAGCGCAACCTCGTCGCCCGCGGCGGCGGGGCCATGCGCGAGTGGAAGCCTGCCGAGACCCTCCCGGCCTTCACGCCGGCCCCCGTCTTCTGGAAGTCCGAGGTGATGACCGGCAAGGACGGCGAGGCGACCATCACGATCGCCGCGCCGACCCGCCTGGCGCGCCTCAAGGTCCTCGTGATCGCCTTCTCCAAGGACGGCGCCACGGGCCGCGGCGACGCCTCTCTCCGCGTGACGCAGCCGATCCACGTGACGCTCGACTCGCCCCGCCTCCTGCGCGAGGGGGACAAGGGCTCCGCGCGCGTCGTCCTCGTCGGCCAGGGGGACAAGGGCTACGCGGGCGACCTGACGTTCACCGTCCACCAGGGCGGCAAGGACTCCACCTACGTCGAGAAGATGTCGTTCGGCGGGACCGTCGAGATGTCCTTCGACATCGACGCAACGACGCCGGGGCCCGGCTGGGTCCAGATCACCTTCGACCAGCAGTCCGTCCGCAAACCCCTCACGATCGAGGCCTGGGGCACGCCGCGCGCGCTCACGCAGAGCGCCTCCGCGACGGGCCGCACGACGCTCACCGTGGACGTCCCGGCCGCGAAGGACGCGGTCGCGCCGTCCCTCGACATCCTCGTCGCCCGCGGCGACGTGGAGTTGCTCCGCTTCCTCGACCAGACCGACCCCGCCGACGACGGCGTGGCGGCCGAGGTGGCGAAGCTGGCGGCGCGCGTCGACGCGCGGTCGCTCCTGACGCACCCGAAGAACGCGACGAAGAGCGGCTGGGCCGTCGACGGCGAGATCAAGGACCTCGCGCGGCGCCTCATGCTCCTCCAGAACCCCGATGGCGGCTGGCCGTGGCAGCGGGTCCCGCAGACCGTCGGCCCGATGCCTCAGCAGGCGTCGAACCAGTCCAGGGGGCAACAGAACGACCAGGACTTCATCCGCGCCAGGCGGCTTCCGAGCGACCCGTTCGTGACGGGGCTGGCGTTCCACGTCCTCACGCGCGTCGAGAGGTCGGGGGACAAGGACCTCGCGCCGGTCCTCGACGGGGCCGCCCAGTGGCTCATGCGGACCTTCCGTGACACCGAGGACAACGACCTGAAGGCCCTCTGCCTCGCGGCGCTGTCTGCGCGCACCGACGCGCAGATCTTCGCCTACGCGAACCGCCTCTACCGCGGGAAGGAGACGCTCGGACCGCGGGCGCTCGTCCTGACGGCGATCGCCTTCCAGCAGATCGGGAAGGTGGCCGAGGGGCGTGAGATGCTCGCCCTCTTCGCGGCGAAGGGCGTCGTGAAGGACGGCTACGCGTACTGGGAGGTGGCCAAGGACGAGCTGGGCGGCCTCCAGAGCACCGTGGAGCTCACCGCGCTCGGCGTGGAGGCGATGGCGCTCCTGACGCCCGACGACGCGCGGGTCCAGCAGGGCTGGATGTGGCTCCTCGCGCAGCGCACGGGCCACGGCTGGCGGACCGCGACGGAGACGCTCATCTGCGCCGACGTGGCGACGATCCTCGCCTCCCAGCGGGCCGACTTCACGGCGCCTGCGACGGTGACGGTCCTCGTGAACGGCAAGGCCGTCGCGACCGTGGGCGCGCCTGATAGCGTCGCCTGGGGCCGCGTGCGGATTCCGACCGCGTCCCTGCAGGAGGGCGCCAACGAGGTCGTCCTCGATCCCACCGGCGCGGGCGCCTTCCACTACACGACGCGCCTGTCGTACGCCTCGCCGGGCTACGCGGGCACGGAGACCGACACGTTCAAGAAGCAGCACCACTACCCCGAGATGCGCGATGACGGCGAGGACCTCACGATGGGATACGCCGTCGTCCGCGGGTCGTTCCAGGAGCTCGAGAACCCCCTCGACGCGATCGCCGCGCAGGAGCCCTTCACGGTGACGCTCAGCGTCGAGGTGAAGGACCGCATGATGCGCTACCTGGTCGTCGAGGACCCGATCCCTGCCGGCTGCTCGGTCGTGGACGGGAGCGTCGACGGCGACTTCGCCTCGTTCTCCGTCGAGCGCGGCCGCATCGTCTTCCGGCTGCAGCACGAGGGTGACGAAGGCGTCTACGACCTGTCCTACCGCCTCTACCCGCTCCACGCGGGAGCCTATCGCCTGCCCCCCACGGCGATCGGGGCGCCTACGACGGCCGAGCCGTCGCGGGTGGGCGTGCGCGAGAAGCCGTTCACGGTCCTCGCGGCGGGGACGAACTACCGCGAGACCTACGTCCGTACCCCGGACGAGCTGTACCAGCTCGGGAGGCGGCTCCAGAAGCGCAAGGAGCACGACAAGGCCCTGGCGCCGCTCGAGGAGCTGCTCGCGAAGTGGAAGCTGACCGACGACGTCTACACCGACGTCTCCCGCATGCTGGTCCAGATCTACCTGGAGAAGAAGGACAGCGCGAACGTGGTCCGCTTCTTCGAGGTCCTGAAGGAGAAGGACCCGTCGGCGGTCGTGACGTTCGACGACATCGTGAAGATCGGCGACGCCTATCGCGACATGAAGGAGTGGGAGCGCGCCATGCAGGTCTTCCGAGGGACGCTCGACTCCTACTTCCTGCAGGAGGCGAACGTCAGCGGCTCGCTCGAGGCGGTCGGGAAGGCGCGCTCGAGCGTGGAGTTCATGAAGAAGCTGGCGCTCTCCTACCCCGACACGGAGGAGATCCGGCGGACGATCTACTCGCTCGGCGGGGACCTCTTCCGCCGCGCGAAGGGGATGACGGAGGGGCCGAAGCCGACGGACGCCGAGAAGTACACGCGCTCGGAGCTGCTCGCGGAGTCGATCGCGATGCTGCGCGGGTCGCTGCGCGAGAACCCGAAGGCGAAGGACATCGACGCGGTGGTCTTCACGCTCGGGAACGCCTACCTGGAGCAGGAGGCGTACGAGACGGCGGAGGCCTGGAGCCGCCTGTCGTACGAGCGGTTCAAGGACAGCCGCTTCCATTCGAGCTTCGAGTACATGGTCGCCTACGCGCTCTTCGCGCTGAAGAAGTACGAGGCGGCGCTGGCGATGTGCAACACGATCATCGCGTCGGCGAACCCCGGGCCTAGCGAGTACGTCCCGCAGGCCCGCCACATGATGGGGCAGATCTTCCACGCGATGGGCGACGTGGAGAAGGCGCTGGCGAGCTACCGCGAGGTGAAGGCGAGCTTCCCCGACGCGGCGAGGGCAATCGAGTACCTCGAGCGGCAGGCGCTGGCGCTGACCGAGGTGACCACGGTGCCCTTGAAGGACAAGCACGAGGTGGAGCTGGAGAGCCGCGGGGTCGGCGAGGTGACGATGAAGGCGTACAAGGTCGACCTGATGATGCTCTACCTGAAGCAGCGGAGCCTGAACGACGTGACCAAGGTGAACCTGGCGGGGGTGAAGCCCGTCTGGGAGAAGAAGGTGAAGCTGGAGAATGGGTCGCACTTCAAGAAGGTCCTGACGAAGATCGAGATCGACGTGAAGGGGCCCGGGGCGTACCTGATCATCGCGCGTTCGGGGGACATCTCGGCCTCGGGGATGCTGATCTCGAGCGACCTGACGCTGGACGTGCAGGTGGACCCGAACCAGGGCGTGGTCCGCACAAACGTGATCGGCCGCACGGACGGCAAGTTCGTGGAGAACGCGAAGGTCAGCGGGATCGGATCGCGGGACTCAGGCTTCTCCCAGTCGCGCACGGACCTGCGCGGCGTGGCGGAGTTGGAGGGGCTCAAGGGCTTCCCGACGGTGATCGTTGAGAAGGAGGGGCACTACGGCTTCTTCCGCGGCGCCTCGGACCTGGCGATGGCGGAGGCGGCGGCGCAGCAGGAGCAGTACCAGATGCGCGCGCAGACGAAGCAGCAGACGAACAACAAGGGCGCGCTGGAGGAGCTGGAGAAGAACCTGAGGGGCCTGAACGACGAGCAGAACGAGCTCTGGACGGGGAACTCGAACCGCCAGCAGAAGGGGTGCGAGATCGAGCGAACCAAGTAGGGACGGCGGGATGATCCACGGATTGCACGGATGAACACGGATGGGCGTGCCATGGACACGCATCCGTGTTCATCCGTGCAATCCGTGGATCGCTACCCGGCGTACACCTCATCCTGCTCGATGGCGCAGAGGACCCAGCCGAAGTCGCCGGTGACCACTTTGGACTGGCAGTGGCTGCAGACGCCCGCCATGTTGATCGCCAGCGGTGCGCCGCAGCTCGGGCAGCCTCCCTCGACCGCGCGCGCCTTGCCCTCGCGGCACCGCCGACGGAGGAGCGTCCAGTACTCGCTGAACCGGCGCCGCCTCGACTTCGACCCCTCGACGAGCTTGCCCGAACGGTCCAGCGTGTAGTCGACACCCGAGGCGAAGACGCGAACCGTGAACGCCTCGAAGAAGGGGTCCGACTCGATCCCGCACCCCTCCACCTTCTCGACCTGGATCTGCTCCAGGCGGTTCACGAGCCCCGCCGAGCGGTATTGCTCCAGGTAGTATCGGTGCATCGAGAAGAGGGAGTCCGTCTCGTGGGGCCGCAGGTCCTCGTCCTTCTGCTCGGACCAGGCCTTCTGGAGCGCGAGGAATGTCGTGCGTACGAATCCGGAGAACTCCCGCCACGTGAATGACGGATTCCGGATCAGGAACGCCCGCTTCTGCGCCGCCCAGTCCGGCGCGAAGACTGTGGGCCTGTCCGTGCCGACCTCCTCCTGGACCTCCCCGCTCGGTGCGTACGGCTGCGCGGGTTCGTGCTTCCGGATCTCGACGGAGTCGACGAACCAGCCGAACCGCCCGTCCGTCACCGGTCGGCCGCAGGACGGGCAGATCCCCTCCTTGCGCGCCTCCTCGGCCGATCCGCACGCCGGGCACGCGAGCCTCAGGATGGCCTCCGGGGGCTTGGACCTCACTCCCCGCCGGCGCGCGAAGACCCAGTCCTCCTCGAGGTACTGGCGGGCCGGTCCGCCGCGCCCCGTCTCCACGCAGTTCGACATGAACCGCACGCAGATGCGGGCCTGCCGCTCGCCAAGGAAGCAGGACAGCACGCGGCAGGAGCCTATCAGGACGTGCTCGACCCGCTTCACGTCGCGGGCCGTCTCGCGGAGCCACCTCTTCCGGCACGGCTCGCTGATGTAGGCCCCGAGCGGCGAGAGGTCCGACGACGCGCGCAGGAGGTGGAGACGGACGTAGAGGAGCTGGGCGAAATCGAGGAAGAGCGGGACCGAGAGGAGCGGGTCCTCTTCCATGAGGTCGCGAAGGCTGCCCCGGGTGGAGGCCGTAGTCGGGGAGCAGTACGACGCGGTCCTCCGCCAGCGAGGCGTAGACGAGGAGCCCCGTGCGCTCGCGCGTCGCGCCGACGTGCGTCGCATGGAAGGCGTTCCGCGCGTACAGGAGGACCTGGCGGTCGTGTCGCCGCGCGCCCACGAGCCGCGCGCGGAGCGGCCTCCACTTCGCCAAGCCGAGCCCGGCGAACCAGGCGAGCACAACCCAGAGGATCAGGAGGTCCTGGTCAAACTCCCAGACGGAAAAGACGAGCGCCCATAGGAGGAACAGGGCGAAGAGGGATGCGAAGAGCGTCTCGCGGTCGACGTAGCTTCCCGAGCGACGGTTCACCACGACGACGATCTCCGCCCGCGTCCGCCTCTCGGCCTCCGCGACGGCCGCCTCGATGCGGGCGAAGTCCGCATCCGTCATCCCGCGTACTCCTCGTCCTGGTCGATCGCGGTCAGGACCCAGCCGAAGTCGCCGGTGACGACCTTGGAACTGCAGAACTCGCAGACGCCGGACATCGAGATCTTCAGCTCCGCGCCGCAGCTCGGGCAGCCGCCCGCGGCAATGGCGCCCTGCTTGTCACAGCCGATGCGGCGGATGAACGTCCAGTACTCGCTGAAGGCCCGCCGCTTGGTCTTGGAGCCCGCCACGACCTTGCCGCTCTTGTCCGTGGTCGAGTCGAACCCCGAGGCGTAGACCCGCACCGTGACCGCCTCGTAGTACGCGTCGGTCTCGATCTTGGCGACGAGGATCTTGCCGATCTCGATCGACTCCAGGCGGTTGACGAGCCCCGCGGCCTTGTACTGCTCGATCCAGTAGCGGTGCGTCGAGAAGAGGTGGTCCGTCTCGAACGGCCGCGCCAGCTCCCAGGTCTGGTTCGACCACGACTCCTGGAGCTTGAGGAACGAGCTCTTCGTCATCGCGACGAAGCCGTTCCAGTCGAAGTCCGGGTGCCTCCCCTGGAAGGCGCGGCGGTCCTCGCCGAGCGTCGGGGAGTAGACGGTCATGCGGTCGGTCCCGACCTCCTCGCCGCCGCTCGGCGAGATGACCACGGCGGGCTTCTTGACGGCGACCTGAATCCCGGCCACGGACCAATGGAAGCGGCCGTTCTTCGGGGCTTGGCCGCAGCTCGGGCACTTCCCGTCGCCCTTCGCTTCCTCGGCGCTGCCGCAGGACGGGCAGCCGAGGCGCGCCAGCTCCTCCGGCGGCTTGGAGCGGACGTCGCCGTCGCGGACGAATGTCCACGTCTCCTCGGTGTAGAACTGCGTCGTCTGGCCCGCGACCGTCTCGCGGTAATTCGCCAGGAATCGGACATTGATCCGCGTCTGATCGCCCAGCTTGACGTTCACGACGTTCGAGGAGGCGATGAGCACCTGGTCGACCGACTGGACATCCTTCCGCTGCAGCGCGCGGTCGATCAGCCCCTTTGCCATGTACGGCGCGAGCGCCGCGAGGTCGCGCTTCCCGCGCTGGACGTGGTACCTCGCGAAGAGGAGCTGCACGAAGTCGAGGAAGAGCGGCTTCGAGAAGAACGGGTCCTTCTCGCGGAGCTGCGCGAGCGAGGCGAACGAGCGGACGGCCTCCAGGCTGCGCACGACGCGGGAGGGGCCGTCGTCGAAGGAGGAGACGGTCGACTTCCCCTGCGTACGCGAGTACAGGACGACGCCCACGATGACTGCGGCCGTCAGCGGGAGCCCGATGGCGGGCTGCTCGATGCAGAGCTGCAGCAGGAACCGGACGATCAGCCAGACGCACGCGCCTTCCCCGCCGCCGCCGTCCCCGCCGCCGCCGCCCCCTCCTCCGCCGCCCCCGCCGTACCCCTCGCCGCCGCCGAGGCGCGCCAGGGCGATCCCCGGCAGGAAGAGGATGGCGGCCGCGACCAGGACATAGGGGAGTAGGCGTCGTCTCATCGTGGACCGAGTATACTATGCCCCATCGCGGCGCTTCAAAAGGACGACGGCATGAAATTCCTGTTCGTCTCGCGGTGGGGCCTCATCCACGACCTCGCCTGGGAGGTCCAGAAGGAGGGGCACGAGGTCCGGTACTACATCCAGTCGAAGTCGGACCGCGACGTCGCCGACGGCCTCGTGCCCAAGGTCGACCGCGACTTCGCGACGTCGGGGATCGCCGCGACGTGGTCTCCATCCTCGAGCTCTACAAGCGGGGGTGGGGGTCGAAGATCAAGAGCTTCCAGATCCAGAAGTTCGCTACGGGCGTCGAGGTGACCGTGGGGGCCTTCTTCAACGGAAAGGACTTCGTCCTGCCTGCGCTCATCAACTTCGAGCACAAGCGGATGATGAACGACAACATCGGCCCGTCGACGGGGGAGATGGGGACGCTCGGTTTCTGGTCGGGGGCGATCCCGCTGTTTCGCGACACGCTGGCGCGGATGCGCGACAGGATCCAGGGGTACGTCGGCTACTTCGACATCAACTGCAGCGCGACGTCGCGAGGGATCTTCCCGCTGGAGATCACCCCGCGATTCGGCTACCCGACCATCAACCTCCAGATCGAGGGCGTCCTCTCGAAGTGGGGGGAGTCCCTCCACGCCCTGGCGCGCGGCGAGTCGTTCACGCTTCGGACGAAGCGCGGCTTCCAGGTGGCGGTCGTCGTCCCCGTCCCGCCCTTCCCGTTCGCGGACCGCGAGGCGTTCGAGAAGTACTCGGCAGGCGCTCCGGTGATCCTCAAGAAACCGATCCCTGAGGGCCTGCACCCCTGCGACGTCAAGGTGGCGGACGGGCAGTAGTACCTCGCGGGGACCTCGGGGTACGCGCTGGTCGTCACGGGATCGGGGTCGACGTGCGAGGACGCGCGCAAGGAGGCCTACAACCGCGTCAAGAACGTGCTCATCCCGAACATGTTCTACAGAACTGACATCGGCGAGCGCTGGAGCCGCGAGGGGGACCTGCTGCAGACGTGGGGCTTCCTGGCGTAAGGCACCGCGAGCTGACCCTCGAACTCCTTCGTGGACCGGGTTCACAAGTCGAGCTGGGTGCGAAGGGCCTTTCCCACACGCTGCATTTCCTCATCCGACAGCGCCCCAGCCCGCTCGATCAGCCGCAGCTTGCTCACAGTCGTCACCTGGTCCGACATGGCCTTGCCCTGGCGACGTTGGAACGTGACGTGCGCCTCGCTCGGGTAAAGGCGCTGGACGTTGCTCGTCAGCGGGACCACCTGGACGCGATTGAGGAACTTGTTGGCGGCGTCATTGCTGACGATGACCGCCGGCCGCTTCTTCTGGATCTCGCCGCCGACGGAGGGACCGAAGGTCACCCACCAGACCTCACCTCTTTTCATCTTCGATGTCCCCGCATGTCGCCTCGGCCCACTCGAGCGCCTCTGCCTCGCGGGATCGATCGGCGGCCATGGCCTTGTACTCTGATTCCAACTTGCCCCGAACCACGAGCGGGCGGGCGAGGTCTTCGAGGAATTTCCCGATCTTGCCCCTGCCGACGACCTTGTGAAGCCCCTTGTAGACCTCTTCGTCGACGGTAATGGTGAGCTTCTTCTGCATGCCCGCCTCCGTGAATCTCTATACGTACATCATACGTGAGCGACAGGGCGGGTCAAGGGCAGTGACCGCGGTCTCCCCGATGGCTGGTGGCGGCACGTGCGGGCTCGGGCGCCCGAGCCGGGGGCGTGAGGCCTACTCCACGAACCCCATGCGCGGGCCAATCAGCTTGTCGTTGATGTACTTCAGGTTCGCGTGGATGGACACGAGGCGGTCCGTGAAGTCCATCGACGGGTCGAGCCTCTGCGCCTCAATGTACTGCCGCTTCGCGCACAAGTACTCGCTCCGCGCGATCTCGAGCGACTTCTTCCCCTCGCTCTTGAGCTGCTGCCCGTCGTCGCCGCTGTAGATCCAGCTCTCGCGGCCCGACCAAAAGAGCTGCTCCGCGTGGCGATAGGCCCGCTCGGCCGACAGCGCCTTCTGCGCCGCCTGCTGCTTCTTCTTCATCTCCGCGCCCAGTTTCTGCGACTCGTCGTCCTCGTCCTTCCCCTTCCGAGGCAGCTTCGGGCGGCGCGGACCGTCGTCCTCCTCCGCGTCGGACTGCTTCAGGAGCGCCGCGAGCTTCCCTTCAAGATCCTTCACCATCGCGGCCGCCATGTCCCGGATCGAATCGTGGGTCGCCTTCTCACGGTCGTTCCGCGGGGCGTCGGGGTCGCCGCCGGACTCGCTCGCACCCTTCGGCGGCGTCACGTAGAACGCAACATTGTCGATCTGGACCTCGCCCTCCCGGTCCCGCCGCGCCTGCTTTCCGACGCCGATCGCCGTGATCGCCTTCGGGTCGACTGCGCCGAAGCCCCGCGCCGCGTGGAACGACCCGAACGGGATCGCGAACGCCATCCAGCGGTCGCCGGGCAGCTCGACCTCCCTCTCGAAGCGGTCCTTCCCGGCCTCGAGGTACACCAGCTTCTTCCCCTCGCCCCGGAGCCACAGGCAGATGCCTTTCGTCTTCTCCAGCCTCGCTGCGAATTCGGAAGGCAGGGCGCAGTGGGCCTCCACGAGGTGCTCGTGCAGCAGGCAGTCCTGCTCGTACGAGAGGACTCTGGCGCCCGGCGTGTAGTACCCCTCGTCGGTCACGGTGAGGTTTCCGGCCAGACCGCACCACGGGCGGCCGCCCGCCGTGCGCGCGATCCAATTCGAGCCCGCATCGGTCGCGGGCTTGCCGTCCGCGACGGTGTCGAACACCACGGTCCCCTCGGTGAAGAGGTAGGCCACGCGCTTCTCGAGCGTCTCCTGGCGCAGGTCCTCCATGGTGACGCTGTCCCTGGTCATCTCCTCGACGTCGGCCTTCTTGACCCGGACTTCGCCGACGGGGACGCGCACGACGATCGGGTCGGCGGAGTCATCCTCGATGATCCCACGGACGGTCTTCCCGTCCTTGGTGACGATCGTGTCGGCAGCGGCAGCGACGAGCACCAGCAGCGACAGTGGAATCCAGGTGATCCGAGCGGACATGGCACCTCTCCCTTGGCAATGACGCTGAGGGATCATCACGGAAGGGCGCGCGAACCTCAAGGCGAATCCCGGAATGGGAACGCCCCGGGCCGGGGGCCCGGGGCGATTCGCGTATCCGTCTTCAACGAGGGACGTTAGCGGATGTCGCCGACCGAGGGCCAGGTCTGCCCGTCAACCGCGTTGTAGGGGGTGAACTGGTTTCGGAGCCAGGTGAGCGCGCCGTAGTTCGCTGCGGCGTCATTCCACACGTACACGTACCCGCCCGTGACGGCGTACGTTCCCAGCCCGCAAACGATCTCCGCCCGCCCGTCGTTGTCGATGTCGCCCACCGCGGGCCTCGTCTCGCCGTTCGCCCCGTTGTAGGCCGCCCACGGCACGCGCAACGTGCGGAGCACCGCGTGGCCCGCGTTCGCGTCGTCGCAGACCCAGACATACCCGCCCGCCGAGGTGTACTGGCCCATCCCGATCAGGACCTCGGCGCGCCCATCCCCGTCCACGTCGCCGCAAGCGGGGCGCGTCAGCCCGTTCGCCGCGTTGTACGGGGTCGACGGGGTCCGGATCCACTGGCGCCAGGCGTAGCTGCCCGCCGCATCTTCCATCACCGCAACGTACCCGCCCGCGAGCCCCGGCCCGCTCGTGCCCTGGCCGAGCAACAGCTCCGCGCGCCCGTCGCCGTCGACGTCCCCGCACGCCGGGTGTACCGCCCCGTTCGCCGAGTTGTACCCCACCCACGGCAGCCTCACCACGCGCAGGTACGCGTACGAGGCCGACGCGTCGTCGAACGCGTACACGTACCCGCCGGCGGCCGTGTAGGTCCCCTGCCCGATGAAGATCTCCGCACGCCCGTCGCCGTCGGTGTCGCCGCAGGCGGGCCAGGTCTCCCCGTTCGCCGCGTTGTAGGCGGCGGACGGAATCTGAAGCCATCGCAGGAGGGCGTGGCCGCGGAGCGCGTCGTCGAGGACTGCCACGAATCCGCCCCCCGCCGTGTACCTGCCCATCCCGATCAGGAGCTCGGCCTTCCCATCGCCGTCGACGTCGCCCACGGCCGTCCGCGTCTCACCGTTTGCCGAGTTGTACGCCGCGTTGTCGATGCGGGGCCATCCCAGGTGCGAATACGCCGCCGTCACGTCGTTCCTCGTCTCCACGAACCCGCCCCTGGCGGGGTATGGCCCGAAGCCGAACACGATCTCGGCGCCCGGCGTCGGCGTGACGCCGGAGTCGACCGTGATCGAGAGCGACCGGGTCGCCGTGCGGCTCGCGGCATCCGTGACGCGCGCGGTGAACGTCGCCGTCCCCACCGTCGTCGGCGTGCCGCTGATGACCCCCGTCGAGGCTGCCAGCGTCATGCCCGCGGGAAGCGTCCCCGAGGCCAGCGACCACGTGTACGGCGTCGTCCCGCCGGTCGCGGCGAGCGTCTGGCTGTAGGCGGTCCCCGTGCGCCCGTTCGGCAGGCTCGACGTCGTGATCGAGAGCGTGCTCGCGTTGATCGTGATCGAGAGCGCCTGCGTGTCCGTGCGGCTCGCGGAGTCCGTCACGCGCACCGTGAAGTTGTACGTCCCCGCCGTTGTCGGCGTCCCCGTAATGGCCCCCGTCGAGGCGTTGAGCGAAAGGCCCGTCGGGAGGCTCCCCGACGCCAGCGACCACGTGTACGGCGTCGAGCCGCCCGTCGCCCCCAGACCCTGGCTGTAGTTGACGCTCACCTGCCCGCTCGCGAGGGACGTCGTCGTGATGTTCAGCGTCGCCGCGTCGATCGTGATCGAGAGCGCCTGCGTGTCGGTGCGGCTCGCGGAGTCCGTCACGCGGACCGTGAAGCTGCTCGTCCCCGCGGCCGTCGGCGTCCCCGTGATCGCGCCCGTCGAAGCGCCGAGCGAGAGCCCCGTCGGGAGGCTCCCCGACGCCAGCGACCACGTGTACGGCGTGGAGCCGCCCGCCGCGGCGAGCGTCCGGCTGTAGGCGACGCCCACCTGCCCATTCGCGAGCGAGGTCGTCGTGATGGTCAGCGTCGCCACGTCGATCGTGATCGAGAGGGCCCGCGTCGCGGAGAGGCTGTTCGCGTCGGTCACGCGCGCCGTGAAGTTGAACGTCCCCGTCGCGGTCGGCGTCCCCGAGATCAGGCCCGTGCCCGCAGCCAGCGTCAGCCCCGTCGGCAGGCTCCCCGCCGACAGTGACCACGTGTAGGGCGTCGTCCCGCCGGTCGCCGCGAGCGTCTGGTTGTACGCCACGCCGACCTGGCCGTTCGGCAGGGTCGTCGTCGTGATGGAAGGAGGCGTCGGACCGCCGCCCGCGCCCGGATAGGTCACGCTGTTCCCGCTCGCGTCCTGGATGTCGAGCCCGCCGGTGAGCGCCGTGTTGTCCCCTCCGTTCGTCACCCAGAGAAACATCGTGCGCGAGCCAAGCGGGGCGTTCGCGGCGATCGTGAGGTCCAGGCGCGCCTGGCTGGCGCTCAGGATTTGCGCCGTCGTGATGGTCACCCCATTGCCGGGAATGGAGACGTTGGTCGCCGTGTTGATCGCCGTCCCGCTCAGCCACACCGAGAGCGTCTGCCCGCGAGTCGCGCGGACGGGCGTGCCCGACGTGATGTTGATCGTCGTCGCCGCGCCGACCGTGATCTGCCCCGCCGCGACCGTCTGCCCCGCAACCACCGTGACGACCGTCGGCGTCGTGTTGCCGCCGAGGAACGCCGTCCCGAAATTCGTGTCGATCACGTCGAGGCCCACGCTGCCCGGGTAGAGCGGCCCGTCGATCGGCTCCGCATACAGCGTGTATCCGCCCGGCACGAGCCCGCGCACGGTGAAGTTGCCGCTCGCGTCCGTGTAGGCCGTCGCCGTGACCATCCCGTCCGTGTTCGACGCGACGACCTGCGCCCCGCGCGCCGCGCTCGCGCCCGAGGTGCGCACGCTCCCCGAGAGCGATCCGAAGGTCGTGTTGTAGTTCGCCTCCGGATAGACCGTGGACAGGCCCGCGACGTCGTCCGGCGCCGGCGTCCTCGTCACGTTGTCGAACGTGACCGGGAAGAGCGACGCCGTGTAGTCGCCCGTGTGGTCGAACCCGAGGAAGTGCTCCGTCTCGTGGGTCGTGACGCTCCGGATGTCGACCGAGCCTCCGCTCCCGTCCGTGGAAAAGGTGAAGTCGCGCCCGTTGTACACGACGTCCGCGCTGATGATGCTGCCGTTCAACTGGAAGCTGTAGGGCGTGATCGCCACGGCGCCCGAGCGACTGCTGCCGAAGAGGCCGCTCCAGCCCGTCTCGTCGAAGACGTACAGGTGGATGTTGCTCGAGTTGAAGTCCGTCCGCGCGCGCTCGGTGGCGTTCGTGTTCTCGTTGAAGGCGACGATCGCGCTCGTGATGGCCTGGAGGCTGGTCAGCGCGGCGCGGATCGCGTCGTCGTCAGCCGTGCCCGCGACGTTGTCCGAGCCGGCGGAGTTGATCACGATCGTCACCGGCATCGAGGTCCACCTCGTGCCGGCGCCCGTGCCGGTCGTGTTCTGGAGCCACGGGTAGGCGACCGGCGCGAGGATCGCGACGGCCGCGGCGACGAGGACGAGACGCAATTGCGCTGTTCGCATGGCTGGTTCGGTCTCCTAGCGGCTCGCCGCGATCCGCGTGCGGACCTCGGCGAGGAAGTCTGCGAGGGGCTGCTCCCCGGTGAGTTCGGACTCGGGCTGCGTGGCGGTCCCCGTCACCGGGTTCCAGAACACGAGCCCCGCGAAGCTGCGGAAGACGGAGAGGCCGCCCTTGGCGGAGTCCTTGACGTGGAAGGCCCCCTGCCCGAGGCCAAGCGGCATGCAGCACCCGGTCGCCTCGTGGGGCTGGTTGAGGAAGAGCACGACCTCCTCGCCCTCCGCGTAGCGCGGCATCCCGCTGACGCCCGTTCCGACGCCGTCCTTCTCCCCGCCGAGGTGCGTGACGTACGTCGTTGTGGCCCCGTCGCCGCCCTTCAGCCACTCCGTGACGCGGAGCTCGTAGGTCGTGACGACGTAGGCGTGGTCGGAGGTCCACTCGGTCCGGACCGACGCGCAGGTCCCGTGGAGGACGGAGTGCGCGTCGTCACACATCTGTTGTAGGGTGAGGGCCTCGACGACGGTCGCCTGCGCGGGGACCGTGGCGGCCAGGGCGAGGAGCGCAGCCAGCGTCAGGACTCGGTTCATCGTGATTTCCTCGGATCGGGGTGTTCGGTTGCGGGTCAGTACTAGCACGCCGAGCGCCAGGGAAAGACAACGCGTCAACGACGCAACATACTTATGCACATATAGTTGCACTGTGTGTGGAACGCGCGGCATTCTGCCACAGTAAGCGGTTTCTTACGCAGCGCGGGTGAGCCCACAACATGCTTGTATTACTATAGTTAAACGCGAACCCGGTCGAGTCCCCGGGGAGCGTAAGCCGACCGTTACAGGAGGGGTGGAAACGGGGGGGAGGGGTAGGTGGTTCGGTCCATCCCGTCCGGAAACCGATCATTTCCCCGACACAAGATGTGCGGAGGGTAGCCGCGGCGGACGAGGCGGCGGGGATGCTCCAGCCCGCGCCCCGCCCGCCACGGCGTCACCTCCGGGTGAGATGAAGAGAGTTTTCCACGATGCGGTGGATTTCGTCGTCGGGGAGACCGAGCGTGCGGGCCTTCTCGATGGCTTCCGAGAGGACCTCCTCGGCCATCCCGCGCGGGTCGGCGCTCGCGGGCTGCCGCTTCGCGACGAAGACCCCCGCGCCGGGGCGCGACACGAGGACGCCCTGGTCGATGAGGAGGCGGTACGCCTTCTGCACCGTGAGGGGATTGACCCGCAGCCGCACGGCCATCTCGCGGACGGACGGGACCCGCTCCTCGGGCGCCCAGTGGCCGCCCGCGACGAGGAGCGACATCCCGCGCTCGATCTGCGCATAGACCGGTAGCGGGTCGTCGGGATCGATCGACAGGGAGGGCTCGGCCACTACGTCCTCACCAGCTTCCTGAGCTTCGCGGTGTCGGCGTAGAGGTCGATGTACCCGCAGTCCATGCAGACGCGGGCCTTGACGCCCACCATGTTCTCGGAGAGCGTCCAGAATTTCGCGTTGGACGCCTTGAAGTAGACGTTCCCGGTCGAGGTGAGGCTCCCTTCCACCAGGTTCTTCCCCTCGCACCAGAGACAGGCCCCGTTCGGCATGGTGATTCCCTCCACGAACCACTGTATTAGTACACCAACACAGTTGACCGTGCAACGGGAATCCGGAATTCGGGGCCTACTTCACGCGGTCGACGCGGATCCAGGCGCCCCCGTCGCCGTCCCACGTCGTGATGAGGCGGTCCCCGAGGAGGAGCGTGTGGGGCCGCGCGTACTCGCCCTCCGCGACGACCTCGCGACCGCCGACCGTCCCGTCGGCGCCGACGACGTACCGCACGATGTCGCCCATGTCGCGGGGCATCGCGCCTCCCGGGCCCGGCTTGGGCGGCGGACCGGCGGCCACGCCGTCGATTTCCCGGAGATGAACCACCCACGCCCCCGATGGGAGCCTTGCGGCCGAGGGCATCGAGAGGTTCGCTCCCTCCTTCTCGATGGTCGCCTGGACCGTGCGAGGGTTCCACTCCGCGTCGAACTCGATCCACCTCACCCACCCGGCCTGGTTCGGGGCCAGCGTCGCGGAGGCCCACAACGCAAAGCACCCCTCGACGGGGTTGGCCGAGCTGCCGTTCGCGTGGCGGTACTCCCCGCCGCCGATGTCCACCTCGCCGCGCGGCGTCCCGTCCTTGGCGAAGCGGAACACGCGGTGCCCCTGGCCCGGGAAGAAGTGCCCGACTGCGACGCCGTCGGGCTCCGCGACGAGGAAGTGGTCGTTCGTGAGGATCCCGCTGCGCCCGGCCTTCTCGTCGTCCGCGACGACCCAGGAGCCGACGTTCTGGAGGTCCGCGTCGAGCGCGATCAGATGGCTCCGCCGGGCCCCCGGTGTGGAGTAGGAGAGCCAGTGCTGCCCGTGCGCGAAGAGGTGCCAGTGATCGGCGACGGCGTCGCCTCCCCCCTCCTTGGCTCCGGCGACGCCCTTCCACGTGACCCGCGGTTGGCGGCCCGACAGGTCGAGCACGCCGACCTGGAGCCGCTGGCCCCGCTCACAGGAGGCCACGAGGCGCCCCTGGTCGTCCTCGACGACGAAGAGCCACATCGAGCCCTTCTCGAGGAGGGTGTTCTTCAGGACGGGCTCGAAGCGGGGCTCCTCGGCGACGCATGGGAGGACGAGGAGGACGATCAGGGCGGCGTGCTTCATGGAGGGCCTCACGGGGGACGTCCGGAAGAACGGACCGGTCCCGCGGCGATTGTGACACGAAGGGACCCGACCTTGAAGCACGATGCGCCGCGTGTTTACACTGGGGGGTCTTGGAGGCGCCCTTGGACGTCCCTCGCACCATCGACACGGTCTTCTTCGACGCGGGAAACACGCTCGTCTCGATCGACTTCGATCGACTGTCGGCGGCCTTGGCGCGCGCAGGCTTCGAGGCCGCCGCGGGCTCGCTCGCCCAGGCGGAGCTCTCCGCGCGCCTCGTCGTCGATCGCGAAGAGCACATCCAGGCAACCAAGGACCGCGACCGGTGGAAGGTCTACTTCCGCGAGATGCTCGGCCGCATCGCGCCGCTGGACGAGGCGCGCTTCGCCGCGGCCTGCGACGCGATCGAGGCGGAGCACCACCAGCTCAACCTCTGGCAGCGCGTCGCCTCGGGCACGGACGACCTGCTCTTTGCGTTGCAAGAGCGGGGCTACCGTCTCGGCGTGATCAGCAACTCGGACGGCCGCGTCCAGTCGATCCTCGAGCGGACCGGCCTGCTCCTCCACTTCTCGGCCGTGATCGACAGCCATCTCGTCGGCGTAGAGAAGCCCGACCCGGCGATCTTCCACATGGGGGCCTCCGCGCTCGCCTCGGACCCCTCGCGCTGCCTCTACATCGGCGACATCTTCCACGTCGACGTCGTCGGGGCGCGCGCGGCGGGCTTCTTCCCCGTGCTCATCGACCCCGCGGGGAGCCACGCCGACAAGGACTGCCTCCGCGTCCGCGCCCTCCCCGAGCTGGAGGCCCTCCTCCCGCCGCTCGACGGCCGCTAGCGGCGCACGACGGGTGTGTTCCGTGGCTCCTTTTCACCGCCAAGCGCGCCAAGGGCGCCAAGCTTGGCGCCCTTGGCGCGCTTGGCGGTGAAACAAGTCCGGGCAACTCGCTGTTTCTCGGTCGAAGCCCGTGCCGGGAATCTCGTTGACTCGAAGTCGGTCCGCTGTATACTTGCACGGAGACGCAAATGAGCAAGAACGAGCGATTGAGGCCCGGGTGGGACGTGTGCGCAAAGGGGCTCGCGAAGCGGGTCCCGATCCGCTTCTTCCGCGCCCTCTGCGACCCGAACCGGATCGCCCTGCTCGGGCGGCTCGGGGACTGCCGCCGGGCCTGCACCGTCACCGAGATCGCCGCCTGCTGCCCCGTCGACCTGTCCGTGGTCTCCCGGCACCTCGCGAAGCTCCGGGAAGCCGGCCTCGTCGCGGCCGAACGACGAGGCAAGGAAGTTCACTATCGGCTCCTCGTGAAGCCCCTCGCCGCCGCGCTGCGGGAGCTCCTGGCCGCCCTCGAACGCACGTCGTGTTGTCCCACGCCCCGCCGCAGGAGGAAACGCCGTGGATCGCCAAGATGAGGTCCGCAAGTCCGTGTCCGAGCACTACGCCCGACTGGTCACGGGCGGAGGCCCCTGCTGCTCCGTGGTGCCCTCGGGCGCCGGCGAACTGGCCTCGCCAGCCGCGGCGCGCGCGGGATACGACCCCGTCGACCTCGCGGCGATCCCCCCGGAGGCCGTCGCCTGCTCCCACGGCTGCGGAAACCCGCTCGCCGCGAGCGGAGCGATGCCCGGAGAGACTGTGCTCGACCTGGGGTGCGGCGCCGGGATCGACCTCCTCCTTTCCGCGCGCCGCGTCGGCGGGGCGGGACGCGTGATCGGCGTCGACATGACGCCCGCGATGATCGCGGCCGCCCGCGCCAACGTCCGTCGCTCCGGCCTCCCGAACATCGAGGTCCTCCAGGGGGTCCTCGAGGACCTCCCCGTGGAGGCCGGGAGCGTCGACCTGGCGATCTCGAACTGCGTGATCAACCTGTCCCCCGATCGTCACCGCGTCTTCGCCGAGATCGCCCGCGTCCTGAGGCCCGGCGGCCGCCTGGTCGTCTCCGACCTGGTCACCTCCGGCCTCCCCGCGTGGGTCCGCGACGACCCGACGCTTCACGCGAGCTGCATCGGAGGGGCCGGGACCGAAGAGGAGTACATCACCGGGCTGACGGCCGCGGGGCTCTCCGACGTCAGGATCGAAGAGAGGACCTACTACGACGCGGCGGAGATCGAGGCGCGCATCGCGGAGTCCCTGCCGGGCCGCGCGATGCAGGCCGCAGAGCTCGCCCGCGTCCTTCGTGAGGCCCTGTGGCGCGCACGGATCGTGGCTCGCAAACCAAGGCCGTAACAGGACGGGAATGGTGCTTTTCCTTGAGCACGGGACGGCCGCCTGTATGCTGTGCCCGTTTCTTTCGGAGAACCACCGTGAAGTTCCTGACCGCCACGCTCCTTCTGTCCCTCGTGGTCGTGCCCGCGTTTGCGGGCGACATCGCCGTCACCGCCCCGGCCGACGCGAAGTGGGCCGAAGTCCCCAGCATGCCGAAGGGCGTCCAGGCCTGCCTCCTGCACGGCGACCCGAAGACCGGGCCGACGATCTCGCTCGTGAAGATCCCGGCCGGGACCCTCATCGCCGCCCACACGCACCCCGGAGACGAGTGCGGCACGCTCACCTCGGGGAAGGCCTGGCTGGGCCAGGGCGAGAAGTTCGACGAGGCGACCGGGAAGGCCGTGGAGGTGGGCGGGTTCTTCAGCATCCCCGCGGGCACCCCGCACTGGTTCAAGGCCGAGACCGACTGCGTCCTCGTCCGCTACTCCAACGGCCCGGCGGAGCAGACCTACTGCGACCCCGCAGAGGACCCGCGCAACCAGAAGTAGGGCCGGGCCCCTCGCAGAGTGGATCCGCCGGCCTCCAGGAGCCGGGGTGCCGGCGGGCTACTTCGCGCGTGCCGCAGGCGCGGGCTCGTTGAGGGCCGCGAGGACCTTCTTGAGGCGGATGAGCGGCGTGTGGCCGTTCGTGGCGCCGTTCGTCTCCTTCGCGATCTCGCCGATCGCCAGGAGCTGGCCGCCGGGGCCCATCACGCGGACCCAGCCGCTCGACGCGAGCGTCTCACGGCTCTCCAGGTCCGCAGCCAGGATCGGCGCGCCCGTGAAGACGCGCCCGACGGACCTCGCGCGCACCAGCGCGACGGGGAGGTTCGACAGGCCCGCGTCCATCGGTCGGAGCAGCGACGGTACCCGCTCCAGCGTCACGTGGTCGATGGGCGAGGCGTCCTCGATGCGGAAGGGACCCACCTGGAGGCGGCGAAGGGCCTCGAGCGCCCCTCCGCAGCCCAGGAAGTCCCCGATGTCCGCGCACAGGGCGCGGATGTAGGTCCCCTTCGAGCAGCGGATCCGCATCCGGATCCTCGGCATCGTGACGCCGATCAGGTCGAGGGCGTGGATCGTCACCTTCCGCGGGGCGCGGTCGACCGTCTTCCCCTCGCGCGCGATCTCGTACAGGCGTCTCCCGCCCACCTTGACGGCAGAGTACATCGGCGGCGTCTGCTCGATCTCCCCCATGAAGCGACGGCGGATCTCCTCGAGCTGCGCCCCCGTCGGGGCGACCGGCGGCGCCTCCTTGAGGATCTTCCCCGTGGTGTCCTGCGTGTCCGTGACGACGCCCAGGCGGACGACGGCCTCGTATTCCTTCTCGAAGTGCCCCATGAACTCGACGAGCCGCGTCGCCTGGCCCAGGCAGACCACCAGCAGGCCCGTCGCGGGCGGGTCGAGCGTCCCCAGGTGCCCCACGCGGCGGATGTGGAGCTGGCGGCGGACGAGGTTCACCACGTCGTGAGACGTGGGACCGCGTCCCTTGTCCACCAGGATCAGGCCGTTCAGGATCCGCGACATCGGGTCTCCAGGGACGGAATGAGAGCCGGGCTCCCCCGGGCTCTTATCGGAGAGGGGGGGGGTGGAACTTGAGGGGAAGGAGGTCATGGGAGCGGCCACTGGGTCGATATCTGACATCTGACATCTGACATCTGATATCTGATATCAGATATGGCCAGACGAGGAAGGGTTATCGTCAGTCGAGAGGTTCACGATCGCATAGACGGCCCTTCGCGGGAGGTGGACCTCCTTCGCCACCCGATCCACCGCGTCCCGACGAGTGGAGCCCTCCGCGCAGAGGCGCTCGACGCGGACCCGCAGTTCTTCCGCGGGGACCGCGATGGGTGCGGCGGGGGCAGGGCTGCCGGAGACCACCAGGACATACTCACCTCGAGGCTCCTTGGCGGCGACGCGCAAGGAAACCTCGGGGAGGGTCCCGCGGACCGCCTCCTCGTGGAGCTTCGTCAGCTCGCGGAACACCGCTGCGCGGCGATTGCCGAGGACCGCGGCCAGCTCCGAGAGCGCCTCCTGGACCCGGTGCGGCGCCTCGTAGAACACCATCGTCCGAGGCTCGTTCGCCAGGGTCTCGATCGCCTTCCTGCGGGCGGCCGCCTTCGGCGGCAGGAAACCGACGAAGACGAATTCGTCGGCCGGGAGTCCGCTCGCGGAGAGGGCCGCTGTGGCCGCACAGGGGCCCGGGATCGGGACCACGTCGTACCCCGCCTCCGTGACGCGGGCGACCAGGCGCGCCCCCGGGTCGCTCACCCCGGGCGTGCCCGCCTCCGAGACGTACCCGACGCGCTTCCCCTCGGCCAGGGCCCGGATCACCTGGCCCGCCCGCTCCTCCTCGTTGTGCTCGTGGCACGAGAGGAGCGGCCGCTTGATCCCATGCCGCGACAGGAGGACGCCCGCGGACCGCGTGTCCTCGGCGACGACGAGGTCCGCCTCCTTGAGGACGCGCAGCGCCCGCAGCGTGATGTCCTCGAGGTTGCCGATCGGGGTCGCCACGACGAACAGCGTGCCGGCCATCAGCGTGGATCCGCCTTCGCGGCGTCGAGGGCGCAACGGAACCCGAGGTCGTCCTTACGCGTCAGCGGGGCCGCGTGGTCCCGCCTCCAGGTGACGAGACCCGCGGCCTCGTCGCGGAAACCTCCGCCGCGTACGACGCGCTCCGCGGCCGTCTCGGGGCCCCTGGGGTCCTGCGCGGGGAGCGTCGCGTACGCGTCCGGGGCGTACCCGTCCGCGCACCACTCCTTCGCGTTGCCCGCCAGGTTCGAGCACCCCGACTGGCTCCGCCCCTCCTCGAACCGCGTCACGGCGGCGAGCTCGGGCGTGAAGGCCTCCGCGCTCGACGCGCACTCGGCGTTCCAGTCCTCTCCCCACGGGTAGGCGCGCCCGTCGGTCCCGCGAGCGGCGCGCTCCCACTCCGCCTCCGTCGGGAGCCGCTTCCCGGCCCACGCGGCGTAGGCGAACGCGTCGAACCAGTCGACACCCACGACGGGGAGGTCCTTGGGCAGGTTCTCCCGCCATCCCGCCGGCGTGTGGTCCTTTCCCTTCGCCTCCGAGGGGTGGCACGTCGAGTGGTCGCCGGACTTCATGTGTTCCAGGAACTTCGCGTAGGCGGCGTTCGAGACCTCGGTCTTGTCGATGTAGAACGAGGCGAGCTTCACGCTGCGCGACGGCCGCGCGTCGGCGCCCCCGGCGTCGCTGCCCATCGTGAACTCCCCGGCCGTGACGAGCGACATCTCTTTCACGTCGGAGACCATCGTGTGGCGCACGCCGTTCGGGGCGTCCATCGTCTCGATGGGCGGCGGCGTGTCGTCGGTGCACGAGGCGAGGACGAGCGCCAGGGCGAGGACGGGCAGAAGACGGGTCATTTCCACCATTCCCTCAACCGGTCGACGAGGTCGCCGATCGGCCCCTTCCGCGGCCGCGCGACGACCGTGCTCCCCCGCGTGACGGCCTCGCGGGCCTCCTCCGCGCTCGTTGCGGGGATCACGAGCCGCCCCTTGCCGATGTCGCCGTAGGCGTGCGCGTCGCTCCCCGCGGTCAGGAACTTCCCGTGCTCCTCCGCCAGGGCGCGGATCTCGCGCTCGCCGTACTCCATTCCCGCGACGTGCGAGCCCGGGTAGCGCGCATTGTACCCTTCCAGACCGTCGAGCGCCTTCACCAGATCCTTCGAAATCGACATCTGGCCGTGGGCGAACGGGTGGGCCAGAACGGCGATCCCGTCCCTCGCGTGGACCCAGGCGACGAGGGCGATCGCGTCCTGGATCGGCTCCGGGGGGACCTCGGTGATGAAGTAGGCGAGGATGTGCCCCTGGTCCGTGCTGAACTCCACGCCTGGGATGATGACGAGGCCCTGCGGCGCGAGGGCGAGGGCTTCGCGGGCACCTTCGATGGAGTCGTGATCGGTGATCGCGACTCCGTCGAGGCCGACCTTCTTCGCGCGCGCGAGCATGCCGGCCACGTCGAGCGTGCTGTCGAACGAGTGCTTCGAGTGCATGTGGAGGTCGTATAGCACCGTCACCGTCCCCGGCGTTCCGCGAGGACCCGATCATACAACGACTCGACCCGATCGATCATCTTCGGGAGATCGTAGGAGAGCCTCACGGCGTCGCGCGCCTTGTCGGCGATCCTGCGCGAGAGGGCGCGGTCGAGGACGACGCGGCGGAGGGCGGCGGCGAGCGCGGCGGGGTCGGCGGGGGGGACGAGGAGGCCGGTCTCGCCGTCGCGGATCACCTCGGGGAGGCCTCCCGCGCGCGAGGCAACGACAGGGACGCCGAGGGCCATCGCCTCGAGGACGACGATCCCGAACCCCTCGTAGAGGGAGGGGAGGGCGCAGGCGTCGGCGAGGGCGAGGATGGAGAGGGCGTCCTCGCGCACGCCGAGGAAGCGGACGCGTCGGTCGAGGCCGAGGGAGCGGGCGCGCATCTCGAGGGCGGCGCGCTCGGGGCCGTCTCCGACGACGAGGAGCTGGACGCCGTCGAGGCCCGCGAGGGCGTCGAGGAGGTAGGCGTGGCCCTTCTCCATGGCGAGGCGGCCCACGGAGACGACGAGCGGGGCGCCCTCGGCCATGCCGAAGGCGGCGCGGGTAGTGGCGTAGGCGGCGGCGAGGTCCTGCACGCGGCCGGGGTCGACGGCGTCGTGGATGGCGACGCAGCGGGCGGGGTGGGCGATCCCGAGGGCGATCAGCTCCTGCCGTTCGAGCTCGGTGAGCGTGACGATGCGATCGGTCGCGAGCGAGGCGAGGCGCTCGACGGCGTAGAAGAGTCTCATGCGAAGAGGGTGGCCATGGACGCCTGGGATCTTGGCCTGCGGGTCGAAGATATGGCCGTGGGGGGAGTGGACGATCGCGGCGCACCCGGCTGCGGCGAGTCGGCCGAGGGCGCCGGCCTTGGACGTGTGCGTGTGGACGACGTCGAAGCGACCCGCGCGGACGAGCCCGGCAAGGCGCCAGAGGGCCCCGAGGTCGGCGGCGGGGCTGGGCTCGCGGACGAGCTCGGGGACCTCATGGACGGGGAGGCCGCACGAGCGGGCCTCCTCGAGGAGGGAGCCTTCGCTGCCGGTCTCGGTCCCGGTGGCGAGGTGGACCTCGTGGCCCCTTGCGGCGAGCCCCGAGCAGAGCCCCAGGACGACGCGCGGCGCTCCGCCGCGGATGAGGCGCGTGATGACGTGGAGGACCCGCATCGCCCGGCCCCTACTGGACGTCGAACCGCTGGACGACGATCTGGTCGACGCGGTCGAAGTCCGAGTCGAGCGTAAGGAGGCCAAGACCATGTTGCATCGCGGTCGCGGCGATCCAGATGTCGTTCGCGGGGATCGGCGAGCCGCGGTCGCGCAGGGAATTCACGATGACCGCGTACCGCTCCGAGGTCTCCTCGTCGACGGGGAGCAGCCCGACGCGCGGCGAGGACAGGAACAACCGCAATTCCCGGTCGTTCTTGCGGAGGTGCTTGCCCCGCTGGAAGCCTGCGAGGAGTTCGCCGAGGACGACGGGATTCAGGTAGATCTCCTCCGCGCGCTGCAGCGCCTCCTTCACGCCCTCGTGCCCGCGCATGAACGCCGCGTAGGCGGAGGTGTCCACGAGGACCCGGTTCATGACCACATCCCCGGATCGACCCGCCGCTGGCGCGTCAGACTGCGGAGGAACCCCGCGGCCTCCTCGGTGGTCCAGGACCCGGAGAGGCGATCGAGGTCATGATGGGTCCGTTCCTCCTTGCCCTTCGTCGCCGCCCCGGCGTAGCGGGCGAGGAGGTCCACGATAGTCCGCGCCGCGCCCGTTCCGCGCTGACGCGAACGTTTCTCGATCAGTCGGACCAGCTCCGGCGGCAGATTTCGCAGGGTGATGGCCTTCATCCGCGCTCCTGTTGCATCGATTCCTGCATCACGGTGATGCACTGGATGCTACCACGCGCCCATGTTGCGAACAAGCCGCGGTGTGCCCAGCGCGTGGCACCCTACGGTCCAGGGCCCCGCGCTGCAGGTCGAGGCCAGCCGACGGATCGGTCCTGCGATCCACGGAACGGTGGGCAGACAAAGACCCACGTTCCCAGAGCACGGCGAGCACCGCGCAGAGCGCAGCCGCAAGTGCGAGAAGACAGAGGGTGCGGCGCATGCCAGTGGATTCTACTACCGCACGTACTCCCGTTGGAGGTCCAATGCGAGAGCGTTCCCCTACACCTGAGCGAGTTCGTACGCCCACGCGCCCCCGACGGCCGACAGCGGAAGGACCGTGACCTTACTGCCCAGGGGGTAGGTCTTGTCCCCCGGGTAGACCACCCACAGGTGGGACAGGTCGAGGTCCTTGACCGCGCTCGACATGGAGGGCGTCAGCCGGGGCGCGTCCGCGTACTTGACCTCGACGGCCCAGTTGCGGCCGCGGTCCTGCCAGAAGAGGTCCACCTCGGCGCCGGAGTGCGTGGCCCAGAAGTAGAGCTCCTCGGGGCGCAGGCCAATCGCGCGCGCGGCCACCTCGAGCGCGAAGCCCTCCCAGGAGGCCCCGAGCTTGTTGTGGGTCGCGAGGTCGCGCTCGTCCCGGATCGTCAGAAGGGCGTGGAGCAGTCCGGTGTCCCGGAGATAGAGCTTGGGCCGCTTGACAAGGCGCTTGCCGAGGTTGACGTGCCACGGTCGGAGCAGGCGCACCATGAACGCTCCTTCGAGGATTTCGACGTACCGGCGCACGGTCATGTCGGAGACGCCGAAGGCGCGGGCGAGGTCGGCGTAGTTCAGGACCTGTCCGTGGTAGTGGGACAACATCGTCCAGAAGCGGCGCAGGGTCGGCGCAGGGATTCCGATGCCGAGCTGCGGGATGTCCCGCTCGAGGAAGGTGGCGATGTACTGCTGTCGCCACTCGAAGCTCGCCTCCTCGGACGCGGCGGTGTAGGAGGGCGGGAGGCCTCCGCGGAGCCAGAGTCGGCGCCATGAGTCGGGGCCGACATCCGTGAGCCGGAGCCCGCCAAGCTGCCAGTAGGCGATGCGCCCCGCGAGGGTCTCGCCGGACTGCCGGAGCAGGTCGGGAGAGGCGCTGCCGAGGATCAGGTATCGCTGATCCGGATGGGAGTCGACCAGGTATCGGATCAGCGGGAAGAGGTCGGGGCGTCGATGGATCTCGTCGATGACGATGAGTCCATGGAGGGATTCCAGGGCGAGCTGGGGTTGTTCGAGGAGGGTGACATCGCGAGGGTTTTCAAGATCGAAGGAGTGGGCCGCGCCGAACTCCCGGGCAAGCGTCGTCTTCCCGCACTGTCTCGGCCCAAGGATCGCCGTGACTGGAAAATCGCGGATCAGACGCGTGAGCGCTTCCAAATCCTGTGTGCGCTTGATCATGCAACAAGCATACACAACCTCATTGAAATGTCAATGTCGCATGATGAGATTGCAATAAGCGCACCCAACATGCTGTGCATAGCTATATTATGTCGATCCAGCTAGTCGGACTCCAGCGATGCGACATGGCGCGGTCGACGCGTTGCCGAAAAAGTTAGCTCTACGCCCGCGGGTCGAGAATGCGGCCCAGGAAAAGGACCGCGCCCGTCTTCTCGTCGCGGATCAAGAAGAGGAAGGGGCGGTCGATCGTGAGCGGCACCGGTTCGGGGGGCATCCCGCCCTTGAGCATGAGGACGGCCGTGGCCGCCGCCGCCTCGGTCCCGATTTCGTTCACTTCCACGAACGACTTGTGGATCACCAGGCCAATGTACAGCTCCTTCGTCTCCGACATCCCCGTGAAGTCCGCCGCGGGATACACGAAGGCGTCCTTCATCCCCAGGGCCTTGAGCTCCGGCACGAGCTGGAAGGAGCACTCCGTCTTGAACCGCGGCATCCCGAGCGAAATCTGCCGACCGTCCATCTTCCCGATCCACGCGTCGAGGTCCGCCGCCATCAGCTTCGCCTCGAGCGCCGCCAGCCCGTCCACCTCCTTGGGCACGAGCACGACCATCGACGATTGCCCGCCGAGATACGGCAGTTCGATGGCCTGGAAGCCGTCGCCGTCGAGGTAGCGGAACTCGTGCGTGCGGTGCATCATCGGAACCATCGCAGACTCGCCGCCCGCGACGTGGAATTCCTCGTCCTTCGTCGCCTCCTCGCGGAACGGCTCGGCCCACGCCGCCTTGAAGTAGATCGCGTTCGTCAGGACAAGGCACGCGTCCGGCGTGAGAATCCCCTTCGCGATCAGGTCCTTGATGCGCTGGTTCGTCTTCCCCGCGACCCAGCCGTTGATGGTCTGCCTCGCGCCCTCCGTGTCGGCCTTGAAGTCCAGCTCCGTCAGCCCCGCGCCGTACGCCTTGCCGACGAGGTCGAAGAACTCCTTCCGGAACGGGTACCCCTTCTGCCCCCACAGGGCGTTGGCGATTACCAGCTCGAAGGCCTTGCTCCCCTTGTCCGGGTCGTGGTCAGAGTATCCCTCGTACACGCGGTTGTTCAGGTCGTTCGTCAGCCCCCCCATCGCGGCGTGCAGCTCGTCCTGCGGCAGCGAGAAGTGGAGCGCCTTCGCCATCTCCGCCTCGGTGTTCCCCCGCGCCCCCGCGTAGCACATCGCGAGCGCCGAGGTGATGCTGTACGGCGAGAGGAAGAGGTTGCCGTCCCCGGCCCGCAGCCGCTGGTAGAGGTCGACGGCCAGCTCGTTGTTCCCCTTGGCGACCGTGGCCGTCCCGGGACCCTCCTCCGCGAGGAGGGTCGAGGTCAACGCGAACAGCGCCACCAGGGCGGCCATTTTCATGGACATGATGAGTCCTCCTGCTTGCAAAAGGCGGGGGCGGTGCCAGGTTCTCGCGTCCTACGCCCGCGGGTCAAGGATGCGCCCGAGGAAGAGGATCGCACCCGTCTTCGCGTCGCGGATCAGGAAGAGGAAGGGGCGATCGATGGTCAGCGGCACCGGCTCGGGGGGCCTGCCGCCGGCGCGCATCACCACGGCCGTCGCCGCCGCCGCCTCCGTCCCCTCCTCGTTCACCTCGACGAACGACTTGTGGATCACCAGGCCGATGTACAGCTCCTTCGTCTCCGACATCCCCGTGAAGTCCGCCGCGGGGTACTCGAGCGCGTCCTTCATCCCCATCGCGCGCAGCTCCGGCGTGAGCTGGAACGAGCACTCCGTCTTGAACCGCGGCATCCCGAGCGCAATCATGTGGTGGGCCATCTTCCCGATCCACGCGTCGAGGTCCGCCGCGGTCAGCTTGGCCTCGAGCGCCGCCAGCCCGTCGACCTCCTTGGGCACCAGCACGACCATCGTGGCCTGCTCGCCGAGATACGGCAACTCGATCGCGTGGAAGCCGTCCCCGTCGAGGTGGCGGAAGTGGTCCTGGCGGTGCATCATCGGGACCATCGCCGACTTCCCGCCTGCGACGTGGAACTCCTCGTCCTTCGTCGCCTCCTTGCGAAACGCCTCGGCCCACGCCGCCTTGAAGTAGATCGCGTTCGTCAGGACCAACCGCACGTCCGGCGTGAGCAGCCCCTCCGCGATCAGGTCCTTGATGCGCTGGTTCGTCTTCCCCTCGACCCAGTCGTTGATCGTCTGCCTCGCCCCCTCCGCGTCGGTCTTGAAATCACACTCCGTCAGCCCCGCGCCGTACGCCTTCCCGACGAGGTCGAAGTACTCCTTGCGGAACGGATACCCCTTCTGACCCCACAAGGCGTTCGCGATCACCAGCTCGAACGGCTTGCGCCCCTTGTCGGGGTCCTCGTCCCACTGCCCTTCGTACACGCGGTTGTTGAGGTCCGTGGTCAGCCCCCCCATCGCGTCGTGCAACTTGTCCTGCCCGAGGCTGAAATGGAGCGCCTTCGCAATCTCGGCCTCGGTGTTCCCCCGCGCCCCCGCGTAGCACATCGCGAGCGCCGAGGTGATGCTGTACGGCGAGAGGAAGAGGTTGCCGTCCGCGGCCCGCAGCCGCTGGTAGAGGTCGACGGCGAACTCGTTGTTCCCCTTGGCGACCGCACCCATCCCGGGGTCCTCCTCCGCGACGAGGGTCGAGGACAAAGCAAACACCGCCAGCAGGGCGGCCATCTTCATGGACATGGTGAGTCCTCCTGCAAACCGTGACTCTACGCCCTCGGGTCGAGGATGCGCCCCAGGAACAGGATCGCGCCCGTCTTCGCGTCTCGGATCAGGAAGAGGAAGGGGCGATCGATCGTGAACGGCACGGGTTCCGGCGGCATCCCGCCGGCCTCCATCATCACCGCCGTCGCCGCGGCCGCCTCCGTCCCCTCCTCGTTCACCTCGACGAACGATTTGTGGATCACCAGGCCGATGAACAGCTCCTTCGTCTCCGACATCCCCGTGAAGTCCGCCGCGGGATACTCGAACGCGTCCTTCATCCCGAGCGAGACGAGCTGCGGCTTGAGCTGGAACTCGCACTCCGTCTTGAACCGCGGCAGCCCCAGGCTCACCATCTCGTGGTTCATCTTCCCCATCCACCCGTCGAGCGCCGCCGCCGTCAGCTTCGCCTCCACCGCCGCCAGCCCGTCGACCTCCTTCGGGACCAGCACCACCATCGAGGCCTGCTCGCCGAGATAGGGCAGATCGATCGCATGGAACCCGTCGCCGTCCAGGTAGCGGTAATAGTCGCTGCTGTGCATCATCGGGACCTTCGCCGACTTCCCGCCCACGAGGTGGAACTCCTCGTCCTTCGTCGCCTCCTTGCGGAACGCCTCGGCCCACGCCGCCTTGAAGTAGATCGCGTTCGTCAGGACCAGGCGCACGTCCGGCGAGAGCAGCCCCTTCGCGATCAGGTCCTTGATCCGCTGGTTCGTCTTCCCCTCGACCCAGCCGTTGATCGTCTGCCGGGCCGCCTCCGTGTCGGCGCTGAAGTCGAGCTCCGTCAGTCCCGCGCCGTACGCCTTCCCGACGAGGTCGAAGTACTCCTTGCGGAACGGGTACCCCTTCTGTCCCCACAGGGCGTTGGCGATCACCAGCTCGAACGGCTTGCGCCCCTTGTCCGGGTCCTCGTCCCACCGCCCCTCGTACACGCGGTTGTTGAGGTCATTCGTCAGCGCCCCCATCGCGTCGTGCAGCTTGTCCTGCCCGAGGCTGAAGTGGAGCGCCTTGGCCATCTCGGCCTCGGTGTTCCCCCTCGCCCCCGCGTAGCACATCGCGAGCGCCGAGGTGATGCTGTACGGCGAGAGGAAGAGGTTGCCGTCCTTCGCGCGCAACTGCTGGTAGAGGTCGACAGCCAGCTCGTTGTTCCCCTTGGCGACGGTGGCCATCCCGGGGTCCTCCTCGGCGACGAGGGTCGAAGTCAACGCGAACACCGCCACGAGGGCGACGATCTTCATGGACATGGAGAATCCTCCAGCATGACGAAAGCGAGGGCCGTTGGACGACCGGGAGGCGCGCCGGGTTCCTGCGCAGGTCGCCGTTCCCCCCGAACTCCGCGATCCCCTTGACCGCGCGGGCCCGCCGGCCGTAGCCTGCCTCGCGACCACCACGAACCGACGGAGGTCCGACCGATGGCGATTCGCGTGCTCCTGGCCGTCCTGTGCGCCCTCTCCCTCGGCTGGGCCATCCCGCGATGGGGAAAGGCGGTCCCCGTGGACCGCCTCACGGCGAACATCCGCGCCTACCTGGAGACGCACCCTGACGACGCGGGCGCATGGTACGCCCTCGGGCGGGTTCACAGTATCGCGTATGCGAAGGGAAAAGACGAGTTGTACACGTACGACCCGGGGAGCCCCGAGAAGCTGCCCGACACGGGGGAGCGCCGGGACCGATTCCTGCCGGATCCGACCGAGACGCGAACCCAGGCGGTCCGGCGCCTCTACGAGTGCGACCTCGACGCGAAGCTGACGGACGAGGGCCGAGCAAAGCTCGACGCGGCGCTCGAGGCCCTCGGCGGGGAGGGCGCAGCCGAGGCGGAGGACGTCATCGTGCGGATCGGCCCCCGCGCCCTACCGGTCGCGCAGGCGCGGCTGCAACTCGAGAAGGAGGACGGTCCGCGCAAGCAGGCGCTCGCGCGAATCGTCGAGGCCCTCCAGCTCGGGCCGCGCGCGGTGCAGTCGCTTCGCGCCGCCATCGCGGCGTACGAGGAGGGGGTCGCCAAGGGGGCCTCTTCGCCGTGGCTTTCCCTCGGCCTCGCCTGGTGCTACGAGGAGGCCGGGAAGACCGAGCAGGCCGTGGCGCGCTATCGCGAGGCCTACCGCGCGGCAATCGAGGCCGACCTCGTCGAGAAGGGCTGGTCGAGGATCTCGGGGTGGTGGCACGGATCGATCGCCCTGGAGGCCGGCGAGGGCTGGCTGCGGTTGATCGGCGATCCGAAGGACGAGGCGACAAAGCAGGCCATCGCCGAGGTGAAGGGGAACGTCGTCACGCTGCGGAGGCGCACCGAGGGCCAGGACCGCGCGGTGTCGCCGATCCTCGTCCCACTCCAGCCGACCGCGTCCCTGCAGGGGCTGATCGACGCGTCGCACCTCGTGGCGTTCGACCTGGACGGATCGGGCGTCGCCCGCCTGTGGCCGTGGCCGCGCCCCACCGCGGGGTTCCTGGTCTGGGACCCGGAGAAGAGCGGCGAGGTCCGCTCCGGCCTGCAGCTCTTCGGCAACGTCACGTGGGACGCCTTCTGGCCCGACGGCTACCGGCCGCTCTCCCTCCTGGACGACGACCGCGACGGGCGGCTCTCGGGCCGCGAGCTCGACGGTCTCGCCCTCTGGCGCGACGGGGACTGCGACGGCGTCTCCTCCCCAGGAGAGGTGCGTCCGCTGCGGGCGTGGGGGATCGTCGCGCTCGGAGTCAGCAGCGAGCCATCGTCCGAGGGGCCCCGCTGCGTTCAGGGCGTCCGCTTCGCGACGGGCGAGTGGAGGCCGACGTGGGACTGGTGGCCGGAATCGAGGGGACGAGCCCGCCTCAGTCCTTGAGGTAGGCCATGTAGCACGTCCCGACCTCCTCGAAGCCGAGCGAGCGATAGAGCGCGATTGCGGCCTCGTTGTCGTCGTCGACGATGAGGTGCACGGCGGGTTTTTCCTTGAGCAGCTCGCCGATGAGGAAGGCCGTGAGGCGCTTGCCGAGGCCCTTCTTGCGGTACTCAGGCAGCGTGTACATCCCGCCGATGCAGGCGTAGTTGCCCGTCTGCCCGCTGAGCTTGGCGAAGGCCGCCGGCCGGCCGCCGTGATCGAGGACCGCGATCCGCTTCCCGCGCACGGCATCCAGGAAGTTCGCCTCGATCTCCGTGCGGCGCTCGATGTTGTAGGCCTTCTGGTAGGAGGCGAGGTCGCCGAGGTCCTCCTCCCTTGCCCACCTCCCCGCGCCGCCGCGAGGGGCCTTGCGGCAGACCATCGCAAGGAGGTCGTGCTCGCGCGTGATCGTCCAGCGCTTCCTGAGCGTCGGGCGGATCGCCTTCTTCACGAGCCCGGAGGTCGTCAGCTTCTGTGGGCTCGCCTGGATCGACTCGACGAGGCTGACGCCCTCCTTCGGGGGGCGCGCCTCGAGGAACCACCACCCGCGCACGGTGAGGACGGAGACGCAGGTGATCGGGCCCTTCTGCTTTCCGCCCTCCCGGCGGACGGCGAGGCGGTACGGGGTGTGCGGGTCGCGCAGGACCACCTCGGTCCCGACGCAGTCGTGCGTGCCCTGCGTGAGCCACTCCTGGGCCTCCGCAGCGAGCGTGGGAGGCCCCTCGTTTCCGGGCCGTTTCGATTCCGCCATTCCCGCGCCTCCAGAGCGAGGCACGAGTGTAGCCGGTCCGCCTCGGATTGCGAGAGGATCCGACGCGGCTACCGGGGCCGCTCCTCCTCGCCGCGGTCCCTCTTCGAGCCGCCGGGGACCGTCGTCTCGTAGCGGACCCCCTCGGGCATCGGGACGGGGACCGTCACCGTGGTCCCGTGGTCCCCCTCGGTGCGCGTGAGCGAGTCCACGGCGACGAACGCCGTGTAGGCCGACATCAGGCCGTACTCGAGCGCGACCGCCTTGATCCGCTCCGCGGCGCCGTCGTCCTCCCCCGCGGAGGCGCGGAAGGCGAGGTCCTTGATCTCCATGCGAGCCCAGATCGAGGCGATCCCGGCGTGCGTCGCGCCGGCATCGTCGAGGTCGACGTCGAGGGCCGTCTCATGTCGCTCGCCGCCGGCCATCCCGGTAAGGCGAATCGTCGCCTTGCCTGTTCCCGTGAATCGGCCCGTCAGGACCACGGGCCGACCGACGAGGAGGTCCTGCGCCCGGGCGGGGAAGACCTCGGTCGCGCCCATCCCGCCCCAGTCGACGCGGACGTCGGTGAGCGCGGGGTGCGAGATCGCCTCGTAGAAGCCATCGACGGCGCGCCCCGCCTCCTCGTGGAGGCCGACGTAGGCCACCGCTCCGCGCCCCATCCGCGCGAGGCCGTCGAGGAGGTAGCGGTTCACGCTCGACCCGACGCCGAAGCTGAAGAGGCGGGCGTCGCCGAGGCGGCGGGCGGTCTCCGTGAAGATCTCCTGCTCGTTGCCGATGTGGCCGTCCGTCATGAACGAGACGACGCGGAGGCGGCGCGGGTCGTGCGGGAAGTCGAGGGCGGCCTTGATCCCCTCGATCATCATCGTGCCGCCCTCGCTCGAGAGCGACTGGAGGAACGCGAGGCCCTTGCGGACGTTCTCTGGGGTTGCGGCGATCGGCTTCGGTCCGAGCGCCGAGGCGTCCTCGGAGAAGCGGATGATCTGGAAGGTGTCGTCGGGTCCCAGCTTCTCGATTGCGTGGCGGATGGCGGTCTTGGCCTTGGCGAGCGGCTCGCCGGACATGCTCCCCGAGCAGTCGAGGACGAACACGAGCTCCATCGGCTGCCGCGGGAGGTCCAGGAGGCTCTTGGGCGGGAAGAGCATGAGCGTGAAGTAGCCGCCGCGCTGGTCACGATGGGTGAAGAGGGCGGTCTTGATGGCGCCGCCGGCGACCTTCCAGCGGAGGACGAAGTCCTTGTTCGGGATGGTGTCCTTGCGGTCGAGGACGATCGCGGCGCGGGTGGGGGAGACGCGCTCGACGTGGACGGCGTGGCTGGGGGTCTCCATGTCCTCGATCTCGACGCCCGCCTCCAGGTCGACGGCGAGCATGATGTCGTGGCCGGTGCGTTCGCCGGGGCGCAGGTAGCTGACCTCGGTCGCCTGACCCGAGGTGCGATCTTCCCTGCGGGGGACGGCGCCGACGCCGTCGGTGGTGCCGGGCGGGTTGAAGCGCGGGCCGACGACCATCGGGAAGGAGAACTCGTAGCCGCCGTTGGCCCAGGTCATCGTCTCGATGTAGGTGATGTTGACGTCGATCGACTTGCCGGGCTCGATGTTGGCGACCTTCTGCGTGAAGATGTTGGGCCGCTCCTGGGTGAGGAGGCTGGCGACGTACCCCTGACTGCGGGCCTCCTCGTAGATGCGCTTGGCCTCCTCGCGCTCGCGGATGATCCCGCGGATGCGGCGGTCGCCGACGGTCATGACGAACTCGTTGACGGCGGAATCGTGGGAGAGGGGGAAGACGTAGACGGCCTCGATCTTCTCGGCGAAGGGGTTCTTGAAGCGCTGCGTGACCTCGATCGTGCCGATGTAGCCGGTGATGCGGGCCTGGACGTGGGTGTGCTCGAGCGGGCAGGGGATCTCCTTTTCGACGGAGTCGCCCCTGGCGATGAGGGAGCCGGAGCCGGGGGTGTCGTCCTGCACCTGGACGGGCCCGTCGGCCGCGGGCGGGGCGTCGCGCTCGATGACCCAGAGCTCCTCGTCGCCCGGGGCGGCGGCGCGGGGCTGGGGATTGCTCTTGCGCGGAAGGTCTATGGACGCCGTGATGCCTGACCGCGCAGTGAAGTGCTCGAAGCCCGGAATCGGGTCGGCGATCACGGCCTGCTGCGCGATCTGGATGTCGTAGTCCTTCACCAGGCCGACCTGACGGTGCGGGCCCCGACCGGAGGATGCCGTCTCCGAGGCCGGCCGGTTGGACTTCTCGCTCGTGCACCCCGCGATGACCAGGAGCGCCGTCAGGCCGACTGCAATCCAGTTCCGTGCTCTCATGTCTCCTCCAGTATCCTGCGCGTGTCCGGCTCGCGCTACCTTCCTCGCTCTTCTTCCAGCGTGACCGTGGCCGTGATTTCCTTGCCGTCCGCCGACGCCGCGAGCGACGAGCGGACCTCAAACTTGGGTTCCGCGGCCCCCTCGACCATCACCATGAGCCTCGCCACGCGGGTCTTCCCCGCGGGCAGGTCCTTCTCCGTCGTGAATGCGGCGAGGATGATGCGGTTGTCCTGGAGGGCCTGGGTGTCGAAGTACGGGGGATTGGCGAAGGCGGCGTGCTCGCCCCCCTCGACGCCGCTGATCAGGACGGCCTGGCCTCCAGCGAGCTCGACCTGCCAGGCGGCCAGCGGCGAGTCCTGGGCGTCGACGAAGACGTTGACGGCGGTGAAGCGGGGGGCGGCGGCCTCGTCCTGGGCCTGGGCGGAGCAGAGGAGGACGAGCAGGGCCAGCGAGCGGGCGAACGTGCGCATCACTTGCCTCCTCCGGTGCGCGGGGGCAGCGTCACGGCGACCATGGCGAGGTGGTCGACATCGCGGCGATCCACGCGGCCGTCGCCGTTGACGTCGTCTTCGGGCCTTGGCGTCTTCGCCTCGATGCGGCGGGCCAGGGCGAAGGCGTCGAGGATGGTGACGCGGGCCGTCTCCGGCGCCTGCGGGGGAGAGTCGACCCAGCGGCTCGCGATGAACGCGATGAGGGCGGCCGCGGCGACGGCGCCCCCGGCGACCCAGCGCAGGACGATGGGGCGGGTGCGCAGGCGGCGGCGCGCGCGGGCAAGGATGCCCTGATCCACGGCCTGGGGGACGGCGGGCGTGTGGGCGTGCATCGAGCGCAGCGCGTCGATCAGCTTCTTCGGAACCTGAGGGTCGTCCATCGCGTTGCCTCCACCAAGGTGCAGTGAGCGACTACGGGGGACCGTTCAGCAATACCGGGCTTGGACGCATTTTTCTTCACCGCCAAGGTCGCCAAGATCCGCCAAGGTGTGATCGGCCTGCCGGAGGCGGCCGGACAGGACGTCGCGGCCGCCCGCCAAGCTCACCGCCGCGTTCCGTCCAACTGCACCTTGGCGTCCATGGCGTCTTGGCGGTGAAAATGAATGCGTCCAACCCGCTACTGTAGGTCACTCGGCCAGGTACTTGCACGCACGCGGGTCCGCCCTCAGCGCCTCGATCGCGTTGTGGATCCGCGACTTCACCGTCCCGACGGGAATCCCCAGCGCCGCCGCGAACTCCTCTTGGCTCATGTCGTCCACGAAACGCAGCAAAAGCGTCTCGCGCTGCTCCTCCGAGAGTACGGAGAGCGCCGCGGCAAGGTCGTCTCGCGCGCCCGGAGCGGCCGGCTCGCGCACGGCGCAATCGGGCAGGGGCCCCTCCCCGAGAGCGCGATCCCGCTTCCGACGCGCCGCGATCGAGAGGTTCTTCACGACCGGAAAGAGGAACGTCGTGAAGCGGGCCGTCAGGCGAAGCCCCGGGAGCTTGCCGAGGACGTACGAGAAGGTCTCCTGCAGCACGTCCAGCGCATCCGCGTCGTTCCGCGTAAAGCGCCACGCAAGCCGCACGACCCAGTCCCTGTATCTAAGGTAGAGGACCTCGAACGCCCCGTCGTCCCCCTGGTTGCAGAGGTCCACGAGGCGCTCGTCGGTGCGTGTGTCGGGTTCGCTCACGCAGGGAGCGTAGCTCAGCGGCATCGCGAGTTCGACGAGATCAAGCCCCCCCCCGACGGACGTCTCCCATGTGGAGTGGAGACGATGCACGGCACGTTCACGGAATCGAGGAAGCCAACCGCAACGCGCGGTACAATGTCCACCTATGTCACCCAACGGAACGACCCCCAAGCTCCTCGCCATCGACCTCGACGGGACGCTGCTCCGCCGGGACGGGACGATCCACGCCGACGACCTCGCCGCCATCCGACGCCTGCGCGAGGCCGGCGTCCCCGTCAGCATCGTCACCGGCCGCCTCTACTCCGGCTCGATCGCCGCGGCACGCACCGCGGGGATCCAGGGCCCCATCGCCTGCGTCGACGGAAGCCAGATCGTCGACACGCGCGACCACACCCCCCTCTTTCTGCGCGCGATCGCCGGCCAGCCCGCCTCGACGCTCCGCCGCGTTATCGAAAAACACGCGGCCGCCAGCTTCCTGTTCGACGGCGATGAGATCGTCCACGACGCCGCCGGCCACCCGTTCACGCGGTTCCTGAGCAAGTGGTCCACGAACCTCGCCCAGGTCGACCGCGTCGCGAACCACTCCTCCTGGGAGGACGACGACGGCCTCCTCGCCGTCGTCTCCGTCGGCGAGCGCTCACGCATCGAAGCCGCCGCCGTGGAGGCCACCGCCGAGCTCGACGGCCACGCAACCGTGGCGAGCTTCCCGACGGGGTCGAGCCACGAGACCTACGCCATGCTCGTCCGCGCCCTCGGCGTCAGCAAGGGGACCGCGATCGAGTGGCTCGCCCGCCACCACGGCTGCACCGCAGCCGACGTCGTCGCCGTGGGCGACTGGGTGAACGACCTCTCCATGTTCCAGACCGCCGGCCGGTCGTTCGTGATGGCGCACGCCCCGGAGCACGTCAAGGCCACGGCGACCGATCGCCTCAACGCCAGCGAGGCCACCGGAGGCGGCATCGCCGAGGCCGTGCGCACCGCCTGGGGCCCGATGTAAGCGCGACGGGCGCCTCAAACAGGATAAACCAAGTCCCTTTACACGCCGCGCGGCCCGAGAGTCGGTCTCCCAACGCGCGTCAGCGCAAGTCACGGATCGCCGCGCGATTGGGCGATCGCACGCCGATGCGCCCGCAGAGCGCGCCCTGGCATGACCATTGCCCTTCACAAACAAAGCTCGGGGGGACCTCGCCTGATCCTGCATGGAGGGAAGCCGTGGTCCGTGGCTACACTCGCATCCTGATCGCCGCGTTGCTCGTCGTCGGTGTCCTCGCCGCGAAGGATCGCTGGAAGGAAGACGCCCTCGTCGACGGCGAGACGGTGAACCGAAGCGTCTCGACCGTGGTCCACTCCGTCCCGTGGCACGACGACATCGAAAACGCCCTGGCCGAGGCGCAGCGCCTCCACCGCGCCGTCCTCTGGCTCCACGCCCTCGGGGAGCTTGACGGCTCCACCTGAAGCGCCGCGCAGAGCCTGAGGGCCGTGACGCTCTCGAACAAGGACGTCCTGCGCGTGCTCCAGTCGAGCTTCGTGTGCGGCTACCGCAACATCACCGACCAGGAGTACGCGGGGGCCTCGGGCGACCACGCCCCGGACGGCGCGGCGGTCACGACCACGAACGGCGCGGGGGGGCACAACGTGCAGATCTTCCTCCTCACCCCCGATGGCACGGTGCTGACCTGCCTGCCCGGCTTCTGGGCCCCCGAGGACCTGCTCTGCGAGCTCAAGTTCGCGGTGAAGCTCTACAACGAGGTCTGGATGCGCGGGGACGTCACGCCCGAGCAGAAGGAGAAGGCCTTCTCCAAGGCGCACCTTGCGCACCGCGGCACCCATTCGCGCTCGATGATGGAGCGGAGCCAACTCCAGGGGTTCGACGCGTGGCACGAGAGCGGGCGGATGGGCTCGGACTTCGTCTTCAAGCGGGGCGATTGGCGCCCCTCGTTCACGCTGCGCAACCCCATGGGTTCGGGCGGCCCGCGCCTGAAGACCGTCGACCAGGTGATGCACGAGCGGATCGCCGAGCAGCCATTCTGCGCGTACGAGGAGTTCGACGTCGCGGCGTTCTCGGACTACGGACAGCTTCGCTACGACAAGGAGGAGGACGAGCGCGCCTCGCGCGAGCTGGCGAGCAAGTCGAAGCCCGGGCTCGTCGACACGACGCGGATGGCGCGGCCGGGCGCGGCGAAGTCGAGGTAGCGGAGGCCTACCACCTCATCTCGAACCCCTTGCACTCGCCCGTAGGGGCCTCCCAGGCCAGCTCGACGCCCGTCACGCTGGCCGCGGGGGGCCCGTGGCGGCACCAGGCGACGGCCTGATCGACCCTCTCGCGCGGCCCCTCGAAGACCGCCTCCACGCGGCCGTCGTGGAGGTTGCGGACCCAGCCGGTCACGCCGGCCGCCTCCGCCATGGCGCACGTCTCCGCACGGAAGCAGACCCCCTGCACGCGGCCCCTCACGTAGACGTGCGCTCGAACGGTTTCCATCGATCTCTCCACGAGCGGCGCGAACGTAGCACGCGCGCCGGCGATCGTCAACGGGGCCGCCCGGGGAATTGCCATTGCAGGAGGAGGGCTCGGATGGCAAAGTGCCCGCGTCCCCGGAGGTCCCCGCGATGCCCGACCTGCCACCCGCCGAGACGCCGCGCCGCATCGGCCCGTACGAGGTCATGTACGAGGTCGGCCGCGGCGGGATGGGGGCCGTCTACCGCGCGCGCGACACGCGCCTCGGCCGCACTGTCGCGCTCAAGGTCCTCCTCGGCGGCGCGTGGGTCTCCCCCGATGCGGTCGAGCGCTTCCAGCGGGAGGCCTCGCTCGTCGCGCGAATGGGGAAGCACCCCCACGTCGTCCAGGTGCACGACTTCGGCCGCGAGGGGGACATCCACTACTTCACCATGGACTACATCGAGGGCCGGTCGCTCCGCGCGTGGATCTCGGAGCGCCGCCCGGTCCGCGACGTCCTGACCCTGGGCCGCAAGGTCGCCCTCGGCCTCGCCCACGCCCACGCGAACGGCATCGTCCACCGCGACCTGAAGCCCGAGAACATCCTCGTCGACGCCGCGGGGGAGCCGCAGGTGACCGACTTCGGCCTGGCTCGCGACGTCGGCGCCACGGTGCAGTTCTCGGTGAGCGGGACCATCCTCGGGACCCCCGCCTACATGGCTCCGGAGCAGGCCGCCGGCCAGGCCTCGCGGATCGGCCCGTGGACCGACGTCCACGCACTCGGCGTGCTGCTCTACGAGGGGATCACGGGCCGCACGCCCTACGGCACGTTCGACATCGCCTCCACGATCCGCCGCGTCATCTCCGACGACCCGCCCCCGCTCCGCGTCGAGGTCCCGCGCGACGTGGAGACCATCCTCGCCCGCTGCCTCGAGAAGGACCCCGAGCGACGCTATCGGGACGGCGCGGAGGTCGCCGAGGAGCTGGCGCGATTCCTGGACGGAGAGGCCATCCACGCGCGGCCGGCCTCCTTCGCAGACCGCGTCCTCCGCCGGGTGCGGCGGAACCCGCTCGTCTCCGCGCTGTCCGCGGTCGCCCTCGCAGCCGCCCTCGTCACCGTCGGCGTCTCCTGGAAGGCGGGGAGGGACGTCGAGGCGGCCGACGCGCGGGCCCTCCGCGAGCAGGCTCGCGCGAAGGAGGATGGGCTCAAGTACCTGGCCGAGGGAGGCAGCGACCTCCTCGACGCGGCACTCGCGCACCGGGTGGCGGGGGACTTCGAGGGGTGCCTGGAGCGGACCTCGCGGCTGCGCGTCAAGGTGGACACGCTGAAGACGCTGGCGCCGGACCTCGCCGAGCCGTGGTACTACGAGGGGCGCATCGAGCGCGTCCTCGAGCTCGACGACGCGGCGATCGCGGCCCTGGGCCGCGCGGTCGAGCTTGCGACCCGCCCCGGCGCCACCGAGGGGAGCCGGCGCGTGCGCGCCCCGGCCCTCTACCACCGCGGGGTGCTCCGCGCGGAGGCCTACCACAGGCGCCTCCAGACGCGGCGGCTCGAGATGCTGCGTGCGGAATCCGCAGCGCATCCGGACGCGACCGGGGCGCCCAGGCGTCCGGAGACAGCCGAGGTCCTCGCGTCGTCGCCCGACCTCGCGGCCGCCCGCAAAGCGGCCATCGCCGACCTGCGCGAGGCCGTGGGAGGGCTCGACGCGGCCGCCGGAGGCGCCGCCGGGGCCATCGTCGCGATCCTCGAGGGGCGACCCGAGGAGGGATGCGCCGCGCTCGAGGCCGCGGTCCTCGCGAACCCGGGTCTCGAGGAGGCCTACGCGCACCTCGCGGGCGACGCCGTCTCTCGCGGCGACTACGAGGCGGCCACCGCGTGGTTCGCCCGCGGACACGAGGCGGACCGCGGGTGCCTGGCCCACCTCCTCGGGTGGGCCAGCACCGAGCAGGAGTGGGCCTCCCACGCGCGGGAGGAGGCGGGATGGCGCGCCTCGCTGGACCGGGCCGCCTCCGCGGCGAAGGAGGCGACCCGGCTCTGCCCGGGATCGAGCGAGGCGTGGACCGTGCGAGCGAACGTGGAGGCGGCGCGCGTCGAGCTGCTACGCGAGCACGGGATGGACCTCTCGACCGCCGCGGCCGAGGCGCGCGACGCGGCGGAGCACGCGCTCGCGTGCGACCCGAGGTCGGCGGTCGCCCTGACGGCCCTGGCCTGCGTGGAACAGGACGCGGCGCACAATCGGATCCACGAGGGCGTCGATCCCTCGAAGGACCTGGAACACGTGCGGGCCCTCTTCGATCAGGCCCGGGCCCTGCTGCCCGGGGACCCGCTCGCGATCTGCAACCTCGCCGTCGTGGAGCGCGCGCAGGCGGAGTGGCTGACGACGATCGGGGAGGACCCGGGAGAGGCCTATCGGAGGGCCGCGTCGCTCTATGAGGAGGCCCTCCGCGCCGCCCCCCTCTACGTGGAGGCCGCGTGCTGGCTCGGGGAGGTCCACTCGAACCACGGGGAGTGGCTCATCGAGGCCGCACGCGACCCCCAGCCGGAATTCAAGGCGGCACGAGAGGCGTTCCAGCGCGCGCGGGAGACGCGGCCCGGACACGGTCCCACCTACGTCGGTCTCGCCAGGCTCCTCCTGAGGATGGCCCAGTACGACGTCCAGGGGGGCGCGGACCCGCGCACGGCCTACGTGCCGACGCTGGACTACTGCCGTCGGGCGGAAGAGGCCCTCCCCCTCTCGCCGGAGGTCGCGCGCGTGCGCCTCCTCGCTCTGCGGACCGTCGCGGAGGACTTCCTGGACGCCGGAGCCGACCCGGAGAGGTACCTGGAGTCGGCCGCCCAGGCCGCGGAGGCCGCGGTGAAGCTGGGCGGCCCGACGCCCGACCTGATCGCCGAGCAGGCGTGGGTGCACCTCCAGAGGGCGCGATGGCTGGATCTGCGCGGGGAGGACCCCTTCGCCGAGACGGCGCAGGCGCGGGAGGGGCTGACGCGCGCCCTCGATGCGCGACCGAGCCTCTCGGAGGGATGGAACAACCTGGGATGGGCGTGCCTCCTCGAAGCGACGTGGCGCCTGGACCGCGGCCAGGACCCGTCGGCCGGGTTGGCTGCGGCGGCCGAGGCGGCGGACCGGGCGCTCGCCCTGCGCCCCCGGCTGATCGCGTCCATGCTGGCGCGCGGACAGATCCACGCGGTCAGGGCGAAGTTCGCGCAGGCGCGGGACGAAGACCCGTCGATGGAGCTCGGGCGCGCGATCGAGTGGTTCGACCGCACGCTGGGCCTCGGGCCCGGCGCCTTCGAGGCGCTCCGCTACAAGGCGGACATCCTCGCGGTCCTCGGCGAGCGGCGGTACCGGCGCGGCGAGGACGGCGAGGAGGACCTCGCGGCGGCGCTCGTGTGCCTGGACCGTGCGCTGAAAATCCTGCCGAACCGCGAGGACCTGCTCGCGGACCGGGCGGGAGTGCACCTCGCCCTGGCGCGGAATCGGAGGGTGAACGGGCGGGACCCCGAGTCCGAGTACCGGAAGGCGATCGAGGACGGCGAAGGGGCGGCTGCGAAGGCCCCGGGCGACTCGAGGAGTCCGAGCATCGCGGCCTGGGCACACATGGATCTGGCATTCCTCGCCGTGCACGAAGGCGACCCCGAGCCGGAGTTCAAGGCCTCCCTGGAGTGGTTCGATCGAGCCCTGGCGATCGATGCGAAATCCCTGAACGACCTGGGAGGCTCCGCGGCCGCGCTCCACGGCCTCGCCGGATGCGGCGAGGAGCGCGGGGAGGACACGCGCGGGCTGCTTCGGCGCGCCCTCGAGTTGTACGACAGGGCGCTGGCCGTCGAACCGGGGGAGCACCGCCTCCTCGGAGACCGCGCGAGCACGAAGCGGACACTGGCGAGGGCATGCCTCGGTCTCGGCGAGGACCCGACCCCCTGGTACGAGGGGGCGCTGGCCGACTGGACGGAGTCGCTCCGCATCTCGCCCGGATACGAGGCCTCGCGCCTGGGTCGCGCCGACCTCCTGTGGGACACGGGCAGGATCGAGGAGGCGATCGCAGACTACGAGGTGGTCGCCGCTGCGAACCCGAGGAACACCGGGTTGGCGCGGTGCCTGGAGGATTCCCGGCGGGAGCTCCGCTTCCTCTCGGAGGGGCCGGAGTGGAGCCGCAGGGCCGCGCAGGGGCGCAGGGCGGTGCGGCGAGGGGACTACTCGGCGGCCCGGGCCGCCTATGAGGCGGGGCTTGCCGCGCTGGAGACCGAGATCGCGGCGCTCCCGGAGGCGGAGCAGGGGGCGAAGAGGTTGGACGAATCGGTCCGGGGGTTCCTGCGCGTGGCGCGCTTCACCCTGGCCTCGGTCGCGGTCCACGCGAGCCTGGGGCGCGACCATCCCTGGGGGACGGGGAGCGAGATGGAGGCCTCCGAGGCGGCGCGGCTGCGGGACGAGGCCTTCGCGCACCTGGACGCGGCGGTCGAGGCGGGGCTGAGCGACCCGGAGGAGGTGCGGAACGACCGCGACCTGCGCCTCCTGCGCGACGACCCCCGGTGGGAGGCCCTCCTCCGTCGCCTCGCACCACCGAAGTAGCGGCGCGGGACTCTAGCATCTCGTCAACCCGTTTGCTGGCAGTAGCCGTCCCCGTTTCCCGGCCACGTACCCGTGCCCGTACCCGTGCCCGTACCCGTGCCCGTGCCCGCGCCCGTACACGTACCCGTGCCCGTCCACGTACCCGTGCCCGTGCCCGTACTCGCGCCCGCTCCCGCTACCCGTGTCCGTAACCCGTGCCCGATGTGTCCCCGCGTGCGCGGGAACGGGCACGGACACGGGTAGCGGGAGCGGGCGCGAGTAGGTGTACGGGGACGTGTACGGGCGCGGGCACGGGTACGGGGACGTGTACGGGCGCGGGCACGGGTACGGGGACGTGTACGGGCGCGGGTACGGGCGCGGGTACGGGTACCGGTCCCCATGAACCATGCAGGATTGTGCCGGACAGTCCACTAGGAATCCGCGTCGGCGAAGCGGTTCATCGCGGAGGACGGCGTGTATCCCTCGAGCCGGTTCCTTCCTGGACGGAACAGGCGGAAGACTCCCTCGCGCGTCCGGCGGTCGCCTTCCACCGCGCGGAAGATGTCCAGCTTCCGATCGGCGAACACGAAGCGGCCGATCTCGTGGGGACAAACCGAACCGTCGGGGAGCGCGCCGCCCGATTGCAGAAGGAGCCCGAGCGCCTTGTCGCTTAGACCGGCCGTCGCATTCCTGGCACGACGGATCGCGTCCACGGTCTCCTTGAGCCGTACATCGAGCAGGCCCCGGATCGCCTGAAAGTCGCGGCGAAACTCCTCGGGCAGGTCCCTCAGGCTCGCATCGAGGTCGTCGCCCTTCAGGAGGCCCTCCCAGACTGCCAGCGGGGTGCAGTTCGAGATCAGCTTGTGGATCCGGCAGTACTCCCGGCCCTTGATCTTGACGCGAAGTCCATTCGGGAACCGGACGACGAAGCCCTCCTCCTGGTGGGAGAGCTGCTCGGCAACATGGAGGAGGCCGTCGATCGTCGGGTGCTCGCGGATCGACACCAGGCGGAATCCGCACGCGTCCGCCACCCCGGCCAGGTCGACGCGGGGAAACTCGACGCCCTCTTCGTCGTAGGCGGACAGGAGAACCAGTCCCTCGAAGGGATATCGGACGACGATGCGGTTGGACGGATAGACGGCCTCCATCAGGTAGGTGCAGCCTGCGCGAAGTCCCCGCTGGCTGCATCGCTCGCGAAGCCAGTTCCCGGCCCAGCGCGCCTGCTCCGACTCGAAGGCCCCCTTCGTGACGACCCGCCATGCCCCGGCATGGGAGAAGAGGATCGCGAGCGAGCCGTCGACCTTCTCCGTGACCTCGAATCCGGTCCGTGGCAGGTCGAAGGACATCTCGCCCCAATTGAAGAACTTGGGGAACGGCGTGGCCGCGACGCGAGACGCGGCAGGGTCCAGGACGAGGCCGCGAGAGAGCAGGGAGGCGAGCGTCCAGCGGCGATCGAACTGGCAGACGGTCGTGTAGGTCCAGAGCTCCAGCCCGTCCCGCTCGGAGCGAACCACGTTGCCCGCCTCCAGCTCCCGGAGCAGCAGCTCGCGGAGCGTCTGGAAGGGGAGCGTCCGTGCCGGATGGCGGCCGCTGGCCAGGGCTGCCAGGTCTTCAGGTCGGATCACAGGCAAACCCCGAATCTCGAACTCGATGCTGGAACCACCGGAAGACGGGTTGGTTCGCCGCTCAACCCCGCGGGGTTTCCGGACGAGGCGGGCTCATCCCGTCCTGCAGCGCTCGGCGAACGGATCCAGGACATCCGCGAGGAGCTGCTCGGCGACGGCCGCCAGGTTCGTTTTCGTGACCCCCATCCCGGTGAGGAAGGTGAACGTCGCGGTGAAGTGGGCATCCTCGAGCGCCTGGTCGTGGGTCAGGAGTTCACGCACACCGTCGCCGACCCGGGCCCCCAGTGCCCGCCACTCGGACGGGAACCAGGTCCGCAGCGCCGACAGCCAGGGGTCGATCCAACTCTCGTGCTGCTCGCGGGGGACCAGGCGGGCGATCGCCAGCACGCGGCCGAGGTCCTTCCCCGCACGGAGCAGCTTCCGTCCCTCGATCGGCGTCTCCATCTCCTGCCGCCCCACAGTCGGATGGGACAGGAGGTTCGCCAGGGCCATCATCGACGGGTCCGCAGAACGCCATCCATCCCCGGAGTCGCGCAGGCCCCGGGAGGTCAGGCCCATGAATCGAAAGACGGGCACCGCGTAGTGCTCTCTTCCCACCTGGATCCGCTCCAGACGCTTCGCGTCGGTCTCCCCGATCCTCGGGCTGCCCAGGAACTCGACGAAGTACTCGGGCGCGTTCCCGGGAGGGGCGAGTCGGATGAAGGGGAGCCCGGGGAGCGGCGTGGACTCCACCCCGGGCGTCGGGTAGTCGGCGTTCGGAAAGTAGGCCCAGCCCGCATCCCGCATCCGATGCACGGCCCGCGCGAGGGCGCCGGAGCCGGCCACGGACTGGACGACGAAGTCGGCGTCCTTGGTGCGAATGGCCCTGCCCGCCGGACGGTCCCCGAGGGCGAGCGCGGCCGCGAGGCTGCCGGCGAGGTAGACCCCCTCGCGCAGGTCCGCAGGGAGGTCGCGCGCCAACATCTGGAGGATCGCCTTCGGGTCAAGCTCCTTCATCGCCCCCTCTTCTGCAGCAGGGCGTTGACCATCTCCCGGGCCTGGGACTCCAGCCGCATCTCGTGGAGGTCGAGCAGCGTCTCGACGGGGTCAGCGACGGGGAGGGCCCCCTCGGCCGACTCGGTGAAGAGCGCCTCGGCCCGGCGCAGGGGGTGGACGACCAGCACGGCGTCCTCGGAGCCTCCGCGGGCCCTCCGCAGTGTGGGGTCGATCCGCGCGATGGTCTCCAGGTCGAAGTCCGTGCCGGGCATGTGGAGCGAGAGGTCGAGTCGAGGCAGCCCCGCGAGGTTGAAGCGCGGGTCCCAGACCTCCGCGGCGAGGACTCCTCCAAGTGCCGCGCCCTTCGGCGCGAGCCTGCGCAGGCGCGAGAGGAGGAACGCCGTGTCTGGCGGACGGCCGGAGGGATCGACGAAGTGGAGCGGCGTTCGGAGCTGCGCAGAGAGCGCGACGACCTGCTCCCAGGTGCGACGGGGGAACGAGGTGAGCTCGACGCTGCGGTTGGAGTTGCGCCGGAGCTCGCCTCGACGTTGAAGCTCGGCGAGCGCGGCGGAGACGGTCGGATGAGAGCGCCCGGTCAGCCCGCAGAGGCGTCCGAGCGCGAGCGATCCGGAGCCCTTCAGGTGCCACAGGAGGAGGACCTTGAGGACATCGAAGAAGGCCGAGGAGATGGCGAACGGCGGCGGCTCCGAGGCGCGCCTCTGTCGAAGTGGGCTCGCGCCAATCAGGCGGGCGACATCATCAAGGCCGGGGTTTTGGGGGAGGGTCTGGACGGGGCCCTCTTCAGGCACCCAGATGAGGGCCATTCGAAGTCGGATGGGGTCCTTCAGGGCGCCGAGGAGTCGCTTCCATTCCTGTTGGATCCGGGGCCAGCTCATTCCCTTGCCGTGCCAGACGAGGCACGCGAAGTGATGGAGTCCCTGGCGGTCGTCGGAGAGGACGACGGCGAGGTCGGCCATTGCCGCATGGAGCTCGCGAGCACCTATCCCATGTCCTGTCTTATACTTCAGCACGATCCTGCCGTCTTCAGACCTCAGGGTGTAGGTCTTCCCCTGCGGGGCCTGCAGGAAGCCCGGGAGCAGGGGTGGGACTTTGGAACGTCGTCGCATGGCTAGATGAAAGTAGCAGGTTCATCTGAAAGTAGCAACTATTGATTCAAGTAGCAGGTTCGGCGCAGCCGGACGCCGTTCGCCTGCCTCCCAGCCACCACCGCTCCCGCGGCGAATTGCGGCGGCCGATGCGCACACGACGACGCTTGCAGCCACACGGCGCCGCCGTGTAGGCTCGGGGGACCATCGGGGGAACGGCATGAAGAAACTCACCTGCTCGTGCGGTGCGGCGATCGAAGTCGGGGCCTCCTCGCCTGGATCGAAGGTCCGCTGCCCGAAGTGCAAGAAGCTGCTCCCGATCCCGGCGGCGAGCGCGGCACGCGCGACGGGAAAGCCCCCCACCCGCCGCGTCGCCGCGGTCCCTGGTCGCCCCGCACGGAAGGCGGCGCCCAAACGGGCGGTCCTCATTGGCAGCGCCGCGGGCCTCGTCGTCCTCGTCGTCGTGCTCTTCATGGTCCTCAAGAAGGACGACGACGGGCCCAAGCCATCGGACGACCGCGCGAAGAAGGGGGCCGAGGAGATCGTAAAGGCCCACAACCCGCAGAACGCGCGGGGCTGGCTCGACGTCGCGCACGACTGCCGCCAGAACGGCTTCATGAAGGAGTACGAGGAGTACCTCGAGAAGGCGGCCAAGCTCGGACCCGAGGACGAGGAGATCGTCCCGGAGTACACGGCGCTCGTCGGGACGTGGATCGGGGCCCTGGACCAGCAGCACCGTGACTACGCGGACGGCTACCTCGCGGTCGCCGAGCGGGTGGAAGGGGTCGGCCTCAAGAAGCTGGCCCTGGACCTCTACGAGCAAATCGCCGGGGACGGGCTGGGGAAGCGGCTCTCGAAGATCCCCGGCATCGCGCCGAAGCACCCCATCGCGAACAAGAAGCTCGGCCGGGTCCTGACCGACTACGGGACGTACGAGCCGGAGGACCTGTGGGAGGACATCAAGGGCAAGCTCTCGGACATGTCAAAGCGGGACGAGGTCCTCAAGGGCCTCCCTGCCTGGAATCGGAAGGCGTACCTCAAGAAGGAGGATATCGAGAAGCGCGAGGGCGGGAAGATGAAGTTCAAGGTCGTGGATCAGCGTCCCTACCTCGTCGCCGTCCAGGACTCGAAAGAGTATTCGCCCGAACTGTTGGCGGACGCCTATCGGGAGGTCGTGGAGCAGCTCTACAAGGTCTTCCGGGCCGAGTACTCGACGAAGTTCGGGCTGGAGAAGGTCTTCGAGGAGGACGACACGGCGGAGGTGCTGCCGATCATCGTGTACGACAGCAGGGAGACGTACATGGCGGAGAACCCGGGCATGCCCAATTGGGCGGGCGGGCACTACAGCACGCTGACGGGCGACATCGAGGTGTACCGGAAGGCGGGCGACCTGAACTACGACACCATCTTCCACGAGGGGGCGCACCAGCTCGTCGGCGCGGCGACGAAGGCCCTGGGGGCCGAGGACACGAACACGCACTGGCTGTCCGAGGGGATCGCGTGCTACTTCGGGGCGTTCAAGCGGGACGAGCGGCTCCAGATCCGCCTCGGCGCGGTCAGCGACGAGTACCTCGGCACAGTGCAGCGCGCTGCGCGCAAAGGGAAGCACCTGCCGTTCGACAAGTTCGTCGCGAGAATGTACGGGGAGTTCGTCCGCGAGCAGGCGGGGTTCGACGACGAGTTCCAGCAGCAGCAGTTCGTGGACCTGAGCTACGCGCAGGCCTGGGCGTTCGTCTACTTCCTTCGGAACTACGAAAACGGGAAGTACCGCGACAAGTTCGACGAGTACTTCAAGGAGGAGCTGAAGGGGAAGGGCTCGATCGAGGTCTTCACGCGGATCTTCGGCGACGTGAAGGCGCTGGAGAAGGAGTGGCTCACCTACATCAACGCCCTCAAGCCCGGCGGATAGGGAGAGGGGAACAAGCGCGCCAGGTTCACCAAGACTCGGTAGGCTCACCTGGGCGTGCATGGCGACCTGGCGGTTCCGGGTCGGATCGCCGAGGAAGGCCACTGCGGCGACGCGCGTCACCTGCTCCAGAAGGCGAGCCAGAGGCCCAGGAGGGCAAGGAGGGCACCCGAGAGTGCGAGCACTCGCCCCCTGTAGATCAGCGGCTTGCTCCGAATGACGCGATGCGCCCCGAATGCGAGGACGAGGGCCAGGAGATCAAGAACGACTCCAACGCCGCGTCCGCGGAAAGAGGCGGACACGACGACCCCGATGAACCCGGCGAACAGGGCGAGACAGGCCGCAGCGGGGATCACTCGTGGCGGGACCTCTCCGAACATGGCGCGGCAGTCGTCACATCGAACATGGGTCGGCGAGACGCGCTCGATTGAGCATCGACGACAGTAGGGGCAGGCCGCCCCCGTGTACTTCGATCTCATCGTGGACAGCACGAGGCCGGAAACCGCCATCGTCACCAGGCTGAACGCAACGACCTCCAGCACCTCATGCCACCCGGCGACCGCCGTCACGATGCCCGCAACAAGGGCGATGCGCGTGGCGATCCGCTCGCGCCGGCGGTTCGCCAGTCCCTTGCTCTTCTGCTCCTCGACTGCGCCCGCGAACGGGTCCTCCTGCGGGAGCGGCACGTGGACCAGGCCCCGGAGCATCCTCGCCACCTCCCCCGCCGATCTCGGCCTGAGCGCCGGGTCGGCCTCCATGAGCGCCATCATCAGCTCGTCGAGCGGTTGTTGAACGCCCGGCACGCTCTCCGAGGGAGGCCTCACCGTTCCGATCGGGAGCCTCCCGACGATCGCCTCGTACATCACGACGCCGACGGAGTAGAGGTCGCCCCTGCCGTCCACGTCGCGCCAGCCGTCGAGCTTCTCGGGGGCAATGTAGTATGGCGTACCGACCGTGGTCCCGGCGACGCTGAGGCCGCTCCGCGCGAGATCGTCTCCGCCGAGAGCGCGCGCAAGACCGAAGTCGGCGATCTTCACCGCCCCGTCGGCCTGGATCAGCAGGTTCTCGGGCTTGATGTCGCGGTGGACGATGCCCTGTCGATGCGCAAAGTCGAGGCCGTCGCAGACCTGGACGGTCAGGCGAATGGCCTCGTCGAGAGGGAGGCACCCCCGCCCCAACCGGACGCGGAGGCTCTCTCCCTCCACGTGCTCCATCACGAGGTAGCGACGGCCACCCTCCAGCGCGGGCTCCGCCCGCAACCCAAACCTTGAGATTCCGTCAGGCTGCCGAGCGTAGCGAGGCAGCCGTTCTTTCTAAGTAGACACGGC